>JACCDG010319357.1_pt1 | contig 40137 bp, 40 predicted proteins | sample 7442471 | NCBI WGS metagenome assembly JACCDG01 (sample SAMN15323444, study PRJNA562643) | freshwater metagenome | isolation source: river surface water | place: USA:Blue River Watershed | collected 2017-08-17 | reverse complement strand
ATGTGGGATAGTTTGGCCTACTCCATCAAGCTGAACTTCATCGGCATGGGTGAGGCCGTGCTCATTTCGGTCGTGTTGGGCTTCTTGATCGGCCTCTTTGCTCCCGTGCGCGCCTTCTTGGGCGTCTACATACAGGCCGCTCGATATCTTCCATTGACGGCCATCATCGGACTGATGATCACTTGGTTTGGCATCTATGACAACGTCAAGATCCAATTCTTGGCCATCGGCATCATGGTCTATATGATACCGACCGTGGCGTCCCGTGTTCAGGAGACGCTTGATGTCCACCTGCACACGGCCCAGACATTGGGAGCCTCTTCGTGGGAGAAGATATGGACGGTCTTCTTTCCGGACGTACTGCGCCGGGTCAGCACCGACATCATTTCCCTCGTGGCCATCAGTTGGACGTACATCGTCATAGCGGAGTACATCAACAACACCGGTGGTATAGGCGCCATGATCGAAGAGGCTGGACGCCACTCACGCTATGAACAGCAATGGGCGCTGGTCATCCTGATCATCATGTGGGCATTCGTTCAGGACATGCTTCTACGGGTATTGGATTGGATCATCTTCCCCGACAAGTACAAGAGCGCATCAAGCGAATCCTTCACCCACAGCGCGGCCACGGCACAAACTGCGAACACCGCGAGCGATCTCAATGCTTCGGCCGAGACATGTCAGAACGTGATCGAGGTCCGTAATGTTACGAAGACCTACAAGGGCAAGCGCGGGATCAAATGGCTCATGCCCATAGCGAGGGAGTTGAACTGGATGGTGGACACTCCAGAAGGTTCAGGCTTCCTGAAAAGAACGCTGGCCCATGGCATGAAGTGGCTCGGATGGGCCGATGCGGTCAACTCATGGGCTCAGCCACGTCCGGATGTCACGGTATTGAAAGACGTGGAGTTCGTGGTTCCCAACAAGCCAGAGGGAGAATTTGCCGTCATCATGGGTGCCAGCGGTTGCGGCAAGAGCACGCTGCTTCGGTTCTTGGCCAACTTGGATACGCCCACTTCTGGTGACGTGTTCGTCAATGGGCTCAACACCAACAGTTGGATGATACGCCTCGGGATGGTATTTCAGGACTACTCCTCTTTCCCGTGGCTCACGGTGCTGGACAACGTCGCATTGGGACTGAAGTATCAGGGCGTGAAGAAAGCGGAGCGCCGCCGCAGGGCCATGGAGATGATCAAGCGTGTAGGTCTTGAGGGTCATGAGATGAAGTATGCCCGCAAGCCAACGCTGTCGGGAGGGCAATTGCAGCGTGTGGCCATCGCTCGCAGTCTTCTCGCCAATCCTCAGGTATTGTTGTTGGATGAGCCGTTCGGCGCCCTTGATGTCAAGACGCGGGCACAGCTTCAGGACCTCATGTGTTCCATCTTCGAGGAGTTCAAGCCCACCGTGGTTCTGGTGACCCATGCCATTGATGAGGCCGTGTATTTGGCCGACGACATCTACATCATGTGCAAGCCTCCGGCCAAATTCGTCCACCACATCAAGGTGGACCTCGGTCTGCACCGTGACCGGCACACCAAACGTATGCCGGAATTCATCAGGCTCACACAGCAGGTGGAGGATATCATGATGACCATGGAAGGGTAAGAGACGGACCATCGACAAGCAAGGGGCGGCCATTGGCCGCCCCTTCTTTTTTGCACTCTTTTGTTGCGTGAGTGTTTCAATGACTATATTTGCTTCTCTAAAGATAGTCATGTCACTTCTCCTGATAGATAAAGAGAACTACGTTTTGGACGGAGTTCTCTATGCACTACCGCTCTCTGAGGCGCCACCGCTGGATGAATTGTCAGTGGAGAAGGCCGTGGCCTACTACAAGAAGAAGCTGGTGGATGCCGACTTGGCCTATGGCAAGTTGGAGGAGGCCATCCAAGAGAGCGTGGAGAACGACATGTCCATCGAGGAGTACGAGCAGTACGCTACACAGGACCCCATCGCCATCGCAGCCAACCAGACCATAGATGGCACGTTCGACGATGAGGAGATCCTCCATCCGAACGAGGCGGCGTTCCAACTCCTCGACATCCTGTACGACAAGGAAAGCCGAACGATCATCGGCAGGATATACCTGCTTGACACTCCGGCAGGCCGCTATGCGAAGTCACGCGTTGAAGCGGGGATGAACTGTGTGGTCACACAGGCATATGTGGATGAAGTAGTGGACAACAAGGCAAGAGGCCATGGATTCGTCCTGAACAAGAAGGTCAGGAAGATACGTGGAGGCTGGAGGATAGCATTTGAAAACCAAGAGACACTTAACGAACAAGGGCAATGAAATCACAGACCATCAAGGCGGATGACGCGAAGGCACAGCTAGAGCCGATGAAGACAACGGCAATAGCGGAGAGCTACTACCACAAGCTGGTAGACATGTACAAGAAGGACAAGGGGAAGACCTGCGGCAAGGTCCGTGTGCAGTACACCACGGAATATGACTACAGTCTGTTCCGTGACCTGATGGATCAGGCCAAGCGCTCACGCGTGAAGTCCTTCCACATCGCCTCCATCGACAGCGTGGACGATGACGTCATCCGGTTCTCCTTCTCGATCGACCTGAACAAGAAGAACAAGAACGAGATCGACATCAACGACCAGACGGGCATCTTCAAACTGAACTTCTCCGATGGAACGTTCATGTATTTCGCCAAGTGGGTCACAGGTGATGGCAAGAGCCGCATGGTGGATTCCATCTTCGCCACCGAGGACTCGGTATGGGCGAAGCTTATCCAACTGATCAACAAGGAGGCGAAGAAGCGCAAGAAGCCGCCCGTGGGTCAGGTCTACAAGAATGAGAAGGGCGTGTACATGCCCCGCAAGAAGCTCAAAGAGACCCCTGTGGTCCATGAGTCGGTGAAGTTCGTCAAGGAGGACATCGACATGTTCTTCGGCAACCTCGACCTGTTCACCCGCTGGGGCATGCCCGGAACAAGAAAGGTGATGCTCGTTGGCCCTCCCGGTACGGGAAAGTCATCCCTCACCATCCGCATCGCCAACCAGTATATGAAGGAGAAAAACGTCACGTTCTTCACCGACATCGGATCACTGGCGACGCACTTGAACCTGTGCGCCAAGTACAACGTGAGCACGATCTGCGTGCTTGAGGATGCCGAGAGCAGCCTCCAGCGCCCCGAGAGCAATCTGCTCAACTTCCTCGACGGCATCGACCAGCCCGTCAACTCCAAGGGAGCGTACATCATCATGACCACGAACTATCCGCAGAAGATCGAGAAGAGGATCTTACAGCGTCCCGGACGTGTGGACCAGATCTTCGCCTTCGGCAATCTGAAGGGCGAGTACGTGATGAAGTGCGCCGAGATCTACTTGAAGGACTACTTCTTCGGCAAGGACAAGATCGTGGAGGGCACCAAGAAGGAGATCGAGGACACCTTGCGCGACATGTTCGATGCCGACAACAAGGGCATCACCGGGACACGCATCAAGCAATTCTCGGAGGACATCGTCAAGTACGCCGTCAGCAAGAAGAAGAAGACCGTTACCCTCGACGAGGTGCGCGCGGTGTTCAGCCAGACGACAGAATTGCTCAAGACCGTCTATGAGATGGCGCAGGAGCAGGGCCTTCTGGAGGGCGAGAGCGTAGGTTTCGACTGGGACAGTTCCGCTCCCAAGTCGGTCGAGTTCGACGAGGACGACTTGGCCTGATAAAGCACGCACCATGAACGAGATGATAAAGGCGCTGCTCTCCAACAAGAACATGCATGTTGGGAAGATCGTCGATGGCGAGACAATGACCAAGAACGCGTTGCAAGACGCGTTCTTGGAACTCGCCGGAGGCATCATCAAGAAGGGTGGAGTACTGAATGGCCCATACGTACTGCTATGCCGACAGGAGATGTACTTGCGCCTGAAACTTGAGTGGGAAGACCTAGGATGCGTTTCCCTCGATGGCGTAAGGGAGAACGCCGTACCATGGTTCCAGACGGACGCTAGTCAACAGGTGATATGCGCCGTCATCGGCAGCGTCGAGTTTCCTGCCCACTACATCGTATTGACGGACTGGTCACAATTGCGCGACTTCTTGCTGAGCGGCACCGACCCCAATAGTGGCCTGCTGGCCATCAAAGGCAATAGCAAGAACCGACCGAAGCCCATAGTGATATCCACATCATGGCACGTGCATGAGGAGGACATAGTGAATGCGATAGAGAATCATGAGTTCATTGATGGCGCTCACAACCCGGCCCAGCGTATCATCACTCATAGTCAAGGCGCTCTCCTGCGTTTGGCAAAGGACCCCACCATGAAGATGGGAATGTTCCGTGGATGCATCGAGATGGAACTGAAGCTGGATGAATACACCAAGCATGACGTGGACATCGTATTTCTCAACGGGCTTGCGGTGTCTCTCATTCCAGCTAGGGTAGATCGCTCAAGGCGACAAGATGCGCTAACGCCAGAGGCACTCATCAGTGGAAAATTCGGAACATGAACCAGTACGCGACGCCGAACTTCAAGCTCATCCTGTGCGATCCCAACAGGCAGCTTTGTGAAGAGCTAGAGAAGCATTTCAAGTTCCCTGATGTGGAAGTGGTATGCGACCTGTTCCAGAACACGGAGTTCGATTGTGTGGTGAGCGCCGCCAATTCCTTTGGCTTGATGGACGGCGGTATCGATGGGGCCATCATCGACCATTTCGGATTGGAACTGCAAGAGAAGATCCAGAAGGCCATCATCAAGGAGTACGCCGGAGAGCAGCCCATAGGCACCAGCATGATCGTGTCCGTGGAAGGAACATTCCCCACGAAGTATGTGGCGCATACCCCGACAATGCGTGTTCCCGCCAGTATTGATGGGACCGACAATGCCTATTTGGCGATGAAGGCCATGCTCATGGCGGTCCAGAAGCACAACTTATTGGCCCACGACATACAGAACGTGGTCTGCTGTGGTCTGGGCACGCTCACCGGTGGCCTATCGCCACAGAAGGCAGCGCAGCAGATGGCGCTGGCGTATGCCTACTTCGTTCTGCCACGTCCGACCAAATTGAGTTGGCCCTACGCGGTAGAGATCTCTCAGCAGATAGCCAGCACGGTGTGAGGAATTATCCTTATGTTAGCATCCGAATCTGGATCCAATGAACATTCTTGCGGTAGAGTGGAGGACGGCGGCGCAGACCATCGGCATCGTCGCGGTCTCAAGGGATGATGGCGGATGGAACGCCTACATGGCGGCCGTGTCTGGAGCCAGCATGGAACGCGACGCAGAATACGTGGCAGACTTCGGTTGCTACCTGAGGGAAGTGGAGGGCAGAGCTTTCTTTCCGCAGTTCAAAGACAAACCCTATAGCGAGAAATGAGCCAAGCAGCGACAGCCGAAAAGGAGGTCAAGGTCAAGACCACCGTCAAGTTCTTGCCCTATATGTGCGAGAACGCTCCGGCATTCACCGACATCGACAAAGCGGTCGCGATGATGCCGCCCGATGGAATCGATCACACCCAGCGTGAGATATGGAAGTGGGCGCCCAAGCGGGACGAAGAAAACAAGGTCGTATACGAGAACAAGGTCATGGTGATGGTGAAGGTCGTCACACGTACCTCCAAGCGCGTGCGCGTGAAATCCGATGGCGTCGGATTGACCTCGTACCTCATCAGCGGCAGGGTGGAGCCGATGGATTACACCGACGTGAAAGAAGTGATCGAACTACTCAAAAAAACAACAACGTAACATGGCATTTTTGATATTGGGGACCTTCTGGTTCTGGCTGGTGTTCATCATCGGCGCTGTGGTGATAACCTACTTCGTGGAGAGCAAGGAGGGCAACGGATGGGGCGCGTTCATATCGGCCGTCGCGCTGGGACTTCTCTTTTTCTTCTTCGGCGCAAGGGAGCCCATCAGCAATGGTGCGGCCTACATTGTGCATCATCCGGTGAACATCATCTTGGCGCTCTTGGGATACTTTGTGCTGGGCACATTGTGGAGCGTGGTCAAGTGGTTCTTCTTCTTGAAGCGCAAGGTGAGGGAGTTCGAGAATAGCTCAAGTGACTACAAGTTTGACGATGATGGCACATTGAAGGAGCAGTACTTGCCCAAAGCCCGCGAGCACCGCGCTACCATCCTGCTGTGGATGTCGTGGTGGCCGTTCTCGGCCCTGTGGACGCTCCTCAATGATCCGTTCAGGCAAGCCTTCGAGTGGATAGCCGACGTGCTTGAGCAGACCTTCGACCGTATGTCCGCCAGCGCCTTCAGTGGCGTCAAGAAGCGTGGGAAATGAACGACGTCTCCAAGGATAGCCTCGCGGAACGCCATGGCCACTACATGCGTGTGGGAGACCTGCGTAAGGCCTTAGCCAACCCAGATCTCTCCGACGACGCCATTGTGCTCATCGAGCATGTGGATGACATCTACTACGAGAGAGGGCGTGATGTAGCAGGCTTCAGTGGTCCATACCGCCCTGAAGAGTGGCCCGTGGTGCTTCGCGATGGCTACTGGGGTTGGTACATGAAGGACCACAACCAGAAGGTCGACAGCGGCTACTACGCCGACCCGGAGAACTTCCCTGAGCCTCATCCCGAGCATCAGCGCCGATACACCGATGAGGAGATACGGCAGGCCATGACTAAGTTCGCCCCAGCCCATTGTTGTGGCGTGGGCGGGGAGGATGACAAGGACGTCTTTTTCATCCACCTGCATTACTGAGGCGTAAGACAGTCGCGACATAGAGGAGTGCCTCTTCGCAACGTCTCCATGAAGTTCTTCAGCTTGTTCTGTTGAGTATGCCCATTGTGACATGTCCAGTCCAGAATCTGGGTCTTGTCACTATAGGAGGATGGATCGATCAGCTTCATTCCACCCTTGGCAATCTTTTCCAGAGCCATCTTTTGTCGAGGAGTGAGACATAATGGGCACGGCATCCTGTTGGCGGACTTGTCCTTGTTCTCTATCCTCAACAATACAGAGTGGGGAGTGCCACTGAATCGATGTCCAACACAGCATTGAAATTCTGTATGAGTCGAAGCGTCGATATATTCATCTGCGATGGTGAGACACTGGATTCCTCCGACACGCAGTCTGCTGACCACTTCGTCATAAGCCAAGCGCCTGCTATTGGAATGGCACTTGCTGCACCAATGTCCGCCTTCTATGAGATGTCGCAGCGTGGTCCATGCGTGACCGCTGGCACATTGAACAGTCACCTTATCCAGTTGGAACTGGACCAACGTTCCGCCGCTTGAAGAGATGATGTTTTCAAGGGAGATGCGTTTGTTTCTATAGTAGGAATACCCATTGGAGAATTGTTCTAGGTTCACTCCGGATACATCAATAGCCAGTTCTTTGCCGATGTGGTCCTTAAGGTCTCTGTTGAGTACCGTGTGGGGTATGACCAGCAATCGTATACCGTTCTCGTGACAGTACTCAGCCTTCAGTGCATCCAAGCGCCTTCTCAACCCCAATGACTCCTGAGTCGGAGTCATCGGAGTGATCTCGTAGTGCTGCTTGCCGTTGTACTCGAAGGCGAATCTCAAGTACTCATTGTAGCCGTCCAATTCCAGCCTGTGTCCTTTGTGTTCGAACCACGTCTTCTTGAACTTCACACCGAGTGAGGTCTCAAGGACGTGGCGGCATAACTCTTCGGCAACGCTCCGGGTGCATTTCGTACACCACGTATTGCGCTTCAAGATGTTCTTGATGCTCTTCTCGAACACATGCCCCTCGGAGCAGGAAAATTTGAGTGCTGTGTAGCTGTTGATGTACGCCTCCGACAGAAGAGTGATGCCAGCCTTATCGGCCATGGCTCGGATGGAACTCAAGGAGTGATGCTTACCGCTCATATGGGTAAATAGCATCAACTTTGTTCTTCATACTGGCCATGTAACACTTTGGTGGTCATCAACGTATAAGGTGTACCTTTGCTTGCCATGTCAGAAGAGAAGCCATACGTCGTATATCTGCCTAAGTCAGAAGGGCTGCACGTGCCTCAGAAGCTTGATCGGAGCACACTGCCGAAGTGGAACGTAGACATCAAGAATCGGGTGCAGGAGTTGTACACTTCTAACGTGGGAGAGTCCTTCATTTTGCAATGGGGACCTCCTTATGCTTCGTCGCCCGCCCTACATGTGGGCCATCTATTGAACGGCACCCTGAAGGATATCCTCATCAAGCAGCACCTCAATGAAGGTCGTAAGGTTGAGGTGCGCTTCGGCTGGGATTGCCATGGCCTGCCCATTGAGAACGCGGTAAAGAACCGTGTGGGTTCTGATGACAAGGAGTTGTTGAAGAGGGAGTGCCGTGAGTTTGCTACAGCCAGCCATCATGGACAGAAAGCCAACTTCCACCTCTTCGGCATCTACTCCACCGGGCCCGACTACCTCACCATGGACGAGGACTACGTCCAGCGCGAGAAGGACATTTTCAATTCGCTCAAGGATGCTGGTCTCATTGTGAAGAAGAATAAGCCCACGTGGTACTCCCCATCGCTGGGCACCACGCTCGCCAACTCCGAGGTGGAATATCAGGAGGTGACGGAGGAGAGCGTGTACTTCTTTTTTGATACGCCCGAGGACTATCGCTTGGTGGTGTGGACGACCACAGAATGGACGGTGGCGGGAAACCAAGCCGTGTGCCTCAACAGCAACATCGAGTATTGCAAGGCGGGGAACTACATCTGTAGCAAGAGGTTCGCCGAAGAGAAAGGATGGGAATACGAGCCGTTCGATGTCACAACGCTCACCACCTACATCGGGGTTGATGGAGAGCCAAAGCCCATCCTGTTCGATGACTTTGTTCAGGATGATCAGACCGGCATTGTCCACTTGTGCGGTGGCCACGGCGATGAGGACTTTGAGGTGCTCACGAGGAACAACATAGAGCCGAGGAACGCGGTGGACCTCTCTTCGATGTTGGAGCACATGGAGAACTACTCCATCCCGAACTCCAAGCACAAGGGCGATAACATCTTGCGATACCAGCCCATCACCCACTCGGTCACCGTGGACTGGCGCACCAAGAAGCGCGTCATCAAGGTGCTCACGGAGCAGACCTATCTGGACTTCGACCTCACGAGGATCAAGGCGGTGCTCAAGCAGATCAAGATGACGGGACGAGACCGCAAACGTCTTGAGGAGATGATCTTCTCGCGTCGCGACTGGTGCATCTCACGCCAGCGCGTTTGGGGCGTCCCCATTGACGAGAACAACATCTTGGACGTGTGGTTCGACTCCGGTACCGTGTTCGCCATGAACGATGGTCCGGCCGACATCTACATCGAAGGTGTGGACCAGCATCGTGGATGGTTCCAGTCATCCGTCATCATCGCCGCCATGATGGGCCGCGTACCCACGAGGCGTATCATCTCCCATGGCTTCGTGGTGGACAAGGACATGGTGCGTTTCCAGAAGTCTCTCGGTAATGGGAGTCCGCTGGAGGAACTGTACGAATCCGTGGGCCCGGATGTCCTGCGCCTGTGGATCGTTCTGTCGGACTATACCCGTGACGTGGTGTTCTCCAAGGACTCCATCGATAGCGCCGGAAAGCAGTACTTCAAGCTGCGCAACTGGATGCGCTACTTCGTCAACAACCTCTATCGGGAGGAGCACAGCCACGATGGGCTGGACCCTGCTCTGGTGGCCAAGGTGGAAAGTCTCAAGGCGACGGTATCGCACTTGGTGACCCACGACATGAACCCCAGCAAGGCCTTCCGCGAGATCGTGAACTTCCTCGGGAACTATTCCTCGGGACTGACAGAGCCGCGCAAGGATGCCTTCTATGAGAGTGAATTGGATGCTCCGCTCCGCATCGAACTGGAGAACGAGTTCCACTACCTGTCCGCTGAGGTGGGAACCATGCTGTTCCCCTTTACGCCCTTCCTGTCAATGGAGTTGGAGAGCGTCTGGCGATGGGGATCGACCTTCGGTAGGTGAGGTTTCCGGGTCTATTTATGGGGAAATCGCCCTATAATGACCAAGGAAGAGAAGATCAAGAGGTTCCAGCAACTCGCAAAGACCGACCAGATTGAGGAGATCGACGCCTCGCTCGTGGAGATCGAGGAGACACCAGTTGCAGCGGAACCGCTCTATCGTGAGCCAACCCCCGAGGAATTGGAGCAGGAGCGTCTCATTCGCGAGCACAAGAGGGCGCGTCATCTGAAGCTGGCCGGACTCACCGAGGGCGATGAAGAGCCAGCCCACAAGGCTCCGGCCGCAGGTCGCATGGTCTTGGAGAGCAAGGCGCCCAAGAAGGTCATGAAACTGAAGATGTCTTCGCTTTCCGAAGGCCTCCGCAAGGAGGTAGCCAAACTGGTCAAGGAGGGCAAGACCAAGATCAGCCAGTTCCCCGAGGCGATCAAGACAAGAGTGATCAAGGAGATGCAAGTTGCCGAACTCGGTATGGCCGCCCCAACAACCGCTCCACATCCCGGATACCCGGAGTTGGACCCCTTGATCAACACCATGGGCCTGAGCGTGCGCAACACCATCATCAAGTTGATGGATGCACACGGCTTGAGCGATAACGATGATCCAGAAATGCCGTTCAAGGCGGAGTACGTCATGAAGGGCATCATCAACAACTTGACACACGAGGCATGAGCAACAAGAAGCGTCTTATGGAGTTGGCCGGAGTGACCAAGCGGGTCCCCGAGAACAAGATCAAGCCGCTGAAGCTCTCCGCCCTATCGGAGGGATTGCGGAAGAAGGTGCGCAAGCACATCAAGGATGGCAAGGTCCGTTTGAGCGATCTACCCGACACGATCAAGGAGCAGATCAAGCGTGAGACAGCGAAGCCATCTCTCCTATCAGAGGAGTTCCTACCGACCAAGCCCAAGATGGATTCAAAGGAGTACTTGGAGATTACCACTCCGCTGGGCGGAAGCGACTTCGAACTGTTCAAGAAGGTCGTCAATCAGGGTATCGACTCTCACCTAGAGGGGTTCACCAAGTCGAAGTTCGACGGCTTCATGCAGGACGGACAGAAAAGGATGTGCTTCAACTTCCACAAGAGCGAGGTGCCAATTCTCTTGCGCAGACTGGAGGAGATGGGGGATGAGTCGGCCGATAGCTGGGCCAGCGACATTAGGGATAGCGAGGGCCTCTAAGGTCAGAACTCCTCGCGGAGTATCCTAGCGATCTCCTCCGCCAGCCCGCGATGCTTACGGTACTCTGGGCTGTGCCAGTCGCTCTTCTCAGCGCCGTACATTGTTTTCAGGTTCGTGGGATGTTGAACATCCTTCAACACCTCCTTCTTGAGGTCCTTGATCGTATGCCGGAACAGGCCGTATGAGAAATGGCCGAAGTTGCCGAACTCCTCGGTCTGTGCGTGGTCGTTGATCTTCACTCCATCATAGCCGCTCTGCTCCAGCTTGCGGAACAGGTCGATCTCATAATACTGTCGGTCCTGAAGGTCCGCCCCCTCCGACCCCCCGTGGGTCATGTCGTATAGCTTGAGATCACGCTGGGGCACCAAGATGAACAAGCGTCCCTTCATGAAGTAGTCTGCTGGAGCGTATTCCATGTTGTTGTCATGGTGTATCGTCCATTGGTGGTTCCCATCATAGTCGCTCTTGTTCTTCGGCTGATAGTTCCAAGGAGGCGACATGAGCACATGATTGACATAGGTGTTCATGTTCCTCTCGAAGTTGTGGTCGCTGTAGTTGAACTTGATGGGCGACTTGGCCACGCGGAACGAAGTGGGCTGATTGTGGTCCCACTTCACGTCATCGTACTCCAGACCCAAGTGATCGCGCTGGAAGTTGATGGTCCGCTTGTCCTGTGATGGCTTCCATAGCCAGCGGGTGGTGGTCATGGTGCTGGATCCAGCCTTTGGGATGTATGCCTGAGAGATCGCGGACTCCATGGCGGTCCATAGGACTTGGTCGAAGCCGCCCACGTTGAGGTCACCATCCTCGAACGGCTCGCCCGTGGAGTGGAAGAGTTCTGTTCCCTTCTTGATGATGAAGTCCATCCTCCATAAATATGGCGGGGCCACAGAAAAATCTTCATCACCTGCATCCCGCGTCCACCAAGGCTTTCATGATGGAGTGCGGGTATGGGAGACGAAAAAATGTTTGGACATGGAGAAACCTTTCCTATGTTTGCATCGTCTAAGGGAGAGGAAAAGGAAAACCGAACCCTATTTACAGCAGATGAAGAACTTGAACACATACGCGGCCGCCGCCAACATGCCAGCCCCTGCACCAGCAGCGGGAGGTATGGGCTATGATGCCCCCGATTATGGGATGCGTCACAGCGGCCGAGGAATGTTCAGAGTTCAGTAAGCATAGAGAACTCAACAAGAACCCCTCAGGTCGCAAGGTCTGAGGGGTTCTTGGCGTTTGGGAGGTACGGAAAGGGAGTAGAAGTCGTTCTTTGGGAGTTGACATAGGGTAGTACGGTAATTGGTCACCGACTTGCTTCGGGAGCAAGGACGAAAGTCACATGCGAGTTCGAGTCTCGTCTACCCTACGTTGCATCGAAAGATGCATGTTCATTGACATCTTGTTGATCGTTGAAATGGGGGCAGGAAAACGCCTGCCCCCAATAACGGGGTTTAGCTCAGTTGGTAGAGTGCGTGCTTTGGGAGCATGAGGTCGTCGGTTCGAGCCCGGCAACCCCGACATAGACGTAGTAGGTTGGAGACTTGTCTTTCTTACTCTGAATGATTATCATGGTGTATGAACACGTACCATGGATCAGAGAAACATCTTGAAGTAGTTAAGAGGGCCAGAGTGTTGGGCAGTCAGGTTCTTATGGCAGCCAAGGCAAGAAGGGTGGAGGAGTACAATAAGAATCCAAAGCGATGCTTGAAGTGTGATACACCTATAGCGTATGAGAAGAAGCGTGAGAGCAAGTTTTGTTCTAGCTCGTGCTCTGCGTCATTCACTCAGCGTGGAACGAAAAGAGATGCTGCTACGAAAAAGAAGATACGAGAGGCACTACGAGGGAAGCCTTCTCCATATAAGGGCATAACTAGGGGTTCATATGTGAATAGAAGGACCACCAAGTGTGTGATACACTTCAAGAAGTGTGCGGGTTGCCAGAAAGACTTTGTTGTTGCCAGTGCTAAAGGCAATTACGAGCGAGACACTTGTTCAACTCCATGTCACAGACAGGCTGTATTGGGAGCAAGAAGAAGTCTCTTGGGCAAGAAGAAAGTCACTTGGTTTTCTAATCCATGGCAAGGAGAGGTGTTGTTAGAATCAACATGGGAAGTGGAGATAGCGATACGCCTGACTGAAGCGGGCGTGAAATGGATTAGGCCACTGCCTATTGCTTGGTTGGACGAGAGTGGAAAGACAAGGTACTACTTCCCAGACTTCTATCTAATCGACCAAAACATGTATTTGGATCCTAAAAATCCATGGTGTATGAACAGGGATAAGAAAAAGATGGCGGCTGTTGAAAAGATGGTGCCGATAGTGTATGGAAGTAAGGAAGTGGTCATGAAATACGTAGAACAGTTCATAGGAGTGTAGCTTAATAGGTAGAGCACGACGATGGGGTCGTCGTAGGCGGGGTTTCGATTGCCCTCACTCCTACAACACGTCTCGGGGGCGCACGGAATGGGCTGTGCGCCCCCTTGATAGGGGAGAACAATGTTTCTATCTTTGGTGAATGGAATACAAACTGAAACTCTCTTTGATGGATGACAAGAGCAAGACTCTGGTGTCCACCGATTTCGATGAGGAGTATTTGAGAGGTCTCAAGCATCATCATTCTGAGCTTGATTGGATGACGGAGATCGTCAAGGTGATGAAGCTCCAGCACGAGACAGGAAGCCCGGTCCCTCTGCCTGACCTTGAGTCAAGAAACTGGTTCAAGGAAAGAATGAAGAAGGTCTTGGTGGAGCGCAAAACAAAGCCGATCGATGGCGTGTTCGAGGCGGAAATAGAAGCGGGCAGCGGGGTGACCCGAGAGGATGTGCAGGACTACATCGCCTTTTATGGAGGCAGTCCTGAGGAGGCGCTTCAGAAGATGAAGGCGTTCTATTTAGGGGAAACAGACACCATATGATGGACCCCGAGAGGCTGAAGGAGATAGCGAGCATATCGCAGACGATACACGACAATACGGTGCGCGGAAGAGCATTCTCTCCCATTATGAACGACGACACCATCGGCAAGCTGGCTGAGGCGTGGGGTGTGAGCGTGGAGGAAGCGGCGGAGATCATGGGGTTCACAAGAACAACGTCATGAGAAGAGATCCGTGGAACTTCCCATCGCTGCACTACCGTAATGTGATGGAGGTGGTGTTCGCCGATAAGAGGACACCGATATTCAAGCTCGCGATGAAGGTCATCGAGGGAGTGGAGTTCACCCCGGAGGACCTTCAGTTGCAGCAGAACGAGCCGGAGGCACTGGAGAAGATGCTCAGGGAGATAAGAGAGTTTATGGAGAAATGACCATCATGGAAACAATAGAAATCAAACTTCCTAAGACGTTCATGAATGTTGCGGTGACAACATGCAACCACTTGACAGCGGACACGAACGATAGCGCCAATTGGGATACTTTGAAGTTCCCGTTGCCCGAAGGAAAGTGGAGCATATACAGCATGAAGGATGGAGTTGTCATGCTTAGTAAAACCAGCAAGAGACGGTGGAGAAAGTGTTGAAGAACAAATCAAATACGACATACGATGGCACACGATTTCTCTAATCTGGAATACGACTACAGGACCGCCAAGACGGAGGATCTTCTCTATACGTTCAGGACGCTTAGGATCATTCAGGCCAATGGAGTAACAAAGGGATGTCCATGTTGCTATGGTGAAGGGTTCGATGAATTGGAGCCAGAGGACCAAAAGAGGGTGGATCGAATGGTTGTTGCGATAAAGGCGGAGCTTGCCACAAGGCCGCACGTTCCCAATAAGAACGAGAAGAAGGCCATCAGGCGATTGAAGGCACAAGGAAAGTATGTACGAGAGTAATGCAGCGGAAGTCACAGGGCGTGACGCCACCCTTCCAAGGTGGACCCGGCGAGTTCGATCCTCGTCCGCTGCTCTCGCGCCGAGTAGTAATCGGCTAGTCCTGCTCGGATGATATAGAAGAGGTGTTACAACCTCAGAGCAATGCGTGCGTCGCCTAGTTGCTCGATGGCACCAGTCTTCCAAACTGGTCAGATAAGGTTCACACCGTGGGTTGAAATCCCACCGCGCGCTCCAGTGTGACATAGAGTATTCAGTTCTCTGTTTTCTACCCCTATTTATTGGTAGAAATCGAATGCTCTATGTCAGTAATAAGAAGAGAATGGACTAAGGAAGAGGACGATGAGTTAACGCTGCTTTATCCTCAATTCGGATGTGACCATTGTTGTGAAAAGCTTGGTAGATCTAGCGGTTCTGTCAGAAGGAGGGTTATCAGGCTTGGCCTCAAGTTCAGAGACACACCAGCCAAGTATGCGTTAGAGCATTTCGGTCCGATAGTCGCCGCCGCCAGAAGCTATTCTGATGTAACCAGAAGAATGGGGTTGTCAACAGGTCATGGCAATAGAAAAACCATGATACGCTACATCACGAAATACGGATTGGACATATCTCACTTTGATGCGGGATACGAACGAACGAGGAAGGAGGCTCATTCAAGACTGAACCTTGATCAGGTGTTGGTGGAGAACTCGACATACGCCAACATTCAGTCATTGAAGAAGCAACTGTTTAAGTTCGGACTGAAGACCAAGATGTGTGAGGAGTGTGGACAGGGAGAAGAGTGGAGAGGTAAACGTATATCACTGCATTTGGATCATGTCAATGGAAACAATAAGGACCACAGAATAGAGAACTTGAGAATTCTCTGTCCTAATTGTCATGCCGCCACCGACACCTACTGTAACAAGAACAGCAGCTACACCAAAAAGCTGCTTATCAGATAGCGGGAGTCAACGCTATAGAAGACTATCGATAATTGTGCTCACCGCACAACGTGGCCCAACCGCCCACGACCGCTCCGACCTGACGGCTTTGGAGTTACACCACGGAGGAAAGACGAGCGGTTCGGTAGTGTTCTATTTAGAGTGGATGAATACACGCTATAGGACAGGATTGAAGGTGGTCGATGTGTTCCCTCTGAAGACAGACGGAACGTGCGCCTGCGGATGCGGAGCGCAATTGACAGGAAGACAGAAGAGGTGGTCATCATCCAAATGCTCTCGGGCCGCTGTGCAGGAGTTCAGGATACAGAAGGGTGATGTCAAGGTGATACGAAAGGCATTGCTCAAGCGCGACAAGGGCGTGTGCGCCGAGTGCCGGGAGAAGACAGGAATGTGGGATGCCGATCACGTCACGGCCGTTGTCAATGGAGGCGGCGGTTGCGCGCTGGACGGATACCAGACGCTCTGCGTGGAGTGCCACAAGAAGAAGACCAAACTGGACCTTCAAGAAAGGGACCAGAGACGAACAGCGCCATAACGCAATGGCATGATTTAGCGGGCCTCATCGAGAGATGTGGTCAAGATGCGTGACACGTGGGAGAGACCACGAAATGAGCAGGCTTCGCTGGCATACGGTAGAGAAGACTGAGGGAAATGCGGCACCGTCGAGGTGTGTCTAGCGCCACGGACTCCTTGTGGTCGGTTAACTCCGATAGACCTCTGCGCCATCTGAAATGCGATGCCTGCTTCTTTGGAACAGTAACCCGTAATTGGCAGCGCCGCAGATTGTAAATCTGACGTCCGTAAGGACTCTGGGGGTTCAAGTCCCTCCTGTTCCACATGTCGGTATCGACGACGCGCCACAGGCGCATTATCGGTTGACACCTAGGAAAGACTGGGAACCAAGGGGAGGTAACGTGGCTTGTCTGTAAAACAAGTCTGCTTCAACAAACGCACGTATTGGCCTCGCAGTAAGTGGGTTCGAGTCCCACCCTCCCCACTTGTTTTGAAACCCGCGCCAGTGCTTGCCTGCCGGGTATTTATAGACATGAAAAGGATAATACTGACAGTAGCGTTCTTGATGCTCATGGGCTGCTCCACCTACACCGCTTCCTACAGGGACAGCATGCAGGGAACGTGGGAACTCACCGAGATCAGGAACCAGAAGGGAGACATGATATTCAAGGAGGACGGCACCAATGATGTCGTTGAACTGAGCTTCCGCACCGAGGGCTCCATCCTCATCGTGACGGCTCGTGATGAAGAGGGCAAGGAACTGAAGGCTCGCTATCAGATCAAGGAGGACGGCAGGCTCATCAACATGGGCGGGGAGAAGCCCAACATGTACGTGCTGGACATCGGCAATGACAAGGTCGTGCTGGTGGACAGGAGGTACGATGGCGACGGACAGGACAGCGAGAGATTGCTGGTGTTCAAGAAAGTCAACTGAACCTATAGGCTCTGGGCGCGTGCCTCAAGGGGATGAATAACCCAGCGCCCTCCAAATTGGTTCTGCTCGCTCATAGCGAGCAGAACGTATGCAGGTATGTGCTCCGTACCTCAAGGACCCACGAGGCATCGTGCAAGTCTGGGAGCGACCACGCGCTGGAGGTATTGCAGGCGGTACAGGGCGTTGCCAACGCTCAGGGGCAGGTTCGATTCCTGTCCAGCGCACAAGTAGTAATGCGAGAGTAGCTCAGCGATAGAGCACAACCTTGCCAAGGTTGGGGTCGCGGGTTTGATCCCCGTCTCTCGCTCATCCGAAAGGCATGCGAACGCCTTGGAGGAAATTGCACAGCAAGTCGCAACGTAACAACGCAAAAGGCTATAAAAACCGCGAGCAGAGGAAGGGTCTGACAGGCGTTGCGATGGATGGTGCAAGAGTATGTCAAGGGAAGTACCATGATGAGTAGGACATGCCGGAAGTACATGGTTAGCTCAATTGGTAGAGTACCGCCTTAGCATTTTGCGTTCGGAGGCGGGGGTGCAGGTTCGAGTCCTGTACGGTGTATGAAAGGCATGAATTGGTATATGGAGCCAACTGGTGTTGGAACCCGACTGTCACTCGGGTAAAATCTGGGGATCGATACCCCCATATACCGCGATTTTAGTAATTGGTCCGTGGGGCTGTTGGGATGGCCGTCGACCTGTCACGTCGCACAATCAAACGGATTCGAATTCCGTACGGACCGCTACGTAGTTTGAAGTATTATTTGGGGCCGTAGATCAACTGGCTGATCGTCTCGCTGGCTGCGAGAAGGGTGAGGGTTCGAGTCCCTTCGGTTCCACTAGTTTTTTGTCAATAAGACACGTGATGATTTCCAGATATTTCTGCACCGATTGCGGCTTGAAGTATTTGATGCTTGATACGTCAATAAGACAAAGTTCAATGTCGTGTTCTATACAAGCCTGATACTTGCGTTGATCATTGTTCTGGATTTGAGCCAACTTGTCGGCGCCGAAGATGGGCTCGTAGTGGAAAAGTCCATTGAGTTCGAAGGCGAGCTTGAGTGAAGGGATGTAGATGTCGAGTTCTGCATTGATGGCGTCCTTGCGATTGAAGTGAAGCTCTAACGACGGATATAGAGCGGCAAGCTGTTGTTCCAGCCACACTTCAAGTTTTGAACGACGCGTACCGTGTGTCTTGTGGGTGTTTCTGTATATCGCAGAGCAGGATTGAGAACAAAAATTATGAGCGGTTTTCTTAATGTCTGGCAACCGCTTTTCAAATGTCTTACCACAAGTCTCACATTGTTTTACCTGTTTCTTGCGTTCATGCAAACCTTTACATTTTCTGCTACAGAAAAAGCAGCCATTGGTTTGCGTTTTACGCAATCTAGTTATGTATCTTTTTTCTTTTAGGAACTCAGAATGGCATACTATGCATTCACATGGTAGTTTATCCACGCTCTTAGCTTTCAAAAACGTAGATTCTGAGTAAAGTGGGATCATCCACTATACATAGAATACAAAACTGTTTTTCAAATCTTCACCTATTAACAACACAAGAGGGGGTGTAGCTCAGATGGAAGAGCGCCTGCTTTGCAAGCAGAGGGTCGGGATCTCGGAATTCCCCACCTCCACCAATTCGGGCGAGTACCAAAGTGGCCAACCGGGGCAGACTGTAAATCTGCTGTCTCACGACTTCATAGGTTCGAATCCTATCTCGCCCACAAACACAACACGTCATGAAAACAGGAGACAAGCTCACGGACAGATGGGCAACGTTCTATGTGTATGAGCACGAGGGGAAGTCCCTATCGTGCGCCTGCGCCGTCATCATGAACACTCTCATGAGCGACGAACAGAAGTTGGAGGACATGCGCACCCGCAAGGACCGATATGCCTTCGAGAAGAACAAGATCGTGGAGTTGATCTCGCGGGCCCGCAAGAAGGGCCGGATGCGCGAGGTGATCGAGAAGTCGCTGGCGCATGATGGTCTTGAGGGAGACATGTTCACGATGGAAGCGGAGGTCATCGGGCTCAGCGGTACCAGCGTGCTCGTGAGGCTCAGCGCCGTCACCGGGCAGGGCATAGATGCTTGGCAGTACTTCGACAAGGATGAATTCCAAAAACGCTTTCGCTATGAACAGACACGAGAGAATACTTCAGAGCAAGGGCTCGATGAGCAATCGTCACGGTCGAAAGTTGGAGAAGTTCTCCGATAGCTTCAATGAGAACTTCATGTTCTTCTTCCGGCTCTCGCGCAAGGGGCTCATCGACTTCTGCGGAGAACGCATCGTGATAGAGAGCACGAAAGATCCGAAGTTGACCGCTAAGCATTGTTTCCGGCTCTTCGAGGACGGGCGCTATACGATGGGCAGGGTGATCCAGTGCCGACAACCCAACATCCTTCGCCACGTGCTGATGGGCAAGAAGGGATGGGGACTGTGGACCAAGGAATGGGGCTTGGGCATATCGGAGTGCGACTTTTCCCAAGAGGAGATCATGGGAGAGTTCCACAAGAGGGGCATCGTGATACCGAAGTGCTTCATGGAGGAGTTCCTCAACAGGATATGGAAGTGCAGGCTCATGCGATATGGGAGAATACTGAAGGAATTGGGGTATTAGTTCAGACGGATAGAACACGGCTTTCGCAAAGCCGAGACACGGGTTCGAGGCCCGTATTGCTCCACAATGGGGTGGCATGTACCAAGGCAGGCGGCAGACATTTGCAATGTCCGCGTGGTGAGTTCGATTCTCATCTGCTCCACAATCAACGATCAACAAGAAACGGCGGGATGAGTCAGATGTGGTAATTGCGGCGGTTTCATAAACCGCTTGGCGTAAGCCAACTGTGGGTTCGAGTCCCACTCCCGCCACTATAAAAGAGAAGAGGCCCGGATTCCGGGCCTCTTCTGTATTTGATACGGATCAGTTCCTGACTGTGAACTCGATGTTCGTGGTGTACTCCAACGCTCCATCGACCGATAGCCACAGATAGGCACGGACAACGGGCGTTGAGATGCCATAGTTCGGATCGCCCACGTGGATAACGGCGTTCGCGGTGAAGATGTTCGTACCGAACGTGCCATGCTCCGGCATCAATGGCTGAAGGATGATGGGCATCTGCTGCTGTTGGGTCTGGTTCGGCGACTCAACGACAAGATGGGAGCCAACGAACGAGCCTGTGGTATCACCGTTGAAGGACAGGGTCAGTTTCACCGTGGCGAAATAGGTACCAGCGGTCAAGATCAGAAGAGCGCCATCGGTGTCCAAGGCGTAGATGTTGGAGTTGGTCTTGTTGTAGACCGCGTCATTGAACATGAACGTGTTGGTGGTGCCTCCGGTGTAGTTGTGAGGCTCGTTCATGCAGGGGACCTGCGAATAGAAGAACGCTGTCGGGCAATCGCAAGCGCGCGGCTTGACCTGCACGAGAGGGGTATGGGTTTCGTTGGTGAGCTTGGTTTCCATGAGTTTGGTTGTGGCGCGTTTAGCTGCCGTTTTTTTGGCCTTCATCTCTAATACATAGCCTGCGCCAACTGGGGAAATGCCGGAATCAGGACGTGGCGTATGAAACATTTCCATGGGCCCATTCGTATAACAAGGGAGATAGCATCCCCATGAGCAACAACTGGTTCGAGGTCGACACCAAGGGATTGAAGGCCCTTCAGGAGGGCAAGCCCAAGACCTTCATCGTGCGGGAACTTCTCCAGAACGCATTCGATGAGAACATCACTTCGTGCAAACTCGACGTGCAGTGGAGTGACGGCGTGGCCACCATCAGCGTAGAGGACGACTCCCCCGAGGGCTTCCGCGATCTGTCGGATGCCTACACCCTCTTCAAGGACACCTACAAGCGCTCTGATGCCACCAAGCGCGGACGGTTCAACCTAGGGGAGAAGCAGGTGTTCTCCGTGTGCAAGAGCGCTCATATCGAGACCACCACGGGGACCATCGTCTTCAATGGTCTGGGTCGACATCGGATCGGCAAGAAGCGGGAAAAGGGCTCCGTGATCAAGGTGAATGTCAAGATGACGCGGGAGGAGACGAAGGAACTGTTGCCCTTCATCGGCCTGATTCTGCCGCCTAAGAACGTACATTTCGAGTACACGTTCTTTGGGTCGATCCCAATGTGGCGTCCATACCGCGTTCCTCACAAGAGCTTCGAGGCCACTTTGCGGACCGAATTGACGGACGGGGAAGCATTCCGTCCTACGCGGCGCAAGACGCAGGTCCATGTGCAACAGACCGTGGAGGCAAAGTACCTGTACGAGTTGGGCATCCCCGTATGTGAGATCGACTGCGATTTCTCCATCGATGTCCAGCAGAAGGTGCCGCTCTCCACTGACCGCGACACCGTGAGTCCGGCGTTCCTGAAGGAACTCTACGCGCTGGTGCTCAACCACACGCATGAGTCGATCACATCGGAGAACGCCGCAAGCGCATGGGTGCGAGAGGCCGTGTCCTCTCCCTTGGTGGAAAAGGAGGCGGTCATGTCCATGGTGCTCGGGCGCTTCGGTGAAAAGGTCGTCGTCGCCAACCCCGCTGATCCCGTCGCTAACGACGACGCCATCGCTCGCGGCTATCATGTTGTGCGCGGCTCGGAACTCAACCGTGAGGAGTGGGACAACATCCGCAAGTACGAGGCGATGCCATCCTCAACGCAGATGTTCGGCAAGACCAGCGTGGACTATCAAACGGTGGAGCCAACAGAGGAGCAGAAGAAGGTGGCCGCTTGGGCCAGCAAGTTCTTCCGGGAGTTCTTCCGCGATACCCTGCACGTGAAGTTCATCTCCAGCAAGGCGTCAATGGTGGCAGACTTCGAGTTCCAAGGCAACAAGATGCGCTTCAACGTACCCAACGTGATGGTTCCATGGAGCAACGGTGGTAAGCGCCCATCGCGTCAGATCATCGACCTGATCGTCCATGAGTTCGGCCACCGCAAGGGTCATCACACCCAGAGCCAATATCACGAGGCTTTGACGGCGATGGGAGCATGGCTCGTGATCAAGGCGCTCGATGACCCCAAGTGGTTCGATCTATAAGGATCCGGATGACTATCTTTGGCCTAAACACCTACCGCCTTCGAGACACAACACACTCCCTTCGTGAAGAAGTTCATCACCACCACGCTGCCCTACTCCAACGCATCGCTTCCTCACGTGGGGGCGGCCTTCGAGTTCATTCTGGCGGATGTCATCGCTGACTATTGGCGGCTGACGCTGGGCCCCGACAACGTCAGGCTCAACATCGGTCTGGATGAGCACGGACAGAAGATAGCCCAGAAAGCGCGCGAGTTGGGGCTGGACCCTCAGGCATACGTTGACCTCAATGCCCAAAGCTGGCGGGACTGCTGCGATGCACTGGGGATCACCTATGACAACTTCTATCGCACCACCGACAAGCGGCATAAGGAGAACGTCCTGCGTTTGACCGAACAGCTTTCCCCGTTCATCTATGAGCGTGAGTACTCCGGCTGGTATTGCGTAGGCTGCGAGTCCTACAAGACGGAGAAGGAACTGATCCCATCCACCACGGTGGGGACCAACTATGTTCCCGCTCGGTGTACCATCCACCGGCAGGAATGCCAGTGGCTGTCGGAAACGGTGAAGTGCTTCGACATCCAGAAGTTCGCTCCATCCATTGAGGACCGGCTTGTGGACAAGAGCCTCTCCAATGAACTGCGCAACATACTGGCCAACGACTTCGACTTCCCCATCACCCGCAGCAATGTGCAGTGGGCCATTCCCTTCGAGGATGGTACGCTCCATTGTTGGTGGGAGGCCCTCCAGAACTATGTGTTCGCCGCTGGGCTGTATGATGAGGGTGATGACTTCGCCGGATGGTGGGCCAACAGCTTGCAACTCTGCGGGAAGGACAACCTGAAGTTCCAAGCCTACATCTTCCAAGCCATCCTGCTGGCCGCTGGATTGCCGCAGACCCAAGGAGTGCTTGTGCATGGCACGATCCTCGATGAGAAGGGCGCCAAGATGTCCAAGAGCGAAGGCAATGTCGTGGATCCCATCGCTCAACTGGAGAAGTACGGTAAGGGCCCCTTGCGCTATTACCTCACATTGGGCATCAATACCTACGGCGATACCGCTTTCTCCGAGGAGGAACTGGTGAAGGCGTGGAACAACGAGGTCGTCGGTGGCTTCGGCAACCTCGTGGCGCGCACGCTACATCTGGTGGACATCCAAGGCGTGGATGTAGAGGTGGAGCCATCGGCGCAGTTCCAAGAGAGAAACGGTCAGCAGCTTGCTGCGGTACGCTTGGCCTTCCAGCGGTACGACTTCTATGAGGTCAGGCGCCTGCTCAATCTGTGGGTCAGCGAACTCAACCGCAGGATCAACGATGAGCGTCCGTTCGACGCGAGCGTCGTCAATAGACATGAGATCATCCGGGAGATATACCTCTCTCTCGATGACATTGCCCCCTTCTACACCATCATATTGAAGGACCCCGCCATTTTCGAGGCGCTGTTGGCCAAGAAGAAGGTCATTCTCTTCAAGAAGCTGGAGGTGGCCCACGCGGCTGTTTGAGGGGCTATTTATGCTTGATGGAATTCAAGCGTCTACTTCGTGCATTGGTGCGTGGCGTTCTCACAGAGGGTGAGGATGGCATCAGCTTGGCCAACTTTCATGATCACTACAGCAAGCTATTGGACCTCGTTCGCGGGAACAAGAACCTTGAGAGCGGGTTGATATTCACCTCTGAGAACAAGCCTGACTATGGAAAGGATGACTTCGTCACCGCGACGATCGATTCCTTCCTGAAGGACCTCAACGCATTCATTGTGGAGAAGCGTCCTCAGTTCTTCCAGCAGGTGGACCACCGTGGCTCCTATGGCTACAAGTGGACCGGGACGAACTATGACCAAGTGAAGGGCATGTCCACCAAGGACATCACCAAGCTGGTGCGTGAGGAGTTGAAGATCAGGTATCCTGATTGGAAGTTCAGCGTCCGCTCGGACCACAATAGCATCACCGTGGAGATCATCGATCTGCCCTTTGACCCTTACTCCGAGGAGTATAGCGCGCTGCTCCGAACGGACACCGAGAACACATGGCGCCCCAACCAATGGGACAGCATGTACAATGATGCCTTCAACAAGGAGAGGAAGGCCATAGACGATATTCTCAACCGGTACAACATGGACGATTCCGACTCCATGACCGACTACCATCACGTGAACTACTACGCGAGCTTGCGCATGGATGACCACGCGTTCAAGGGCAAGTGGTATCCTCAGAACAAGGAGTACCAGCGCATGGAGCAGTTCCGCGCTGACTACAAGGCGAAGACCGACGCGGCCAATGCGCTCGCCGCCGAGAGAAGAGGCAAGTACAAGAGAGGAACGAACCTCATCTACTCATTCCCCGGAAGTCCCAATCTCCCCGCTGGAGACTATCCAGCGGTGGTGTTGACATCCCCGAATGGACAAGGGTCCATGTCGTATTACAAGATACGCTTCGTCGCCAACAAGAGGTTCGATCCGGTGACACGCGCGGTGGTTGATGGGAAACCGATGACATACACCACATCTACCCCGGAGACCAAGCTGCGCCCAGCATCCTAAGGGCTTGAGTTTCATTTTCTTTTGGGCTTTATTTATGCTCGATGGCATTCATCCCCAAAGAGCCGACCAATTTTCTCAGCATACGCCTCACCAACGTCGGGAGGCGCATGGCGTCTTTGGGTAAGCTCACGTTCTCCCATGCGGTCGTTTCGGACCGCGAGATAGACTATCGGTTCGCTGTGGAGGAGGATTACAACCACTCCTGCAATCGCGTGCTCATGACCAAGGATGCGGCGCCAGACCTGCCCTACCAGAATTTTGATGGCACAGCGCCCATATCGTTGGCTGGCAGCGTCTATTCCGACAAGAAGGTCGTGACGGCGACGACGGCGAGCTACGGCATGTTCTCAGCCTCTACGGACCCTCTGGTGGCGGGGACATTCACGGGGTGGACGATAAATGCGGACATGTCATTGGCGGCAGCCAACACCACGACCGCACAATTGAATGGGGATACGGACGTACTGATAACAGCAGGAACACCGCCAGATTCTGGCATTGCTGCATTCGTCGGTATCAAGACGCGGTTCGGCACTTCTTCTTTTAGCCCGGTTCAGGGAGCAACGTTGAACGCCAATGTTGTCCTGTGGTATCGCTATAGTGCCATCACCTCATCGGTGATACGCCTCGACAGGAACGCGCCATCGTTCGATGACGCGGCCGAGATAAAGGGCATAGGCGTCTTCTTCGCTCCTTGGAGCGGCGCTGAGACCTCTTATGGAATGAGCCCCAGCAGTGCTTCTCCGGTGTGGAACATGAACATCGTGAGGACCAGCACCGAAATAGGCACATCCGCGAACCACCTTCGATACACGCACTACGGATCCCTTGAGTACAATGGTGCAAAGAGGTACTTCGGTTTCGACAGCGAAACGCGCGCTGTGGGCTTCGTGCATTATTCGAACTATGATACCGGGAACACGTTCGGGGAACAGTTCATTCCCAAAGCGACCGTTGTTGACCTGCCGCTCATCTTGTGGCATCGGTACAAGATACCTCCGGGCCAAGCCCGCGTGAAGGGAGTGAGGTTCACCGACAGGAACAGCGAGATCTACTACGATTCAACAGCCCACACCCCGTATACCAACCTGATAGAGGATGACATATTCGGGGCCTCACAAGTGGTGGGAAGAGTATACTTCAGGCTTCGCATCATCGTATTCACGGATCAAGAGATACTTACGGCATTGTCCTACAAGTCCAATCGTAATTGGACCCTTCCGCCATTGAACCTGAGTCTGGTTCCGGACCCGCATCCTCCACTGACGACATTGACCTCCAGCGGCATGTGCGAGAGTGGAAAGACGTTCTACGTGACCTACAGGACCATATCGGACCAACCCATCAGCAATACGTCGTTCGGTTATGGTCCGAGCATACATTGCAACTACATCCAGAAGATAAAGGGCTACACGGATGAGAATGGACTGAGCTACTATCTGTCGGCCCAGTTCCCCACATTCGCATTCCCGCACATGAGAAGGTCCACGGAGTTTGTGGCGTTCACAGGGTACGGATGGACCGCCAACAAAGTGCAACTGCTGGTGGCCAAGGTGGACGACGAGGATGACTATGGCGTGGGTTATGTGCCAACGAACTCATGGGTGGCCGTGTCGGACCTCACTGTGGGCGGCAATGGTATAGTCAGTGGATGTTCATACTCTGCCACTGTGGACCCTGCTGAACTCGCTGGTCACCAGTTCATCGTTTCCAATGAGGACTACCTCAGTGGAACAACGTACGACTTGGCGGAGCACTATCCGGACTTCTTCACCAACACGGACTTCAATGGTCCAGCAGAGCAGTTGGGTCTCACCTATGGCAATGAGACGTACTTCCCCGGAGTGATACAGACGGTCATGGCGGCCACCGTGTTCAAGACAACATGGAAGGTGGTGTTGCCGGACACGGAGTTCAACTCATCTTTGAACACCACCTTTGATGGAACTCTCAACAACAGTACCTACATCACCGAGATAGGCATCTTCGATGACATGGGACAACTGGTGGGTGTGGCCAAACCCACATGGCCCATTCGCAAGAACCAAGGTCGTTACTTGACCTTCGAGTTGGAATTCGATTTCTGATGTACATTCGCGGCTGAGACCGCATCAAATACCCATGAAGAAGTCAGCATTTCTGCTTTTGGCCCTCGCATTGCTTCTCCTGTCGTGCGCCAGTCCGCGCGGGGTAGGGAATACCCGAGAGGCCTCCAAGTCCCAACGGTATAACCAGAACAGGGTGGGCAACCAGTTCATCGGAATTCGCTGAGGCGAAACATTCGGGGTCGTTTCTTCGTATAAGGGTGTAACCAACACACTCGCCCATGCGCGCTGTCATTGCTGCCGGAATCGGCCTCGTCGTATTGCTCATCCTCAACTTCATTTGCATCCCTACGCTCGCTTGGGGCTTCGATGGATGGACATGGATCATCCTGCTGGCGTTCCTTGTGGCGGGCCTGATCCATCAAGTCGGCGATGACACCGACTTCTCGCCTTTCTGGATCGTGGCCATAGGATGGTTCTTGGTGGTGAACATCGGCGCACCAGTCGTATCATCCGGGTCGATGTTCTATGCTGATGACTACCGCAAATTGCTTGGCAAAGTCGACACCATGGAGGTGAATTCCGTAATGTCGCCAATCAGTCCGGAGAACGTGGCCATCATCGATAATCAAACGGCACATCGCCTCGCTGACAAGATTCTCGGGACATCCGACAAGATGTTGGGCTCGCAGGTGGAGATAGGCCCGCTTGAACTCCAGCAGGTCCGCCATAAGCTCTACTACGTGGCTCCACTGTTGCATACGAGCATATTCAAATGGTGGAGCAACGGCGATCAAGGCACCAATGGATACGTCATGGTGAGCGCTACCGATGAGCGCGACGTCCAACTGATACAAGAGGTGGGCGGCAAGCCCGTGCGCATCGTATACCAGCCCAATGCGTGGATGGGGCAGGACCTTGAGCGCCATACCTATTTCAACGGACACAAGAGCGTGGGCATGACGGAGTTCTCCTTCGAGATCGACGATGAAGGGAAGCCCTATTATGTGATCTCCTTGTACGATAAGAAGGTCGGTTTCAGCGGGCCCGACGTCACTGGGGTCTGTCTGGTGGACGTAGAGACAGGTGAGATAAAGGACTATACGGTGCAGGATGCTCCGGAGTGGGTGGATCGCATCATACCGCACTCTTTCGTGGATACCCAGATCGATGATTGGGGCGAATACGTGCATGGTTGGTACAACCCATCGGACAAGGACCGCGTGACGACCACCGAAGGCATGTCGCTCGTGTATGGCGATGACAAGCGGTGCTACTTCTATACGGGCGTCCAGTCGGTGGGCAAGAACAACTCCTCCATCGGCTTCATGATGGTCGATAGCCGTACCAAGCATGTGAAGTATTACAAGCAGGCAGGAGCAACGGAAGAAGCGGCCATGCGCTCGGCCGAGGGCAAGGTCTCTGAGAAGCAGTACAAGGCCTCCTATCCGCGCCCATACAACATCGATGGCAAGTGGACCTATGTGATGTCCCTGAAGGACAATGAGGGCCTTATCAAGTCCGTGGCCATGGTGTCGGTCCAAGAGTACAACATTGTCGGCGTGGGACCAGATGTGCGCTCGGCCATGCGTGCCTATAAGAGCGAGTGGAACTCCACGGGCAATGCCGTCGCCTTCGTTCCGCAAGCGGCCGAGTATGCTTTCGATGGCATCGTGGACAGGTGGTCCACCGACATCCGTGGAGGCAACACCTATTACTACTTCACTCTGCAAGGACATCCGGAGAAGGCGTTCGTAGCGACCTCTTCCGTATCGGAGGAAGCAGCCCTGACGCGCGTAGGCGACAAGCTGCATGTGGCATTCGATGAGAACGACCGCGCCTTCGTGGATGTGCAATACTTCGACAATCTGAACCTCAACCCCATTCAGGCCAAGTCGCAAGAGAACTTAGAGCGCGACCGCCAAGCGACCCGGCTTCGCGAGGATAGCGCGTCCAAGGCGCGCGACCAGCATTCGGTCAAAAGGAACCTCAAGGATTCGGCGACGTTCGTGATCGCACCGGAACACATTGCGTTGTGATGGCCAGCCGATCAACGGATCATCAGATACTGTCGTGGGACAACAACCCGCGTCATCACCCCACGCCTCCACTATTCGTGGGAAAGCGGCTGGCCTCTGGTGTGAAGGTCAAGAAGGGCATGATGCTCATGTACTTGGCCAACAGCGCCACGGTCCGCGTTGATGACGTGCAGGATTATCCACGAGAGGATGGCACGCTCAAGTCGTACAAGAAGCTTCTCCTGACGCCCATTCGCCGCAATGGAGAAGAGGGTCAGCAATTCGAGGCGGCCACGGTGAACTCATACTTGGCCGTAAAGACCGCCGACCTGCAAGAGGAGCACCAGCGCTTGTTCTACGACGGCCAGAACATCAAGGGTACGATCAAAGAGGGAGTGTTCCATCCTGACAAGGAGTTCCTGATCGATTGGAGCCAGCGTGTGAAGGACATGCTGAACCTGAAGAACAAGTACTCCTACAACCGCAAGCATCGTGCGGACCAAGAGATGCCAAGCCTCTTCCGAAGCATTGTCGATGAAATAGGAACTCCGGTCTTCAATCAGTTCGTCCGGGATTACTTTGTCGGATTCGACAAGAAGGACTTTGACGAAGCATGCGCCATCGCACACAAAGCCTTGCGCCAGATAGGTCCTATCGCGATGCATCATCCGAGCAAGTCGTTCGTGCAACACATGCTCTACATCTGTGCCGGAATGAGCGATGATCTCTGGCATGCGATCCAATCCGTAGTTGAAGACGAAGCATGAAAAGCGTACACATCCTTTTTCCTTGTAGTCCACTGGATGGGATCCGTAAGGTGGATGAGGAATTCCAGCAGGAGCACGCGGCGGCCATCAAGGCTGGCCTCAAGACGTTCTTCTTCGACCATGATCTTCTCGTCAAGAAGGGTGAGGTCATCTTCAGCGAGTACCCCAAGAACACCACAGTGATACTGCGCGGTTGGATGCTGACGCTGGAGCAGTACACGGCTCTTCACGCCGAGTTCTGTAAGGAGGACACGCGTATGTTGACATCGCCACAGCAATATGAGAGCATGCACTATTGGCCCAAGGCGTACGAGAAACATCCGCTCCTGCGTTCGCTGTCGCCGCTATGCTTCTGGACCAACGACAGGGCCTTCTCCGTCAAGCACATCAAACAGTTCTTCGGTGGAGAGCCCATCGTCGTGAAGGATCACGTGAAGTCCGCGAAAGGGGCGGAGAACGCCATGTTCATCAAGGACAGCGCCGACAAGCGTGAAGTATGGACGGTCATAGAGAACATGATCAGGGAGCGCGGCGATCTGTTCCAGCGCGGCATCGTGTTCAAGCAACATGTGAATATCCGTAAGGATGACGAAGGGAACAACATTGAATTCCGTGCGTTCTTCTATGGTGGTCACAACCTGAGCGTGAAGCCCAATGGTTGCACGTGGGACTACCTGCGCGCCCAGTGGCAGAACACCAAGGTGCCACTAACGGACCTCATCAAGCAACTCGCCGGATTGGATGAGGGCTTCTATACGGTGGACCTCGCCCTTTCTGACGATGCTTGGGTGGTGCTGGAATGTGGCGATGGACAGGTATCAGGTTTGGCCACCGGAGAGAACGCGATGCTCTTCTATGAGCGTCTTCGTTTCAGGACAATGGGGGAACCTCTCAATGAACACTCCGTGGAGGACTCCTACCCGGTGCATTTTGGCTATGCCTACGTTGTTGACGGAAAGGTCATCAGCAGTCCCATAGAGGGCAGGGTCTCCGACCTCAAGCGCGCCTTGAACGCCAAGGAGGTCACCACCTGCGATATCTTCGGAAGAGCCAAGCAGGAGGCCTGAAAGGCGGGTTCGCTCATATTTATGAGCGACCATGGACCTGCGTTCTCTCATAAGATCATGTCTGCAAGAGTTGGACAGCAGGAACAAGCTTGTTGCTGTGGGTGGATTCGGCGTGCCGCACGACAGGAGCACCAACTGGGGTCGCAATGTCGAAAGGATGTATTTTGACAAGGGCAAGATCCTCTCGTTGATACACAGACTCATCAAGAGGTATGGCCACGCGAGGGTCGATGATGCTGGTGTAAAAGCAACGTACGACCGTATATTGACGGCCATCCAGAATGATCCGCAACTTGAGACCGTTGAGGTGGACCAAGAGTTCGTTGACGCGTTCATGACGGCTTTGAACAAACGCGAGATACATTTGCGCGATCCTTTGCTCGCCGCCAAAGCGGCCTCATCGCTTCATGGTTCTTACATTCTCGTACGGAATTTGCACTCAGTGGCCAAAATGGTCCATCAATACGAGTTGCAGTTGTCCAAGATGGCCAGCAAAGAACAGGAGACGGATAAGCTCAGAGTATTCTATAAGCTGCGCTTGCAGAAGGCCACCTATGATGGAGGCGAGGTGCCCGCCTCTTTGTTTACAGTGAAACGGACCGCTCCGGACACCGGAAGTTGCTGGTTCAAGGACCAAGCCAACAACTGGTACAAGAAAGTTGGCGCTCCACCCGCTATACACATGCGCGTCGCTCGTGGCAAAGGAAAGATATTGACCCATAATCCGTACGAGATGCGGCAGGGTGATGTATACACTTTCCGTGGACGCGTCTCTCGCACATACACCGATGCGAAAGGCTTTGTGGTCAATGTGATCGACGGAGTGCAGCCGTGATGTATCTTTGTTGCTGAAGTAACAAAGTGTTCACTTCGTACGTATAACAATGTGACCATGCAAGTGTACGACCACAACAGGCCAGCGCCGGTATTCCACAACGAGGAGAATCCATGTCATGAACTTCCTGACGGGAAGAAGGTGTGGCACTCAAGGTCCGATGCCGTAACCTGCATCATCATGTGCCTTCATGATGGAGAACTGTTCGTCCTAATGGGAGAGCGAGGTCCCAATTTGGATCATCCCCATAAGTGGTGCATTATCTGCGGGTATTTGGATTGGAACGAGACATTGGAGGAAGCCGTCAAGCGAGAGGTATATGAGGAGGCCGCGTTCGACATAGATGCGCTCGACCCTCAGTGTATCCTGTATGAGGACCTGAAGATGCCGCATGATGTTGAGTCATCACCAAAGTCCAATCGACAGAACGTTAGCCTCCATTACGGAGTGGTGTTCAAAGGCGAGCGTCCTTTGCTCCCGCCGTCGCAGGCCATCCTCACGGGAGAGATGCTCCAGATGGAATGGGTGCGCCTGTCGGCCATTCTCACCAACGAGGAGATACGGGCAAAGGGCGTTGAGAACCTGTACGCCTTTGGTCACAATGAGCAGGTGCATAAGTTCGTACGGCTCCTGACGGAGCGCGGTGTTCTGTCGCCTGATGTCCTCAAACAGGAACAGACAGCCTAGGGTGGTCCGCCTTCAAGTATTGAGCAAGCGCCGGATCGATCTTCACCAAATCGCTCATTCCCGCCTCCCAGTCCTGTAGCCCACTGCCGATCTTGAGCCTTCCCACATTGTCGTTGATGTAGTCTACGATGGCCTCCGCTGGCAGATGGGACGCGCTGTAGTGACCAATGGGTCCATCGTCGGACACGCCCACGAAGTCGATGAGAATGCTGCGTGCGGTGTCGTCGTCCATGCCCTGAAGGTCCATGGCGTAATAGTCGCCGCCATGATGCACGATCACGCATGACTTGTCGGCATCAGTGAGCGAGAACACCGTTTTGGGCTTCTTCCTAGCGGGCACAGGGTCCATTTGGTTGTATGGAGCATCGATGGCGTCAATGGCTCCCATCGGATAGTTGGAGAGTTCGCTGATGAGGCTTTGCGCTTCATCCAGAAGCTTGCTCATGCGAGCGATGCGACTTTCCTTGTAGAGGGTACCATAGCCATTGCCTTGTTCAAGTTCGGCCTTGGCCGCCATGGCCTCCTGCTCACTTGCATGACCATCACCCACGGGGTCGTTATCGGAGTTCACCACGTACCAGTATGGATTACTATCCGTTGGAGGTACGATATAATAGCCGTGGTCAACGTCGTCAGCCAGTGCCATGCTATCGATTGATTGTTGGTCGTCGCTGAACTCTCCACCATCGAGGTCCATGTTGTCCCAATCTTCCTCCATCATGCCATCCGCAGCGTCGTTCGCCACCCGGTCTGCCTCCCAAGGGTCTTGGGTCGATACCTTGTGGGTGTTGCAGCCATAGGGGCACATCCAGACGTGGAAACCGCCATTGTCGGCCGTGTTGAGTTCTTTTGCCTTGGCGAATATGATGTCGACCAGACGTTGGTGTGGCATCTGCGCATACTTGGTCTTGTCCACCGCCTCGAAGTCAGCCGCCATAACGGAGCTTTGCTTTCCTGAGGCGATGTACGCTTCCCATTCACCCATGATGTCCACAAGAACCTCCTTGGTCTTGGCGTACAGGTTCGTGGTGATGACGTCGTCCGTGTCGGGACCGTAATTCCAGTCCCACGCCTCATTGAGTTTGGTCAATGCGCTTTTCAGTTTGAAGCGTTGCTCCGCCAGTCGCTGGGCTCTTGTCTTGAGAACGCTTCTGTTGTATTGCTTGGCGAAGGTGCCGAGCAACCTGTAGATGCGCCAAGCCACAGGGTCCATGTCCACCTCACCCGTCTCATCATTCGTGGGGTCGAAGGTGTCGTCCAGATCGATTATCCATTGCTGGACAGAGGAGATGAACGGCGAACTGGAGTTGTGGTCCATCATGAACTTGTACATGGCCACGGCCATGGAGTCCAAGAATCCATGCGCGTCCTGTTCGCTGTAGGCGGCCAGTTGTGGATCGGCCGTGAGGAACTCGGTAACCTTCTCGTTGAAGTTGGAATAGTGCTCCTTCCACGCGGATGCGTGGGCATTGGCGCCCTTCTCAGGTGCTTTGTCCACGCTCTTGACGAATGTCTTGGGGTCCTCCATGGACCCGAACTCCGGGAACTCATCCGCTCCGAACTCCTGTTCGATGTCCTGTTGTGCTGCGGCCCGAGCGTCGAACAGGTCGTCCGTGTTAAGGCTCTCCAGCAACTTCTCCAAGCCCTGCTTGGTGTTCTCCAGCGAGAGCTTGGAGAGTTGGTGCGATATCTTGTCCGCCAACAAGGAGGCAAGCTGGCCCTTAGTGATTCTTTCCTTCATCCGGACGTTTGTTCATAAATATCCCGAGAGGAGGGGGTTGGAATTTTTTTTCGAGTATTGCTTGCAGATGACCGAACTGTATCTATATTTGCCCTCGCTGACAACAACCAGCACCTGTTCTTTGAGGTAACGAAATTCTTGAGGTCCGCTGGGGCCTCGTCTTCAGCCAGTTGATAGGGGGAATGGAAAGCTTCGGCCGACCGACCTTCAGACCTGCTGGTGGAATGACAGCCGCTTCATGCGCAAGTGTGGAGCGGAGAATAAACTTGGCAACAAGGATAAAGGGGGTGGGCGCTCGTTAAAAGGCGCCAGAGGTTCAACGACATTCCCCGTTCTGTATTGGTCGCAAGATTGGTATGGAAATGAGCAGCAGCACTGAGTATGCTTCCTAGTGACCTAACGGTTGAGGGGAGTAGCGTCAAACCGTGGCGCTGAATGGGTCGTGAGATTCCAGAAGAAGCGGTGCAAACATCCGGGGAAAACCCGAGATGGATCGACTTGGTCAGTTGGTCTGTTAAAGTGCGAGGGCCTGAGAATCTTAGTGCGATGTTTGGTTGTATGTCAATCTTCTGCTGTTTGTGCGAAAGCATGGGCACTTGGGCGGCCGCAAGGTCGTTCAGGAGTAGACCAGAAGTGATGATGTATGACGTTCCGACACCTCAACGTCGGATAGAGAGATGTTTTGTATTCCCTAGCTCAAAAGGCAAGGGAGCAGAGGCCCGCGCGCCACGTCTTTCAGTATTGAGCCATACGCTTGCCCCTCAGAAGGCGATCCACTTCTAATGGAAAAAATGAACAAACGCACAAGTGCGCCGGGCGTTCCTGAGGAAGGACATCTAAACTCGTCGTGGGTCAAACCATAAGGCGAGCCAATGGAGCCGCAAGCTGCCATTGGTTGATGAAGTGATTGGCCTGTCAGCGTTATGCTGACGTTGATTGGTTGATAGCTCGTCGAGAACTCGGAACGACTAAGCGTGGTGAACGCGTAACCTCACCGATGTTGGCAAGGGACTTCTTCGAAAGGGGAAGTGGATAAGAGAGTCAACCGCCTCAAAACGGGTACAACTCACGAAAGTCTTGCTGCTAAGGTTGTAATCTCAGGCCTTTAGAACAGAAACGGGTTTCCATTCACTTGGAAACCCGTTTCTGTTTGTGTACATTTTGCTGTGCAACTCTATCAGTTCAGGTTCGATAATATCACGATGTACGATGAGCGCGCGTCCGCGCTTTTCGATGAGTCAGGTGACAACAAGGCGATAGCCAAGAATGACATGCTCTTCTTCGACCAGAAGAACGCATGTCTCAGTGTGGACGAGGACGAGACGCTCAATGCCACGTACGCGCTGGTGGAGAATTGGATCCCGTTGAAGGATGTGACCATTTCCTTCCGGCTGGACGTGAAGACCATCGGTATCATGGATGTGCTCACGCTGAAGCGCAACGGGTACGTACGGCTCACACCGGACCATGTGAAGCTGCACTTGGTGACCGAAGGGGGCGAGTTCGACATTGACATGTCGATCGACTACCCCAAGGGCCTCACAAGCCTCAGTCTGTATTTCCACAATGGAAAGGTCGGGGTGTCATTTGATCAGTACCATCAGGAGGTGGACCTGCCCGAACACTGTCATAATGGGCTTGAGGCAGCAGGGTTCTTTGGCCACATCTCTCAGACATCGGCCCATGTGATTGGAATATCCGTGGAGCCGCAATGGGTGGCGGAAAATACCATCGAGAAACTGCAAACAACATTGGTGGATGAAGTGGCCAAGTCGGTCGATAAGAAGATAATGCATGATCTCATGGGATTTACAGCCACAACAACACAGTTTAGCTCCACTGGCTCATCCATGAGCGACCACATCGCCCACAGGAGACGGATAATGGGGATACCGAAGTCAGGGCTTGGGCCTCCTTCTGTAGAGGATAAGGCCAAGTTTGATTCGCTATCCTTCCCCTTGATACGCTCGGTCTTGCCGCAATTGATAAGCAATTCTACTACCTCTAATACATCTGATACAATGGGAGAAACGATTTTGGCCTACCTCACCCGCATCACCGGGTTGAACGAAGAGGCTCTCAAGGTCCTTGACCGCAAAGAACTGATACGCTTGGTATACAACGGAATCGCCAACGACCCGGTGAACGTCAAGGTGCATCATGAGATACTCAAGGAGGCGCACTATGCCGCCGCTCGTTTCTTGGACGGAGATCAATCCCTGACGACCCCGGATGTCTCCATAGGGGACAAGACCTACAACACATTCGAGTTCGGCGAGGTGAATCGCATCAACTGCACGCCACAGAGGCTTCTCTATTTGGTCAAGACCTACCCGGAAGTCTGGCTGAAGCGGTTGGTGTGACCTCGCCCTATTTATGGCAAAGCAATATGACTATGAAAGATCCAAATGCATCCAAAGAGAACGTGGAGACCATCTTCAACGCGTGGTGGTTCAAGTTCGCCCTGTTCGGTGGCGCAACGCTGCTGATGTGGTTCGTCGCCAATAACGGCTTCTTGGCCGGACTGGCCCTCGGAATGGGCATCATGTCCTTCTTCAAGGACTTCTCCAAGTAAGGATAGAGCCACCGGAAATGGATGAGCACCGTGGGCTGAAGCTGACGGATTGCTCATCCATTTTCATTACCAAACGATGATCGAACAATGTACTTCCTCAGAGACCTTCTGTTCAGCATATTCCCGTTCCTGCGCATAAGGCGGATCAAGAAAACGGAATTGCCGTGCGTCCGCTGCGGACACCATCCCAAGACGGGGGTTCCGATGATAGGGGTGCGCAATTAAAGAGAGGCATATTTATGAGCGCAGCACGCGCTCATGGCCTATAGCATTCCGCTCATACGATATTTCCGGACCGCTGGATCACAGGATGGTCCCGGACATGTCTTCTACAACAACAACTTCGTACTGGAGCGCACGGTCGATCAGCAACCGATGGTGTACGTTCTGCCGGGGTTCTCATCGTCCACGGGGACGTATGACTTCTATGGATCAGAGCGCAACTCGGTATTCGTCATCTACACGCGACCATCCCTTTCGTTCGTGTTCACCGGCAATACCAACGTGTTCACATCGGATACGAGATTCCAAGGCGTCATGCAGGAGTTGTACAAGGTGGACCACGATGATGTGCTTGAGTACAGGTCGACCGGGTCACAATTGACATGGGAGCGGGTGGCGGAGTCAATTCGTACGCCCATAGTGACCTACTCAGCCGTTACATCCGCTGTCACCAGCGCCTTTACCCTTTCGGTGCTCCCGGACCAGTTCATCAAGCCTGAAGACAGGTATACCGAGGAGATATTCGAGGACAGGGCACAGTACTTCATGAACATGAGGTTCCTGTTCTCCACGTCGGGGGACACCGGCACCACCATCATCAACAGCGGGGCAACCAGCGGGCTCACCGCCACCACGTTGACCTACAGCGTGCTGGACGAGAACGGGCTCATCGTGTCGCGCCCATACACGGCCGATACGTTCGTTCTTTCCAATGATCGTCAGGCCTTCATAACAACGGGAAGTTGGAGCGGCATGTCAGTGAACGGATTGTTCTTCACGTGTTTCCAACCTCCGAGCAAGCCTATACTGCACTTCCCCTTCGTGGCCTCCTCTATAACCGAGACGGGCACATTCACTCCCACGTTCAACTTCTCGAACGTGGAGGATGGGGACAGTTTTGTGCTTGAGGTGACCTACGACATGACCGATACGGGGTTCACCAACACCAGCACATTCTCGGGTGTGACCCAATACTTCCGCGAGAAGACCGAGAACAGCCTAGAGCAGACCATCGACACCTCAACCGCACAGGACGTCGTTGGCTCACAACGGAGTACGTCGATCAAAACAAGGAGGATCAACGCTCCCATCAGGTCCAACAGTGTGTTCCTCTATCGCATTGGCAATGTGAAGTCGATCATGAACATCTTCGATGTGGAGCAGAGGATCATCAACTATTCCTCCTTCGCCACAGGTGCCACTGGCTCACGCGAGACCCTGAGGGTGTACGTCGATAGCAGGATAGCGGAAGATCCAGCAGCGCCGAACGCAGCCTTCGGTAACCAAGGCAATGGCAGTTCAGTGACCGTCAAGAAGAGTTCCGACCGTTGATCAGTAGTAGCTGTTCAGCGCAAGGTCGATCATGATCGTGTCGTTCTTCTCAATGGGACGGTCCGGCTTGCCGATGCCGAGTATCTTGTTATCCCCCCCAAGCAGGTATATCTCCGATATGAACGTACTGCCGGATGTGTAGGTGAAGTTCGTCGTGGTGTTCAAGTAATCCTTCTCAATGAAGAAGCGCACGCTGCGAACATAGCTCTTGCGAACTTTCTTGGCCGTGATGTTCCCGAAGAACATTTCGGTGTCTCCTTGCCAGAACTCCCTGTCGAACGGATACAGCGACTGTCCTATGCCGGTGGAGAACGTGAACTCCGACATGTTGAAGTAATTGGATCCATCCATCTCTTCTCGGGTAGCATAGAACGTGAACGCGTTCATCTGCGTTGCGGAAATATAGGTGGAGATACCTATGTTACCGAATCTGGACACGCCGTACACGCCAGTGGGTGCTATCAACCACTTGAACGGGCTGAGCCCGAGAATGCCGGTATCGTCAGCGTTGTCGACCTCCTGAACGATCATGTGGACACCATCGGCATGCCCGCCCGCTCCCGAAAATGCGTTCAAGTGTGAGCGCAGGAACGGGAATGAATTAGGAGGGAACGTGCCCTTGATGTACATGGGGTTGCCATCATCATCATTTTGTCCATCGATGACCTGTATGTAGGAGCAAGGAACACCTTGTCGCGGTCCTGCGCCCGGATATGATGAAAGCTGGTATGTGACGTAATATCGCTTGCCCTGCTCCGCGAGTCCTGTATAGCCGCCTGCCGATATGAGCGGATTGCTGGTGGTGGACACCAGTTCGACCTTCATTGGAGGCCACGTGTAGTTCCTGTTGTTCTTCGCATCCAGCGCCGTGATCAGTTCCTGATCGGTCAGCACGATGGTCTTCATCTCAAAATACACGCGTCCGACCACCTGTGCGTTCGGACCTATGCCGTCCTTGAGTATCGTATAGCTGGTCTTGCCGGTGGTATCGTAGAATATCTCGCTGCCCGCATCGATCAGCTTGATGCCGCCGCGCAATGATGTTCCGTTCAATCCGCTACCGTTGCGGTGCCACAGGATGTGCGGGATGTCCACCTCTGTCTCGCGCGGCATGAGGTAATCACCATACACGTCACCGCTGTAGCTGTTGCTGTAGTGGATGATGGCACAGCGCGGAAGATGGTCCAATCCGAACGACTTGACGAGACCAGCCACGTGGCGTGATCCGTAATTGTTCTCATGAAGAGTGTTCGGGTAGCTCAGGTCAAAGTAGTCCGGGCTCGGGAATGTCATCACGCCGCTGCTTTCGCTTCCTGCTATGTGGGTCACCCTGTTGTAGATGTTCATGTTCCATATGGGACATACGGTCGTGGTGCCACTTCCGTAGTACTGGCTGTACCCGCTCAAGGGGTAGAACATGAGTGGTTGCTCCTTTATGGTGCCATAAGCATCGTATCGTGGCAGAGCGCGGTCCACATGGACAATGCTGGTGCCGGAGTCGTAGAAGTACCGATAGAAATTGGCGTAGTAACCGATGTTCGGTCCGGCCTCATCGATGGCCGAGCCGTACGGTGCAACGAATCGCGCGAACAGGATGCCTTCCTCGGGAGGAATGCTCGTGGCTCCACAAAGAATGAACCGCGTACGCTGTGGTGTTTGGCCGAACACGCCCAGATTGAACTGCGTCGGCGTCCATCCTGTGGCTATGCACAGGGAGGTATCGAAACGGTAGCCCGGAAGCTCGTTCGTTCCGAGTATGTTATCGTAGAAGCCCAAGTTGGGGACGGGCTCGCCCGTCACTTCTGTTATGCTGATGACGTTATTGGGGTCCAAAGGATACGGAGAGGTACCATCGTAGTTCATGGACACGACCCCTCCCTTCCTATAGGGCATGGCCGTAATGTTATTGAGTATCGATGAGTACGTGATGCCGGACCCGCACGAGTAATCTATCTCAGCGTCCGAGAACGCGATGCGCTCAATGCGCATGT
>JACCDG010683184.1_pt1 | contig 40176 bp, 57 predicted proteins | sample 7442471 | NCBI WGS metagenome assembly JACCDG01 (sample SAMN15323444, study PRJNA562643) | freshwater metagenome | isolation source: river surface water | place: USA:Blue River Watershed | collected 2017-08-17 | reverse complement strand
ATGTCATGAAAAGTGTAAGAAAGAAATTTAGACAATCAGCAGTAGGTCGCGCTAGAGAACATGGATATAGTATTGAAGAAGGATTTAGTCCGAGCAGTGAAGTTGCTGATCAAATCATAGATAGTTTGGGTGGTGAGAAAAATTTGAATAGCGATGATGTATATCGCGCCATCGATGAATTTCAATTAATGATGGACGATCCATATAAGTTAGATACAGATGAAGTAGCGCAAATAGTCATGGATCGCCTAAATATCACAAATGATGATATTGATGAAGAATTAGAAAACGAAGTATTAGATACAGTATCAGACGATCTCATGGGTGATATTGATGAAGGTGTAGTCGATACACTCAAGAAGGTCGGCAAGAAAGTTGTTGACTACATGGCACCTAGCGATGAAGAATTACTAAAAGACTTACAAAAGAAAGCCGGCATTCCAAAACATGCACAACATGGTAAGCCAAGAATGGCTATACCAAAAGATGAAGTCAAAGAAGAAGATATGGATGAAGGTCTAGACGCTAACCAAAAGCGTGTAGGTCAATTAGGCCCAACTGAAAAAGTAGGTAAGAATGAAAAGAACCTACGAGGTAAATTAGTTGGCGCCAGCGAAAGCCGAGAGTTTGATGATATCAAGCGTTTGGCTGGCTTGAAGTAATTTACCCAATACACAATAAATTAATATATTTTACTCATCAATAGGGTATAAGTATTATTGACACACGATGACGTTAGTATATAATGTCATCATGTGTTAGTTGTCTCCGACAACGAACATTAAAACACATTTAGGCTCAACATAGGCATTTTTTATAAAGGAGATTATACTATGGCAAATCTAGCAGATATCCGTGCCCGTCTCGCGGCACAAGAAAGCAAAAAGTCAAATCAGGGTCAGCGCACCCAATCAGATAACGCAATTTATCCGCACTGGAATATGGAAGAAGGCACTACTGCCACTATCCGTTTTCTTCCAGACGCAGATTCAAAGAATACCTTCTTCTGGGTAGAGCGTCAGATCATCAAGTTGCCATTCAATGGCGTCAAGGGTGATGCTAACATGAAGCAAGTAGTTGTACAGGTCCCATGCGTAGAGATGTATGGTGATAACTGTCCTATCTTGGCTGAAGTTCGTCCTTGGTATAAAGACGATACGCTCAAAGAAATGGCTAACAAATATTGGAAGAAGCGCAGTTATCTGTTTCAAGGTTTTGTTCGTCAGAACCCAATCGGCAATGATACGACTCCAGCGAATCCGATTCGTCGTTTCGTCATCAGCCCGCAAATCTTTACTATCATCAAGGCAAGTTTGATGGATCCTGATATGGAAAACATCCCAACTGACTTTTTGAATGGTACTGATTTCAATGTCAAAAAGACTAGCAAGGGTGGTTATGCTGACTATTCTACTTCAAACTGGGCTCGCCGTGAAAGTCCATTGACTGAAGCAGAGCAGGCTGCTATCGAGGCTCATGGTCTTTATAATCTTGCTGACTTCTTGCCCAAGAAGCCTAGCGAATCAGAACTCCGTGTCATCAAGGAAATGTTTGAGGCTTCAGTAGATGGTAAGCCTTATGACAATGACAAGTGGGGTGCGTACTATCGTCCATATGGTCTTGAGGCTCCAGCAGGTGCATCAAGTGCCCCTCATGTGACTGAGACTACTACTTTGAATGTTTCTGCTAAGAAGCAAGTAGTAGAGGATGCTGATGAGGAAGAGGAATCAACAAAAGCAAGTGAACCGGTAACAGTTCCTAAGAGTACTTCTAGTGACAAGGCGCAGGACATTTTAGCGATGATCCGTAGCCGTCAGCAGAAGGGTTAATAAAGATGGGGAGATTACTCTCCCCATTCTTTCTTTTCATAGGGGAACTACCATGACACTACCAGACGAAAGATACCGCGCACTGAAGCAAGGTAAGAAATTACTTGAGGAATTATGCGATCCGGGCAAGACGCCTAGGGTGCCGAGCATCGTCCGTGATCGTGCCCGTGGTGCGCTAAGACACTATCCAAATGACTATGAACTTGATCGTATCGCGGACAGTTGTCCTGATATGCTTGACAAAATCGCATTTAATGATAGAATAGCAAAAAGAAATATTTTGAAGTAAGAGGAATTTATGGCAAAAACAATTAAAATTAATGAAAGTTTTTCATTGAATTTCAGTAGCCGCGAAGCAGATAGCGGTGATACTGTTATGGACTGTAATATCAACTTTGAAAATCCCAAAGATGATAGCACAATCATTCATAGACTGAATACATGGCTTAAGGCTATCGGTCGTGAAGATATCGTTGTCGCTCCTAAGGAACATCCTAAGGGAGTGAAATAACATGGCAAAACCATTCGATGTTAGCAAATTTCGTAAAGATATTACCAAGAGTATTGAAGGTCTCAGTATTGGTTTCAATGATCCTACTGATTGGGTCAGTACCGGTAACCACGCTCTCAATTATCTTATTAGCGGAGACTTTAACAAGGGAGTCCCACTAGGCAAGGTAACTGTATTCGCAGGTGAATCAGGTTCAGGCAAATCATACATTTGCTCAGGCAACTTAGTTCGTCACGCACAACAGCAGGGCATTTTCGTAGTATTGGTTGATACTGAAAACGCACTTGATGAAGATTGGTTGAAGGCACTTGGTGTCGATACCGCAGAAGATAAGTTGTTGAAATTGAACATGGCAATGATTGATGATGTTGCTAAGACGATTTCAGAATTTATGAAAAACTACAAGGCACTTCCTGCTGATGACAAGCCAAAAGTATTGTTCATCATTGACAGTCTTGGCATGTTGTTGACTCCAACTGATGTGAATCAGTTTGAAGCAGGCGACATGAAGGGTGACATGGGTCGTAAGCCTAAGGCACTCACTAGTCTTGTTCGCAACTGTGTGAACATGTTTGGATCACACAATGTTGGTCTAGTCGCAACTAATCACACTTATGCTTCACAAGATATGTTTGATCCAGATGACAAAATCAGTGGTGGTCAAGGCTTCATCTATGCTTCAAGTATTGTTGTTGCTATGAAGAAACTCAAACTCAAGGAAGACGATGAGGGCAATAAGATTAGTGAAGTTCGTGGTATTCGTTCAGCATGTAAGGTAATGAAGACACGCTATGCGAAGCCTTTCGAAAGTGTACAGGTCAAGATTCCATATGAGACCGGCATGAATCCATATAGTGGTTTGCTTGACTTGTTTGAGAAGGCTGGCTTGTTGACTAAGGAAGGTAATCGACTGAGTTATACAACTAATGACGGCGAGATCATCAAGTTCTTCCGCAAAGGTTGGGAGAGTAACGAAAACGGTTGCTTAGACAAAGTAATGTCTGAATATGAAAACCGTCAAGCAAAGATAAGTAATACAAATTCTGTCACGGAGGAATAACGCAGATGAGTATTACTGTTATAGCAGAAGTATGGCGCGCCTTGAAGTTTGAGATCGATGGATCAAATCTTCCTGATGCCGCAGAGACATTAGTTAATGTCTTGATTGAAAATGATTTTGAACCTGCAGATATCAAAGAAGCCTTTCGCAGAGAGACAGAAGTGATGCAGGCATTGCGAGACTATAATTCACAGTACGAAGAAGAAGAGTTCGAAGAAGAAGATTATGAAGAGGATGAAGATAACGAAGACGATGAATGGTGATAGATGAACTGGTACACCAAAATCACATCTGACTTATCTGCTATCCCTGACTTCATAAGCCATTATGAATCAGAACTAGAGCAGGCAAAATGGGATGTCCGGGTAAATGGAAAAGTCGAAAAGAACATTTCTAATTTACCCGGAATCACTGAGCAACGATTTAACCAACTACAAGAGATAGAAGCGGTATTAAACTATCTCAATATCCAATTACGCAAATTACGCAGGAAATATTTCCAAAAGTACTTAGAAGGGTATAACAGAGCCTTGACAAGTAGGGACGCAGAGAAGTATACTGACGGTGAAGACGAAGTTATCGATTTCGAAGTATTGATCAACGAAGTTGCATTACTGAGAAATAAATGGCTTGGTATCATGAAAGGTCTTGATAGCAAGCAGTGGCAATTGGGCCACATCGTTCGGCTACGCACAGCCGGTATGGAAGATATCACGGTGAGTTGATGACTACTAGCAATGTTATTACACAGATCCAGAGACGCAAACTCAGACCTACATTGGATGAGATACTGACATCATGGAACGAAGAAAAGAAAGATACCATCAAGGAATTTCCCGAAGATGTATTGGTTATCAGTTGTTGCATCCAAAGACTATCACATAATGAGTCAGCATCACAGCGTTTCAACCGAAGCCTAGATAGTCCGGATGTCAAAACACAGATCACGGATTTAGACAGGAAAAAGGCTGAGAATATCCGTAAGTATTATAATCATAAACTGCTCACATTGACTTTGCAAGGTCGTGAGTTGACTAAATTTAGGAAAGATTTACAGCAGTTCTTGATTAGCGACCCGACAAAGGTACTTGAGAGTATGTGCGGCATCGTTTATAAGTTGCCATATTTTTATGACTATGACAAGTCGGTAGATGATATTTTTAAATCAGTATATTTTAAAAATAATCGTCCATCCAACATGAACGAAAAAACAAACCGCAGTCTTACTTTCATCAAGAAGATTGAGAATCAGCGTAAGCACAGCAATAATGTAGAGTATTGGTTCGAAGATGAGCAACTAAATAAAGTTATGTTCTCAATCGCTACTAATAATCCACTATTAGAACTGTTGGATCGCCATATCGATAGTGATAAGGTTACTGTTGCGACAAAATACTATGTAAGGAAAAAGGATTTAAACGAATTTTTCGTCATGGAAAATTGGTCATTCCTATGAGCGAGAAAACAGTATCGTTGATATTGGCTTTCCTACATACGAAAAAATCAAAAATCTTTTCCAACATACAGACATCCAGACATGATGGTTATTTACCTTATGTTTCTATAACTTTTTGCTATACAGGCTTGGATGTTGATGTATATGTCTATAACGACAGTTTCATCAAACTCAAAGTCAATAACCAACCATGGACTATATGTGATGGCATCATATCATTCCGCGATTCGATATACAAACTAGACTACTTTAATTACGGCTACAGGTACGCTGGCTGATTTTGATAAATACTAGTGTAGGAGAGAAAAATGTCAATACAACGATTCAACACTCTTCCTGAATTGATAGCAAATTTGGGTCCATTAGAACTTAAACTCTACGATGAGTTTGGTGAAGAAGATTACATGTTGCTCATGGAACTTTGGGCAAGTGTCGAAGAAGATCAATTCGATGAATGGTACGATAATACTGATGCCGAAGTCGCAGAACGAGCGATAGAATTATCACAGATCGCAAGCCAAATCACAAAGATGTATGAAGGAAAGAAACTGGTTCATTGACTTGACAATAATTCTGTGATTTGCTATAATCTGTGAATGAGCAAATATCTAGCGCCAATAATACTTGATGAGATGAACATAGCGAGAAAAGAGATTTTCGCTATCCGTGCTACCATCTATAAAAAGTATAAGATCGATGTATTAGATACCGATGCACTCAGCGCATTGAGCATCTATGAGGTCGTGAGTCAATATGATACTAATTATAATATCAATTTCTCACGGAATGGGGAAGACGCTAAAAGCGGTGATGTCCATATTGAGATGAAGGCCTCTAGAGTCAGTCATCCATATACTAAGCGTGGTAAGTTGCGCAAGAACGCAGACCGTGATGCTGTATTCTTGTTTCATGCTATGGGTGATATCGAACATAAACGCTATCTATTCGTAGCCCGTGACAAAGACGATTTGAGCATAAAGCGTATCTATGATATCGCAGGCACTGAAAACTGCAAAAAGATTTATCTGAAACTATTAGAAGAACGCAATGCTTGGCTTGAGCGGGGTAGATTGGATCAGAGCAAGATGAAACATGATGTCATCAGTATACATGAGACATTCTTGTTAGAACTATTCCCAAAGAAAAATCCATTGACTATCGATACAACAAAAATTTATAAAGATTGGTGATCGATAAATACGTGACCATGAAGAATTTAATTTTTACTGAGCAAGATTTCCTACAACTATTCAATCTACCCAATGTCACATATCAAGAATTCTGTGACAAGATTTGCGTGTTAGATGTGATGGATCGAACTGGCGCATTTGTCGTGCGTAGCAACCTTGATGATTTCGTAAACCGTGTAAGCAAGAAAGATGATCGCAAGCAACGGCTGAATCTATATAAGCAGAATCTCTATAAGATATTGGTAACGGATGCTAAATCAACATTAGTATCATGGTTCAAGCGTTATGGTAAATTGAACGAGAATGTAGAACACTATTTCGAACTACCCGATGCCGACATATTGAAAGACGATACTTTCGGTGGTAGGACGAATAGCAAGTATGGCAAGATTTGCAAGAACATCAATTTCGTCAATTTCTATAACACGAAGAAACTATGGACTACTGATAGCGAATATACTTTCGGTTTGATGAAAGTGATGTTCGAAGATTTCAAGGTACGCAATAGCCTTGTTGGTCCTGCATTCTTTGATCATATCTGTAAGTATGATAGTGATAGCAGCCAGTTCTGGTTAGACTTTATGATCGGTGCTAACCGTGCTAGCATTTTCAATCCATGTACTTACAAAGAGATACTAAGAGAAGTGTTTACTGGTGATACATTGTTTGCACCCGTCATGGGCTGGAATAGTTATCAGTTGGCTTTCTATGCTAGCAATTTCAAAAATTTTATTAGTACTGATGTGATACCTGATGTAGTAGATAATGGCAAACTGTTACATGATGAATATCTCAAGTATACTGACAAAAGCATATTCACTAGTGGTGAAAAGAATGTAGACCTATATCTATGCCCTAGCGAACAGTTAGACAAGAATCATGGCTTCATCAAGAAATATAAAAACAGTGTGGATGCTGTATTGTTCAGCCCGCCATATTTCGATCTAGAATTATATCCAAGCGACAATCAAAGCACAGATAGTTTCCCCGACTATGATGCTTGGTTGAATGGATATTGGGAAGAGACTGTGAAACTTTGCGCACAGGTAATGAAGCCCGGTGCTAAGTTTGGATTCGTGATCAGTAACTATGTCAACAAGAACAAGGTCAAGATGACGATAAGCGAAGACATGCGAGATATCGCAAGCAAACACTTAGACTTTATCAAGCACTATAAAGTTCAGTGGTCTGTTATATCCGGGACTAGACAAGCGAAAAAGACCCGCGGGGGCAATTACGAAGACCTCTGGGTTTTCACTAAATCGTAAGTTGTTGATTTATATAGGCTTTTTTGTTGCTGAAATACAACAGAAAAAGGCTTGACTTTTACCCGTTTTGGGCACATAATACTTACATGCTGAAACAAACAGTCACATTGATCAACACCCCTAAGGGTTGCTTGTGGGCCGAACATGGTCGCTATTACAAGACACAACAGGGTGCAGTATCAGCCGTCAAGCGTTATGCTAGATCGGCAGCAAAGAGCCCCGCTAGCCGCGGCAGGGTTATGACATTTTTGGAAATCGTAGGTTAAGGAGTTTAAAATGCTTTTGTTTGATGGTATTATCTATGATGAGCGTCACGGTGGTCCTTTTGATCGCGGTAGCGCAGACAGTTACTATAGCCGCCCTTTCCGTCCGCATTATTTTGAAGGTGCGACATATCAGACTCCCGAAATCATAGCCGAAGAAGGTTCGGGTGCGTATCTTGCATATAAGGCAGGATACGAGTATAATGAGCGTAACGGTGACAAGAAGGACTGGGGCTGATGAACACTATTGATCCAAAAATAATTAAAGATATGAAATCCTGGAATTGGGATTTCATAATCGATTTCGGCTTTAACACAGTTAGCCATTTGCGTGGTGGGCAGATGAATTTTCTGCGCGGCACACTCATGGAACAATTGATTGATCGACAAGATGATCAATTGGAATGTGTCAGAGAAGACCACAAAGATTTTATCTGGCATCGCCATAACATCACAGTAGAATTGAAATCTCAATCTAACCAGTCGATGTATAATAAGGGCGGCAGATTAAAGGATGAATACAAAGTAAGTCTTTGTAATATGCGGTCTATGAAAAAGATCACAAAAGAACAGATATGCGATTTGGTTCTAGTTATTAGAAAAGATGGGGCTTTCGCCATCACCCGAGATATTGCGTTCCAATATCGTAGACAAAGGGGTAAGCAAGTTGATACAATCGTTGGACCAAACAATATTATAGAGATTTCAGGTTATAAGAGTTTGAGTTCAGTACAACAGGTATTTGATATTAATGACACGGTAATTAAATTCTGTGATACATTAATTGACGATGCTAAGAAACAATACGATTCACGACCTAACTAGGAGATTATTCATGGCTCTCAAAACGCAAAAATTAACTAGCAAAACAAAGATGAAATTTAAAAAGAAAAAGGGGCAACCCGATCTATCGAAAATCGATAGCGTACTCACTAAGCCACTTGACAGTTTCGCTGTCAAGACTTATGAGGACCATGGTCGAGAACTTATGGTTAATGATGAGATTCGCAAGATCATCAATAACTATAAAGCGAATGGTGTAATGTTCGATCCCAATTCTATGGGTGTTCCTTGCTATACCCCACTAGGTATGCATATCACTAATGAGGAAACTCAGCGACTCAAAGACCATAAGAACATCATCAAGATCGGCCGAAACTTCCGTGAAGATTTCTTTGGTATCGTGCATTGCGTCAAAAAGTCTTATAACGACTTTTATGAAGATGTCGATGCTATGCATAGAAGCAGTTGGCTTTATCTTGCTATCGTCAATGGTCTTATCAAGGGCTATAGTGAAAAGAACTGGCAAGATTTTCCAGTACCCTCGATTGTGTTCCATACTGACGACCCCACTTTCCCGGGTCTATTGGCACTCATGTTGAATGGTGAGGGACAGACGCCGTGGGGCAAGTTTGACTTTTTGCGTATCCATAGCAACAATGCCCGTTTGCATAATAGCACGGCAACTGAAGATATCCTGGCATATCAGAAAGTTCTCTCATGCATCAATGACGGTGTGAGCATGCCTGTCCCGGCTAACCACAAAGATGCTAAGAAGTTGGGTGCAAGCACTCACATTGAAGCAATCATGCAAACTGATAATATGGATAAGTTTCGATTTATTCAAAGTCAGAATTTCAAGTGGTGGCCAATGGAATCACGGGACTCGGCTATCTGGGGATTCTATGGCAATCAGTTTGATCATTATGTGAGTTATGGATTGCCTATGAAGGGCAAGGCATGGGACGAGCGTGACAATGATTTTCATTGCATCATTCAACAAGTTTTCGGTAACTTGACTAACCTGCGTGAAGCAGTGGCACCTGCTCTAAAGCAACTAGCCATTCTCAGCAAAGGCTCGGCAAAGAAATCAGCGTCAGATGATGCGGCTCTTTCTATCGTAGAAATCATTTATAAAGATTACTACAAAGGACCTCATCCGGTATCGGGTGCTAGCGGTAACTATTCTTGGATCGACCCGAATAATAAGAAGGTATTGAACATCGTGGATGGTCTTATGCAGATTCCGAATTCGGAATTCGCTAAGAAGATCAAATCCCTGTAAAACTGTTGTTTTCTCGCAACATAGAGGCGTTGTAAGTTGTTGATTTATAACGCCTTTTTTACGGTGAAAAATTGGATAATTTTGGATAAAAAGGCTTGACTTTGGGTCTGATTGGGTTCATAATACATACATAGAGTTGAGAAACGGAGATAAAAATGCAAATTCAGACAGCAATCAAGATTCTTCAGAAAGAAGCAGAATTTCTCGGAATGCCCCTGCTTGAGACACTGGAGTTCATCAAGGCTAATCCGTTAGCCCAACCCCGTCAGACAATGATCGCATTCAATGTCTTTATGGGCGAAGGTCAAAAGTTGTTTGCCCCGGCTTGACATTGACCCGTCAAGGTAATATAATATCTATATTGTTCATTAATTGACTTGGAGTGAGATTTATGTCAGTTGTTCGTATTCTTAATGGTTCTTATCGTGGTACGCCTGTGATCGGTACAGAGTTTAAACTGGTCAAGGGTTTTCAGTCAGGTAAGAAAGGTAATTATGTCACGGTTCGTAACGAGGGTCAGTTTGACATCGCTATCGACACCGTCAAAGTAAAGGTAGAGAGTATGTCAGATGTTGAGTTCATCGGCGGTGAGGCACCAGTAGTGTCCACTAGTGCCCCTGTTGTCGAGGTTCCTGCTGAGACTGATGAGCAGGCTATCGAACGCATTCGTACCCGCTTTGCGATTCTTGATGAGATGAGCAAGGCTACGACTAATGGTGGCATTCGCGCAATGATCGTATCAGGTCCTCCGGGTGTCGGTAAGAGTTATGGTGTTGAACAGCAGTTGGAGAAGGCTGCTATGTTTGACAAGATCGCAGGCAAGCCCCTCAAGTTTGAGATCGTCAAGGGTGCTATGACGGCTCTTGGTCTCTATGCTACATTGTTCAAGCATAGTGACAGGAATCATGTGTTGGTGTTCGATGACTGTGACAGCGTGTTGATGGATGACCTCGCATTGAACATTCTCAAGGCCGCTCTTGACAGTGGTAAGCGCCGTCGAATTTACTGGAACAGCGACAGTTCTATGTTGCGCCGCGAAGGTATCCCTGACAGTTTTGACTTCAACGGTTCTTGTATCTTCATCACTAATATCAAGTTCGATCACTTGAAGAGCAAGAAGTTGCAGGATCACTTGGAAGCGTTGCAGTCGCGTTGTCACTTTCTTGACTTGACAATTGACACCGAGCGTGACAAGATGTTGCGTATCAAGCAAGTTCACAATGACACCGATGGTGGTCTGTTCCGTGACTACTATTTTGAGAACGGTGAAGGTGATCAGGTGTTGCAGTTCATGTGGGATCAAAAGACCCGTCTGCGTGAGTTGTCGATGCGTATGGCATTGAAGATCGCGGATCTGGTCAAGATCAGTCCCACGAATTGGAAGAATCTCGCTGAGAATACTGTTATGCGTAGGGCCTAACTCACTCCGGGTTCGCGCAAAAACGAGAGGGTCGAAAGGCCCTCTCACCTTTTTGTTTGAATTATTCATATCGATATCGTATAATATTATGATGCAAAAGAAAGAACACCTGTTACACTATATGATGAAAGGTCATGTACACCTTTCTAAGAAAGATTATGGGTTCTTCAACAATCTGACCTATATCATCAAAGAGAAAAATCAGGTCACTTCTAACCAAAATAAACTTTTCGATAAGTTGATTTTAAAGTATCAGAGGCAGTTGCGTAAGTGTGGGCATGATATCGAGGCATTGCAAAAGTTAAATTGGGATGCACATATCATCAATAGTAGTGACGAATATCTTGTACCCAAACTTTATCTTGAAGGTAATGAATTGTGTTTGCGTACACCTTTCAACACTAATTTTGTGAGAGTATTCAAATTAGCGAAAGACAATACCTTTGTGTGGAATAAGGATCAACGGATATATCGTAGCCCATTCTACACTCATGCATTGAGATTAGCATACGACTCCTGCCATCACTATTTCAAGAAATTAGAATTGGCTGATGATATCAAAACACTGATTGAACCATTGAATCAATATGAAGGTGTGACCAAGGCGCCCATTTTAACCACTAGCCAGGGTAAATACTATATCAACAATATTAATAAAAATCTAATAGATGCGATCAAGGATATCGAATTGAACGATGACCCTAAAACTCTTTTTCAGTTGAGCAGGCACGGTGTCATGATCGATGAATCAATCGTGGGCGATGATCCTTTAAAGATGTTCGCTAGCCAATATGTGGCTAAATTTGATCTTGATGATTTATTAAACAAGGTAGAATATTTTAAACATGTAGGTATCACAGATGTTTATATCCCAGTGAGATATACTAGCGTCATCGATAAGTCTCTCAGAACGGCATTAGAAAATAACGGTATCAAACTTCATGCTAACACAGATAATTTTATAGATGGTACTGCGGTTATCAAACGCATAATGGGAACTGAGCGTTCCGGACTATTAGGTACATTAAATGTTGAACCTAGAAAAGTAGGTAAACTTATTCATTTAACAAACTCAAGACCAGTGGAGGTACGATGAGACAGGCAAAGATCATCATCAAAGATGAAGTCAATTGTAAAGTAGAGGGTCTTGAACTGGATTGCCGCAAGGCATTGATGCGCAAGTTTGAGCATGAAGTTCCCGGCGCAAGATATCTTCCCGCGGTCCGTCTCGGTAGATGGAATGGTAAGGTAAGTTATTGCAGCCTCGCAGGTAGCACATACATCAATCTGATTCCTGATATCGTAACTGTATTGGAAGAATATGATTATGATATCGAACTGGTAGACTTGCGTGAATATCAAACGAGTTTCAGTTTTGCTGAAGTGTCCGAGGATTCGTTCAGCGACAAGGTTTGGCCCAAAGGGCATGTCGAGGCCGGTAAGCCTATCATGTTGCGTGATTATCAGGTAGATATCGTCAATAACTTTTTGAAGAACCCGCAATGTATTCAAGAAGTAGCGACGGGTGCAGGTAAGACTATCATGACTGCGGCGCTATCTAAATCGGTAGAACAATATGGGCGTAGTATCGTCATCGTTCCTAACAAGAGCCTTGTAGTACAGACTGAAGCAGACTATATTAATCTTGGATTAGATGTAGGTGTCTATTTCGGTGATCGTAAAGAGTATAACAAGACTCATACTATCTGTACTTGGCAGAGCCTCAACAATCTGTTAAAGACTACTAAAGCAGGCGAAGCAGAAGTCAACATCAAAGAGTTTATCGAAGATGTTGTTTGTGTCATGGTTGACGAAGTGCATATGGCTAAGGCTGATGCATTGAAGCAATTATTGACAGGCCCGTTCAGTCAGATTCCTATTCGTTGGGGGCTGACTGGTACTATTCCTAAGGCTGTGTACGAACAAGTAAGTTTGCTTGTAAGTCTAGGACCTGTGATAGGTAAACTCAGCGCGGCCGAATTGCAAGAAAAGGGAGTTCTTGCTCAATGCCATGTGAACATCGTGCAATTGAAAGATGGTGTGGAGTTCACTAATTACCAAAGCGAATTAAAGCATTTGCTTGAAGATGAAAAACGATTAGATAGGATCGCTGAATTGATCAACAAAATCAAGGATAGCGGTAACACATTGATATTGGTCGACCGTGTAAATGCAGGTCGTGAACTTATAGAAAGGTTAGACGATGCAGTATTCATCAGTGGTGAGACGAAACTCACGGAGAGGAAAGAGGAATACGATGAGGTTAAAACTAGCGATAAAAAGATTATTGTGGCGACTTATGGTGTGGCCGCTGTGGGTATTAATATCCCCCGTATTTTTAATCTGGTTCTTATTGAGCCCGGAAAGAGCTTTGTCAGGGTTATACAAAGCATTGGGCGAGGCATTAGAAAGGCAGAAGATAAGGACCATGTAGAGATATGGGACATCACTAGCGATTGCAAATTCGCAAAGCGACATCTCACACAGCGCAAGGCTTATTATAAAGAAGCAAAGTATCCATTCACACTGGAGAAACTTGACTATTAAAGAGGTATGTAGTAAAATAACAACATGAGAATACTTACATTAGAGAACAGTTATTATAACTTAGAAACATTGCCGGAAGAGATAGATGATTTGCGTTTTGCTATATTGGATAACAGCAATCCTCAGAATGTCGATTATCATTATATCCCATTGATATTCCTTGAGAGTTTCAATGCGGCAGCATTAGTATTACAGATCGGAGATCGCAAGGTCAAGATGCCATTAGACTGGCAAATACTTATCGGTGAGAAAGAACATGGTGACTTAGAGACATTGCCATTAAGCAGTCTCAATGATCGCGGCTTCAGTGCATTTCAATTCAATCCATTAACAAGTTTCAGTCCTAGTTTCTTGCCTATTGAGATTATAGACATCTATCACGATGTAACATGGTACGCACCTAGATTACGCAACGGTCAGTTCTTATGCGTACCGATAGACGATGGCCCTAAACCCCGTTGCGTATATTTCGTAAAAGAGATCAGCAGGAATTGCGAGATCGTAGATTACAATCAAGTTTTTTAATGAAAGGAAACATATAATGGCAACATGGAGCGTAAAACCCGCATGGAAGAAGTCTATTATTGAGCGTAACTATCTTACCAAAGATGGCAACACGGTTATGATAGAAACTGGTTGGCGTTGGGGAGAGTTTACAGTTGAAACTGAAGATGACAATCCTCCTAACATTGAAGCAGGTGTAGATATCTATGACTGCGGGTATGAAAGTGAATTAGTTGAAACTAATGATGGTTGTTGGGAAGAACATGACTTTGATGATTGTGATGATGAAACACAAGAATGGTTAGAAGAATTCTTTGAAGAAGGTAATAGTTGGCTTGATCTTGAGGAACATGGTTGGATGCAAGATGAATGCGAGATGATTATCGACTGTGATCTTATCATCGAACGCCTTGACGATGATGGTAATCCCACTGGCGAGATCGTCAATACCGGTGGAGAAGATGAAGAGCCTAAAGAAGCGATGAAGATTGAACCAAGCGCACCGTGGCCCTTTGATAATGTTAAAAAGGAAAATGAATGAAATTTTTTAGAAAATGGTTTGCTAAACAATGTAAACAAGCATGGGAAGATAGCCGTAATGTTATAGACTCCGATGTACCACAAAAGTTAGTTAGTGCCGGTAGGTCTATTGATAGTAACGGTATGAATTTCACCGTTTATCGTGCAAATGGCGGGCATATAGTAGAAACTAGACAGTATGATAGAAAGCGTGATAGTAATGATCATAGCCTGCATATCATCACTGATGACAAAGACTTGGGTGAAGAGATCGGTAAGATCATCACATTTGAACGACTGAAGGCATAACATGGCTAAGGCAAAGGTTTCAGCAGATGAAAAATTTGAAGATCAAGACTTTGATATGTTCGAAGCCCTTGCTGCCTTAGACAAAAAAGACTATGGCTATTATGACAGGCTAACAGAAGAACAACGAAAGAAGTTCGTGCCTTTCATGATGATCATGTGGTTTAGTTCTGTCAAGGGCAAGACTGATTTCCAGCAATACTATGTGTTGAGCGTGAATGAGTTCGCAAACAAACACTTGTTCAACGAGAATGTGCAAAAGCATCCCAAGTTACAATGGCTGATGTTGTGTAGTTCTGGTATAGGTAGCAAGCAGTTTCATCAGTGGATCCCTCAGATCAAGCAGAATGTAGGCAAGTTGAAAGAGAAAGCATCAGTCAAGGATATCAAAGAGTATTATAAAAAAATATATCCCAAGACAGATGATGATACTCTTTCAGAGTTTAGCAAGTTATATACTGAGCAACAGCACAAGAAAGTATATCTAGCACAGAAGTTTCCTGAATTAAAGGTAGATGATATTGAAGCACTTAGTAATTTTGTCACAGACGATGAAATCAAAGAATACGAAAAACAATACGGCAACTGAGCATAGTTGTGAGTTTTGTGGTCGTTCTTTCATTAGAGAGAACACTATGCTCAAGCATCTATGTGAGACAAAACGCCGTTATAATGATCGTGACAAGACTGGCAACCGTATAGGATTTAGTGCATGGGTACAATTCTATAGCAAGCACAGCCGCAAGGCAAAGAAAGATTACATGGATTTCGCAAAGAGCGCATACTATACCGCGTTCGTTAAGTTCGGTAACTATTGCTCAGAAGTTCATGTACTGAATCCTAGCAGATATGTCGATTGGCTATTGAAAGAACAGATCAGCATAGATACATGGAATCGTGATACTAACTATAATAGATTCTTGTTAGAATATCTAAAGAACGAAGATCCATTAGATGCTATCGCCCGTAGCATTGAGACTACTGTAGCATTAAGCGAACAAGACAAGATACAGACTAAAGATACATTTAGATATGGTAATCGTAATCGTATATGCTATGAGATCACTAAAGGCAAGATCAGTCCTTGGATGTTATATCAAAGCGTTAGCGGTTTAGAGTTCATCGAACAGTTAGACGCTACACAGCAAAAGATGATACTTGAATATATCAATCCAGAGCAGTGGGCTATCAAGTTCAAACGATGCAAGAACATCATACCTGAAGTGAAGCAATTATTATCTGCGGCGGGATACTGATGCTATTTCATTTCACTAAAGATAAAAATAGTTTTCCTTACACGATAAGGATACCATGGCGCATGGATGATACTATAAATAGTTGGAATGATATATGCGCATGGGCAGTAGAACATTATGGATTGCCCGGCGATAAATTCATAACGCATCCTACAGAAGACTACATGGATTTCATGTTCAGGAATGAAGAGGATGCGATACATTTTAGTTTGGTGTGCGAATGAAAGATATCAGAGATACTATCAAGTATAAGGAAGGCTATGCTGTCATGGAGGGCATGGTTCCTAGATTATTGATAGCCGACTTTAACAATAGATTGAAAGATTTATATCCAGTTAGGGCTAGCAGTTCAGATAAGACATATGCTGAACGGGATGATATCAAAAATCTAACTGATATCAGTGTATGGTGGAGCCAAGAAGTAAGCGAATTCCCAGAAGTCGTTAAGATACGCAAGATAGTAGATCCAGTCATCACAGGCAATTTTGGAAATCTCAGATTCTATGCAAGCGATACTGTATTCATCAAACCAGGTAGCACATGGGTAAATCCGCATGTAGATACTCCGCATAGGTTCAAGAAGTATAACTATGATCAGCGACTATTGGGTATACAATGCATAGTCAGTTTAGTCGATACTACTAAAGAGAATGGTTCTACTGGGGTAGTTCCATTTAGTCAGAAACGAGACTTTGATATAGACAAGTGCTATAGTGGAACATACAATCGTTGGTTCATGGAAAACATGAAACAACATAACATGCCCAAAGGCTCTGTATTATTCTATAACTGCAGGGTACTGCACAGCAGTATGCCAAATAATGGTAACCTAGAACGCCCAGCGCTATTGTTAAATTACCTTGACCATAGTATAATAGACGAAATTACTAGTATAGATAATGTTTGGTCAAGCAATGGTAAACGTCCCTAAAGACTTTCAAGATTATGATGATGACGATCCCGATTATAATAAACGAGATCGTAGATTGCATTATTGGAATGTGTTAAGGACATTGAAGCAAGAGTTCACAGAAGAGACAGGATCAGTTGATCCTACTGTTTATGTGTCTTGGTTAGAAGACAAGTATGGTTTCAAACCTAGGATCAATCACGAAGGATATCTTACTGACGATTATGAGATCGTAGATGAAAAGAAATATTTGATTTATGTTTTGAAACATGGCAATTAACAACAGTCCTTTCAATGTTTTAAGCCCTGTCATCGATTTTGTCGATGTAGTGCGTAAAAATAGTAGTGATGCTAAAAAAGTCACATTTAAAATCAAAGGCGATCCTAAAGAAGTGATAAAGTGGTGTCGTAGAAATTTTGGTGATAGGGGCGATGGTTGGGATTTTAGTGGTGGCACAAAATCATTAGAAGTTACGATATGGTCTAGTAAGTTGATTACTATGTGGGAACTCTGGCAGGAATAATATGGCAAATGATATAATGATCGACATGGAGACACTTGACACAAGTCCTTATTGTGTCATACTTACGATTGGTGTCGTTCGTTTTGATCCATATGGTGATGGTGTCGTGCAGAAACTTGAATTGCGTCCTACTATCGAAGAGCAGACAGAGATTTACAATCGCGTCATCAATGACGATACCATTCGTTGGTGGGGTGAGCAAAGCCCCGAAGCTATCGAAGAGGCTATGGGTGATAGTGGTAGACAGAGTTTCAGTGAATGCTTAGAAGAACTGTACAAGTTCGGATGGAATCGTAGAGCAGTATGGAGCAATGGTGCGGCATTCGATGTGGTAGTAGCAGAGACAGCATTCCGTCAAGTGTTCACAGACAGACCTAATCCTATTCCTTGGCCATTCTATACCGTGCGTGATACAAGAACACTATATGAATTAGCCAATGTTAAATTGAAAGATGGCGGGTATAAGACTACGCACAAAGCAGTAGAAGATGCTGAACGCCAGGCTATCAAAGTGCAAGAAGCATATAGGAAACTTGGATTGACAAAGTGACAGAATGTATTATAGAACTAAAGTCAGTAAACCAACTTTATGAAATATTGGATTATTTAAAAGAACGAAACATATTGCGTGAGCGTGATTTTAATTTTAAATATCAACCAAACAGCGAATTTTATGAACTTGATTTTGACAAAAAGAGCATAGTAAATTCTACCAATAAACGAGTAATCTTTTATTTCAAGGACGGAAAACATGCTACATATCTTAAGTTGTTATACGGATGAAGGATTTTAAGTATACTATCACAGTACCTAAATCTAGAGGGGACAACCATGCCTCACAAACAGTTTGGTGTGAACAAAAGTTCGGCAAACGATGGAGTGTACTAGATAATAGAGATGGTGTATGGTGTTGTTTTTGGGGTGGTAGAGGTATACCGGGATTCTATAAATGGGAATTCAAAAACGAGCAGGACGCATTACTTTTTAGTTTAAGATGGTTATGAAATTAGTTTATTTGACTGACAGCAAGATTCCTTATGAGAAAGCCGAAGAATATTTTCAAGAAGCAGCCGATTGGGCAAAACAAAACTGCAAGACTTTTATAAGTCATACTGTTCAGGATGTCAGTGATTTTTCGTATGAATATGATCATATTACTGAATATAGATTCAATGACATAAAAGATGCTACATGGTTTAAATTGAGGTGGCTATGACTTATACATTTATATCGGCAATGACATTACTGATACTGATCTTTGATCCGTTCGGTAACTTTCCTATATTCAGTAGCATGTTAAAGAATTATGGCGTAGAGAAGCGCAGTTGGATTATTGTGCGTGAGCATATCATAGCCTTTGTGATATTGTTTGCGTTTATGATCGCTGGCCAGCATTTTCTAAAAATGTTAGGACTGACTAGCACTAGCCTTCAATTAGCGGGTGCTGTGATATTATTCCTTATCGCTATCAAGATGGTATTTCCTAGCATATCGCCTACTGAAGAAGAAGTGTTAGATCACGAACCTTTCATTGTGCCTATGGCTATACCGTTGATAGCAGGACCTAGCGCATTGGCTACTGTCATGTTATTAGTCAGTCAACAGCCCGATGATTTCTGGATATGGGTAGCCGCGTTGGGTGCCGGTATTACCATAAGCATGTTTTTGCTATTGATCGGAGACAGAGTTCAGCATATACTAGGTAAACGATTCCTCATTGCCATGGAAAGATTGATGGGACTGATACTTGTTGCGATTAGTGTCGAGATGCTATTGCGTGGTATCAAGATGATAGAGTTATAAAATGATTACGACGATTGATAACATAGAAAATAATTTTCCATACCAGTGCCAAACGGCGTATGATTATATTGAAGTGGTTCCGTGGTGTGAAAAGCAGTTTGGTGAATTTGGTGTAAATTGGTATCGCTATGGAACTGATATAGCAGTGGGTATTGTAGCAGGTGTACCATTAAATGATTATTATCGTTTCGTTCGTAATGAAGATGCTATGTTGTTTACATTAAGATGGTCATGAGAGTATTAACGAGAGAATATGAGATTTAAAAGCGATATTGATATTGACCTAGGTGACAGAGATAGACTACTATCTCTGATCAGTCATACCAAGGCTGCGATTCGCAAAGGTGATGTCAAAAAGCACAACACTGGCATCTATGTCACAGATATTCCTTATGATCCGATCAATGATCTAAGTTCATTAGATTATGAAATAGCAGAAGATAGAGGATATCTAAAATTAGATTTGCTCAATGTGCATGTGTACAACAAAGTAGAAAACGAAGAGCATCTAGTAAGATTGATGAGCGAACCAGATTGGAACATGCTCAATGATCCTAACATAGTAAAAGATTTGATTCATCTAGGTAATCATTTTAATAGTTTACAAAAGATGCCCGAGCCAGTAAATAGCATACCGAGGCTTGCGATATTTCTTGCTGTGATACGCCCCGGTAAGAAACATTTGATAGGTATGCCATGGTCAGAAGTATCAAAGACTATATGGGAAAAAGAAGAAGGTGTATATAGTTTTAAAAAGTCACACGCAGTTGCCTATGCGCATCTTGTGGTAGTGCATATGAATTTATTGAAAAATGGAACTACAACTAGTTAAAGAAAATGACCCTGTACTCAGGGAAGTAGCAACAGCATGGGACTTCACAGTTGATGGAGACCCTAACGATTTGATTAGACGCATGGCTAAGGTCATGATGGAGAACAATGGTATAGGACTTGCTGGTCCTCAAGTAGGTATCAGCAAGCGCATATTCGTCATGGGTAACGAGTCAAAACTCTTTGCCTGCATCAATCCCGAGATCGTAGAAGGTTCCGGTGATGTCATGGATAAAGAGGGATGCTTGAGTTTTCCTGAATTATGGCTCAATGTCAAGCGTCATGAGTCGATCAAAGTACGCTATCAAAATGCTGTAGGATCTGTGATTGAGACTGAATTTACTGGACTGATCGCTAGGGTATTTCAACATGAGCGCGACCATTTAGACGGTATCTGCTATGATACTAGGGTAGGAAAACTAAGCCTAGAATTGGCTACGAAAAGACGCAAAAAGAAATCAAGGCATTCTTTTAACTAAAGTGATGCTACGGCGCTTGCTACGGCGCTTATTCAGTTCGTTGAGACTGACGATAGGGCCATGTAATATAGTTAGATTCTTATTATTGAATGTCCTCAGATATGGCCTAAAAGGGTTCCATTCTTCCTTCAAAAAGATGTTTATAGGTATCTGACGGTTACTTTCCCACCACCATACTTCACCTAATTCTAAGAATAATTGTTTGGCCTGAGCATCTACGATAGCACCATAATCATATATAGAGGTGCATTGATCATCACGGTTTTGTACGATTCCTACATAGTCTTGGCTAGCGAAGGATACGACCGTTATGAAAGGGTGATTTTCAGTCAGTTTATTAAAAAAGTCTTTAGCGATACTCATTGCGTTTATTTATAATTGGGCTACCAATAAAATATTTTAATTTTATCGAACTAAATACAATGAGGAGCGATGATCTGTGACAGTTACAAATGTAGGATATTCCACAGCAGTATTTTTATATACCCAACGCCAGATCGTTGTCCTGTTAACAGGAAACAGTCCGAGGGCCTTTATGCCAGTATACGCTAAAACAATGAATCTACACAAAGGTGTAGATAACAAACTACAATTTCAATTCTTGAATCAAGAACAGAAACCAGTCGATATCACAGGTAAAGAGATTACTTGTAGAATCATCAATAATGACGGTACTGAAGTATTGATCAAAAAAGCATTGACATTGCAACTTCCATTGACTGGTATCGCATATCTGCAACTCAATGCAGCCGAGATCGAAGACATACCTGCACAGATGTGTCACTATAGTTTAGAGATTCCTGATGGACAATTTGATTATCCTGTGTTTGTCGATCCAGCCGCCGGTGCTAGGGGTCAAATAAATGTAGTCAACAGCGTATTACCAAGTTTCGTTCCTAGTGAGACAGTAACAATACCTACTGGCCAGCCGTTCCCTAACTTGGATATCAATAACAGCATAGATAATGTATTGCCAAACGCTAACACTTATTATAGTTCAGTCATCAATACTAACGACAATCCAATTTTGACATTGCAGGCTCATCTACATGAGTATAATGGTGAAGTTGCAATCGAAGGAACTTTCACTAGCACATTGACAGATTGGTATCCTATAACTAGCGAAGAATATCTTGAGACAACAGACACAGTTGGTTTCACAGTAAAAGGGTTCCACCCATTCATACGCATGTCTTTCACTAGCAATACTGGTGTAGTAAGCAATATTTTGGCAAGATAATGAGTCTGCGTGATTACATATTATTAGTAGAAGAAGCCAGTAAACACAAACATTTGTGGCACGGTACATCAACACCATCTGAAATAATAAAAAAACAGGGTCTAAAAAGTTCAAGACAACATTCTGTTTTTCTTACAGATAATCCTGAATTAGCAATTGAATATGCCGAATCCGATCAAAATAGAACCGGCAATGATGATGTGGTTTTAGTTACAGTAGATGTAAGTAAATTAGACCATACTAAATTGATAGGTGATATAGATCATACTAATATTGAAGATTGGCAAGAAAGTTTGTTAGAAACGGATCAATGTATGTATATGGGCGACATTACTTTGGATATGATAACAGCCATAGAAGATTTGGAATAATAAGTATCCAATAGTATTTGTTTCTACGCAACACTATGTTATAATTACATTGTGTTCGATATTCTACAATTAATTCCGGGAAAGAAAAAACTAACTCAGAGCGGTTGGCATAGTTTCAATGCTGCCTGCTGCCATTATCGCGGACATACGGTCGATAAGAGAGGGCGCGGTGGTATAAAATTTGCTAACGGAGACAACTGGAGTTATCATTGTTTCAATTGCGGGTTCAAGTGTGGATTCACATTAGGGAAATCGATAACTAAAAATACAAGGCAACTGTTATCTTATGTGGGCATGGATAAAGAACAGATAGACAGATATAGTTTTGAAAGCCTGCAACATAAAGACCTACTTGATTTCGCTAAAGTCAAAAAAGAAAAAAAGAAAATTAAATTCAAAGAGGTACCATTACCTGAAGCAGAGTTGATCGATGAGAATAATCCTACACATATGCCCTTCATCGAATATCTCAGTAAGAGAAAGGTATCTATAAAAGACTATCCATTCATGTGTACTCCTGATGAAGAAGGTAGACAAGCTAATAGAATCATCATACCTTTCACATATGAGAACAAGATAGTAGGACATACTAGCAGATATCTTGATGATCGCAAACCTAAATTCATCAGCGAACAACAAGGTGGATATCTGTTCGGAGTAGACTTGCAGAAGCCAGAATGGCAAGTATGTATCGTGACTGAAGGTATATTCGATGCACTAAGCATCAATGGTTGTGCATTGACTACTAATGCTATCAATGACGAGCAAGCAGATATATTGAGGAATCTAAACAGAAAGATCATTGTAGTACCCGATCAAGACAAGAGTGGTATGGATGTGATCAATCGCGCACTGGATCTAGGATTCTATGTGAGCATGCCTGATTGGGAAGAAGGCATAAAAGATGTGAACGATGCTGTGATAAAATATGGCAAACTACCTACATTACTAAGTATCTTGCAGTCGGCAACGAACAGCAAGATCAAGACAGAGATAAAGAGGAAGCAACTTGATAAACGACTACAACATTGATGTACAAAAACTATTTTTGGATATGATGGTGACTAACGCGGAATTATATACCCGCGTCATGAACATCATGAATCCTGCTAACTTTGATCGTAGATTGCGACCAGTAGCAGAATTCATCATGGATCATACTAAGAAGTATAATGTCATGCCCGATCCTGTTCAGATCAAGGCTACGACTGATCAGACCATAGAAAGAATCGATGATCTTGATGAAGGACATTATAATTGGTTCTTAGAAGAATTTGAGCAATTTACTAAACGACAAGAACTTGAGAGGGCTATTCTTAAGAGTGCAGATCATCTTGAGAAGGGCGAGTATGGGCCTGTAGAGAAACTGATCAAAGACGCTGTTCAGATTAGTCTACAGAAGGACATGGGCACAGATTACTTTGCTGATCCTAGAGCAAGATTGATGGCATTGAAGACCAACAATGGTCAGAATAGCACAGGCTGGCCTACACTTGATCAGAAACTATATGGTGGTTTCAATCGCGGTGAACTACAAATCTTTGCAGGTGGTTCAGGTTCAGGTAAGAGTTTGATCATGCAGAACTTAGCAGTCAATTGGTCACAAGCAGGTCTCAGTGGTGTGTACATCACACTTGAATTGAGTGAAGGTCTGTGTTCGATGCGTATCGATAGTATGATGACTGACACAAGCAGCCGTGAGATTTTTAAAGACATCGATAATGTCGAGATGAAAGTCAAGATGTTACAAAAGAAGGCTGGTCAGTTGCGTATCAAGTATATGCCTGCGCAGAGCAATGTTAACGATCTTAGAGCATATGTCAAAGAACTACAGATACAGACAGGCATGAAGGTAGACTTTTTATGTATAGACTATCTTGATTTGATCATGCCAGTAAGCGCAAAGGTCAGCCCTAGCGATTTGTTCGTCAAGGATAAATATGTATCCGAAGAGTTAAGAAATCTAGCAAAGGAATTAAATGTCTTATTCGTCACAGCATCACAACTTAACAGATCAGCCGTTGAAGAAATTGAGTTTGATCACAGCCATATCTCAGGTGGTATTAGTAAGATTAACACTGCGGATAATGTTTTTGGTATTTTTACTAGTCGCAGTATGCGTGAGCGGGGCTTGTATCAAATCCAGTTGATGAAGACTCGCAGTAGTTCGGGTGTGGGTCAAAAGATCGAACTAAAATTCGATGTCGAAACACTACGAATCACAGATGAAGGTGAGGATACTAACTATAAGCCGCAGCCTACAGGTACTCAGTTGCTCAATCAGGTCAAAGTGACTAGTCAAGTAGGGGCAGTAAATCAGGCTGTAGATCCTATAACGGGAGAGATTGAACCTGAGAAAAATAAGGTCGTAGCCGATGTTCAGAGCGCAAAACTCAAGAGTTTGCTGGCTTCATTAAAGAAATAAAAGAACCATTTCCAGATAAATATCTATATGGAAAAGCGTACTAAAACCCTTTTAGAAGAACTAGAGGCTATAGGCAGCAACCGTGACATGGGGCATGTTATTGAAAGCAGAGCCCATAATGTCATAACCAGCGCCATTAACCTCATCGAATTGATCAACCGCAATTATAGCCCTGAAAAGGCTGAAATATTAGAGAGAAAATTGCTGGGTGCTATCAAGTCTAAAGACACTCACCGTTTTTCTAGAACATTGAGGAAGAACCATGAGAATTGATGAATTGAATATGTTTCAAAATTTATTAGGCCGCGGAAGCGAGTTTAAAGGCGACGCTCCTGACACAGCCGGAGTACCGGGTGCTATATCAGGTAGCAAAAAGTCTGGCTTAAACCGCGAAGATCAATTGACACAGGACACATTTGTTAAAAAGTTTGTCACTAGAGGTCTCAACAGTATCAAAACAGCAGTAGAACAAGGTATTGTTGACATTAATGATACCCCTGCACAACCAGCAGCCGCAGGTCAGACACCAGGCGCGGCACCGGCAGCAGGTGGACAAGCAGCCGCACCGGCAGGCCCTAATGCAGCCACACAAGCCAGGATCGCAGCCGCACCGAATGGTTACGACCCACAAACTGGAAAACCTAATCCTGCTCCGGCAGCACCTGGTACAAAAGTCAAGGCTCCGGGTGACGCCGCTACCCCAACAGGTCAGAAGCAAGGTGTTGCTAAACCTGCTATCGATCAACAAGTAGATCAATTAGTCAGCGCCATGAGAAAGTTTCAACCAACTGGAACTAAACCTTTACCAGCAGAAATGAAAGATGAAATAGATCCAGCTACTGGTGAAAATGTTAAAGTTAGAGTTCCAACTAGCAAGATAGAAAAAGAAATTGTCGCAGACATGGATAAAGTGGCTTTGAATAAAGACTATCTAATACGAGTAGCGGATAGAATTCAAAAAGCAAATGCACAAGGTTATGATGTAAAAGATGCACATACTAAATTCATGGGTCAACTTGCTAAGGGGATGAAGAACAAGTCAATACAAGAAGCAAGAATGTTTGAGATTCTAGTAAGACTTGTTAATGAAGCACAATTCAGACAGCAGGTCCGTGAATCAGGTCATGATCCTAAACTAGTGATAACAAGGTTCAGAACATTGTTAGAAAATAGTACCAATGAAGGCATACTTGATAAAGTAAAAGGCTTCTTTGGTAAGAAGCCAGCCGCACAACCGGCAGCAGGCGCAGCCGCCCCTGCTCAACAAGCAGCACCAGCCGCAGGTGCAGCCGCCCCGGCAGCATCAGGTAAGCCGGGACTAGGACAGTGGTTCAAAGATACATTCATGACTAATTTCTTGAAGGGTATTAATCTAGATGCCGCTATGCCGCAGATACAAAAGATTCTTGACAACATGGGTAAGAGTTATCAGTCTGGCAATATCTCTAAGGATCTACAAAATATCGCTATGATCGCATTTGCTCAATCAGATATGGGCAAAACACAAGATAAAAAAACAGCGGCATAATATGAAGTTTGGTAATGAAGCCGAGTTCTTCCAGCATATCAGAGAATCTTTTAGACAACTTGATGCTGATGAAAGATTGTTGAAAGAAGCAAAAGGCCATCTTGACCATCCTGAAGATTTGATCGTATTAGACGGCACAAATGGTGCTAATCGTGCATTGCAGGCTATAGTAGATACTGCTAAAAATCCTAAAACAATCACTATCAAATGGGATGGATATCCTGCATTGATATTCGGTCATGGCCCTGACGGCAAGTTCAGCATCATGGACAAGCACATGTTCAATAAATCTGACGGCAGTGGCAGAAGGATTTATAGTCCACAAGATTTCATAAATTACGATAAAGCGAGGGGGGTTGACCGTGGTGAACTTAATAATATCATTACAAACATTTGGTCCGGTCTACAGAAGGCAAGTGAAGGAACTAAGGGCTACTACTGGGGCGACATGCTCTTCGGCAGTGCGCTTAAAGATGAAAAAGGCTTGTTTAAATTCAGGGCGAATCCTAACGGTATAGTATATACTGTAGATGTCGGTAGTGACATAGGTAAGTTGTTGACTGGCAAAAAAGCAGGGGTCGCAGTACATCAATACTTAAGCCCAGACGCCGCGTCTACAGACGATGCTACTCCGCTAAACGGCACTATAGGTCAACTAAAGAATAATAGTGATGTTGCTATAGTACCTAGCGCAATGCCTACTACACCTAAAGTAACTTTAGATAAGACACTGGTAAATAATGTCAAGTCAGCTATAGCAAAGAATGGCCCGGCAGCAGAGAAGTTATTGACTACTGCCCCACAAGCAAGAAATACTTTCAACCAACTATTCACTACATTCATCAACAAACAAATAGTAGCAGGAGATGTCAGTAACATGAGCGAGAAGTTCATGGACTATTTCGAAAGCAGACCTATGACTGCTAGCATGAAGCAGAAACTATCAGATCATATCAATGCTAATAAAGCAGGGGTCACCGGATTATTCACTATATGGGCGGCTATATATGCTCTTAAGCAAAGTGTAGTAGACCAGCTAGCGGCAGAAGCCGAACAAAGCCCGGTCAAGGGTTATCTACAAAGCGGTAAACAGAGCCAAGAAGGATTCGTCAGTCAGGGTCTAAAATTCATAGACCGCATGGGCTTCTCAGCCCAAAATCTTGCTGGTAATCGCTAGCCAAAACCAAGTTTTTTCTCCTCAGGCATAAATAATAGTATGAGCCTTAAGGGTTCACAACATTAGGAGATTTTAAAATGGCACAATTTACAAGAGTTAATGGCGACCTAAAACCAGTATTATGGTTAGATCAGCCAGATTACACAAACACAGGCGTTAACGCTGTATCTTCAGGTTTGACTGTACAGCCACAAGGTCCAAAGTTAGAGTTCTTCACTGTAACTTTCACTGGTACAGGTACAACTGGTACACAGGTTAATGCGACTATCCAGGCAATTCAGCAGTTAGCAACTGTTTACATCTATGAGTTCACAACTGACACTAATGACACATTAGCAGTTGCTATGTACCCAACAGGTGCATGGGGCGATGTAACAGCAACTGGTGCAGGTACACTAGATGCCGCTATCACATCAGCAGCCGGCGAAGCAGTATCAATTGCCGCTTCAGCAACTTTCTCTAACTAATAATTAGTTTAAGTTAAACCGCACAAGGCCCGAGAAGTAAAATTCTCGGGCTTTTTTACGGCTTTAAATACAGGATGAGCCATAGGATTGCATGTTACACATTATTCGATATCACTAAGACAGGTGTGTTGAACCGTGCTAGACCCGGGGTAGATGTCACAGATAATAATGACTGGTTCAGAAAGCGTAACACGCAATGCAATTTCGACACTATATTACAAGTGATATCGTTGAGAGCGCAGCCTGATGTTACTAAAGACCCGCAAGTAAACTACATGAATCTTGCTGATATAGATTATTTTGGGTACACCCTAAAAGGTAAAAACATACCCATATGGACCTTTGATTTTGAAGTACAACATAGTAGCGTATTCGAAGACGGTATATCTGAGATGGGCGCACTTTATAAAGACTGTGAGGGCGTACCCATGATCAAGTGTGACAGCCAATGGATCAATTCGGGCGATATACTAGATATAACTTCTGAAACAAGGAACATATATTTCGCTAAATATTAACATGAACAAACATTCTTTCATTAAAGATATTAAAGAACTTTTCATCGTCCAAGAAGACGACGGGAGTTATAATATATTCGGCACCTATTTGATCACTAAAAAAGGTGAACTATATTTCGTATCTTTAATCAATGATCCGTATGTTCTACCTATAGATTTTTCCAGTCTTAAGTATGCTGTGACCTATTGCGTGTTCGACAAGAACCGTAAGGAAAAAGAAACCAAGAGACTTTACGAGTTAGACAGATGTATAGGGTCTTTAAATGTCAATATTGCCCAGCACGAAAAGATGGTCAAGAAAGCACCAGACTCAGATAAACTCATATATGTCGCTAAACTCAATGAGGAAAAACTTAAAAAACGCAAGTTGTTGCAAGAATTAGAGCGATACCTCAGTATCTCTAAGTACATGCAGACAAACAAATACAAGGAATATCAGGACGGAAAGTGATAGGATTCTGATAAATACATATATTACTAATGGAATTAATACCATGAAACTTAACGATTTTGACAAAAACCATGTTGCTTTAAAAGCACTAAAAGAAAATTTTGATGTCAGTTTTGATGTCACTAAACTCACACGCGCACAGGCCAAATCTATGCTAGAAAGAGTTTATAAGTTAATCAAGGAAGCAAAGTCTCAGCCTGATTTTTATGACAATCAGACTAAGCCTGCGTTCATGAAACTTGTGTTCATGGGTCAGGCATTGACTGAACATTACAATTCTACTAAAGAAGCCAAGATCGTTATTGAGAATCAAGAAGTTGAGAAATCACAGGTTATCCTTGCCGCACAAGACATGATCAACAGCCTTCAGAAGATGATCGAAGAAGTTAATGATATGCTTGTCAAAGAACTACCTGCATTGACTGATAGCATTCAGTCAGAGATTGGTGTCAATGAATCAACAGCATTCAATCAGGCAGCAAGCGAAGCATTAACTACATTAAATCAGACATTAAGCCAAAGCAAACAATCACTACAAGGTGCGATGAATGCTATGACTGGTCAGGGTGATATGGCAGCATTAGGTGCTGCACCAGCCGGCGGTGAAGAGATGGCTGTGACTGACATCGCAACACAAACAGAACCGGGCGGTGAAGAAGTAGTAGGCGCCGAGATGGGTGCAGAAGTTGCCCCAGAAATGCCAGCAGAAGAACCAGAGCAAGGTCCAGAAGGCGGAGTCGGTCGCGAGAAGAGGTAATTCATGCGCCTCTTCGAATTCGTCACTGATCCGCAGTTAGTTAGATTGGTCGCCGCGACTGATCAATTAAAGACTGCCTTGAATAAAGGTGAGATCACACAAAATATTTCTGTCCAACAGTTAAAAGACTTTTTTAAAAAGGTATCTGGTGGACAGTTAGTTTTGAGTAACGATGATCTCTATGGTCTAATAAAAACTAGACCATTGAACACTGTCATCTCAAACATACAAGGTGACGAAGTAGTGTTCAAGGGTTTGACACCCACACAAAAAACTAACCCTCCCCCTCCCCCAGAGCAGAGCAAAGAAGTAGTAGATAAAATGGCACAACAAGCCATGAAATAATTTCATAGTTACTATCTTTATTAAATATCCACATGACTAGAAAGAAATTGATGGTGTGTGGATGCAGTTTTTCTGCCACTACACTCAAAGAAGAATATTTTGGCACTCACTTTAGTGAGATACTAGCCAAACGATTGGACTGGGATTTATCGAATCTTGCCTATGCCGGATGTAGTAACGGCGGCATAAGATTACAGATACAAGAAGTCATCAAACAAAAACCCGATTTTGCTATAATCATCCCTTCGTTTTTTGATAGGACTGAGATTCCAATCAATACATTGAAATTAGATTGGACTAAGGTAATATGGCATACATTAGACTTACTCACTAGAAAACCTTCACAATATGATCCGTCACGAGGCTATGATAATATCAATCACAAAAACAATAGTAATCCAACATTGATATGCGAGAATTATAATAGTCTAGTACACAATTGGCATCATCCTTATAGAAAGACTTTACAGATAAGTGATGAAGCACAAAAAGCAGTACAAGATTATGTGTCACATCTATATGATAGCAATTGGAAGAAACAGCAAGATCAATGGATGATTGAACAGGGCTGTTTAGAATTAGTTAAAAACAATATACCTTTCATACTAATACCTACACTAGCACTTTGGAACGGCGGTGAGAGGATGCCATTGTTAGATGAGAAATATTACACTACTGACCTTGCATATTGCCCATGCGCTACACATGACAAGCCTGAATTTAAATTCGGTGATTATGCTACAGAGGCGGATAGTGATCCCGGATATCATACTAATCTAGAAGGGCAGATATATCTAGCCGATATGTATCAAAAAATAATGAGAGAGCGTTGGAATATATGACAGACTTAGTAACTATAACATGTAACATAGAAAGACACTTGATGGTATTGCAAGCAGAAAGTGTTTTGAATTTCATGGAGCCATGCACACATTGGGTGATAGTAAATGAGAAAGATGTAGATGTACATGCTTGGCATGACATACTAAAACCTTACTATAAACATCATACACTATATGTGATACCTAGAAGGTTTCTAATAGACGATGAACGAATGAATGATTTATCTGGACATGCTACACAGCAAGTATTAAAGATGCTTGTTTCAAGATTGGTACAAAAAGATTATCTATTGCTTGACGCTAAGAACTTTTTCGTTCAACCTTTTAAATTGTCAACTTATGACGATTTTATAGGGTCTGGATATCTAGAAAAATTAGTAAAAGATGACGATGAAATAGAAGAAGAATCATTCTTTGTATCCCCACTACATAGCAAATATTGGCAAGGCACTATAGATGTGTATATGGCTAGATTGGGTATGAAAGAAATGCCTAAATATTTTTTAGGTCCTAGAACACCATTTAAGATAGATTATAATCTGTTAAATGAACGGGTAGATTTGGATAAATTTTTCACTGAATTATTATACTGGGATGTTGATAAGAACATAGCCAATCCTAGCGAATTCTTATTCTATAGTTTGGCAGTAAATGATAAGATCAAACCGGGTGTGAATACTATGTTGAAGGATAAACCCGTGATATCTCACACTTATTTCTTTGAAAACTTCCATGAAGATGCACCATTGATTGCCGATGCATCAGCATTCGAAGATCCTGATAGTATCATCAACAAAGATGAGATTTCAGTATTCGGGTTTCATCGCAAATTCTTAGAGTTGTGCGGCCCACAACATATCATGCAGATAAATCGCTATCTCATGAATAAAGGTTTTAAATTTAGATTCATGTAACCATTTCTGTTGAGTTTTTGCGATATAGTTTAGTATAATTACATATATGATTAAACTGACCGATACTGCCAAGAATAGATTTCTTGAGCAAATTAAGCAAAGAGGAAGCGGGTTAGGCATAAGATTGGGAATATCTAAGACAGGTTGTAACGGTTATTCTTATAAGATCGAATTTGCCGACGAGAATAGAGAACAGGATTTGTTATCTATACATGATAACCTATATGTATGGGTGACAAAAGACGCATATCCATACTTAGACGGTTTGACCATAGATTATATAAAGCAGGGATTAAATGAGAGATTTGATTTCATCAATCCTAATGAGACTGCTAGATGCGGTTGTGGCGAGAGTTTTACAGTTTGATTTACTTACCTAATAAGTTCCCCTACGCAGAACTAAAACGCGAAACAATCAACGGGTCACGCAAGTACATGACTCCGGACGGTCATGCTGTTCCCAGCGTGACTACTATCCTTGAAGCTACTAAGCCAGAAGAAAAGAAAAAAGCATTACAAGAATGGCGTAAAAGAGTGGGCGAAGAGAAGGCTAAACAGATCACGACAGAGGCAGCAGGTCGCGGCACTCGTATGCACAAGTGGCTTGAGAATCATGTAAAGACTGGGAATGCAGGGCAACCGGGCACTAATCCTTATAGCATACAAAGCCATCAGATGGCGCAGACCATCATTGAACAGGGCTTGAGCAAATGTCAGGAATTCTGGGGTACAGAGGTCAGTCTATACTTTCCTGAAGTCTATGCAGGAACCACAGACCTCGTGGGCATACATGATAATGTCGAAACTATCATGGATCATAAGCAGACTAATAAGCCTAAAAAGCGTGAATGGATCGATGACTACTTCCTGCAGTTAGCGGCCTACGCATTAGCGCACAATGAAGTATGGGGCACTAAGATACGCAAGGGCGTGGTATTCATGTGTTCAGCAGATAATCAATATCAAGAATTCATCGTAGAAGGCTCGGAATTCGACAAATATACGAACCTATGGTACGAGAGAATCGAACAATACTATAAGCAGTTCATATGATTTAATAGCATAAATAGTTGTACTACTTGGTAAATGTACAACTATGTCTATTATACAGATTTCCAAAATTCAGCAACGTTCAGGCGATTTAGTCGATCTTCCACAACTTGACGAAGCGGAATTCGGTTTTGCAAGCGATCAGAAACTCCTATTCATAGGAAAAACTTTAGGTGCCACTGAAAATGTGGAAGTATTAACCGCCTATAGTGAAATATCATTCAGTCAATTAGACGGCGCGATAGGAAACCTCGATATCGAGGCCAATGTTGCAAACGGCCAAGTTTTAGTTTTCAACAATGGTTATTGGGTAAATGCTGGGGGAAATTCTAGCGATCCTGCGAACTCTACATATTGGAGTTCTAATCCTATACATCTTGGTAACATCGACAACCTATATATAGGTGGCGGTGCTATAGGTTATGTATTGACTACTGATGGTTCAGGTGCATTAAACTGGACTCCTAAGGGCACAGTAGTACAAAATATCAATACGATATCTGCAGGATCTCCTGCGAGACTCACATTACAAGAACCATATCCTTTTAATCTAGGTGCTGAAGTAACTATCAACAATATCGATTCGGGCAATTATGCTGTATTGAATGCTGATAATTTCTTCTTGAAGCCTGTGGCAGGCAACATACAATTATACGATCTATATCAAGATTCTGCACTTTTGATTCCTGTAGCAACTACAGGTTATGGTGCATACCCTACAGACTCAGGTATCGTGATATTCAATACTGTATCTGCTAACGGTGGCGATGTAGGTGGTTCAAACTTAAGCGTACAGTATAATTCAGGTAGCGACTTTGCCGGTGATGCAGTATTTCTATACGATTATACAAACAAGAATTTAACATTAGGCAATGCAACAACAGTTGCGAATATCTATGCCAACAGCGGCACTATAGGTGCTAACAGAGTTACTGCAAACTTATTCACAGGAACATTAACGACCGCGGCACAACCAAACATCACTAGCACAGGCAACTTAACAGTTCCTAATTTGACAGTTACAGGTACAAGTAACTTAGGATCAAATGCTAATGTTTATATCAGTGGCGGCAACCCTACTCAAGTATTGACTACTGATGGATTAGGTAATCTTTATTGGTCAAACGGCGGTGGCGGTGGTACTGAAGCCGTAGGTTATTATCTATTCACACAAAATTCTGCCAATACTACATGGGTTATCAATCATAATTTAAACACTCAATATGTTAGCGTTACACCCGTATTCGCTAATAGTACAGCAGTAACAGGACATTATGATTATCCTAATGTTTATTATAATAATGCCAATACTGTAACATTGACATTCAATAGCGCAATAACAGGTTATGTTTCTATTGTAGGGGATAGTGGTAATAGTGAAGGTTATTATCTACACAATCAGGGTGCGGCAAGCACAACTTGGACAGTAAATCATAATCTTAATTCTGAATTTGTAGCAGTAGCACCTGCTAGCACCGCAGATTTATCATGGTATGGTAGATATGATGGCCCAACGATTAGCTATACAAATGCTAATTCTTTAACATTAACATTTAGTTCTGCTGAGGCAGGCAATGTAGCGATCATAGGCAGTAGCAATATTGCTGGATATTATACACATACTCAATCAGTAGCAAATACTACATGGGTAGTCAATCATAATCTAGCATCAAGATATCTAAGCGTAACACCTGTATATCCAAACAATGTGTCAATGGTAGGCACATATGACTTCCCTAATATCACATATAATAATGCTAATGCATTGACATTAACATTTAATAGTGCGTTGACTGGTAATGTAGTGGTAGTAGGTGGCGGCGGTGAAGCCTTACCTGCTGGCGGTGGCGATACAGAAGTTCAATTCAACAACGGCGGTGCGTTAGACGGAGATTCATCATTCACTTATAATAGTTTAACGAATATACTATCTGTACCAGTCATCACACTTAGTGTCGTAGCATTCGCAAATTTACCATCTGCTACTACTGCTGGTCAGAAAGCATTTATTAGTGATGGCAACCTAATCGCAGCAGGCAATTTCGGTGCGATAGTAAGCGGTAGTGGTAGTAATACTGTACCTGTATACAGCGACGGCACTAACTGGCGTATAGGATGATACTACATGAAGTTTCCAGTCACTTCGGCATATGCAGACATTGCAGAATATTACTCAGCAGATAAACATTATATTTCAGGTACAGTTTTAGAATTCGGCGGTGACGAAGAAGTTACTTTAGCATCGCCTGAAAGCATTAAAGTCGCAGGGGTAATATCACAAGATCCTGCATATGTATTGAATGGTTGTATACAAGCTGATTATTCAGTATTGATCGCGTTGACAGGTCGCGTAAAAGTAAAAGTGATAGGTTGGGTAAGTAAAGGTGATATGTTAGTAAGCGCAGGTAATGGCTTTGCGAAGTCCAGTATCATCACACCTAAGTTAGGCTCAGTGATAGGAAAAGCGATAGAAAATAAAACTGATAATGGTGAAGGTTTTGTAGAAATAATGGTTGGTAGATTATGAGCGAACAAAAATACTATGTTGTAGGAACAACTACCCCGGAAGCATGGGATAAAGTTCATGAAGTATTGACCGCAGACGGCACACTAGAAGATAATATACCTACTAGAGCGATTGAATGCACTGATTTAAAAGAGCATAGTCCTACTAGAGCAGTATACTTGATGACAGATGAAGAAGCACAGCAATTGTCAAATCATCCGGATATCAAATTCATTGAGATAAATCTAACTAATTATCCTGATTCACCCCGTCCTCCACCTGAAGATTTACACAATACACCTAGATATAGCGCGAATGCAAAATGCTATATGGATTTTACAGGAATACTTCCTGGTTCACCTAACAGCACAGATTTAAACAGATCAGGATATCAATTATTAAGATGTAATCAATATGCTACGCCATGGTATGGTTCGCCTGCTAGCACAGTTTTCAGCAATACTATTCCTAATACTACAGGCACCGGCACAGGTATCGATGTTATAGTAGGAGATGATGGTGGTTGGTTCGGACATGTAGAGTTCGCAAACAACACAGGTTATGGTCCTACCGACTATGTAGGCGGCAATCCATTGCCAGGCAACGGAACATGCGATGTGTTAGATGTTGTATTAGAGGGACCTTATTATCTAGATCCTGATTGGTTCAATGCCAACCCCGGCACAAGATTAACTACACGATGGGACGGCACGACTGTTCCAGTTGAATCGGTAGCAAGAGATTGGTGGAACAATGCTAGTTTGCGTAGCCCGCAATTCGCAAGTCTAGGAGCAGTATCAGTTCCTTCATATTATACTAGAGCAAACTGTAACGGTACTAACACATCAAGACCTCCTGATGGTAGTCACGGCACACCATGCATGGCGCTCACATATGGTAGAACATTTGGTTGGGCATACAACGCTAATAAATGGTTAATCAATGCGTATGGTACATATGGTGTATGGCCTATCGATAATTATTTCGATGTAGTCAAAGTATTCCATCAGGCTAAATCTGTCAACCCTACATATGGAAACAAGAATCCAACTATCACAAGTAACAGTTGGGGATTCAGAGCGACTACTCCTAGCACAGGATGGTACTATTTTAGGCAAGGAACCACAGGTACAGGTGGCGTGTCATATTCAAGTAAACCTAATTTCATGTTATATATAGGTAGTGCAGGTGATGCGAATAGATGCAAGGGGGAGATGATAGATAATTCATTGACCACAGCAGGAGACGAATTGATATCTGCGGGAGTGATGTTCATAGCCGCTGCCGGAAATAGTAATCAAAAACAAGTAGGTAGCGCACAAGCAGACTTTAATAATTATTGGGCTACTGCTAACTCTGTTCCATTGACTAGCGCAACTCATGATGAGTTTGGTGCTACTTGCTATAATACGACCAGTAGAAGAGGGTTTCCTCAACATCTAGGAAAATATACTTCAGGCGGTAATGTCGTATATCCAGTAATCAATATAGGTGCGTTGGATGATCAGTTTCAACCTGATGGTAAAGAAAGAAAAGTAAATTATAGTGATATGGGAGAACAGATAGATTGCTATACTCCTGCCGATGGCACATTATCTGCGAACAGAGATGCCACTAGTTTCGCTAGATTCGATCAACGAACACTACCTGTAGGATCATTGACATCATATGATCAACGATTTAGCGGTACTAGCGCAGCCTGTCCAGTAGCTACTGGGCTTATCGCTACTAAGCTACAGTATAATAGAACATGGACATGGGTAGATATAAGAGCGTGGTTGCAAGGATATACTGAGCAATCTGCGACTACATTTTACCAGGGTCCTGATCCTGCTACAGCAACATCGTCAGACTGGTCCGACCTCAATAGTTTAATGGGAGGTACTAGAAGAGTGTTATATAATACTGTATCGGCAAATATTTCAGGTAATATTTCTGGTTCATTTACTATGAGCGGTGGTATATCCTTTAGGATAGTTTGATAAATACATTATAGGAAATTAAAATGGCAGCAGCAATTTACACACCAAGTGGATCAAGTCAATTGACAGCAGTTGCCACTACGGATAAAGTACGCATCTCGACTACTACTAGCGCAATTGCTGTCGCAGTAGGTAACAGCGCAGTCACAGCAAATCTCACATCATGTGAAATCATTCCAGCAAACACAGTAATGAACTCATTTATAGTCGGTGAAGGCAATTACATAGCATATATCTCAGTAAGCGGTTCAGGCATATTCTCAGTCACAGATTTAGGCGCACCGATAGGCGAATAACACCGCGCAAAAAAATAGACTTTATTGATAAATACATTATATTCGTGACGTTGTTGTCATGATTTATGCGGTCCCCGCCGCGTACCGGCTAGAACCCGGCATTATAGGAGAAAAACAATGGGTCGTCCACTAAAAATCGCAAAAGCACAGGCTGTTGTCACAATCACTGATACTACAGCCGCAACAGGATTAGTAACTACATCAGCAAACTTCACTAACTTAGGTATCATTGCAGGTATGCCATTCATACCAGCAAGCAACGTAGGTAATTTAGTTGCAGGTACAACTTACTGGATTCTACAGGTTGTGAATGCAGGTGCAAACAGCACATTCACAGTTTCAGAAACACAGTTATCAGCAAACCCAACATATACTGCATTCACATTAGCAGATGCAGGTCCTGTAACTGTAGCCGCATCAGTCGGTGTTGTTGACGCATATTTCAACAATCCAAATGGCGGTGCAGGCTATCCAGCAACAAACGCAAACACTTACTCAGTAGTTGGTGGTAACACAGCAATCTATGGTAGTCAAGTTCTTTGCCAAGTTGCAATCGGCGTAGCAGGCACAGGCACATTAGTTGTAGAAAATGGTAACACTACTGTAACAGGTACTGATACTATATTCACAACTGAATTGTCAGCCGGATCAGTATTAACAACTACTGACGGTGATTTGATTGGTTTCGTTGATTCAATCACTACTGACACTGAACTAGAATTAGACAGCGCCGCAACTGAAGATTATACAGATATAGGTTTTGTTTTCGCAGATAGCGAAGCAGGCTTTATCGTTCGTCAGAAGGGTAAGCAAAAGTATCTAGTACAAGGCTCAACATCAGGTCTAGTTGGTCCATGCTACACAGCAAACATAGCAAATGCCGCATTGTTACCAAACACAATGTCAATCATTGCTACATATGCTAACGCGGCAACTACATTGGTACAATCACTAAGTGATCACACTGTTGAAATCTTTACAGCAACATCTGGCGAGACAGCATTGCCAAATGAAACTGCAAATATCAACAACAGTAGCCCAGCATTCGGCACATTCAATACTGCCTATGCTGCCAATACTTACGGTGGTCAGCCATACCCAATCGTAACAATCAACCAGGCTTAATAAAATAAAATGTCTACAGTGAATGCTGTCAAGCGCGTAGAACAAGCCGAGACTGAGATCGCGGTCTTACAAGTCCAAGTGAAGAACTTAGACGAGAAGCTAGACGATCTCAAAGTCGAGGTGAAAGACCTGCATGATTGTCTCGACCGCAACATGGATGAGACTAAAGTTATACTCAAGGAATTCCAAGAGGCTAACACGAAATCTCATGACGAGTTAGCGGAAAAATTGAGTAGTTTAGAAAAAATCAAATGGATGTTGATGGGCGCGGCAGCAGTATTAGGTGCTACCGGCGTAGAAGCATTCAAGATGATTGTCAATGGCTGATTGATTATGTCAATCGTAAAAACGGGGCTTAGGCCCCGTTTTTATTTTCAGTAAGGCTTTTTAGTTTTTCTTTAACAATATCGATATTGATAGTACTAAACAAGCCAGGATGCATGGGTTTAGGATGTTGATCATGACCTATCCAAGCATATCCCACATGCTCATCGTTGAGATGAGGTACAAACTCTTCATCGACTGCGCAAAAGAAAGTATGGTAAGTGAAACTGTTATTCACAAACTTTTGTATAGGTATGAGTTTTGGATTCATAGGCCAAAAGTTAACTTCTTCCATACACTCGCGTTGCAAACCTTCTAGCAAGGTCTCATTCTCTTCAATCTTGCCACCAGGCACACCCCAAGCAAAATTGGCATCACTACGCATCAGATATAGAAATCTGCCCGTATTCGTGCAATAAAAGAATATTCCTGCCGAGGTATTTTTCATGATGCTTACAGTATAGCAGATACAATATTAAATTACAATACTATAGTCACCCTGTTCATACCAACCTTCGTAAGACTTCATCCATTGTCCTTCAGATTGGACATAACGGTATTGGATATTTGTAGTTAGATTGGTGACATACTGGACAGATGTAGATTGTTCTGCATCAAATGATACGAACCATGAACTTGATCCGGTATCATATTCTATGATGTCGTTAGCCTTCGCGACCAAGTTACCCCAACTTACTGTCGGACTTCCTGGACTGCCGATATCTTCAACAATCAAATATCTACGACCATTTACTGGTCCTGGCAATCCTGCGTTTGGTCCTGTCAATTGAGGATTGATGACAGCATCGACTGGGTTCAATGTGTTTTGTGGTAATGTGTCTGGGTCGATGTTATAGATTAACACTCTGTCATCCACTGGATCTGGCACTATGGTACCTACGATATCATCTTCCATGAATGGATTCTGTAACCATATCTGACTGATACCGGGCTTGAACTTACCATAGACGTTCAATAGACTAGACCAGTATAGATTAGTATTAGGTGGAGTAGGATTATCTAAATCAGTATTGGGTGGATAGAATGCTTCATTGGCGGGTAATAACTGTAATGTGTTACCTATCAATAATAACTTATATCCATATGGCGTGATCTT
>JACCDG010923835.1_pt1 | contig 40200 bp, 37 predicted proteins | sample 7442471 | NCBI WGS metagenome assembly JACCDG01 (sample SAMN15323444, study PRJNA562643) | freshwater metagenome | isolation source: river surface water | place: USA:Blue River Watershed | collected 2017-08-17 | reverse complement strand
GCCTTTCTCGTTGGAGCAATTGGCGGACTTGGTCAAAACAACTCTCTTTGAACTCCCGCCTAGTCACCTGAACGGCGGGATCATCGAAGTACTAGCGAGTTGGCTAAACGACTCCAAATTCCTGTCTGCCGAAGTCGAGCACCTCTTGGATCATGCGTTTTTCTCAGAAGCCCATAAAGACAGACTCCCGGGCGCCCTTTGGCTGCTAAAGAAGCTCCAGCTCGGGGTCATCTCACCTACCTTGCGAGAAAAAATCCGCCGCTACCGGCATTTGCATATAGCGGGTTTTGCGAGAAGCGACCTACGCTCAGCCTGTTCGGATATTGTAGAGAGTTGGAAAAACGGGATCTAGCGGGTCAACAAAGCGATCGATAAGATCAACCCTGTCAGCGAAGAGAAAATACTCGTAAAGAACATGAACTCTTGGTAATCGCGGCGCCAATTAAATGGCAGGTTGATAATATCGCCGTCTTTGAGTTTGGGGATGGCGGCGCCTTCTTCGATGATGCTTTCGAGATCCACGTGGATCAGCTCCGGCATGCCTTTGCGCCGGATAGTAATGTCAGTCAGCTTGGTCGAATCTCCATACCCACCAGCATAGAGAATTCCGAAAAGAAGATCGGTTCCTTCTGGAACATAATGAATCCCTTGCTGAGGGATAGAACCGAACATAAGCAAGCGGATAAGAATTTTCCCATACCCCTGTCCGTGGACAAACTCACCACCGCCCGGAGAATGCTTGGGGCTAATATGCGTAAACTCTTCGTCTACCGACTCCGCGTGCAACGGCGTTACAGGAAGAAGAAAGCTTAACACCAGGACAAAGGAAATAACTGTTCGCATCATGAGGTTGCGATAAGAATAACAAGAGTTTGGCGGACTGCCATCTCTTTTACATGACCTAGCGCATTAGGCACACGTCAAAAGTGTCAGGATAGCTTGGTCCAATTCTCCAGAAGGTGGACCATTAGACGCACCATCGCCCCCGACGCGTTCTTGGGGGGATGGTAGTTGAGGTCTTTCCTCGCCCACGCCGTACCGGCGATGTCGCAATGAACCCAAGGGATTTTTGAATCCACAAAGAACTTCAGGAAAGTTCCTCCTTTGCTGCTCCCCGCTTCGCGCCCGCCGGAGTTGCGATGATCGGCGTACGCGCTCTTGAAGTCTTCTTCGTACTCTTCAAAAAGCGGGAGCTCCCAAACTTTTTCCCCCGATGCTTCTGACGACTTTTTCAGTCTCTCGATCAAAGCAGGACTATTCCCCATGATCCCGGTCGCGACCGTTCCCAAGGCGATCAACACGGCTCCGGTCAGGGTAGCGAAATCAATGATCGCCTGCGGGTCGTCTTTCTGCGCATACTCCAGCGCATCCCCCAAGATCAAACGCCCTTCCGCGTCTGTATTGACGATTTCGACAGTTTTTCCATTCATGCTTCGCATGATATCGCCAGGCTTTTGGGCCGCGCCGCTTGGCATGTTTTCGGCTGCTGGAATATAGCCATTCAAATTAATGGGAAGTCCAAGCTCAGCGACTGCTTGAAAAATCCCCGCCACCGTAGCTGCTCCCATCATGTCGTACTTCATCTCTTCCATAGAGCCCGCAGGCTTGATCGAAATCCCGCCGCTGTCGAAAGTGACCCCTTTACCCACAAGAGCAACTGGCTTCTCCCCCTTCTTTCCTCCACGGTATTCCAATGTAATAAAGCGCGGTTCCTCCACTGATCCTTTCCCTACCCCAATCAGCAACCCCATTTTTAGTTTTTCGATCTGGGCAAGATTCAGAACCGAACACTTGATTTTGTGTTGCTTGGCCATGGCGGAGACAAGTTTAGCCAAGCCGTCTGGCGTGAGCACATTGCCGGGTTTGTCCCCAAGCTCCCGAGTGAAACAAACAGCTCGGCACACGGCTTCTGCTTTTACTAGGGCCTGCTTTGCACCGGGGGTTTTCAAACCAAGAATCTCAAGCTTGAGGGCTTTCGACGGCTCTTTTTCTGGCGCTTTGAATTCGGTGAAGGTGTAGCTGGCTAGGAAATACCCTTCAGCTAAAGCTTGCAACCCAGCGTTTTCTCCGACTGGAAGATCCGATGCCAAGAGCCCATCAGCCATGAGAATGACTCGACCAAGCTTGTTTTTCTTCTGAGCATGATAAAGGCTCGCTCCGACCCGACGTAAGGTTTCCAGAGAAAACTGATTCCGTTTCCCTAATCCGAGCAATAGCGTGTTGGCCCCAGACGAAGCTGAGACAAAACGCAACAGGTCGACCTCTGACTTCTTGCCCTGAAAATGTTTGGAGGATTGAAGTCGTTCTAGAAGCCCATCGATTTCCGAGTTTCTTTTGCCGGCGTATTGGAGGCCCTCGGACTTCCCTTTGGCTTTGCTTTCTTCCTGAAAAAAACCGAATGCAACCGCATCTGCTCCAGAACCCTGACTCACAAGTTCAATTTTTGGAAATTCCACGCACGCCTCCAAGCCCAAGAGACTAAAATCTTAGGTGGATTAACGCAAGCTTAACGAAACGTCGGTTGCTGAGAAAAAAATAGAATGCCCAAAGGGCGAAGGTCGGTAGTGACCCCCTTCAAACGCAGAATAAAAGAAAGCGGCATCGACCGAAGATTGAAATGTTAACCGGTGAGAGAAAGGAAATCGTTTTAGTTTCCAAAACAGAGTGCGATCTTCCCCGCTGCCAGTCATCCATAACCTTTCTAGTTCTTGGTTCCTCGAGCCTATGTCTCGCCCCAGGGATAGGCCAAGTTTTTCAATGTAGGCTTGGGCGCCGATGAGCTGAGCAAAACGAACCGCCCGATATTCCATGCCGGGAGCACTGCGCCAAACAAAAAGGTATTCGGGACCATTCTTTATCAAAAAACCGATCTCCGCTTTCGGAGGAGCTCCCTTTTCTCTCTCGTGCAAGACAACCAGCAACTCCGAAAGCGCGAGCAAGCCTAGAACAAAAGCCACGGCTCCAACCGAACGTAGAAGGGAGACCCGAATTGACGCAAAATCCTTCACGCCTGTAACAATAAGCAACTGCAGTACCAACCCGGTCCCAAACTGGGCACTTTTCTACTATTGTAACTAATTGAGATAAAAGAGTTTTATAGCAGGCAAAACTGGTCTCATTTTGGCGCCGGTTGTAGCCACAGGCAAACGCCGCCAGCACCCTCTGAAAGCGCCGGAAAGATCCAATCTAACTATTTGTTAATACAGTTTTTTCACTAAAGACCAGCAAAAAAGCACTCTAGTGCCGGCAATTGGCACCGCTCTTGCTCATAGTCCGGTCGCGTAGGTTAAGAAAACTCCAGCAAGATTGGCGTCGATAACCTCGCACTTTGAAGATTTAGATGTTGAGGCAACGAGTGGATTAGGAAGCCTGCCTTCCCAATTTCCATTCAACCCCCCAAACCTGTTGCCGAGGGCGGGTTTTCTACTCACTCGTTCCTCAACTCTAAGTTTGTTTCCTTCCCGCCCACTTCTTCAGTAGAATTGAAATAATTTGTAAGGGGAAAAATGGGGGGACGGTTCTTCACACATTCGGTATTTTTGCTTTTGATTTTCTGGGCGGCAAAAGTCGCAACAGAAAACAGGCTCTCCAAAATAACACGCGAAGAACCACGGGTTACGCTCGAGTCCGCGCGCTTTCATAGTCGGTCGTTACAACAGTTTGCTTTGGGATTTGATACATTCCTTGCGGATCTCGCTTGGGTGGAACTTTTGCAAGCGGCATCCCACGAAAAACTTGTGAATCAAGAAGTGAGCTGGGAATACGCAAAGCTACTCTCCATCACAACATTGGATCGCCGGTTCAGCCGCGCCTACTCGTTCGGTGCCTCGTTCATCTCCATATTTAGGCAAGATAAAAACGGCGCCCTGGAAATATTGCGCCGCTGGGTTACGGCCGAGCCACGCAACTGGTGGAGCCACTATGCGTTGGGTTTTCATCTCTTTCACGAAATGGATCTGCCCCAGGAAGGGGCAAAGCACCTCCTTCGAGCGGCAGAACTTCCCTCTGCGCCCGCATGGCTTACATCTCTCGGAATCCGACTGATGAGCACCTCAGGATCGTACTTTAGTTCGCTTCAGACAACCCTCTCACTTTATGATTCTATTCGAGATGAAGAGGGCAAAAACCGCCTGCGGGCGCGCATCCGAAGCCTGGTGTACAATCTCCAAAAAAACGAATGGGAAGAAACAGTTCAAGCTTACAGGAAAACGCACGGCCGAACCCCGGCCTCACTCGAGGGCCTAAAACCACGGCCCTACGAACATTACCCCAGTTTAATGGCGCGATTGGACCCAAAAAGTGAACTGGTGCCCCTGCTAGCAGAAAGGTTTTCGTTTAGATTCAACCCAGAAACACGGCGAGTAGAAGGCCTACTGGCCCCCGAAGATAGACACCTAGAAACGACTGGAATCCATATCAACAAAGAGAAAGCGCTCTAACATGCAGCCCACCTCAGAAACAGACATTCAACTCATCGATGTCACCAAAGTTTTTCAGACGGGGATCTTCAAGCGAAAAGTCGGAGTACGCGACCTATCCCTCTCGGTCCCCAGGGGAGAGGTCGTAGGCTTATTGGGAGCTAATGGCTCGGGCAAGTCCACTACGCTCAAGATGATTTTGGGCTTTTTGCGCCCCAGCAAGGGGCATCTCTTCGTCTGTGGAGTCCGGGCAAATTCCCTCGCTGCTCGACGACAAATCGGGTACCTCCCCGAAAATCCTCGATTTCAGAAGTTTTTGTGTGCAGAAGACATTTTGCGTTACTTTGGCAAATTACATCGACTCAGCGGGCTGCCCTTAGAAAACCGCATTCGGTTTTTACTCGAGCTCGTGGGACTCCAAACGGCTGCGAGGGAGCGCGTGCAAGGTTTCAGCAAAGGCATGACCCAACGCCTCGCCATCGCCCAAGCCCTGATTAACCAACCCAAGGTACTGATTTTTGATGAGCCCATGAGTGGCCTGGACCCCCTAGGACGAATAGAAATTCGCAGATTGATCAAAAGAATCCATCACGAAATGCCCACCTGTACCTTGTTTTTTTCGACTCATATTCTCTCGGATGTTGAAGCGCTTTGCAGCTCTGTTGCCTTGCTAAAAAAAGGCGTCCTTGAAATCCATTGCCCTATTTCAGAACTCCTCAAACCCGACACCGAACATTTTCAAGTAACCGCGAGCGAGTTATCCCCTGCACTTAGCAACCAAATGATCCACGAGTTCTGCGGAGAAGTTTCTCCTTTGGGTGTCACATTCGAAGTGAAAGGCAGCGAAAAATTAACCGCCGCGTTGAACGCTATTCAAAAAGATGGCGCGAAAGTACTCGGCTTAAACTCCAAACGAAAAGGGCTTGAAGAAACCCTTTTCTCAGACACTCCCTTGGAGGCACGCCCATGAATCTCATTCGTATTGCCTGGATTGCACTCAGGGAGCTCCTGCATGAAAAAGCTTTTTATATCTTGTTTTGCTTAGCCATCGCCTCGCTGGTGTTCAGCGCGCTTTTGGGGCAACTGACTTACGCAGAACAAGCAAAACTCACCTTGGACTTTATGCTGGGTTCGACTCACCTTTCTGTAATCCTTTTTTCCGTCTTTATGGGAATAAGTCTTTTCCAGCGAGAAATTCTTTCAGGTTCTATTTCAATGGTCCTATCGAAACCGATCTCACGGACCACCTTTTTATTAGGAAAATTTTTGGGGCAGGCCCTCTTCCAAGTAATTTTAAGCTTTTGTATGGGAATCCTGATCGCGGTGTTTTTGATGCGATTTGAAGCCCCCCACTCCATGGTGCCCATCGCTCAAACCCTCTGCCTTATCTCTCTTGAGGCGGCGATCCTGAGCTCAATAACCTATCTCTTTGCAGTCAACACGGGTGCTGTCACGGCGGCCATTCTGACGCTTGCCATCTTTGCCGTTGGGCACACTAGGGGATTGATTACATCGACTTTAAAAGGGGCTTCTCAAGACTCTCAATGGACTATTGTGCGCACGATCGTTCCCGATCTTGAGATTTTTAACATGAAACATCTCGCCTCCTATGGCCAAAGCATTTCCTGGAACGAATTTGGATGGGCCGTGCTCTATGCGGGGATCTGTTTAGCGTTTTACCTGACCATTGCAACTCTTTGCTTTGAAAGAAAAGACATCTACACATGATATTTTTTTACAATACGGCAGCAGCGTCTACCACGACTGGGATCTTCATCTTTTTGCTTGGTTTGATCTTCGGCAGCTTCTTCAATGTGTGTATCTTTAGAATCCCGGACGAAAGGTCTTTGGGCGGACGATCCCACTGCCACCACTGCCGAAAAAAACTGCCATGGTACTGGAACATTCCCCTGATCAGTTTTGTCTTGCTGCAGGCAAAAACACGCTGTTGTCGCAAGACCATCCCACTGCAATACCCTCTCGTCGAATTGGCCGGAGGCGCGGTTTTTCTCTCGCTTTACCTTGCCTTCGGCATCGGCTGGCACTGGGTATGCTATTGCATCCTTTTCTCAGCCCTTTTGGTGATTTCGGTGATCGATCTACACCACCAGATTATCCCAGATGAAATCAGCCTCCCCGGAATTCCTTTGGGTGTGGTCGCGAGTTTTCTGACCCAGGACATCACCTGGTATTCCTCGTTGATGGGCATTTTTCTGGGTGGGGGGACCTTTTTTGCTATTGCCTACCTCTATGAAGCCTACAGCGGACAGGAGGGGCTGGGAGGCGGAGACGTGAAACTGCTTGCTATGCTCGGGGCCTGGTTCGGAATCGAGAGCGTATTGATCCTGGTCATATTCTCGACATTGCTCGGCACGATTGTGGCCCTGTTCTTAATGGCATTCCGAAACGCTTCAACAAAAACCGCAATTCCGTTTGGTCCTTTTTTGGCGATTGCCGCCGTCGTTTATTTGGCGTTTCGATCTGCTCTATTGCCGTATTTTTATCCCTTGTTCTTTTCGTGATAGAGCGAAATAATCGTCCCCGTGAAAAGCTCCTCAAAGGTCGAGAGACCAGTCGTCCTCGTTAGCGGTGGTGCCGGGTACATCGGGAGAACCGTAGCCGAGCTGCTCTGGGACAACGGCTTTCAGCCCATAGTTTTAGACTGCTATTCGACGAGTCGTCCGTTTCAATCCGAAACGCTTCTCCAACATAAACTCGATCTCAGCGATCGCAGTGCCCTTCAATCTCTTTGGGGAAAGCTCCCGCCGATTTGGGGAATCTTGCATTTTGCTGCATTTGCACTGGTGTCGGAATCTTATGCGAAGCCCGCTGAATACTTTAGGAACAATGTACTCAGCACACTGAACTTGGCTGAAGCTGCTGCTTCGCTGGACATCCCTTTCGTGCATTCTTCTTCCTGCGCAGTCTACGGTGTCCCCTCTCTGAGTCCTATCCCTGAGCAAGTCCCCCTTGCCCCTATTTCTCCCTATGGCGAATCGAAAAGAGTGAGCGAACAAATTCTTGCCCAGTTTTGTTCCTCACGGGGGTTACGGGCATTAAATCTTCGGTATTTTAATCCCGCGGGGTCCGTAAACCCTCAGCTGCATGGTGAGTGCCATGAACCTGAAACCCATCTTATACCGAACGTTCTTCGCGCTGGATTGAACGGCAAGCCTGTTTCTGTCTATGGAAACAGCTACCCCACACCGGATGGTACCTGTATTCGAGATTACGTGCATATTGAGGACTTGGCCCGCGGACACCTGAGTGCATTGGATTGGCTGACAAAACAGCCGAAGGGTTTTTGTGATTTTATCAATTTAGGTTCTGGAAAAGGGTACTCGGTCCTGGAAGTGATTCGTGAAGCAGAAAAAGTCCTGGATAGGCGAATCGAGGTAGAAATTTGCCCAGCCAGACCTGCCGACCCCCCCAATCTGGTCGCTTCTGTTGAAAAAGCCACCCGACTCCTTAAATGGAGTCCGCGCTTTGGTTTAGAGACAATCCTGAGATCGCACCTAGAATGGGAACACCGGCGGGTGTATGGTAGTGATTCAAGCAATTAGAAAACGAGGAAATAATGGGTAAAAGCTTAGGAGAAATGTTCTTAGAAGGTGGTTGGGTCATGTGGCCGTTACTGGTCCTGTCGATCATCACCTGGGCAATTGTCCTAGAGCGAACCGTGGTTTTCATTCTCCTAAAACCCCGACTGAAGCGCCTCGCGGATGCTCTCTCGCAAGCATTGCAGACAGGGGACTCAGCAAAGGCGCGTCAGCTTTGCCAGCAAGAAAAAGGCGATTTAGGCCCCCTTTTTCTAGGCTCGGTGGATGCTGGACGGTCGCGAGAATCCGCAGAACGGCTTACGGAGAGAAACAAGGCAAGAATGGCTGTTTACCTAAAGAAAAACCTCTGGATCTTGGGCACCATTGGGAGCGCTAGCCCTTTCATTGGTCTATTGGGAACAGTGGTTGGGATTATTCGCGCCTTTCACGAAATGGCCAACAAGGGAACGGGTGGTTTTAGCGTTGTCGCGGGAGGAATTTCCGAAGCACTTATCGCCACCGCAACCGGCTTAATCGTGGCGATCATCGCTCTATTTGCTTTTAATATTTTTACCACTTTTGCAAACCAAGTAATGACATCAGTTCGACTCACGTTGGACGAGTTGTTGGACGACACCTTTGCACGAACCGCAAAATCACAGGCCTAAGGACTAGCTATGGCAATGCGTTTCTCTGAAACTGACGAAGATGCCATTGTAGCGGAGATTAACATCACGCCGCTGACGGATATTTTCTTAGTGCTGCTTATTATTTTTATGATTTCAAGCTCGGCGATGTTGGAAAGCGGGATGAACGTCAAGCTTCCCTCGGCCAAAACCACCGCATTGACCCAAGCCGAATCGGGAAAACCAATTTATGTCACCGTTGGAAAAGATGGGGGCATCCTTGTAAACGAAATCGCATCAAGTGAAGCGGCGCTCCCCGCAACACTCAAAGCTGCCCTCGATAAAACCACCAACAAGGCTGTGGTGATTCGAGGAGACGAAGCCATTTTTCTAGGCAAGGCCGTTAAAGTAATGGATGCCGCTCGTGCTGCCGGCGCCGAGAAAATTGCTATCGCCACCCAATCCCCAAATTGATCAGGTAAAAGGTGCATAGGTACTAAACGGCAACAGCAAGCGATTTAGCGCTTTTCTACTCCAGGGCCGCCGCCTAGACGCCAGCCGTTTCAAACAGGTATCCTCTAAGTCTTTAGCGCCACTCACTGCTTGATAATGCTGATTCGCGAGCTTGGTCTTTCCTTGAAGATCCGCCAGCCGCCCTTGGTAGAGCCGAATCTCATAATACTCTGGGGGTTTCGCCTTCAATGGTCGCCATTGAGATTCAATCGTTAAGGCGGCCCTACTGAAAAGCGCATCCGCCTCTTTTTCTTTTTCCAACCGCATGCTCAACACCCCTGCAATTAAAGCCACTTCCGGAGTGAACGTTTCCTTCAGACTGGCCTTGAGATGAACCAGTGCCTCAGCTTCATTTCCATCCATTCCTTCTACCACGCCCCGAACCAGGGACCGCTTGGCCGTTTCCTTGTTTGGAGAACGAAAGCGAAACCCAGCAACTGAGTCTTGAGTTCGCCCTGCTTTCCCTTCGAAAACTTCACCCAAACTGTACTGACGATACTCACCCAAGTGCACAGGACTTCTTCCCTCCGCCAACCAAATCTGCATCGCTTCCAAGTCGAGTACAAAACTCTGGATATTGAATGCCTGAGAAACCGTTCGATTGACGATCTTTTCCTCATTCCAATAGGTGTCGTAGTGATCCGAAAGCACTCGCGCAGCTTGCTGAACGGTTAGCCCCTCTCCAGCCTCTTTCAGCAGGTCACTCATGCGCAGATTTCGGTGCACATTGTCCCAATGCATACGCGCCGAGTTTGAAAACTCCTGATTTCGACAGGAACCGGACTGAAAATAATTGGTATGAGTCAGAACGCCTTGGTCCCTCAGCTCTCTCACACCATTGGCCGAAGATGCCCCCTCCCAAACGCAGGCTTGGCGGGTCTTCCCATCAGCAAGAACAAACGCCCAACCACTGCCCAATCGGCTCCGGCGCAATATTTGCGTTGCCTGGGTCAAGTTTGTAGCCTCGGTTAGTATCGCCTCTGCAAGGATGAACGGCAGCGTCCCCTTGAGTGAAACGTCGGCGCTGTAATGCTGGTGTAGGGCGACATAGAGCTGTGCCTCGTTCAGGCCCGAGATCCCCCCTACTGTGATTCCAGCGGAGGTAAAGGAAATCGACCTCAGCCCGCTCCTTGGTTTTCGCAATTGAATGACTGGCGATAGATCCCAATACCCGACGCCGGGAAAATCTAAGTTTCTTCCAATTAAGAACCGATCTCCACGGGCAACAAAACTGGAACATCCCAACCGAGGAAGGGAATGCTCTCTTAGAAAATGCATCGGCAAAAAGTGCGCAGCTTGACCTTGAAGCCAGGGCAAGAGATCCGGCAGTACAAGCGCCTGCTCTAACTTTGACGCACTAAACCCCGTCTCCTGAGCCACTCCCCTTAACCGATCTCTTACTTCGGTTGGTACTCGCAATAGGAACTGCCGAACCAATATAGGGAGCACTACTGACGTCACCGCTCCTCGGACCAGGCGGTCCCCTAGGGGCGCGTTTGATTGCCGAAGCACCCGTTCTAGGAGTTCGCTATAAAATCGCAACATCCCCTGTTGGCATGTGTTAACTCCGGCTTGGCGGACATGCTGCCTTCCGGCCTCGAAACCATCGCCTTCGAGCGTCAATGTTTTCCAGTCCGTTTCCACGTTTCCCTTTCGATCGGCCCACACTATAACAAGTTAAACATGAAAACATTGCTCACGCTTACAAAACAAACTACGAGTTGCTTGCGAGTTTTCCCGCTATCCACTGCAAGCATGCAAATGTTTGGGGTTCTGGCTGGCTTGGGACTTCAAGAATACGATTCTGCTCCGGCAGCGCTTTTTTTCTGGGTTCCTATCGGCTGGTTTGGTTCGGTCATTTCTGCCGCATTGAGTTTTGACTTCGTTTGGCAACTTGAACATGGGCAAGTGCCACAGATTGGGAGATCTCTCAAACGCCTCCAAGAGAAACTCCTGCCGCTACTGTTGGAATCGCTCATTATCGGAGTTCCTATTATTCTAGGTTCGCTTTTGGTACTGCCTGGCCTCTATTTTTTTACGATTTACCTTTTTGTACCAGGCCTGGTGATGGTTCGGCCACCGTCGCCAGCCTTTTCCTATTTGGCAGAATCCACTCTTCTTGCCCGAGGGCGTTTTTTTAAGTTGATGTTTTTTTCGGCGGCGGTGTTTGTGGCCAGCTATCTATCGTATTTGTACCCCATCCCAAACCCATTCCAGAATGCAAGCTGGGAACAGACGGGCACATTTGCTCTGCGCTTTTTTTCCTGTCTGTTTTTGAACGGAGGGATCAATATTTTCGCTGGTTTTTTGTTTGCGAGAATTATGAAGGGCGGTAACTCACTGAAATAAAAGAGATAACCATCACACACTTTCGCTTTCAAACTCCTTTCGCTTTGGTAAGAATAGTGTGAATTTTTTTCTTGCTTTCGAAACTCGAAGTGAGTACTTAACCCTTCGTCGCAACGGCCCAAGCGAAAAGATTTTAACATCTTACGTTCCCTCCCCAAGGGGACGTAAACCCCCAACCCATGTAAGGGGCGGTCCTCGTGAGAGGGCCGCCCCTTAGTATTTTTAGGCCTTTTTATTCTGCATTTTGCCAGCCTCACTTTTAGGGAGTATTTTCTCTTTGCATTATGGAACCACAGCTTGAAAGAAACCTGACCAGAACAACTCGCCCCTCTCGATCTGAATCAAAATCGGGACTGGCCTCCTTTTCAAAAGGGATATTTGCCGGGGAAATTCTCTCGGAGGCCCTCTTTCCCTACCCCCGAATCAGCGGGGAAGAAAAAGAGATATTGCGCATGACCTCAGAGGCCATTCAACGAATGGGAAGGGAGTTAGACGTAAGCCGAATCGAGAAGGAGAAAACCACTCCGCCGGAGTTTATCCAGTGCATGCGGGAAATGGGGCTTTTTGGACTTATCATCCCACCCGAGTATGGAGGCTCCGGCCTTTCTAATTCATGTTACGTTCAGCTAATGAGCGAGGTTTCCATGGTTGATGGCAGCCTCTCCACCCTAATGGGAGCGCACCAATCCATCGGACTTAAAGCTCTTCTGCTGTTTGGGACCCCAGAACAAAAAAGCAAATACTTGCCGCTCTTAGCAACCGGCGAAATGCTGGCCGCATTCGCGCTCACCGAACCTGAAGCAGGGAGTGATGCGGGGAGCATCCGGACTACAGCCCGAAAAAGTGAAGACGGGAACTTTTACATTCTAAATGGAAGCAAAATCTGGATTAGCAACGGCGGAATTGCGAGCTTTTACACCGTTTTTGCCCGCACACAGCACCCCGAAGCGCCGGAGGGGAAACGAGATCGAATAACCTGTTTTATCGTTACTCGTGACATGCCAGGATTCTCCAGTGGAGCCGAGGAAAAAAAACTTGGCCTTTGGGGCAGTTCGACAACCTCCCTCAGCTTCGAAAATGTGCGGGTTCCCGCTGAGAATGTCATTGGCAGCCCGGGCGAAGGTTTTAAGATCGCGATGAGCGTTTTGAATAACGGTCGGCTTGGACTCGCAGGCTGCTGTGCATTGGCCCCTCGAAAATTTATACAACAGGCCCGCGATCACGCAACCGAGCGCAAACAGTTTGGCAAATCAATCAGTGAATATGGCCTCATCCAGAGCAAATTTAGCCAAATGGCGACGGAGCAATATGTTGCAGAAGCGCTAGTGAGGGTCACGGCAGGGCTAATGGACGCGGGCAAGTTCGACTACTCCCTTGAATCGGCAATCTGCAAAGTCTTCAACACCGAGACCGAATGGCGCACCATCAATGAATGCATTCAGATCGCTGGGGGCTCAGGATATATGGTCGAGTACGGATATGAAAAAATCCTTCGCGACAGCCGTATTTTTTCCATCTGGGAGGGCGCGAACGAAGTACTACGACTATTCATTGGCCTTTCTGGAATTCAAGAACCCGGACGACGACTAGGCCGAGTGGCCCAAACATTAAAAAAACCCTTGGAAAATGTTGTTGGTTCCATCGGTGTTCTGAGCCAGTTTGGCGTTCGTTGGCTGAAAAACAAAGTAGGCCCGGTGGCAAAATTACACGGAGCCCACCCCGTATTTTTGCAAGAAGTCGAAGTTCTTGAAAGTTACACAGCCAAACTGGCTCGGGCGACCAGGTTTGCGCTTCGCAAGAATGGCAAAGGTATTGTCGAAAATCAGTTCGTCGTAAAACGCCTCGCAGACACCGCAATAGATCTTTTTGCTTTGGGATGTGCACTTTCTCGCGCCAGTTCTGCCGTGAACGAAAAAGGACTGTCAGAAGGCATGGCGGACGTGCGTATCGTCCAGGCATTTTGTAGAAAAGCGCGGCGTCGCATGGCCGACAATCTACGACGCCTGCGTAAGAATGAAGACCAGCTGGAAAAATCGATTGCAAATCACCTATACGAAGTAGGGCTTCCCCAGAACTCTCTCTTTCAGTAGAAGTAGGTACTTATGTTTGAATCACTTACCGAAAAACTCGTCCAAACGCTCCGTGTTGTATCGGGCAAAAATCGACTTTCTGAAGAACTTATCGATGAAGCCTGTCGTCAACTCAGAACCACGTTGCTCGAAGCCGACGTAAACGTAAAAGTAGTGAAGGACTTTGTGGCCCAGGTCCGACAGCGTAGCCTGGGATCGGAAGTTCAGAAAAGCATTTCCCCCGAACAGCATTTTATCCGAATCGTGTACGAAGAGCTCGCCGCCGTAATGGGCACGAAGGCAGTTCCATTGAATTTCCGCGTGCGCCCCCCCGCCGTTTTCATGATGGTAGGGCTTCAAGGGACAGGGAAAACCACCACCACAGCCAAAATCGCTCGTTTCCTAAAGGAGAAAGAGAAAAAAAGGGTCTTAGTCGCCTCGCTCGACGTCTACCGTCCGGCAGCTATTGAACAGCTTAAAGTCACCGTCGAACCTCTGGGAGTGGACGTCTTTCACAGCGCTGCAACCGACTCAGTTCGGGCCCGAGCTTTGCTCGCCCAAGAAGAAGCCATTCGTCAGAACGCCGAAGTATTGCTTTTGGATACAGCCGGCCGCCTCCATGTCGATGAAGAAATGATGGAAGAGCTCGAAGAGCTCACCACGCTTTTCAAACCCGCTGAGATATTGCTGGTCGTGGATTCCATGAGCGGCCAAGACGTCGTCCCGGTTGCGGAATCCTTCCAAAAAAGGCTGGAACTTACGGGTATCGTGCTCACCAAGATGGACGGGGACGCCCGAGGGGGGGCCGCACTTTCGGTCCGGGCAGTCACCGGCTGTCCCATCAAGCTGATGGGCACGGGCGAAAAAACGGGGGACTTGGAAGTATTCCACCCCGATCGGGTGGCGTCGCGCATTCTGGATATGGGGGACCTGCTCTCGTTAGCTGAAAAGGCTCAGTCCGTCTTAGACCCGGTTGAAAACCTTAAGATCACTAAGAAAATCAAGAAAAACGATTTTACCCTGGCGGATTTCTTTACCCACCTTCAACAGATTAAAAAAATGGGGTCCTTTGAAAACCTCTTAAAGTTTCTTCCCGGAATGGGCCAAATGTCCAAACAACTCCAAGGGATGACCCCGCCCGACACCGAACTCAAGAAGATCGAGGCGATTATTCTCTCGATGACCCCAAGTGAACGGATTGACCACGATCTGCTGGACGGTAGCCGTCGAAAGCGCATCGCGATGGGAAGTGGAACCCAGGTCCATGATGTGAACAGATTGATAAAACAGTTTATGGAAGCCCGCAAAATGATGTCCCGAATAGCAAAATCGCCTATGGGAAAACGCCAGGGCATGTGGTAGGTCTGTTTCAAGTTTTTGTTTATTTGAGGAGAAACTAGGAAAAATGGCTACGGTAATTCGCTACGCCCGACACGGCACCAAGAAAAAGCCTTTCTATCGCATTGTGGTTCAGGATAAGACCGCGCCTCGTGATGGCCGGTTCATCGATCGAGTAGGCACATTTGACCCCATCAAAGGGGACAGTTCGCTTACACTTTCCAGCGAAAAGCTATCTTACTGGGTTTCTAAAGGCGCGAAGATGTCGGATGCAGTCCGAAATCAGGTAAAAAAGTCGCGTAAGCTGGGCGTCGTAAAAGAGCTTGCGACCAAATCGCCAGCCGCCGAGCAGGCTTAAAAATAAGACTGTTCAGCGCCCGCTCTTTGGGTGAGCGGCGTACTGACGGGGGAGGTATGAAGTGGAAGAGCTTAGAAACCTGGTAGAAGTCATGGCGAAGGCTCTTGTGGACTTTCCCGACGCCGTTCACGTTGCCGAAGTGGAAGGCGAACAGACTACCGTCATTGAACTCAAAGTGGCCAAAGAAGACTTAGGGAAAATTATCGGTAAGGAAGGCCGCACGGCGCGGTCTCTACGCACCATCCTAGCAGCGGTCTCCACCAAGTTGAAAAAGCGTTCCGTACTCGAAATTTTGGAGTAATGAACCTCGTACAAATTGGACAGGTAGGAAAGCCACACGGTTTCAAAGGAGAGTTTCTACTTTCCAGTCGCCCCGCTGCACTAGGGCTCCCAGAACCCATCAAATGTATTTACTTAGGCAGGGACGCTAAAGGCGCCCAGCCATTTCGCGTCGTCGACACAACCCAGATGCCAAAAGGCCTTCGAATCAAACTCGAAGGCTTTGAAAGCGATCAAACCGTTAAGAACCACCGGGGGGACGGGGTCTACGTCCAAAGAGCGGAGCTGCCCGCAGCCCAAGCCGGATTGTACTACGTTCACGATCTCCTGGGGTGCGAAGTGCTCTGCGATGCTAGCGGGGAATCCATCGGAGAAATTTCAGAGGTAGAAGAGGTGGGGATGGGATCTCCCGATCGCTGGTGGATAAAAACACCACGAGATACCTTCGCTATTCTGGCTCGGCGAGAGACTATCGCCCAAGTGGATTTGGAACAGCGCAAAATCAGGGTCCGCAATGCTGACGACTACCAAATCCGAAACTAAATCGCACTTTGCATTTGTGACGCTTTTTCCCGAAGCCATTGAAGTTTGGCTGAACACCAGCATTCTTGGCAGAGCCCACAGGCGGGGTCTGTTTACCTTTGAGACCGTTCAGCTCAGAGACTTTTCGCAGAACAAACACCGTGCGGTGGATGATTCTCCCTACGGCGGTGGTTCGGGGATGGTGCTCCGAATCGAACCCCTTGTTGCGGCCGTAGAATCTATTCGAGAACGTTTCCCCCAAGCCAAAGTTATTTATTTTTCACCCCGAGGACGCCGCCTAAATACGGGGCTGTTAGAAGCTTTGAATACTGAGGGCGGTACAGTACCCGCTTACATATTGGTCTGCGGCCATTATGAAGGGGTCGACGAGCGCTTTTGCCGAGGCTTTGTGGACATGGAGATCTCACTGGGCGACTTTGTATTAACGGGTGGAGAACTTCCTGCGGTTGCTTTTGCAGACGCTCTAATTCGCCGGCTCGATGGCACACTCTCTAGCCCCGAAGCCCATCAACAGGAGTCGTTTTCGATCCTTGACGAGCTAAGTGGAGAACGCCTTCTAGAGTACCCTCACTTTACTCGCCCCCCAGAGTTTCGAGGAATGAAAGTCCCCGAGGTACTTCTGAGTGGAAATCACCTCGAAATTCAAAAGTGGCGGAACCACCAAGCGCTGCAGATCACCAAATCTGTACTCGATCCTTCTGCGGCAGAATCATAGGATCTCCCGCTTTGCATGCAAACGCCTGCTCAAAACCAGGCTGGTGCTTTACTTGTTCATTTACACGAGCATCGATAGCGGAATGGGGATCGGTTTTTAGCAGCATTTCTCGCATTTTGGGCCGCACGACTCCGCACCAGGTTCGAGCATACTGCAAAAAGAAATCCTGTTTTTCCTTCAACGTTCCTTTGTCGGCTGGAAATGCTGCTTGATAAGCAAACGTAATCCCCACCAAGTCTCCGATGTTTTCTCCAAGTGTCAGCTTCCCGTTATGACCAGCCTTGTCGAATTGAGCGACCAAACGTTGACCGCGCTTTTCAAACTCTTTTAGGTCTTTCTTGGACATCCACTGAATCATCCTTCCGGTAGCGTCATACCGCGCACCGTGATCGTCCACACCATGACCAAGCTCATGACCGACAACCATTCCAACCGCGCCCAAATTGGTCGAGTCGGGAAGCTGAGGATCGTAAAACGGGTATTGGAGTATTCCTATGGGGAGAACAAACTTATTATCTGAAGGGCTGTAATACGCATTCACGGTTAGAGGTCCCATCTCCCATCGGTTTCTATCGCGCTTTTGAGCGAGCTCTCTAAGGGTCTTCTCTTGAAGGTTTTTTTCTAAGAGGTGATTGTTCGCGTAGCGACGATCGGGGGAATATTGCGCTGGTGGGGTAAAGTCCCACTCTTTGTCATTTCTGGGCTTGACCAGCTGGAGTCGGGCCACGCGAATCTTGTTTACCGCGGCTTTCTTGCTTTGAGGACTTAGCCACTGATTGGTTTCAATTCCGCGAATAATTGAAGCTCGCACCTTTTCCACCAGCGCAATCAGCTTTTCCTCTGGAAAGGAGGGAAAGAAAATCGGAAGTAGCTCTGCATCAATCTCTTTTGTGAAATGATCCATGACATACATGGTGCAGCGCTCTTGGCGAACAGGCCGAACATTGGGGCCACCTAAGTGTTTTTTATTGAACTCGAACGCCTGTTTAAAATACTCGGGGTAGGCGTCGTCCATGTAGGCCGGAAGCGCTCGGAACAAGTAAACGTTTTTTAGAGTCTCCAAGGGTTCTCGGGTGAGCGCCTGGTTGACCCAAGCATAGTTTTGAGGCGTTAGGTTCTTTAAGCGCGTGCGCTTTGGAAGTTTCTCAAAAAAACCTGCCATTTGAAACGCGGGGTATTCTTTGAGAACTTTTTCTCGGGTTGTGCTGGATTTAGTATTAAAAAGTTCCCGCATTTCTGCAGGGGCCGGGTAACTCTTAGAGAACTCCTTTTCAAAAGCGACGACCGCCTTAGCTCGTTCGGGGGCCCCGTGGAGTCCTGCCGCTTCAAACATGGCTTGGGCAAGTGCTTGCAAATCTGCAAGAACCTCTGGTTTTTCGTAATAGGTTTTTTCTGGAAGCGTTTGGAGATCGGCTAAGAAATAAACATCATCCCAGTCGGAATCGTCTAAGTTACTCGTGGCACCCCAATCCACAAAGCTAAACTCAGCGTTCTGCATTTTATGAAACAAGAACTTTTGAAATTCCTCGTGAGTCTGGATGGAAGCGACTTCCGACAAAAGCTGCCCAACCCGCTCTTTTTCTTCCGCCGCAGAGGATTTTTCGTTCATGCATGCCTGAAAGACGTGGGACAGTGTTTGCGCCCGGGGGCTAAGTTCCTTTTTCTCTGGAAGCGAAAGCAGGAATTTCTTTTTAGCTTCTAAGACCCGCTCATGCGAATCCGAAAAAGAGAAGATGTGCCTTGAGCGATCTTCTCGAAGCTCGAACCCACTAATCGCCTCAGAGCAGGCATAATTGAAAAAGTTCTGGCATGGAGAAAGAGACTGGTTCACCGGGAAATCCCTTTTCTCCGGGATAGCACTGCTCGCTTTTTTCTTGGAAGCAAAGCCCGAAACAAACACCACCAAAACCAAAGCTGCCGCGACGCGCAAGAACCCGTGCCAATTCATATCTGTCTCCTATTTTGGGGCCGAACAAGGGTAATAGGATACCACTCAATCGTATTCTGAAACAGGCACGCGCAGAGATAGACGGATAGGAACCGGAGTTGGACCTGCCAACGCTCTTTCCGCACAGCGAACAACCGCCTTCCCCGACAATGCCGGGTGCCCTCGAGGAGAGCCTGCACGATCGCGATCCCAAATACGCACGTTTATTTGTACTTTCTCCGCAGGATCCCCGCTCAGGGGGAAATCTAGAAGTGGAAGCTGGCTCCATTGAGAGGGAGGAAAGTTAAAAACCTTTTGACCCGCAGAAAGGGACTGCAAAGATACTTCGAGGTTTTGGGCTCGGGCCTCAAAACGAGAACGCCTGGCCTCTGTGCGCATCAGCAGACCAGGTAGCCGCAGCTCAAGTACATAGGCTGCGCTCGTGGGGGGACGGAGGCCACAACCACCCAGAATGAAACATAGCGATGCCACAGCCGATAATCTCAACATTCTCCGTTAGGCCTAGCAAACCCCGCACCAGACTTCTTAGCCTGGGCAAAGTCCGGTCACAGTCCGGAAATCAAACATTCCGGACCGGCTATGGGCGCAAAGGGTGCTGAGCTACCTTGAGGAGTTTCGGACGAGGTTCGGGAATATGGTGGGCCTGAAACTCTCCCGATCTTGGTTGCAGATAGTTGAGAAAGGCATAGCTACCTGGATCGGGATTCGCAGCCAGAAAGGCATCCGTAAGGCGCTTCACTTGGGCATCGTAGGCTTTCATGCTCCCGTGCAAGACTGACCGCCCCTTGAAACGTCGCAGGTCGCCGTTGAAGAGTGGGCTAATATGGTAGAGCTCATGAACCACCGTCTCGAGCTTCTCCCGAAACGGCATGTGCAAAAAGCGCGGAAGCATAAAATAGACAATATAAAGGATTTCTCGCCCTTCCCGCACCACGGGTAGCATCGCCCAATGGTATTCCTTGGACCCCCGAACCCGACGCTCCACTGGGCTACCCGCCCGGTATTTGAGCGGCAGAACATAGGCCAGAAGGCCTGCGCGCCTCGGAGAGCGCGCAAAAGTAGCGCTTACCAATACCTGTTCCGAGCGAATATGACGAAATTCCTCGGTTTTTGAGGCGACTTCCCCCACCAAACGAGTCATCGACTCATTAAAATCCACCATCTTGTAGTAGTCTTCCACGACCCCCGCTTGCCCCGTCAAGGAGCGCAGCGTGGCTGTAGGCCGAAACAGAGGCAGAATGGCATTGACACTTAGCGGTTTTGATAGGAGAAATTCAGGCTTTGAAGTAAAACCAGGTCCTGTCTTTCCAGGCAGGGAATGAGAAAGAGCTTAAGTACATGTCCTTGGATAACCAGGGGTTGGGAGAAGGGGTAAAGAGCCCCCCACCAAGCAGCATTATGGTAGGCAAAGATTCGAAAGGTAGTCGAGTGGTATCACCGAAACGGCGTTTGGCCATCGCAGAACTTCCAGAACTTCCATTGGACGATCGAGATCTCGATCGCTCAGAGGAGGCCCTTAAAGAGAACGGTCTGACCTTCTCTCAGATGTTGGAAGAGAGCCAGAAGGGCTCCAAATTTCAGGAAGGCGAAGTTGTCGAAGGACAAGTCGTCAAGATCGAGAACGATTTTGTCACCATCGATATCGGGTACAAATCGGAAGGACAAGTTTTCCGAAATGAATTCCTCGATAATCAAGGCACTCTGGGCATCGAGCCAGGCGACCATGTCTTGGTTTATATTGAACGTATTGAAGACGACGAAGGGCGCCTGATTCTTTCCAAAGAAAAGGCCGATGTCCTCCGCGCTTGGGATGAGATCAGCGAAGCTTGTGAAAAAGACGAGCTGGTCGAAGGCACTATTGTCGCAAAAGTTAAAGGCGGCTTATCTGTTGATATTGGTGTGAAGGCTTTCCTGCCTGGTTCACAGGTGGATATCCGCCCGACCAAGAACCTCGACCAGTACCTCGGTAAGACTTACAAATTTAAGATCATCAAATTTAATAAGAAACGTGGGAACATCGTTCTCTCCCGGCGACTTCTTTTGATGGAAGAGCGCGCTCGTCAAAAAGAGCAAACTCTTTCTAAAATCGAAGAAGGAATGGTCACAGAAGGCACGATCAAAAATCTGACCGAGTATGGCGCATTCATCGACCTGGGTGGTTTGGACGGCTTGCTCCACATTACAGACATGTCTTGGGGACGCATCCGACACCCATCGGAGATTTTCAAAGTAAGCGAGAAAATCCGAGTCAAAGTATTGAAGTACGACGAGGAAAAGGAACGAGTTAGCCTCGGCTACAAACAGCTCCTCCCCGATCCTTGGACTACAGTTGAAGACCGTTACCGAGTCGGCTTGCGTGTTCAAGGCAAAGTTGTCAGCCTCACAGACTACGGTGCATTTATAGAGCTTGAGCCCGGTGTCGAAGGCTTGGTGCACGTATCTGAGATGTCTTGGACTCAACGCGTGAAACACCCATCGAAGCTCGTCAATGAAGGCGATTCTGTGGATGCGATTGTGTTGGATGTCGATACTGGCAACCGACGCATTTCACTCGGCATGAAGCAAATTGAGCCTAACCCCTGGGATATCATCGCAGAGAAGTACCCCACAGGCGCCAAGATCAAAGGCACCGTAAAGAACACCACGGACTTCGGAGTGTTTGTCGGTGTGCCTGAAGGAGTCGACGGCTTGGTGCATGTCAGCGATATTAGTTGGGACGCAAAAGCTATTGACCCGAACACGATGTTCAAAAAGGGCGATGAAGTGGAGTGCGTTGTCTTGTCCATCGACAAGGCTGCCGAAAAGTTCAGCCTGGGTATCAAGCAGCTAGGAGACGATCCGTGGCAGGCCGTGGCGGACAAATACGCTCCTGGCACCCGCGTTAAGGGCAAAATCACCAAGATCGCTGAATTCGGCGTGTTTGTCCAAGTGGATGAGCATGTAGAAGGTTTGATCCACGCTTCGGAACTCGAGGGCGAAGGCAAACCCAAGGATCGAGTGAAGGAAATTCAAGAAGGCACTGAAATCGAGTGCATGGTCACAGCAGTCGACCTACGAGAGCACAAGCTCTCTCTCTCTGTTAAGGCGATGAACAAAGCCGAAGAGCGAGAGAACCTGAAGAACTACTCGAAACAGTCTAGCACCAGCGCTCGCACGAGCTTTGCGGATTTGCTAGACCAGTCGACCGCTGCAAAACTCAAAGAAGCGGCCAGCAGCCCTTCTGAGAAACCAACTTCCGAATCTGAAGAATAAGCATGAGAGGGATCCTGAAACTGATCGGGATCTCTCTTGGGCTCTTTTTTTTCATCATCATTCTAACCGGTATTGTTTCGTTCATTCGGCACACGTGGTTTGGCGCTAGCCCGGGCTCAGCAAACCATATCCGGGTGCTGGATGTTTCGGGAGTCATCTACAGCTCCTCTGCGCTCATCGCGGAACTCAAAGAAGCGGTTGAAAACAAACGCACCAAGGCGATTGTCATCCGCGTGAATTCCCCAGGGGGATTGGTCGCTCCCTCTCAAGAAATGTTTCAGGCGATTCAACAGGCGGACGCCAAAATCCCGGTCCTTATTTCGATGGGAACAGTTGCCGCAAGTGGTGGGTACTACATCGCTCTGGGAGGTCGAAAAATTTACGCCAATTCCGGCACTCTCACGGGAAGCATTGGCGTCATTATGGAGTTTCTAAACACGAAGAAACTCTATGAATGGGCAAAACTGGATCGGACATCAATCACTTCGGGCAAGTTCAAAGACGCAGGGTCTCCGCTCAAAACAATGAGCCCCGAGGACAGAGCCCTTTTCCAATCAATGGTAAAAGATATTTATTCGCAGTTCCGCGGAGCAGTTAAGCAACGGCGAAAACTCGATGAAGACGCGCTAGATAAGTTCACAGATGGCCGAGTGGTAACTGGGACGCAAGCATTGGATGCGAAACTCGTCGATGCAATAGGCACTTCGGAAGACGCTATCGCAGAAGCAAAACTGCTTGCTAAGCTTCCAGCGGAAGCACCGGTTCTCTACCCACAGAAGTCCGTTGGCCTAGTGCGCAGACTCCTCGTTGGCGATGAGGAGGAACCGGAGGGTTCTTCTTCCTGGCTTGCGTGGCTCAATCGAAATGCACCTCCCCTGCTCCCACCAATGTCCAGTGCAAGCTGGCGTGTACTTTGGTTGGCACCTGTTTTCTAAAGCTAACCGCGCACTGGAAAATGCCTTAGTAGCAATGAGCAAGCGAGACGTAACTCGTCGTACCTGAGGTATTTGTAAAACGTGCGGTTCCGCACGACAAAAACGTCATGGATTCCGTCAGGCCGTTAAGGGCGATCCCAGCCACTCCGGACTGCGAAGTGGAAGCCAACACAGTGCTGATTGAGCCGCTGGTGGGAGTACAGCAAGTGTCTTCATAGCGAACATCGGTGAACGTCAACGTGCCCTTTACCCTCACCAAATTATGGTAGGTCACCATCGTACCCGATACCTTGCGATAGCCTGCGCCCGCAGTCTCATCTACCGTCAGACTGCCGCTGACCGACATGTCAAACGCCGTGGAGACCAGGCGTTGCTTTATAACGATCCCAGTTCGCACCGCTGAATCCCCGGAACCGGTCCAGGTTACTCGGGTCCCGTAGCCGCTATTGATCAACGTCGAAATACTGTCCCCCTGATAGTTGCCTAAATCTGCAGTTGAATGATCGATCTCAACCTCTAAGCCCGCGGCCGAAGTCCGTGTGCCAGTCGAAGCGGCTCCGCCAGCTGTAGCGACGAACTGCCGAGTCAACGTGGCTTGAGGAAAGGTGCCACAGGCCAACGTGCCGCTACTGACCTGTACATCTAATAGACCCGACCAACTAGCCAGCGAGGTGCCAAACCGACATTCATCATACGTTAAAGTCACCAAAGAAGGCGTGGTCTGCCCACAACCCGAAGCGGCACTGGACGCCAAGGTAGGACAAGCTGTGACCGCAAAAGCCTGTCGCGGTTCAAGCCAATCTCGAAAAATGTTTTTGAAAACCTCAAAGCCCGTTGGACGATCGGAGAAAGACGCCTGCGTATTCCCCTGCGCTGAGCCCCCCAAAATCCCCCCCACCGACCCCGCTGCAACTCCTCCCGCACTCGTATCGGCGGTGGTCACCAGGCCACAGCCCGACAAGACCCCTATACCGGCCGAAACACACAACAAGAGAAAAACTTTCATTGTAGATTTACTCCACGATCTCCAAGGGTTGCTCAGCAGGAGGAGCCTCGGGTAAAGAGTCAGGGTTTTTGGCCAAAGGCTCAAAAGTTTCTTCTGAAGTCTCGGTGACCTCCCCCGGATCTTCCGGGGCCCCTGGTGCCGTATCCTGCAATATACTCTGCCCCCAAAGCATTTCCTGCGTCGCCATCGCCAACTGGTCGTCCGGTAACTGACCCAGCTTGTTCATTATCTGTAGAATTCTATTCACACGATCCGAGGCCCACTGGGTGAGCTGCTTTTTGGCAAAGTACGCATGGTATCGACGTGGAGAGGGCAAAAGCATTGCTAAAAAGGCTGACTGTCTCGCACTTAGCTGCGAAGGCGGAATGGAGAAATAGTGCCGTGAAGCCTCCCCCACACCGTAAATTCCCGGACCCCACTCTGCCATATTCAGGTAGAAAGCCAAAATCTGAGGCTTTGTCAGCGCTGCTTCTAACTTTGACGCCCAGGCGATTTCTTTTAGCTTCCGCCACACCCTGGGAAGATGGGAAAGATACACATTCTTCAAAACCTGTTGGGTAATCGTGCTCGCTCCCCGCGCAATACGGCCTTCTTTCCAGTCTTTACGGAGCGCTTCTTTCATCTCAAAGACATCTATTCCCTTGTGCGAATAGAAACTGCCGTCTTCTGAACTCACCACGGCTCGCGGGAACCATTCCGACATGGACGAAAGCGGCACCCAACCCGCCGCCTTCGGACCCACCAAACGAGTTGAGCGTGTCCCATCCGCGAGCACGATGGGAACCGGCACGGAGTCTTTCAACCGTGCGAAGTCGGGGACCAAGACAAGCACATCCACCAAAAACACGGCACCTAGGACCAGTACCAGGCCAACCACACCAAGAAGAAGGGTCATGAGCTTAGATGGCATTGCTTGAAGAATACCATGCCAGCCGATAGAACTGGAGGGATCACATGAACCACCTCATCCTAAAGGGCGTGCGCCAAAACAACCTCAAAAACATCGACCTGGAATTGCCTCTGGGCACTTCCATCGTGATCACGGGGCCGAGTGGCTCTGGAAAGTCCTCCCTGGCATTTGAAACGGTTTATGCCGAGGGCCAACGCAGGTACATGCAGTCGCTCTCTACCTATGCACGGCAGTTCCTGGAAAAATTTCGTGCCCCAGTTGCTGATAAAATTCAAAACATTCCCCCTACGATTGCCATTGAGCAAATCAACCCCGTACGCAATTCTCGAGCAACCGTAGGAACCTCCACAGAAATTTACGACTACCTGCGTTTAATTTTTGAAAAACTTGGTATCGAACATTGTGCTAGCTGCGATGTTCCCATGGAGCGCCTTTCGTACGACGAGCTCTGCGAGCGCATTGCTAAGACCCACGCAGGAAAAACGATATTGTTCACCTTCCACCGTAAGTTTCCCGCAAAAAAAGATATGACCGGAGATTTGGTGGCGGAATACCTACGCTCGGGTTATACCCGCGCAATCGTTGGTGGCGAACTGGTATCCCTCGAAGAGGACAAATCGGTCCGCGGGCAAAATGCAGCCCTCATTGTAGATCGAATTCGAATTCCTGAGTCCAAGCTTTCTTCGGAGAACCGAACCCGCTTGGCAGAATCTCTGAGACAAAGCATGGACCTGGGGGGAAAGCTCGCCGAAGTCTACATTGAAACGGAGCCCAAGAAGTTTATTCCCGGAGGGAGTTACACCACCCAAACTCGCTGCCCAAAATGTGAGAAAATCAGCCCGCCCAAAACAGCGATTTCTTTTTCGTTTAACAGCCCATTAGGGGCCTGCGAGACCTGCAAAGGTTTTGGAAATACGCTTGAAGTCGATCCCGATCTTGTCATTCCCAATGGGAACCTCTCCCTAGCGCAAGGCGCGGTAGATCCCTTCACGAAACCATCGCTGAAGCAATGGCAGAAAAAATTACTCGCTTTTTGCAAAACGGCTCGCATCGACGCAGACCTTCCATACCGGGAGCTTCCGGCGGAACACCGCAAACTCATCCTTGAAGGCAATTCCAAATTCAAGGGCATTCAAGGCGTCTTTGATCTTTTGGACAAAGAAAAATACAAGATGCGGATACGCGTCTTTGTCAGCCGGTACACCTCTCCCTTTTTATGTCGCACCTGTAAAGGCAGTCGACTCAATGCTACCGGATTGCGTGTGAAGATATCCGGAAAAAACATTTCCGAGCTCTGCGATCAGAGCGTCGAGCAGCTGCGCATTTTTTTTAGAGATCTCTCGCTCTCTCCTCGAGAAAAGAAAATCGCGACAGATATACTCACCCAAATAGGAAGGCGCCTAGAAACTTTGGATACTGTGGGTCTAGGATACCTCACCCTCTCTCGCCTCACTCGCTCCTTGTCTGGGGGGGAATACCAGCGCATTTTGCTTGCCACGCAGCTAAGCCAAGGCCTCACAGATACTTTGTATGTACTGGATGAACCTAGTATCGGCTTGCACCCCAAAGACACCCAACAGTTGCTCAAAGTGTTGAACCATCTGCTCTCCTTGGGAAACTCGTTGCTGCTCGTTGAACACGATCCCGAAGTCATTGAGTGGGGCAAATACATCGTAGACATGGGACCTGGCTCAGGAACTCGTGGCGGAGAGGTGCTGTTTTCGGGCCCTCAAGATCGCTTTTTGAAGTGCGATTCGCAGACCGCACATGCAGTTAAGGAATGGAAGGAAGATTGCCTTAAGGCCTTGGAAAACACTCCACGCACGCCCCCTTCCCAATGGCTCGATCTCAAAGGAGCTGCCGGAAATAACTTAAAAAAAATTGATGTGCGTATCCCTCTGAAAACTCTCGTTGCAGTTACCGGGGTCTCGGGCTCGGGGAAAAGCACCCTGATCGTGGATACTCTATACCAGGCTCTAGCTAAAATATTCCATGGGAAGAGCGATAAGATTGCGCGCTTTGCCTCTCTTTCTGGGTTTGAGTTCTTGAGCGGAATCGAGCTAGTAGATCAAAGCGCTATAGGCAAATCGTCGCGTTCAAACCCGATTACGTTTATCAAGGGCTACGATGAAGTCCGCAGTCTATTTGCCAGAACTCGCGAAGCTGTGTCCCGCAAACTTAGCGCCGGGCATTTTTCGTTCAACGTCGCAGGTGGGCGGTGCGACACTTGCGAGGGTGAAGGCCGAGTTAAGATCGACATGGTTTTTCTGGAGGATATTTTTGTTCCGTGCCAGACCTGCGATGAAAAACGGTTTAAACCAAATGTCCTGGCTGTAAAATATCGAGGCAAGAGTATCGACGAAGTCCTCCATATGACAGTGGATAGTGCCTATGATTTTTTCGCGGATGTTGCCCCGCTACGAGCCAAACTCGCATTGCTTCAGGAAGTTGGACTGGGATATCTGCAATTAGGACAGCCCGGTTTCACACTTTCGGGCGGTGAAGCCCAACGCCTCAAGATCGCACGTGAACTCGCCGGAACTGTGGCAAAACGCTTGCCCACATTGTTCATTCTAGATGAACCGACAACCGGCCTGCATTTTAGCGAAATACGTCGATTGATTTCTGTTCTAAGAAGATTAGTTTCGAACGGACACTCGGTGCTCGTGATTGAGCACAACGTGCAAATGATTTGTGCAGCCCAGTACTTGATCGATCTGGGTCCAGACGGTGGAGATGGGGGGGGCAATGTCGTGGCAGTGGGCACCCCCAAAGAGTTGGCGCAAAAGAACTTGCCACATACCGGCCGCTATCTGCGCGAAATTTTGGGCATAAAAAATAATGAAGAATTCTTCACAAAAGAGTGACCGTGTTCTGGTCACCGGGTCATTGACACTGCGTGTCAGTATCGGTACACTTATTAAAAGTTAGACGTCAGAAGATCAGTCAGCATCACTCTTAGTCACGCATCATTACCTGTCGCGAATCTGCATGTAAGCCCATCGCGCAATCCAGTGTTTAAATTTTGGGGAGGGACGTATGATTAATTGGGATGAGTTTGAGCATATTCATGTTATCCGCAAGCTCAAAGAAGTGATCTCAAAGTGGTTCGCTATCGATGTCATTTTCGCAGACGATCGAGGTAACCTCAAAGCGCTCGAAAAGGGCTCAAAGCACGAAATGTCTAACAGCGTCTTGCGCCTCCTCTTGCAAAGAGGGGATGGTTACGATGCCCTGGCAGAGTTCGTCCGTACCGCCACCATGGACCTCAAAAAAACCCAGGAAAAAGATCTCCGTAAAGAGTTTTTTCCGCACTTTCTAGCGAGCGCCTTTCCCATTGTAATCGACAATGAGTTTATGGGGGCCGTGATCTGCGTTGGGTACCTGAAAGAAGGCGCCACTGAAGCGCATAAAAAGGAGCTATGCAAAGCCTTGGCTCACTTTAACCTCCCATCGCAAGAGATTGAGCACGCCGTTGCAAAAATCAAGTCCCTGGAGAACGAACAGTTCCCCTACTTCTCGGAATTGAGCGATCTCGTATCCCAAGAAATCAGCACCCTGCACAAAGAGATCTCTGTTCGAGAGGATCGCATCACGGAACTCAACAAGGAACTTGGAACCCGATACAAGTACGATAGCATGATCGGAAAATCCAAGCCCATGCAGGATGTCTACGCGCTGTTGGATAAGATCAAAAACAGCGAAAGCACCGTGCTGGTCCAAGGGGAAAACGGGACAGGTAAAGAGTTGATAGCCAAAGCGATTCACTACAACTCTCCTCGAAAAGACAAAGTGTTTGTCACTCAGAACTGCTCCGCCTTTAACGACAACTTGCTCGACTCCGAGCTGTTTGGTCACGTCAAAGGGTCTTTCACTGGAGCCGTGAAAGACAAAAAGGGGCTATTTGAGGTTTCGGATGGAGGAACCTTCTTCTTGGACGAAATCGGGGACACTTCCCCTAGCATGCAAGTAAAACTCTTGCGCGTTATCCAAGAAGGAACATTCATACCGGTAGGAGCAACCGAACCTCGAAAAGTGGATGTCCGCATCTTGGCTGCGACCAACAAAGACCTGAAAGACATGGTCGAAAAAGGGACGTTCCGAGAAGACTTGTACTACCGAATCAACGTAATCAACATCACCGTTCCGCCCCTGCGCGATCGCAAGGAAGACATCCCATTGCTCTGTGAGCATTTCCTTGCAAAGAGCGCAGCGGAAAAGCAAATCAAGCCGAAACTCTTAACCAAGCGCGCCTTGGAAAAGATTTTCGACTACCCATGGCCTGGTAATATCCGTGAGCTCGAAAACGAAATGGAGCGAGTGACGGTGCTGGCAGGGTCGGAAAGTAAAATCACCGTAGATATGTTGTCCGGTCGAATTCGAGACTTTGGTGAACGCACCAAAGTCCAGGGGGTCCGAATCCAAGGCAAACTCCGCGACGCTCTCGAAGAGTTGGAGCGGGAAATGATCCGAGAGGGGTTAAAGCGAACGGGATGGAACAAGTCCCGCTTAGCGAAAGAACTCGGAATCAGCCGAGCAGGACTCATTAACAAGGTTGAGAAATACAACCTTGATAAGCGCAAAATAGCGGCAGCTGCTGCCGCGGGTGGTGGAAAACGTCCGGGAGACGTTGGGTAAGACTCAATCTCCTGACACTTATTCCAATTAGCGCTGGAGGGGATGCCTAGGTGGTTATAGGCATCCCCTCTTTATTTTCTACAAACCGCAATAAAATTCTCAGGCATCCAAGAATTAGCCAACTCCATTTGGGCCAAGACCCGAGGGGTTGCTCTAAATCCTGTGATATCCAAGCCGCCCCCCATTCTGCTCGCCTTGGAAACAATGTACTTCCAAGAAAACTTGTTCCGAGATCGGACTCTTTGTGCAAAATACTGAATCTGAGAAAATCCACCTCGTAAATGCGTGTCAAACTCGGCTAGCGACCATTCAAAAAGGTGAAAAGGATTTTTAGGTTTTTCACCTGAGGCCAATCGGGAATTCACACGGTTTGGAGTAGAGACCAGGAATATCCCACCAGGCTTGAGCACCCGACTCGCTTCGCGGATGAGATTATCGGGATTAGGAATATGTTCTATGGTTTCTATAGAACAAACACAGTCCAAACTGGCATCGTTAAACTCTAGCTTCTCGGCAGTGCCTGTTTGAAAGGTCAGGTTTGGGCTTGTGTAGGTCCTCCGGCAATACTCAATCGCCTGGCCAGAGATATCGACACCGGTAACCTGCTTTGCCGCTTTTGCCAGCAATGCACTTCCGTAACCGGATCCGCAGGCACAATCCAAAACCACACTTTCGGAATCAACATACCGCCTAGCAAAAATGTAGCGCTGTAAATGATCTCGCACCAGTGAAGGACGATCGCTCAGGAGCACTCGCTCACCTTGGTTAGAAACGCTTTCGTCTGAAGGGAACTGCACACGGGGACTGTAGGAGGAACGGAGAGATTTTTCAATACCTGGGAGACCGGAAAAAAGATAGGCAGAGAAAGTCCTTGTTTCCACTCGGCACAAAACCGCTTCCGCACAACTACGGTGGAAACCCACATCCGCATCAGCACCCACACAGTGCTTTCTCTGCCTGTTTCAATCCCCGCTCGGTCTTGCGACCGAGCGGTTCTTGAATCTGTCCTATAGTCTGAAGAAGGCTCTCTTAGAGAGTAGGAGCCCCACCGCTGAGTGAAGGACGGCGACCGTCGTTAACCAGCGCACCGCCGATACCGCGGTTGCGAGCCGAAGGAGTGACAGGAGAACTGCCACCGATTCGGTTGAAGACGCTGCCTGCTGCAGCCCCTTGGTTACCCGACAAGCTTGCTGCGTTGGCAGCGAGCGCGGACTCCACTGAAGACTGTTGAGCAGTGAGCTTGTTCTTACGAGTTTGGAGTTCGCCTTGGAGCATTTCCAAGGAGTTCTTGTCACTCTCGTAAGAGGCGATCATCGGAGTTGCTTTAGCGATAATCGCTTTTTCTTGCTTCACCACATCGTCGAACTCAGCTTGGGCTTGGGCAACAGCAGCTAGCTCCGCTTGGCTGTACATGCGCTTTTGCTGTTCCAGTGCCATGAAGGTGTTAGGATCTCCACCACCGTTCATCATCGCAAACTGAGTCATCGGCTGAAGTTCTTTTTCTTTCGCAGCCAAGGCATCTTTTGCAGCTTTGAGGTTGGCTTCTTTGTCCAACTTGCGCTGTTTCACACCCTGAGGAACGGCGTTGCTCGCGTCGTTCTTAATGCGATCCATGACTTTGTCCAGCTGAGAGATCTTGGTCTTGGTCTGTTTCAGCTGTTCGTTCACGTCCACCAACGCTAGGTCAGTAGCCGCCTTCACACCACCGAGCTTGCCTTGGTAGGCAATCGGGTGAAAAGGCTGACCAGTGAGCGGGTTGACTTGGCTAGGCATTCCCAGAGCCAAGGCATCATCCGCCAGACCGACTGCATTGTTAGACTGTGCAATTACGTTCGAAGCGCCTGTGTTTGTCGGAAGGTCTGGGTTGATTTCAGGCGATTGCTCCCGTTGAACCGCAGCTTGCTGTGATGGCATGAAGGGCATCTGCTGTTGTTGGTTCGGCTGTGGCAACGGATTGTCCAAGACGCTCTTAGGAGCTTCTTCTTCGTCATCCGCAGCGGCAGCTGGGGCAGCTGGAGCCGCAGCTACTTGAGCTACGGGTTCTGCTTTCTTGTTTTTATCCAAGAATTCTTTCACCAGCGCAGCAGTTGCATCTTCTGGTTGTTCTTTCTTTGGCAACATCGCATTCTGAACTGCTTTGGTCGCGGCTTTAAACCGGTTGAAAGCTTCGTTCATCGCGTCTTTGATCTGCGCAATCTGATTGCGTGAGTTCTCAAGGATCGGATTGACGGTATCGCAGTGCTCTTGAGCCAACTTTTCGATGTCAGCATCTGTGAGCGCTGGTTCCCCTACCCGGCCTTTTTCTTCTTTTTTCTTGGCGACAGCCTTGTCTTTTTCGGTCAATTCCAAGGCAGTGCGAAGCGGCTCGTTGCCCATTCCACTAAAGATCTCTTTTAAAAGTTCTTCGCGGGTCATCTTAGCCAGCAACTCAGGCTTGATTTCGAACAACCGGTCAATGGCTTTGAGCAAGGCAGTTTTATCAGAACGGAAGTCGTCAACCAAAATGCCTTTTAAGCCTTCTTTGATATCCTTTTCAAACGCCTTAGCGTCCTTGGCTTTAGCGACTGATTTCCAGATACCTTCCACAAATACCGTGGGCTCCTCGCTAAACCGCCCTACGTACTCTTGAAGCGATTTAGGACGCTCACCGACCGTCAGAAGCTCAATCACTTCTTTTTCATCAGTTAGCGAAAGTCGCTGGACTTCCTCGCCAGGATTTCCATCCTTGTCGAGCTTGCGCAGTTTATATTCTGTAGCAGCAAGAGCTGTCCCTGCCGACAAGCTTACCACCATCCAAGTCACCAGGCTCAGAGCTCCGATACGATTCATCACCACGCTCTGTCCATTCACCTTTGCTTTGGCGCTCTTCATTTTCCGCTACTCCTTAAACACGAACTTTCACAAAGAAAGTTCCTCAAAAAAATACTCCACCGAGACTACTGCAACACTCTCGCCAGTCCCCGCTTGGGAATGGCCAGAGAGCACAAGTCGCTCGGAGCCTCAAAGAGCAAGGGGTGTGCCACGCTAGCCGCGGGATTGTTTTCGATGGGAATACGGGCGGATCAGCCATGCGAATCGGGGCTCAGACCCATGAGTGTGCGATTCCAAACTGTTCATTAACCGAACACAGGGATGAGTAGAATCACCGCAAAGGATTGAAATAGTTCGACTAGAGAGTGTCAGAAATCTCACCCACCGTCATGAGCACACGGGGACAAAATGCGGCAACGTCGCCAAGGAGCCACCCCCCTGCAAACAACACAAGAACGCCTGATTGCTTTACAGACACGGCTTGGATAAACACTTGGGTGTGAGCCCATTCGCAAAACATCTCGACGAGAATCCCGAGTTGGTCGAACAGGTAACTGAACTCCTCAAGGCCATTGGGGAAGACCCTGGACGGGATGGTCTTGAACGCACGCCAAAGCGATTTCTGCGTGCTTTCGCCTTTTTGACTCAAGGGTACAACGAACCTATCCCCGACATTATCAATGGCGCGCTGTTTGACGCCCCTTACAATGACATGGTCATTGTGAAGAACATTGAGTTCTATAGCCTCTGTGAGCACCACCTAGTCCCTTTTTTTGGAAAATGCCATGTGGGGTACCTGCCCCAAGGCAAGGTCATCGGGCTGTCGAAAATCCCTCGCATCGTGAATGCGTATGCCCGCAGACTACAGGTCCAGGAGCGGCTAACCAGCCAGATCAGCGAATGCCTCATGAGAGAACTCGGGGCCTTAGGGGTGGGAGTCGTCATCCAAGGCAACCACATGTGCATGATGATGCGCGGAGTGGAAAAGCAGGGTGCCGAGACTCTCACGAGCTCTTTATTGGGCGACTTCCAAAACCCTTCCACTAGAGCTGAATTTTTTAATTTAATCAAATAGTTAGACTTGACCCCGAAGGCGGCTCGCAAAGCGCCCGCAAGGGTGGTATAGCACACCCTTCATGAAAGTAGGCTTAGCGCAAATCAAGACGGGCGAAAATGCCTTTGCATTTTCGAGTACAAGCGATGCATGGCTCCGTGAGCTGGCACAGCGCTTGTCACTTCAGGGAATCCAAATCCCCGGTACGATTGAGATTCAAATGCAGCTCACCAAGCTTGAGCCGGATTACTACCTTAAAGGGGCACTCCAGTTTGAAGTAGAGCAGGCTTGTGGCCGCTGCGCAGAAACCTTTCGGATGCCAATCGCCCATACTTTCGAACTAGGCCTTGCGCATGTGGTAGGGACTGGTAAAAAAGCGGCGGAAGCTTCCCTTTCTGAAGAGAGCGAAGAGCTGGATATTTCATACTTCGAAGGCCCAGAAATAGACTTTGGGCCGATCGTAGAAGAGCAAATCCTTTTGAGCCTTCCGTACACGGCAATTTGCCGTACGGACTGCAAAGGGATCTGCCAAACCTGCGGTTCAGACCTGAACCAAGGGAACTGCGGGTGCCCGAAGTATAACCCAGTGAATGCTTTTGCCATGTTGGCACAGCTAAAGAACGAAGAGCTTTAAAGTACAAGGAGTCTGAAGGTCATGGGAGTACCCAAGAAACGCAAATCGAAAATGAAGACAGCCCTCCGGCGGTCTCACCACGCTCTCAAGCAAACAAACCTGATGGCCTGCAGCCATTGCAACGCGCCCATCCTCTCACACCGGGCCTGCCCGACATGTGGGTATTATCAGGGTAAGCTGGCTGTAGCCGCCGAATAAACTTGCCCATGCAATCGGTCCGAATTGCGGTCGATGCCATGGGTGGAGATGGTGCGCCCAGTGTGAATATTCTGGGCGCGCTCCAGGCTTTGGATGCCGACCCGGATCTATGCGTGATTTTGGTCGGCCCCCGAGAAACCGTCGTGGCGGAATTGACTAAAAAACACGCCCGCGAAACGGACCGCCTGTCCATAGTTCACTGCGAAGAGGTGATCTCCATGGAGGACCACGCAGCCACGGCAGCCCGCCGAAAAAAAGAGTCGGGCATGCATGTTGGTATGCGGCTGATCAAGGATTCGAAAGCAGAGGCGTTTCTATCCGCCGGAAACAGCGGAGCCGTGATGACGACCGCGTTGCTTGAGTTGGGACGGCTTTCCGATGTTGAAAGGCCCGCTATCGTCGTGCGACTGCCCACAGCAGAGGGCTCGGTAATCTTGCTCGATGTCGGTGCTAATGTAGACTGTCGCCCGACACAGCTCGTTCAATTTGCCAAAATGGGAGATTTTTTTGCTCGAGCCATTAACGCAGTCGCTAAACCCCGAGTGGGATTATTGTCCAATGGGGGAGAGGCACACAAAGGCAACGAACTTACCCGTCAAACACATGACCTGCTTCGCCAAGAAAAAGATATCCACTACACCGGTTACGTCGAAGGCTTTGACCTGTTTCGTGGGGCCGTAGACGTGGTTGTATGTGATGGGTTTGTTGGCAATGTGACTCTTAAGGTCTCTGAGGGCCTAGCGGAAACGGCATTTCGTTGGTTCAAACAGCAGGTGCGATCCGACTGGATGGCTTTGATGGGCGTTTTTTTTCTGAAGCGGGTCTTGAAGAAATTTAGAAGAAAGTTTGACTACCAGCCATATGGCGCGGCTCCTTTACTAGGGATCAACGGCCTGGTCCTGATTAGCCATGGCAGCTCTACCCCCACTGCAATTTGCAATGGGATCCTCACCGCCAAAAAAGGCGTGGAATCAGATTTTATACGAAAAATGAGTCAAGTAATGAACGTAGGGGTTGCTCAATGACCTATTATTCTCAGCTTGTTGGGACTGGAAGCAGCTTCCCCGAGCGGATTGTGACCAACTTTGATTTGGAAAAATTTGTCGACACCAGTGATGAGTGGATCCGCACACGCACTGGCATCGAATCCAGGCGCTTTGTCGATCCCAGCCGGGGAGAAAGTACGGTGAGCTTATCGGAAGCCGCCTCCAGAAGAGCTCTACAAATGGCTGGCATGCAGGCTTCAGAAATTGGCGCAATTATCGTCGGCACAGTGACTCCCGACACAGTCATGCCCAACACCGCCAACCAGATCCAGGCGCTGCTGGGCGCGGGACAAGCCCCTAGCTTTGATTTGCAGGCTGCGTGTTCGGGATTCTTATACGGACTGACTTTAGCTGACAGCCTCATTCGGACAGGACAGGTAGCAAGCGCACTGGTCATAGGAGCCGAAACGCTGTCTTCCCTGATCAACTGGAAAGACAGAGGCACGTGCGTGCTGTTTGGCGATGGCGCCGGAGCGGTCGTTTTGAAACGCACCGAGGACCGCACTCACTCAGTGATAGCTACCAAAATCTATTCCGATGGGCGGTATGGGCATATCTTAAATATCCCTCATGGATTTTCGAAGGTCCCGCCACACTCCGCCGAATACCGCAGCGATATGCACAAAATAAAAATGATCGGATCGGAAATTTTCAAAATGGCTGTGCGTAATATGGTTGAGGCATCTGAAGTGATCCTCAAAGAAAATGGCTTTTCGGTATCCGATGTGGACCACTTTGTATTTCACCAAGCGAACTTGCGTATTATTGACATGTGCATGAAAACACTCGGGGTACCTGCCGAGAAAGTATCGAACAACTTGAATAAATACGGAAATACTTCTGCCGCCACTCTTCCCGTCTGCTTGGATGAAGCCATTCGAGCTGGCACGGTAAAGAAGGGAAACCTCGTTTTGCTCACAACCTTTGGTGGTGGAATTACATGGGGAAGCGCTTTGCTTCGCATTTGAGGACACAATGAAATTTGCTGCACTTTTTCCAGGACAAGGCTCCCAATACCCCGGGATGAACAAAGAGCTCCTCAACGAGTTTCCGTGGACCAAACAGATATTTGAAGAAGCATCCGATGCTCTCAAACAAGATCTCACTCGCCTATGCCTCGACGGCCCCTCAGAAGAGCTCCAACTCACTATCAATGCGCAACCGGCGATTTTGGTCACTTCGTTTGCATGGTTTGAGGCCGCTCGAAAAAGCGTTGGTTTTGCGCCAGCGATTGGGGCCGGGCACAGCTTGGGGGAATATTCAGCTCTCGTTGCCTGCGGCGCGCTTTCTCTGACGGACGGAGTGCGTCTGGTTAGAGAGCGCGGTCGACTCATGCAGTCTACCGTTCCACCGGGAAAGGGGAAGATGGCGGCTCTTTTAGGGCTCAGTGACGAACTCACGGTTTCGCTATGCAAAGAAGCAAGCCACTCCGAGGAGTCGTTAGTCGTCCCGGCTAATTTCAACTCCCCGGGGCAAGTGGTGATTGCTGGCCATACGGACGCCGTGGAGCGAGCAGAAAAACTGGCCTCCACTCCTGACTCTGCATGGAAGGCCCGCAAAGTGATTCCGCTGAAGGTTAGCGCGCCTTTTCACTGCCCACTGATGAAACCTGTCGCCCAAGCGTTTGAACCTTTTCTCAAAGCGGCGCAGTGGAAAAGTAGGCGGTTTGGTATCGTGCATAACCTCGATGCAAAACTGCGTTTAGAAGGAGACCTGGTCTCCGTATTGAAAGATCAGATTGATCACCCGGTTTTGTGGACTCAGTGCCAGCAAGTTTTAGAAAAAGAAGGCGTGACGCATTATTTCGAAATGGGACCTGGAAAAGTGCTGACTGGATTGGGGAAACGGATCGTCGGATCTGGGGCGTTTTTAAACTTTGAAAGCGCTCAGGAAATTCAGGCCGCTGAAAAACTTATCGCATAGATTCTTAAGGAGACTGAAAATGCTACTGCAAGGTGAAATCGCACTGGTAACCGGAGGATCTCGCGGGATCGGAAAAGCTTGCTCACTGGCACTGGCTAAGGCTGGCGCGGATGTGTTGGTTAACTATGTTTCCAATGAGCAGGCTGCTCAAGAAACAGTGAAAGAAATCCAGGCGGCCGGCGGCACCGCTACGGCAGTGAAATTTAATGTGGGAAATCCAGAAGAAACCCAAGCCGCAGTAGAGAGCATTCTAAAAGAAAAGAAAAGAATCTCTATCCTCGTCAACAATGCCGGAATTACGCGTGATGGCCTGCTCATGCGGTACTCCACCGACGACTGGGACGCGGTGCTCGATACAAACCTGCGCGGAGCCTTCGTGACTTCTCAATGCGTAATCCGAGGCATGATGAAAGAGCGCAAAGGGTCAATTATCCATATTGGATCAATCGTAGGAGTGCGAGGAAACCCTGGCCAGGCATCGTATTGCGCTGCAAAAGCAGGGCTGATTGGCCTTGCCAAGTCTATGGCCAAGGAACTGGCATCGCGCAACATCCGAGTGAACGTCGTCGCGCCTGGCTTTATTGAAACCGACATGACCCAGGAATTGACCCCAGAGCAACGTGACGCCATTTTGAAGTCCATCCCGCTCGCCCGCATTGGCCGAGCGGAGGAAATTGCGCACGCGGTGGTTTACCTTGCGTCTGCAGGAAGTGCGTACGTCACGGGTCAGACCTTGATCGTCGATGGGGGAATGGGGATGTAGTCCCGGCGGGTACCCACTTACTTTTGGCGCAGGCAATTTGTACTGCTCATCACCGGATGCAGCACAAAAAGCACCCGTCTCAGACGGGTAAACAGCCGGGCGTGAAGTAGGCGATTCAAAAAGGTAGCGCGTACCTGGCGAGAAAAAGTAACCGCGTACCGGAATTTTACCGGAATTACTTGGCTGTGTGAACCGGAAGCATGGGAGATGCTTTGATGACTTGGGATGGCTGGGAAACGTGCGCCCGAGTTTGAGCGAGTTCGGCTGCGGTAAAAGCTGGGGTCAATGGCAACTCATTCTCGACACAGTCCACGACATTCGGGCACTCAACAACTTCGCGTCCATTGAGCTTCGTGATTCCAACTCCGTCACAAGCAACGATAAAATGTTTAGGGCCGCGATCGTAGTTGTCACAGCTAATGGGAGTGGCACAAAGCCCGTCAAATCTGCCGGGCTCTCTTTCCGAACGTCGGACCAATTGAAATGGTTTGTCGGCATATGTACACCTTCGGCCCCACTTATCCACTGGGCGGGAAGATTTTTGGGAAGATTCAACAGTCGTCCCCCAAGTGATATCGCCAGCGTGTCCGTCTTTGCTGGCCGCCACCATACAATCTTCTAGGGAAAGAATGGTATTTGGTGCTGCGGCCCTGCAAGCTCCCGTGAATCGCCGATCGTCCCGAGTCCCTGGGCCCGAATAAATACACCTTATCGAAGCAAATGAGACCCCGACTTTGGCGACCCTTCCATCAGAGAGATGATTTAGATTTACTTTTTGATCGTATTTGCAAAACCAATCGCTGGAGTTCATTAATGAAAGCAGCGCGTATCCATCCTCATCACTGCCCATAACGTTCACTGCGAAAAAAACAGAAACTAGTGAGATCGTCGCTAAACTTCTAATAAACCCTAACTGCACTTTGTCCACCAGACTAACCATTCTTTTCATAGTACCTGAACTCCTAGCGTCTACGAAAAACAATTAACGCCTAATAGCATGAAATTGCACTGATTTGTTCGTAAAGATTGAGTACACACCGAACAAAAAGTAGACATAGATAACCCACTTATTTCATTGAATAAAAGCCATGATTCAACTGCGCCGCCCAAGCGTTCAACACTTTGCTGGAGAACCTTCAGTAAAAGCACACCTTTTTTCAAGGGGTTGCACTGGTGACGTTTTGCGGCGCTGAGTTTGCATGCTCCAAGAATACATGCGCACCTTACCCACCATAAATACCATCCTTGCAATAGGTTTCATTTTTCACGCGATCTCTGGGGACCTTTTCGGAGTAAATTTAGGAGACTCTGGCCCAAAACAGAACACCATAAATGAAGAAAAACAACCAGTGACTGGCGATGACGGCCAGCCCCCCAAAGAAAACCCCACCCCACAACAAAAACAAAACGCCGCGAAGATCACTTCAGAGGAAGTGCAACCCAGCATGGAGATGGGAGCGGAGCTGAAGAGTATTCTTTCAGGGCAGGATGCGCACAGCTCACCCTATGTTCATCAACGCACACAAAATGTTTTGAACCAAGCTGCAACTAGCCGCGACTTTATAGAAAAAGTCTTCGAAGCAAAAATGATTACTCGAGAGCAAAAATACAAAATTCTGAAGAGCATGGGAGACGGCGTAACAGCAGGATTTAACAACACGGCTGGTACCCCCCCCCCTTCGATCGGTCAAGAAAAAACCGCAGCTGAAACGATCAAGAGCGGTGCATTTGAGCCACCGGAAACACCGGAAGAAACCGCAGTGTGGCGATCTAGCTCACCAGCCAGTCGTTTGGCTCCAGTGGCTAGTAGAACAGGTGCTGAACACCCTGAAATCGTCGACATCAGCGAAGCTACCCACTCAGCCCCGCCCACGGTACTCGCGCTGCAAAGCCCGCCCACAACCGATTCTTTTGACGATAAACTCTCGCTCCAATTTGACGAAGCCACCAACAACGGCGCCTACCGCTCCAATTTTTCCAAAAACAAAATGGACTCTGGAGCCGCCGCAACAACGGTATCTAGCCAAACCGTCGGAAATCGCCCCGCTGCCAACGCCCTTGAAGACGCCATTTCTAAAGTTCTAGAAAACAAAAAGTCTAAAGAGATCGCCAGTAAAAATAAGATAGCCAAGAACCCAAGTGCCTCTTCAAAAAACGCCTCCAATGGAATAGCTAAAAACACTGGTTCCTATCCTTCGACAGAATCACCCAACTCCTTTTTGGGTGAAGCAGTAAAAAAAGCCACTCGGATGGGGTTCTCAGTCCTCAAAAGCACCGGATTGCTCTTCGATTTGGGAGAAAAACCCTCCCGAGAAATCGCAAGCTTCGATGCCAT
>JACCDG011772219.1_pt1 | contig 40215 bp, 28 predicted proteins | sample 7442471 | NCBI WGS metagenome assembly JACCDG01 (sample SAMN15323444, study PRJNA562643) | freshwater metagenome | isolation source: river surface water | place: USA:Blue River Watershed | collected 2017-08-17 | reverse complement strand
GGAGAATTTCCAAATATTTTGGCTTACTATCATAGAGAAAATTGATCCACAAATCAGCACTATTCCATAATTCCGTAAGGCGGGGATTCGACTAGCTAACCTTGTGTTCGGTTTCCATTCTTCTTGAACAGCCGTCGGGTCAACATGAGCTTGCGGCTCAGGATAAACTGGCTTAGTGTTTATGGCTGGGGTTGTGGATATGGCAGGCTGAGGTAAAGGAGCCGAGGTCGAACTGGCCAGCGGCGGATTATTATCCTGATCATAGGAAGTTTGAGCTTGTTCTTGTTGCGGCTGCATCTGAGTATAATCCTTTTTTACACAGTCATTATAGCAATGATTATATGCTAGAATAACCAAAAGCAGTTAGACAATAATTATAATAATAAGATCAAGGAAGTATATGGATCCCAACCAAACTATTAACCCTCCGATAGTACCGCAAGAACCAGTGCCGACGGCACCACAACCTCAACCCCAGCCGCAAGACTTTCCTGGTCAAGCTACTCCACAGCCTGTCATGCAACCGCCAATACAGCAGCAACCTTACGCCCAACCTGTCTACACGGGTGCACCCCAACAGCCAATGCCTGGTCAATCTAATAACTCGTATCCAGGTCCGGGGAATAGCAAGAAGAAACTATTATTCATTCTGGTGCCAGTCATAATAATTGTAATTGCTGTTGTCGCAATCTTGTTTTCTGGTGGGGCTAAACAATTAGTAAATAAAGCTACCGGAATAGAGCTCGAGAACTACACCAGCACTTCTTTTGGGTTTTCAATACAGACGCCTAAAGGATGGACACCCGAGGAGCAAAACGAAGAATTTACAAAAGATGTTTCATGGCAGGAACCTGTTGGCGACCTGAAGGACAAGAGCGAAGCAAGTAAGCACTATGCTTCTATACGCGTTAAGTACGAACTCGCCGATAAGGATTACCTAGAAAAAGCTGAACAAGAGTACTTTGACGATATCAAGAAGGGCATCCAACGAGTGACCACCGAAGATACAACAAAAGCAACAACCGACTACATTGCAGAGGTAGGAGCAGTTGAGAGTGAAGAGATGACGACTGTTAGCGGACTAAAAGCCTACAAAGTAAAGCTTAAAATAACAAACTTTAACGGTGAAAAAGATCAGGTTGGTTACGAATACGGCCTTTTTGTGTATGTAGACAAGAAGAATCAATATGAGCTCACCCTGCGTGCACATGAATCAGAGAGCATAAACAGCAAAGCTGACGGTATATTGACCTCTTTTGCTAAAAAATAAGTCTACAATCATTTTCCGATACAAACAAAAACCCGACCTATGATGGTCGGGACTTTGTTTGGTACACCCGGACGGATTCGAACCGCCGACCCTCTGTTCCGAAGACAGATGCTCTAATCCACTGAGCTACGGGTGCATAACAGATTGGAATTATACAGCTTTTTTAGCTTTTTGTAACCCCTTACCGACTTCGGGGCACGTTAGCATCTGCTAACGACAAAAGCACGGTCTTGAGATCGGTAGGCCTGAATTCCCTATGTAACGTACTGACTCCATAGGGGTTGTCTGGATTACCAGTATAAAACTCTACATAAGCTCCTGCTTCAAACGGGTTTGGACCAAAATTCTCAACCAAAGAAGGCGCTCCAACCCTCAGCCTGCCATCTTCACAGACATATGCTTCAGAACCGTACTCTTTAGTGACATACTGACTAGTCCCTACACGACAACCAATTGGATAACCAAGTACGCTTGACCCACCCACTGAGTCTGGCAAGCCTAATACCTTTCCGATCCATGTTCGACGGACTGGAGTAGGTTTTTCAGTCCATAGCGTTTCTGCACCCGGAAAATCGCGGCTCCGCATTAGATCAATGAAGCCAGTAGATAGTCTAACTTCTTCTGGTGAGAGCTTAAGCCCAAGCGGGGTGCCTTTGCCGTTACGGCGCTCGGCTTGGTCGCGTGCAACTCTTGTTCGAACCTCTTCCGCGCGAGCTGCGGCTGCAATACGTTCTTGATCTTGTTGTCGGCGGTGTCGACTTAGTTCCCCAGAAAAATCATTCATGACTTGTTTATACGATGTATGTGCAAAAATGTAAAGCACATAACATAGTACTTACGATTACAGGGGTAATTATTATTTCTTTTTGTTGGTTTGGTCGGTGTCTTTTTTGGTGGACTTGAGCATTTTTGGTTTGGAGGCCTGATCGGATTGTTTGAGGGATTTATCAAGGATGTCTAATACTGATCGAGCATGCTCTTTGCTCATTCCCACACGAGCAATGGCGAGAGGTTGGTTGTTGGGGCCAACGCCTTGCAGGAAGTTCATTACTACACCAAAATCGTTTACCATCACATGCACCATGTCGGTGTACACTACGCGGAGATCACCAGGCATAACCATGGCAATCGGCTGTGTTAAATCTACAGTCGTTGTCTCGGTTTCTTTTTCTTCGTATCCGGCCATATCCCAGATTTGGGATGCTTCTTCTTCTTTAAGCTGCAAGTAACTGATGAGTACCATAAGGGTGTCTTCGGCTGGACGCTTGCGGCCAAGTTCGATACTCCTGAGCATGTCCTCGTTTACTTCAATTGCACCAGAAGCTTCGGCCACGCTCCGCTTAAGCTGCACGCGTGCTGCTTTTAGCTTTTGACCAAGGTCTTGATATGGGTACTCCGGTGACTTACTCATCCCCTCATTTTACTCTGTAAGGCAATCATGATCAACCGGGTGACAAATACAACAAGTCCAGTCGTGAGGTACAATAAGCGTATGCGAATTCAGCGAGACGTCTCTTTAGCTAAACACTCCACCATGCGACTTGGTGGCAATGCAGACTATTTAGTAAACATCAAAGAAAAATCTGACATCCCAAATGCATTGGATTGGGCTGCAGAAAAGAAGCTCCCAGTCATCATGATTGGCGGTGGTAGTAACATTATCTGGAAAGATTCAGGCTTTAAGGGCTTGGTGATGGTCAACAAAATTCCTGGTTTCGAGATCTCCGAGTTAGATAGCGACACGGTATATGTAAAAGTAGGAGCTGGCGAAAACTGGGACAAAACAGTTGAGCGAACCGTCAAAAAAGGTCTGCAAGGAATCGAGGGACTATCGCTAATTCCTGGCACGGCAGGGGGTGCACCGGTACAAAATATCGGTGCTTATGGCCAAGACGTCTCACAGACCTTGGTAAGTGTAGAGGTCTACGATACCAAGACGCAGCAGTTTGTATCTTTGGTCAACGAAGAATGTCACTTTGGATATCGTACCAGTAGGTTCAAATATAAAGACAAAGGACGGTTCTATATTTGTTCGCTAACTTTTGCATTAGCGAGAAAAAGTCCTGAGCCACCATTCTACGACTCATTGCAGCGCTATATCGATCAAATTGGAATCACCGAATACACGCCTGCAAGTATCCGTGAAATCGTGATTGCTATCCGAAGTAGCAGGTTGCCGGATCCTGCAAAGGTGGCAAACAATGGCTCTTTTTTTGCCAACCCAATCATTTCCGAGTCGCGCTTTAATGATTTGAAAGATAAGTACCCTTCAATTCCCGGTTGGCCAGTTGTCGGATCGACCAATCGTAAACGAGTTAAGGTTCCTGCGGGATGGCTTATTGAACAAGCCGGCTTTAAAGGTTTCCACGATCGTAAAACTGGAATGGCAACCTGGCACGCTCAGGCATTAGTACTTGTGAACGAAAAGGCCGAGTCTACAGCGGACTTATTGATCTTTAGAAATCGCATCATAAATGAGATCAAAGACAAGTTTGGAATCACGCTAGAACAAGAACCAGAGATTTTGCCGTAACTAGTTTGACAGCCAAAGTTTAGCGCACATACAATAAGACATGTCAGTCGATTCTTTTGAGAATGCACCCAATGTAGCCGCTGCGCTCGGTGAAGAGCAACAACTACTCATGCATCACCTGGACCTTATAGACGAAGCACACGACCTCATGTTCGCTACGGCCGAATTATTACGAGACAGACCAATCCCTTATTACGAGAAAAAACTTACTCGAGCCGCAGACAGCTGGTTACTGTCTGTCGAGGAATGCGTAGTATTACTGGAGAAGGATGCCAATCCTGATGCACCTATAATAATTGCGCATCGTTTTATCGAAGAAGATACTGCTCGTGTAACTGCTTTTAGAAACATATTACCAGGAACTGATTTCGATTATTGTGATACTTCCGCAGACGAACTTAACATATTGTTTTCTGCGGATGACGAGTCCGAGGTAATAGACCATGTAGCAGTGATGGGTTACTTCAAAGAAGCCCTACTAGAAGATCTTGTAACTTTCGGCAAGAATGTCAGCCCCAATAGACTGAGCAAGATAGTGGATCTCGCGCCAACACTTGGCAAAACCCTTTTGGACGTAGCAAAAATTACCGCTGGAGTATGGGCGGCTCAGAAACTCGGGCGTAAGCGAATTTAGATATCGCTTGGGAGTGGGAACTGTAGGGCAAAGTCACGGATTTCGGCGGCGATAAGATCGAGTTTTTTGCTGTCTTTACGATTCTTTAGTGTGCGTTGCATCCAATCAGCGATAAGGTCCATGTGTTCTTGCTTGAGGCCGCGAGTGGTGACGGCAGGTGTTCCAATTCGCAACCCACTTGGTCGGAAGGCAGGTAATGGGTCATTTGGTATGGCATTACAGTTGGCATTGAGCCCGACTTCGTCCAGCAAGTCCTGTGCCTCACGTCCGTTAACACCCTTAAAGCTAGTCGGCATGTCGATCATAATCATATGGTTGTCGGTGCCGTTGGTGACTAGTTTAAAGCCTCTGGCGATCAAAGAGTCAGCCAGCGCCTGGGCATTGTCCAGGATCTGTTGGCCGTAAACTGCAAACTCAGGTTGAGCTGCCTCACGGAAGGCGACTGCCTTGGCTGCGATGGTGTGCATGTGTGGTCCGCCTTGAAAGCCCGGGAAGATCTCACGGTCTATAAGTGTGGGAAGATTTTCGATTGTTTTTTCGGGAGCCTTAAGTGGGTTACCGACTGTGCCTTTGCTCAGAATCAAACCACCGCGTGGACCACGAAGCGTCTTATGAGTGGTGGTGGTGATAATATGGAAGCCAAAATCAAATGGATTAGGCAAAACTCCTCCGGCAATCAAGCCGGCGATATGTGCCATATCGGCCATCAACATTGCTCCACACTCGTTAGCGATGTCGGCAATCTTTTGATAATCCAGACTCCTAGTGTAACCACTAAATCCAGCAAGAATTATTTTTGGCTTTTCCTTGAGTGCTGTCGTGCGCATCAAGTCATAGTCGATCTCGCCAGTCTCGAAGTCTTTGATACCGTAACGTACAAAGTTATATAGCTTGGCGCTGGAAGTAACAGGATGGCCGTGTGTTAGGTGACCTCCGTGGTCTAGCTGCATAGCCATAACAGTGTCACCCGGCTCTAACCAAGCTTGATAAACAGCGATGTTTGCAGGAGCACCGGAGTGTGGCTGTACGTTAGCGTGATCGGCGCCAAATAGCTTTTTGGCGCGATTGATAGCGATAGTCTCTACTTTATCTGTATTGATTTGGCCACCATAATAACGCCTTCCTGGGTAACCCTCGGAGTATTTGTTGGTATACACGCTACCCAACGCTGTTAGGACGTCACGACTGACATAATTCTCGCTGGGAATTAACTCAAGACCCTCTCGTTGGCGTTGTTCCTCTGCGGCAATAAGTTCAGCTATTTGTGAGTCATTCATTGACTCTATGGTACCAGGTCAAGGCAAACGCTGTACAGTCTAGCGGGTATCATTTACGGCTGCACAGGCCGTCAAAAGCATGGCCGGCGACCATCGCATTAGATCTTGAACACCCCGCGCCGGGCAGCCAACGCCAATTTCTGAATACTCTTGAAGCTGTCCAGCACGGGCAGTCGGCGGATCAAGCTCTCCAGGCAAACGACTGACAATACCATCTTTTAGTACAAAGCCATTCCAAGCAGCTCGTTGAACCTCATCGAGGGATAAGCTAGCAGCGACGGCGACAGCCTTTCTAAACTGAGGCGTTTCTATGCCTTCGCGTAGTTTTGGATAACGTAAACGAAACAAGTCACCTTTTGCCGACTTTGAAAGTTCATCGATTGCATATGATGCTCCACCCAATAGTCCATCTTCTAGGATTCTTACTCGAGCAACATGATCAACACCATATCCCTCGTTGTCATCTACGGCAGCATCTGCAAGGTGATAGGCCATCTCGTCAGAACTTAGTGTGGCGCGCTTAAGGACGTTAGTAAGGAATAATAATCGTGGATCAGTTTGAAGGACGCTTTTACGAACACCGGGCTCCGCCAGTTTCTGAGCCACACGCTTGCTGGTGGTTACGAGTCGTTCATTGGGTTTGGTTTCGACGGTCTTTGCAATATTAGTTAGCTGTTTATAACACCTATCGGAACCAGGATTGCGTTTATAGGGCAATGACCCGAAAAGCCCCTCAAGAATCAAGCTAACTCCATAGAAGTCTAGTCGCTTCAGATCAGCCAAACTATCAGTTGCGATCTGAGCGTGAATGCGCTCTCCATCGTCATAGGTAGGTTTATCAGGTACTGTCTCTAGAAGCTCCCAAAAACGTGGGGCGTTGTCGTTCGTGCTCATTTGAGCAAATTATATCATAATTATGGAATTAAGCGAGCATTGAGGTGTTAGCAATAAGCGCCTTCTCACTATCACAAGTGCTAATGATTATCAATATTGAAATAATACCTTCCGAGGTATATATTGAAGTCCTATGCTTAGCACAAACGAAAAAATCGGTCAGCTTATTTATCAAATCAGGCAAGAACGAGGCTTAACCCAAGCAGAATTTGCTCGCAAACTAAACACTAGTCAATCTGCCGTAAACCGCATCGAGCATGGACGTCAGAACATGAGCCTGGATACCCTAGCGCGCATTAGCGATGTACTCAAAAAGCCGCTTATCAATATTTCTGGCGGTGCCGTAAACTTACAGATCGAAGGTGGATTCGAGCTCAGCGGCGAGGTTACACTTAAGAACTCCAAAAACGCTACTGTTGCATTGCTATGTGCAAGCCTACTCAACAAAGGAACCACGAGGCTCAAGAATGCCCCCAAGATCGAAGAGGTTAACCGCTTAATTGAAGTTCTCCGGAGTATCGGTGTATCTGTCCGCTGGGTTGGCAATGATTTAGAAATCAAGCCACCGGCCGTTATTAACTTCGATAAAATGAACAAAGAAGCTGCCAAGCGTACTCGTAGTGTGATCATGTTTATTGGTCCGATGATGCATCTTCAGAAACAGTTCAACATTCCTTACGCTGGTGGCTGTGAGCTTGGACGCCGCACGGTGTTGCCTCATTTATACGCTCTAGAAGAATTTGGTACCGATGTCTTTACTAAGACCGGTCATTATCATGTTACCGCCAATCATACTGCACCTAAACGACCCGTGGTACTGTACGAATCTGGCGACACTACAACCGAGAATATCTTAATGGCTGCTGCTGGCTTTGAAGAAGAAACCGTTATTAAAATGGCCAGTGCAAACTACATGGTTCAAGACCTATGCTTCTTCCTTAAGCGCTTGGGCGTTAAGATCGAAGGTGTTGGTACCAGCACTTTACGTGTTCGTGGTGTAAAGAATATTAAAAAGAATATTACCTTCTGTCCAAGCGAAGACCCGGTAGAAGCCATGACTTTTGTGGCCGCTGCCGTGACAACCAACTCAGAAATCACCATTCGCCGCGTACCTATTGATTTTATGGAGCTAGAACTCCTCAAATTAGAAAAGATGGGCGTTACCTACACCCAATCCGAGACGTACAAAGCAGATAACGGACAAACGGATCTAGTTGATCTAGTTATTCACAAACATAACGGGCAACTTTCTGCACCGGTCGAAAAAGTTTATGGTCGTCCCTTCCCTGGCCTCAACATTGACCACCTCCCTTATTTTGTACCAATCGCAGCCGTGGCTAAAGGCCGAACATTGATTCACGACTGGGTCTACGAGGATCGTGCCCTGATGTTTACCGAGATGAAGAAGATTGGCGTCAACCTTGAGCTTGCCGATCCGCACCGTGTGTTTATTAATGGTCCAACCAAGTGGCGAGCCGCAGATGTTGTGGCGCCAAGCGGTATCCGTCCGGCAGTAATCATCTTAATTGGAATGCTGGCAGCGCCAGGCACAAGCATGCTCCGAAACGTCTACACCATTAACCGTGGATACGAAGATCTGGCCGAGCGACTTAACTCCCTTGGTGCAAGAATCACCGTCCTCAATGAGTTCTAACTCCTGTAAATAGCATAAGCACTATTACAATCTATTTGCATTTTTTACAACTTTGTAAGACAATGCAACTATATAAAGTCTTAATGACATGTCATAACACCGTAGGAGGAACTATGTCAGCAGCTACAAAAGCGTCAAAGATCACTAACCGAACGTCAGTTCTTAAGCGTCTACGCAGCGGAGTACTTGCCCTCTCCCTTCTGGCATTACAGGTAGCTTCACCGGTTGCAACGGCCTTTGCACTCAGTAACCCTGCGCAGGCAGCTGCAGCAACCACACAGCCCTCGATTGTTACAAATCCTTCTTTGGCAACATCTTGTGGCCTGGACATCGCAATTGTTATCGACAACTCATCAAGCATCAGCAACTCTGAAATGAATCAGATGAAGTCAGCAATGACTGCATTTACTAACGCGTTAAACGGTACTCCTACGGAATTCTCAGTTACTCGATTTGCGACAAACGCTACTGTTACCCAAAACTTTACCAGTAATGTTACTACCGTAAATAACGCCATTAACGCTGTTCCTACCGGCGGTGGCTACACAAACTGGGAAGATGGCTTTCAGAAAGCCGCCAGCACACTACCAAACCGCAGTAATCCAAATCTCGTCATATTTGCATCAGATGGTGACCCAACCGAAAGCAGCGCCGGACAAGTTGACACCGACCAGCCAAATGCTCACCTTAACCCTGCAATCACACAAGCAAACGCCATCAAGTCCAGCGGTACACGTGTTCTAGCTCTGGGAATCGGTAGCCCAACCGTTTCACGACTACAGGCTATCTCTGGTCCAAACGTGAACACGGGGAATGTCCTGACATCCGATGTCATCACAACAGACTTCAACAACTTAGCTGCCGAACTGGCTGCATTTGCTAACCAAACTTGTGGCGGGACCATCACAACTACTAAGCTTATCGACGCCGACGGCAACGCCAACACAACTAACGACCGAACCGTGGCAAGCGGCTGGTCATTCGACGTCAACGGTTCACCGAGCGATCCTGCTGCAACTGTTACCGACGCTAGCGGTAAGACTCCTGCTGTAAAAGTAAATAACGGAACCTACAGTGTTAACGAAGTAGCTCAAGCTGGATATGACTTGCTTTCTGCAAGCTGTACTGGTGCTGCAAACAACGGATCAAAGCAAGGTAACGCAGTTACCGGCTTAACCGTTGCAACAAACAACATCATCTCTTGTACATTTGTTAACGCTGCCAGCCGCGGTAGTGTCCAAGTCAACAAGATGCTCGATGCTGATGGCAATGGCACCTACGAGGGCGGTAACAGCGAAGCCCAGGCCAAGAATATGTTCTGGAAGCTTGATGGCGGAGCCACCACAACCTTTGGTGGTAACATCGGAAATGTTACAACTGGAAGCCACCAAGTCACCGAAGTTATGCCTGCTGGCTACCACTTCACTGGTTGGTTCAATACATTCAACCAACAGCAATCCTGTACTAACCCTGCTGGAACTACACTTCCTATTAACGTAACTGTCAGCGCTAACCTAACCAGCCAAATCACTCTGTGTAACGCACGTGATACTGGAACCATCAAAGTGAAGAAGGTTGTCGTTAACAATAACGGCGGCAAACTTACACCAAGCGCATTCAGCATGCACCTCACTGGCGAAGGCATTGACGTTGCAGGAAGCCCAGTTGCTGGGTCAAACAGTGGTACATCATTCGAAGTTAAGACTGGTACCTACACTGTCAGCGAGAACACCGTTGCCGGCTACGCACAAACAAGTCTGGTCTGTACCGACGACAACACCCAAGCCGTCGTGGCCAACCCAGTAGTTCTTGGTTCAAACCAACACGTTACCTGTGTAGTAACTAACGACGATATTGCTCCAACAGTAACTGTAGTCAAGAACGTAGTTAACCCATTCGGAACACCACTCCCTGCCTCAGCCTTTGGACTATTCGTTGACGGACAGGTTGTATACTCAGGTATCTCAACTAATCAGTTCGACGCCGGACACCATACTGTTAGCGAAAACCAGCAGTCTGGATATACCCTTACTGACGTCAGCGGCGACTGTAAAAAAGACGGCGACATTGCCAATCTAATGCTCAGCCTAGACGGTAATGCAACATGTACACTTACAAACACTGCTATTCAGCCAAAATTGATTGTTACCAAAGTTGTTATCAACGACAACAGTGGTGAAAAAGAAGCCAGCGACTTCGAAATGACAATCTCAGGAAATTCTGCTAACCCAGCCAACTTCCCTGGCAACGAGTGGGGGCAGTCAGTAGGCCTTAACGAAGGTAACTACTCAGTCAACGAAGTAAATCACGATGGATATACTCAGAGCTTCAGCGGCAACTGTAGCGGCATCATCGCTATCGGACAGACCAAGTACTGTACCATCACCAACGACGACATTGCCCACCCGAGCATCAGCGTCGAAAAGTATGGCCAGCCAACAGCCCACGAAGGCGAAACCGTTTGGTACACCTTCTACGTCACTAACACTGGTGACACTAAACTTAGCAATGTTAGCGTCAGCGACGACATCGCTATCGGCGAAACCTGCGATGATACTGAACTTGGAGTTGGTGAATCAACATACTGTTACGCTTACTACCAAATCCCTGCAGGGCAAACGGCAAATGTTGTAAACACTGTCACCGTACGCGGCGACTCTCCTAACGAGACTACCGTAACCGACACCGACAACCACACACTTGATGTTCTGCATCCAAGCATCAAGGTAGAAAAAAGTGGACCTGCAACCGGCAAGGCTGGTAGCAAAGTAGAATATACCTTCACCGTTACCAACACCGGAGATGTCAGTCTCGACAACCTTACGGTTGAAGATACGCTTACTGGCAGCGGCGTATACGTATCAGGCGATACCAACGACAACCAAGTACTTGAAGTAAGCGAAACATGGATCTTCAAGGGAACATACACCATCCCAGCCGCACAGACCACTAACGTAGTTAACACTGTTGATGTATGTGGCTACGAACCATACAACAACGAAGAAGAAGTGATCGTAGATGCAGTGCGTGTTCAGGCGATCATCAAGCGCAAGCCATCAGCATGCGCAAGCGATACGCACACTCTAACTCTTACAAAAGATCCTGTCGTACTATCAAACACTACAGCAGCCACTCCTGCAGTCCTTGGAGTAACTGGCCAACAAGGCTACACAACATTGCTTATCAGCGTGGCATTTGCAAGCAGCCTATGGGCAGGCGTAGTGTTCGCACTAACTCGTCGCAAGACAACAAACTAACAACCAAAACAAAATCATCAACACCCTCCAAATCGGAGGGTGTTTTTTTATCGCCTTGTACCAAAGATTGTTCATGCTATTGACAATATTGGTGTAATCTGATAAAATACTCTTCCCGTAGTAAATCTGCGGTAATGTCAGCAATGAACGATGATTCGTATTTGGTCGCTTGAATCATCGGGAGCTAATAGCGAACCCACGGCTTACCTGAATTCTCTTGTATTCCTGTGGTGCACCGCTAAAGGAGTACTATGTCAAAGTTTGAAAGCAGTACAAGCATCGTCGATCTTCGCCCAGGTCGGCCAATTATTCCCACAACAACAGATATCGGACTGTTCCGGTCTGTTCTGGCCGATGTAGAACTAGAAGACGATGGTGCAGAAGTTCGCATCGAAGACGGCATGGCCCATCTGCTTGGGGCCGACGCCCTAAGCCGCTGCGTTGACCTGGAGACAATCGAAGTTCCTCAAGCAGTGCGCGTCACCGAGCATTACGCCAATTATCTGACTACACGCGCAATGACACCACTTCTGCGTGTTGAGTATGAAGCAGACTTTTCATTTCTTGACCCTTCCGCCAAGGCACCCACCATGCCCCTAGAAGTACATCAATCACTTAGTAGTGCACGTGGCGTGGCTGAGCTCCTACATTCATCGTTCATCAACCTCAAAGACGAAGCTATGACTAACCGAGAAGTTAGCTTGTATAAACGTTGGATGGGCATTTCTTTCGCCACCTTTGAAAGACTGCTAGCCCAAGAGCGTAACGGGGGAAATAGTAGTGAGTAGTTCAAATCTAGAGACTTTTACCCACCAGTTCAGCCCAACTACATACAATGATCCGACGGAAAGACTCGTACACTCAGGTGGCATGTTTGCAGGCAGAATGATGGCGTCGCAAATCCTTAGAACACTCAAAGCGGAGGATGAAGCAGCTAAAGAAGCCTACAGAAGCACCCATGATCAGTTAACTGGACTTTATAACAGAAGGGGGCTCGAAGAAGAGGGTGCTCGTCGTATGAAGTTAAGCTCCAACTTAATTGTCTTGATGTTCGATATAGATAACTTTAAGTTCGTTAATAATAACTTCGGCCACCTTGCTGGGGATCAACTGCTAATCATGGCTGCACGAATCATCAAACAGACTGTCCGAAGCGATGATATCGTAGGACGATTTGGTGGCGATGAAATTGTTGTGGCAGCGGACACGGCTCCTCGAAACCCTTCAGATTTTCATTTGTCGCCTATGCAGCGTGGTGGATCAATAATTAGTAGGGTGCAAACAAACCTCGGCCAGGAAGTTGAAGCAGCTGGATGGGGCGGCGGTAATGTTGGTATCAGCGGTGGTATGGCAGTCTACAGCCCAGCTTGGCACAGCGACTTCGCCAGCTTAGTCCGTGATGCCGATAGCCACCAGTACATTGAAAAAAATGCTCATCACCTGAACGACCAGTAAGTTCTAGCGGAACAGTCCGTGCTTGCCTGAGGCCTCGCCAAACTGACGAAGTAATTCCTGCTGCTGTTTAGAAAGTTTAGTCGGAGTATCGACGATAATTGTCACAATGTGTGCACCTCGTCCATTACCACGTAAGTGGTGAACACCATGACCCGACAGCTTAAAGTCAGTGCCGCTCTGTGTACCAGCGGGAACTTTAATCCTGATCGGTCCATCTACAGTTGCAACATCAATTTCAGTACCAAGTGCGGCATCGATCATAGAAACATGCTCTTCGCTGAGCACTAAGTCGCCTTCACGGGTGAACTTCTTATCTGGCTTTACCCGGATATGGACATACAAATCGCCGCGAGGGCCATTTGCAATAGCCTCGCCCTGCTCGCTGAGGCGAATAGTTGCGCCATCATCAATACCCGCTGGAATCTTGATCTTAATCTCTTTGGTCTTGCGCTGCGTGCCCTTACCGTTACAGACGGTACAGACTTTTTCAGGAACCTTGCCGGCGCCCTTACATGTATGGCAGATTGTTGCCTGTTGTATGTCACCAAAAACCGTTCGAGTAACGCGCATTACTTGCCCACTACCCTTACAAGTATCACAAGTCTTTAGATCATGACCCGGTTCGGCAGTGGTACCCTTACAATGCTCACATGTATCATTAATGACGATGTTAACAGTATGTTCCGCCCCAAAGATTCCTTCTTCGAAGCTGAGGTCGAGCGTTGTCTCTACATCTCGGCCACGGCTTTGACGTTGATGGCTCTGTTGCCCCCCAAAGAAGCTCCCAAAGATGTCGCCAAGTCCCATGTCGCCAAAATCAAAGTTAATGTTCTGACCTTGGCCACCAAATCCGGCGTAAGGATTGCCGCCATCACTAGCCGCGCTACTCCCAACACCAGCATGACCAAACTGGTCATAGCGCTGACGCTTTCGCTCATCCTTTAGGACTTCGTAGGCCTCGTTAGCTTCCTGGAACTTTGCTTCATCACCACCTTCTTTATCAGGGTGATGTTCAATAGCCTTCTTTCGGAAGGCCTTCTTTATTTCATCGTCCGAAGCGCCTTTAGCAACTCCCAGAACATCGTAGTAATCTCGTTTGCTCATTGTATATATTTTAGCAGTTAGGCACCTTGAGTGCTAGCGCCGCCACGGAAAAATTATGCTCATGACCTTACCGAAATGCTCGATCGCTTTAGGTTCAGACTTTGTAGTTTCGGCATGTCCAGTAATCGATTCTAATTCACGGTCGAGTGCTCCACTCTGTACTGCCCTGCTAGCAATTTGACCAGCAGCGCCATTGACCAGTTGGTCTCGTAGATCGTGCAAGGGTGTACCCGGCTGAACGTGTTCTGCCTCTGGGGGAATGTAATCAGCCTGCCTATCTGTTGCATCAGGTACTGGTTCATTTGAATCTGGCCCAATGGGCATATCTTCGGCAGGCATAAGCGTTCCTTTAGTGTTATTGTCGGGCAAATCCTGTCTATCGTCAACTGGCTCGGGCCTGCTAACCATTCTATGGAAGAATAGTTCCGTCATTTCCGAGCCATCCGACGGGCCAGGCTTATCACTTAAAAGGTATTCCTCCAGTGCTTTACCTCGCTCCGCCGGATCGATAGTCATCTTACTTTTTCTTCTTGTCCTCGGACTCGTCGTCGACGACTTCGCCTTCTACAGCTTCGTCTTTAGAAGATTTCTTGTCATCTGACTCGCTGTCTGCGGATTCCTCTTTAGCAGCGTCTTCGTACATTTTTGCACCGATCGGCATGATAGCTTCGGTTAGTTCCTTGGCTGCTTTTTCGTAGGCTTCGGAGTCGGCTTTGTCGTCTTCGACAACTTTCTTGGCAACTTCGATGGCCTCGTCGATCTTCTTGACGTCGTCTTCAGAGATCTTTTCTTTGTTGTCGGTCTTCATTTTTTCGGCCTGGTAAATAGCGCTGTCTAGTTGGTTCTTGGCTTCGATACCTTCTCGCTTCTTCTTGTCTTCTTCGGCATGAGCTTCGGCCTCTTTAGCCATCTTCTCCACTTCTTCCTTAGAAAGACCGCTAGAACCTTGGATGGTGATGGTTTGTTCCTTGCCAGAACCTTTGTCCTTAGCAGTCACATTTAGGATACCGTTGGCATCCAGGTTAAAGGTAACTTCTACCTGAGGAACACCTCGGGGTGCTGGTGGAATACCATCGAGCACAAAGCGACCGAGTGATTTGTTGTCTGCAACAAATTCACGTTCACCTTGAACAACGTGGATTTCTACCTGGTTCTGGTTATCTGCAGCAGTGCTGAATGTTTCGCTCTTGCTGGAAGGGATGGTTGTGTTTCGCTCAATTAGCTTGGTAGCTACACCGCCAAGGGTTTCGATACCCAATGATAATGGAGTTACGTCCAGCAGAAGAACGTCTTTAACATCGCCCTGCAAAACGCCACCCTGGATAGCAGCACCAATGGCTACAACTTCGTCGGGGTTTACGCCCTGCATTGGGTCTTTGCCAAAGATTTTCTTAACTTTTTCGATAACAGCTGGCATTCGGGTCATACCACCAACCAAAACTACGGCATCGATATCCCTAGCCTTAAGCTTGGCATCTTTGAGTGCTTTTTCGCATGGTACAGCAGTCTTGTCGATCAAGTCGCTGACCAGCTTCTCTAGCTGAGCGCGAGATAGCTTGTGCTCGAAGTGCTTTGGACCATCTGCATCAGCGGTTAAGAATGGCAAGTTGATGTCTACTTCGTTAGTAGTAGACAGCTCAATCTTAGCTTTTTCGGCTTCGTCTCGTAGACGCTGCATTGCTGCTTTGTCGTCGATAACGTTAACGCCACTGTCTTTCTTGAACTCTTCTACTAAATAGTTAACGATTACGCGGTCAAAGTCGGCACCACCAAGGTGTGTGTCACCATTGGTACTCTTAACTTCAAAGACTCCGTCGCCAAGCTCTAGGATAGATACGTCAAAGGTACCTCCTCCAAGGTCGAAAACTGCGATCTTTTCGTCTGACTTACTTCCCTTGTCCAGGCCATATGCTAAAGCCGCAGCGGTAGGCTCGTTGATAATTCGCTTAACTTCTAGGCCGGCAATTTTACCAGCATCCTTTGTTGCTTGTCGCTGTGCATCGTCAAAGTATGCAGGTACGGTGATAACCGCTTCGGTAACAGCGCCGCCAGTAAACGCTTCGGCGTCAGCCTTGAGCTTACCGAGGATCATAGCGCTTACTTCTTCTGGGCTGTATTGCTTGTCGCCCATCTTAACCTTGACGGCTTTGCCGCTTTTAACGATTTCGTAACCCATCAGCTTAAGGTCACGCTGAACTTCTTTATCCTCGAAAGAACGACCAATGAGTCGCTTAACTTCGTAGATAGTATTGGATGGATTAGTAACCATCTGACGACGAGCAACCTGACCTACCAAGCGTTCATCGTTCTTATTTAATGCTACGACAGAAGGGGTAGTACGAGCGCCTTCGCTGTTTGCGATAATTTCTGGCTTACCAGATTGCATAACGGCCATAGCCGAGTTAGTAGTACCGAGGTCGATTCCGATTATTTTACCCATGAAAGATTCTCCTTACAAATTTATGATGCACCGCTTAATTAGCAGTTGCCCAATTAGAGTGCTAATACAATTGTAGCAAAAAAATAATTGGCAGTCTAGTACTTAGAGTGCCAATTATTTATGATCTACGTTACTGTTATTAGTCGGTGATTTAAGGCTTGGTGACTTTTTTGGATTGGATGAGGTTTGGCTCAAAATCGTTAGACACGTCCTGATGACTAGCCTTTTTTGCACCGACCTTGCGCTCAATTTCGGAGAGCGTATCAGATGGGATCAAGTCAGGCTTCCTGGAGCCAAGACTCTCTTCCTCGTCATCTGCCTTGGGTGTTATAACCGTAGCAACCGTGTCATTAGGGGTACTTGGCTTCTTAGACATATCACTGACCGTTGCTCGCATACCACCAAAACGACGGGAGGCTTCCTTCTTTTTATAGTGCATTCGCTTAGCGAGAGTAGCAAGCACTGCTAGTAAGATTAGTATGACGGCTAGACCTACGAAGAGTAGGATATTGGTCTTAGGCTTAACTTTTAGGTCAACTCGTAGTGCGCCGTCGTCGCCTCCATTGCCAACTACTATCTCCTGAGAAGCGACGCCGTCTTTAGAGTCGACTTTGACTTTATACTTTCCTGCGGAGATATCAGTGAAGGTTGCAATGCCGAGTGCATCGGTAAGTGCCTGTTGATCGTCTATCCAGACCTTGGCACCGGCTACGGCGTTACCTTCTTTGTCAGTCACATAAATTGCAACCAGCGTATTGGTAACTGCGGTTGGAGCAACCTCCGAACCTGCTGGTATTGTTGGCGTGGCTGCAGCTGGAGCGCTGGCAGCTGGTGCTGAGGTAGTTGGTTTTTTGGTAGTACCAGTCGCTGGCTTGCTGGACCCGCCACTAGACGTTCCACCGGAAGAAGTACCGCCATCGGACCCGCCACTAGATGTTCCACCGCCTGATCCACCGCCACTTCCTCCCGTTGGCGGAGTTACTGGTGCGCTCAGTGAATAAGTTGCTCCTGCAGTATTGGTATCCCAAACATTACTTCGATCTACTGCACTCATCTTTGAACTGTCGCCAAATGTCAGAACCGCATTACCCTGACTGGCAAGCACCTTAAACGAGATGGTGGCGACTGGGTTCTCGCCACTTACTGAGCCACCGAGTTCTGCACATGATATGTTAATAGTTCCATTACTGCCACTTGGCTGAGGGCATGTCTTCCAAGATCCAACACTAGTATCTAGTGACAAGAACTGTAATTGCGAGGTATTGTAGTTAACAATCACATTAACACCGGCGATTGGTTCGCCTTTGCCGTCTGCATAGATAGTCGATGTAAAGGTAGAATCTTTAACCTTACCGCCATTAGCAGGCTTAATGGATAGAACACCTTGCCCGGCAGCACCAGAGCTCTTTACGATAAACACCATTCCAACTACTACGAGAGCCACGAATATATTCTTGATTTTTGTTTTTAACATGTCCCACTCCAAGTAGTTGATAATATGATGAAGTCATCGAAGTCGACTTTTCCGATTCCGTCGAAGTTTCCATCGGCTACTGAAAGCCCCGGTTTATTCCAGTTGGTCGACAAAATGATGAGGTCCTCGTAGCAGACTTTTCCATCGCCATCGGCATCACCAGTAAGTGTTTGTGGCTGTCCGTTATCAACAGTTACCGAGACGGTACCAGATGTCTTGGCAACGCCCGCTGCGCTAGTAGCCACGGCCTTCAGTTGATAGGTTCCATTGGCAACCGATTTTGTGTTCCAAGAAGCGGTGTAATTATTGCCCGACTTGGTGCCGCTGTCTATAAGCGTGTTGCCGTAGTAGAACTGGACGGTCGAGATTGTACTACCACTGTCGGTAGCCGATGCCGTGAGTGTTGCTGTATTGGAAAGCTTTGTTGATGCACCAGGAGAAGTTATCGACACCGATGGGTTAGAGACAACGGTATTCCCAACATCAAACGCAAGTGTGCTTGTGTTGCTAGCCGGAGTATCGTCCAACTCTACGATCAGTTCACCACTGTCTACCGTAACCGTTGCCACTTGGCCATTACCTGCAACTGCCGTCCAGGCCGGGAACGTTACCGTTAACGGAGTGACCCCGCCAGCGAGTACAGTGCTGGTAGGTGTGACGGTACTGACCAAAGTATTTCCAATCTTAAGTGTCACATTTCCAGGAAGCGAAGTTACTGATCCCATGTTTTTTATGACTGCACTAAATACTACTGAGTTGCCTGCCTTTGGTGACGCCACATTCTTATTAACTGCCACCACTTTGAAGTCGGGTTTACCATTCTTTAGATTTACGGTCTTTGTTACGGTTGTCTTGTTAGTACTGCCATCGGTGGCTACAACTTTAAGCACATAGGCGCCGTCGGCCAGGCCGGCCGTATTCCAGGTATAGTTATAAACTCCGGCGCTCAGTGTCATGGCCACTGCCGGCAGGTTACCAATAGTTAGCTGAACATTATTAACCGAGCTCCCTACGTCGGATGCGGTGGCTTTAATGGCCACGGAAGCGCCCGTTACGTCCGGGCTTGTGCCGGTGGGTGCCGTGATGGCGGTTACGGGACCTTCTGTGTCTGGAGGCGTAGCGCAGTTAGCGCCAGCTGTTCCATCGGATGCGATAGTGTTACTAGGAGTACAGGTATTGCCTTGGGCATCAATCAACGTAAAGATCACTCTGTCTACAAGTAATCCATCCCCTGTGCCGTACAACGTAACAGAGTGGTTGCCAGTAGTGGTGAAGGTATGAGCTAGTTTTTGTGCATTGGTCCCAAAATCTACCCATTTCCAGTTGCCCACATCGGCCGATGTAAGCCCCGATCCGCCAACTGCATAACAGCTAGAGTCAACAGTCATCAAGAAGTTATTACTTGTAGAGCTAGCCTGAACACGAGCCCAGACGCGGTAGTTTCCATTAGCAGTGGTATTAACCGTTATTCCACTGACAACGCCGTAGCTGGGGTTTGGAGGAGTACAGGCCGCTGCACTGGCTGAGTTGCCACGCAACAATAAGCCGCCAGTAACGAGGGCAAGTGCAAAAACAAATTGAAATAGTTTATGTCGAAACATACGACGCATGAATATATAGTACCGTATATATTGCTTATGGTACATAAAATATATCCCGCCTGAGCTATACTATTTATAAGCACATGCATAAACTTTCTAATCTCATCAAACCTATTAAGCGGTCGAAAAAATCTGCGCTGCTAAAGAAGATCACGAAACTGAGCGAGAGTCGATTTAGACGACCGGTAATATTAGTGGTCTCTTTTGCAATAGTTGGGATATTACTACTTATAATCACCAATGCGCAGACAGCAAGTCCCAATTTTGAAGCAGAGAGTGGAACTGGCACGACCGGAAGATTCAGTGGCGATAGCAGTGCCAGTGGGGGCAGGGGTATTCGATTCGGACGTGCCTACCAAGAATTATTTGTAAGTACGTCTGGTAGTGACGCCAAGGACGGGAAGTCTCAGGCTAATGCGGTTAAGACTATCAATAAGGCTGTCCAATTGGCCAGCGGTCCCTCTCGAATTCGAATACTAGCAGGAACTTATATAGAGACGGTTGGCATTCAAAAAAATGATCTGATAATAGAACCCTTCGGTAACGGTGATGTTACCATCAACGGTGCCATACCAGAATTTATTAATGGTGTTGCCTGGGAGTATGTCCAGCCGGGAATTTACCGTTTCAACCTTCAAAGAGACGAGCTTTTAGCCGATGGAAATACAATTTACACCGGCGACGGCAAACAACAGTGGTCATATTCCGATGTCTTTGCACTGTTAAATAGACAAACCACCAACCAACTCCCCGGTGCGGTTTTATGTAACTGCTTATTCAGAAATGATGTCTACGTGGCAACAAGTAATGGGCAGGCACCGACAGCACCACTATATATAGCCTCTCGGTCAGCAAGCATCGGAATTTATGATGCATCAAATATCAGCATCAATGGTATTAATGGATCCAAACTCAAAGTAGCCTACGGCGGATCGAATATAAACGTCAACAATAGTACCAATATCACAATCGATAACGTCGATATTATTGGAGGCAGCGCTGGCCTGTCGGCATTTGACTCGTCATATCTAACAATTAAGAATAGTAGGTTCCGTGGACAATTTGACCGCAACTGGGACGGCGCCGACGTCAAAGATCGGCCTGGTACAAAGTCCATGGAGAATCAAGCCATGATAGTCAGAGCCACCAGTAAAGATATCAGCAACATAGTAGTCGACAATAACGAACTGAGTGGATATTGGGGTGGCGTTCACTTCCCGACCCTATTCAATAGGTCGACAACTACTAAGTTTTATAATGACAATTCTGTTATATCCAATAACTTGGTGCACGATATGGCCGTCGGTATTGAACCGGAGGCTCCATTTAGAAATCTGGTGGTCAAAGGAAATACCGTTTACGATGCATTTGAACCGTTTTCGCCAACGCCGGCCATGACTGGTCCTACGTATGTCTACGAAAACTTATTCATCGCTAACCGCGGATCGGTATCTGCCTATAGTGGCGCAACATGGAGCCCATCTTATGCAATCAAGATGTTAAATACATCTGTTGGCCTTCCCGAGAACATACATTTCTATAACAACACCATGTATTTTGCCGGTAACTCCGGTAACCTGCGTATGACCGTTCACTCAACCCCAGGATTAATTACCAAAAACGCCACCTTCACTAATAATATCTTCTACTCCTACCAAGGGGGAATTTTACGCGGAACAGGGCGGGTAGAAGATGGATCGGACTTTGATGGCAACGTTTTCTACAGCGAAAAAGTTGTTAACGACAACTACTTTGCCTGGAACACCCTGTACGATACTGCCGATATAGCTCATCGCTATTCAAGTCTCAACGACATTATAAGCAGCGGCGCAATGCCTTCGCAATGGAAGGGCAATGTCGAAGGTAATCCAAACTTTAACTGCGTAACCCCTACCAATGCCAGTTGCTTTAGGGCAAGCGCAGCCATAACAAAGCCGTCCTCAAAACAGCCCATTCCCAATGACTATCCAGAAAGCAGTAGACTCAACAGCAGAACTCGAATCGGTGCCTTCGAGCAGTAGTCGTTAATAATATTGATTGCTACAGTATACTTTGAATCTTAGTCTGAACGCAGTTGGCTAAGGCTTGGTAACCTGCATCATTAAGGTGTTTTGTATCAACCTGTTGGGTGAACAAGTCACCAATGATCCGATAGTAATTTGGGTTGAGCCAGCCGGGCTGGCTAGGGTCCTGCAAACTGGCGGTACAATTGACGACATTGCCCGTTACGTTGCCCGGCGTCGTAAGCCACTGGTTATACTCATTTCGGGCCGTAATCATGTCGGTCGACCAATTATCGGCTTGCCCGCTTGGCTTGGGTGGCGGTTGCTGTGCAACCCAAACAATTTTGACATTCTTATCGCTTAGATAGTTGCTTAGTCCACTGACCGAAGCGATAATCTGGGCAGATGTTCGCGGCAAACCATAATCGTTTGTCGATCCAGCGATGACCAGCACTTTTGGCAAGCCACAAGCATCGATATACTGCCGTACCTGTGAACCTATAGCAATGACATTGTTTGGGGTGCCGTTATAGGTAAACGATATATCGCGGGTAAACGCAGCACCCCCTTGAGCGACGATGAATTCCGTATAATCGGGAACGTCGATAAACCGCGGATAGCCAAGATTGTCCGTGCTATTACTGTCGCCATTAAACTGAATAACATTGGTTCCTGTGGGACACGCTTTTGCCGCAGGCGCTAGACTAGCAAATTTTATGGCAAAGCCACCGGAGGCATTGAGTTCCTGTGACTTATAAGCCTTTGTAGTAATACTATCCTCAGCCTCAGAGGCAGTGGGCGTGGCAGCCTGAGACATAGCCAGTATCACTACCCCAACAACAGCAAAGCTGATCACTACCACAATTAGCCGCACGGCTTGTTTATGGGATCGGATAAAACGTTTGTACTGTCGAGAGATCTTCATAAGGCTTACGCCTAGTATAGCAAGGGTTTGACTAGGATCGGGATACTTTGACCATAGCGTGACGAATAACCGTATCGTTGATTCGGTATCCAGCCTGGAGCTCTTCGCTTACTAGCTCTGTGTCGCCATCGCCTTCCTCTACCCCAACTGCTTCGTGAAAATGAGGATTGAATGGCTGGCCAACGGTAGCGATTCGTTCTACGCCCATTGATTGAAGGGTCGATTCGAATTGCTTGACGACGCCTTGGACACCCTTAATGTAGTCGTTGCCTTCTAGGTCTGCCGGCACATGCTTAAGGGCCCGTTCGAAGTTGTCTATAACGGGTAGTAGCTCTTCGACTATCTGAGATTTTAAAAGGTTCTTGAGGTTTGCCATCTGTTCGTCATGACGACGACGAATATTAGTGGCGTCGGCCCGTTCGCGCTGCAATGCTTCGGTGAGCTCGGCAACATGTTGCGTAAGTACATGCATATCTTCTGCCAATGAAGCATCTTCTGCTGGGGTTTGATCTGCGGGCACTTGCGGATCGTTTGATGGTTGTTTTGATTTAGACATATAATACCTCCTCTAATGCTTCTCCAGTGCGACGAACTAACATCATGACGTCTCTATAACTTTGACGAGTTGGGCCGAGCACCCCAATGTAGCTACGGTCACTATAGTTACTTCGGAACCGACTGACTATAAGTGAACAGCCAGCGCTCCGTCCAATAGGATTTTCTTGTCCGATATAAACGCTCAGCGGCTCGTTGGGAGCAGCCTCGTATAGCCATGGCTCGAGGTTATCAAGTAAGCGAGCAACTTCTTTTACCTGTGCGCCATTAATGAATTCTGGTTGACCGAATAGGTTAGATAACCCACTCATATACAACTGATCGCCAATAGTAGCGATCCCCAGGTTATGAGTTAGATCTACTAGCGTGTCTACGGCATTTTTTATGACTCGTTCGCTCTCGCCCCCACTGGCCACGCGGGTAGCCAAAGCCTTTTCGGCACGCCGTTCCGCCGGAGTCTCGGGAGCACTTTCGGCAATATTATTAACGTAAAAACGGTACCCTTTGTCGGTAGGAATTCTACCAGCACTAGTGTGCGGTTGATGTATCAGACCTTGTCTTTCAAGTTCGGCCATTTCGGACCGAATAGTTGCCGAGGAAACATTAAATACCTTAGCAAGCAAACTAGAGCCCACAGGACTCGCTACTTCTGCATATTGCTCAACAACCGCCTGTAAGATGCGTTGCTGTCTATCAGTTATCATGACTCTATTTTAGCACTAAGGTAGCAAGAGTGCCAAGTGGCTAAACGGCCGATGTTGGAGGATGCAAGCGAGCCGATTTCGTAAGGGCTTCGCGGAGGGCATATTCGGCTTGTTCAAGTTTGCCGCAAATTCCGGCCGCACCATAGGTTACGCATCGACCATCTTCTATAAAATATGGCCCATCGGGATTACAAAGTATTCTCGTCTGTTTAGCTCCGATTATGGAAGATTCGGGCGCGTCAGCTTGAGATGGCTTTCTAGAAAGCAGGACTACGTCCAAGCCCTCGTCTACACCGGATCTTTGGTATACAGAGGCATCAAACTTGTCGTCGCCGGAACCCATTGTAAAGCCTCGCCTAGATGCGTAATCGTACAGGCCAACAGTAGTGCGTAGCGTTGCATAGGCGGCGTCAATTCGCTCCTGTCGCGCCGCACGACGTCGCTCAAAGATACTGATCACCCGATACTCGGCGGCACAGTATAACTCTAAAAGTTTCTCGACAGGACCAGAACCCAGCACAATAGGCTGGCGCTCGGTTACGGATCCTGGAGCATCTGCAGTAGTCATTTCACTCATAAAATATTAATCATAAACTATTATGAGATTTTTTGCAATATTTCGCGAGCGACTTGCTTGCCCGTTTCTTCGTGTTTGGGGTCGATTTGGCCGGCGATTATTTTCTGAATACCGCTGACTGCTTTGTCTAGATCATCGTTAACCAAGAAGTGATAATAGCCCTTCTTGAGCGCCATTGTCAGTTCCATTCGGGCACTCGCTATTCGGCGTTGTCGCTCCTGATCACTTATCTCACCACGCTTAGTCCAGCGTCGTATCCATTCTTCATAACTTGGTGGCAAAACAAAGATCGGTATAAGATTTTGACTAACCGCAAGGATATTGTCGACGCCTTGGACTTCGAATTCGTTGATGGCGATCAGTTTTTTGTCACGAGCAATCTCTAACTCTCGGACACTCTGTCCAGAAACCTGCTGGTTATGGATGATGGCAGCTTCGATGTAGCGACCATCCTGTATATCGGCCAGTACTTCTTCTTCGGTACGGAACCAATATTCAACCCCGTTTTGCTCCATAACACCGTTATTGGCACGCGGCGGTCGAGTGGTGTCGGAAACGATAAAATAGAACTTCCCTGTTTTCTGTAATTCCCGGATTATAGTGTTGCGGCCGGAGGACGTTATAGCAGTCAAACCAACGTATGGAACACTTTCTACAAGCCGCTTGGCCTCGTCCGACATTTGATAGTCGGCTAAACTCTGCCTGAATTCGTCTAAGTGTTTAAGTTCAAACATAGTATAGTTGTAAGAAGTAATAGTACTGGAACTCATTATGAACCGTCAAGCACCAAACTTTTCACTACCCGACCAAACCGGCACAGTCCGCACACTAAAGGACTATGCGGGCGGCTGGCTGGTACTCTATTTTTACCCAAAAGACGACACACCAGGTTGCACCAAAGAAGCCTGCAACTTCCGTGATGCACGCGATCAGTTAGCGGCAATCGGTAATGCGGCTGTAGTTGGCATCAGCAAAGACTCTGTCCGCAAGCATGCTAGCTTTATCGCCAAGCATGACCTCAACTTTACCCTGTTGAGCGACCCAGAAGCAGTTACCATCAAAGCCTACGGCGCATGGGGGCAGAAAAAGTTTATGGGACGTGAATTCGAAGGAATACTTCGCAACACCTACCTAATAGACCCTCGTGGAATCATCGTCAAAGAATATCTTGGCGTTAACCCTAGCACTCACGCCACCGAGATCTTGGCAGACTTACTCGAACTCCAAGATAACGCCTAGTTACCAGGAGACTAAACGCATCCTGTTGTGCCGTATGCACGATTTGTAAGAATAGGGTCTGCTAGCGCCACAGGCTCATCGACAGATGACCTGTAGAGCGCCCTGTTCGTCAAATGCGTGCATCTGGCGTGTTAGTAGGGTTAGGCGGAGACTTGAGGAGTGATGAGGACTGGAGCAAGTGCTTCGACCTCGCGGTGCATTGGGATTGTGACAGTGACTACCGTTCCTTCGCCGAGTTTACTACGGATACTAATGGTTCCGCCCATGCGCTCGATGATGACCTTGTCGGTGTACAGGCCGAGTCCAAGACCTTCATAGTTGTATTCTTCGGCACCAGTTGCACGCGAGAACGGCTTGAGTAAGCTTGGGAGCTTCTGCTCAGAAATTCCTACACCGTCGTCACTAACCGACATGACTAACTGGTTGAATCGTCGGTAAGCCTGAACTTCGATATGGCCGCCTTCTTTACTAAACTTAACGGCATTGCCAAGGATTGAGTCAACGAGCTGCTTGATCTCTTCTGGCTGGATGCGGGTAAGGAGCCCGGGACTAACCTTAGCGTCAAAGCTTAGCTTCTTATCAGCCGAGCTGGAATTTAGCTCGTGAATAGCCTTCTGAATATAGGTTGTGACGTCGAACAGTGGTGGATCCCCTTCGAAGCTAGCAAACTTCTTAAGTCCGACCAGTCCATCCTTGATGCCTTCTAGCATACCTAGTCCGTTGAAGAATAGTTTGGCTTCGGGGACTTTCTTGAGTGAATCGCCGGCAATCTGGATGTTCTCGAAGTGCTCGGCAACAAGCTTGATAGCATCAGGGATGAAGGCTTCACGCTTCTTATACAGTTGTGATTCCATAGCTAGTTGTCGCTTGGCAACTTCCTTAGTAATAGTCATGAAGTTACGGTAACGGTATGCTAGTCCTACAAGGAACACGCCAAGGACGTACAGCGTTAGTTCGACTACGATGCGGTATGGAGAACGGTTAAAGACGTCGGCGTAGATGAACAGGGCGTTGGCTAGGATAATCAATCCAAGAGCGATCACGGCAGGCACCCAGACAGCTTTAGCTTTGTATGGGCTTGGTTGTTCGTGCTTGATAAGCTTCTCATCATTCGCAGATTGGGCGTTAGAAACCTGGTTGGCAGTAAGCAGTCCTGCAGAAGCATCAGCAAACTTCTTAATCTTGGCCTGAAGGCTTGCAGACTTTGTAGCCGATATCTTCTTGAGCGATGTTAAGAGCTCAACTGCTCCGCCCATAATGGCTACGGGGGTATTTAGATAGTGCGTGGTAATCGCCAGATAGTTATCGATTGACTCTTTGGTATTGGTGATTCTCAGGATACTCTTGTGATATTCGCTGAGCTGACGGTACTCGCGGAGTGCCTGATAGGAATACATGGATGCGAAAATCAAGAGAATCAGGATGAGTGAATAAGGTATACTCTTGGCCAAGAAGACTGGTACACGAGCCAGTATGGCCTTAAGTCCCTTGACCTGCTCTGGGTTACGGTTGAAGCCAAGCTTTTGTGCCACACGGCTGCCAGTATTCTTAATGAGCTGGCGTGTTTCTGGGGTAACCGGAGCGGGAGTGACAGGATTGCGAGTATTTGTTCCCGTACCCGTTGGAGTAGTAGGTACGCTCGGACCGCCATCGTTCGGAACGTCAGTTTCAATGCCGGCTACAAACTTTGGATAATCATTCTTAACTACCTTCCAGACGGAGCTGAAGTTCCACTGGTTCATAGGGGTATTGATGCTGTTCTGGACGAAGTAACGTTGCTGGTCATTGTTGCCGTTTACATAGTCACAGGCAGTAGGGATATTAATAATGTTACTCACCATTTCGTTAACCTGTCGCGGGGTGCTTTCGAAGGTAACATCGCCTTCATCGTTATGCACTACGATTGGCGCATCAAGAAGCTGTTGCTCCGTTTCCTCGGAAGAGAGAATGTCTCGGAGCGGAATCACTTCATTGTCCTCAGTCTTGCCGCCGGATATCAACTCTTTTCCCGAACCATCCTTTACTGAAGTACCGAGAACAATTGGTTTAGCGATATCATAGACGGTTTTGTTTGGCCCATTGCAATTAGCGACGCTAATCTTAGACTTGTCTAGGTAAACATTTGAAATATCGTATATCTTAGAAGTCTCTGCAGCGGTTGTTTGATGGCCAATCACGAAGGCGTCTACAGCATGAATCGGCGAAAGGAACACGCCAATCGATCCGCCAGATAACGTCTCGCTTTCTAGGCTCATCTTGGATACCGAGAAGACATTCTTTATCACCTGATTGCTGTCAGTCAAATAGTCGGTTACCTTGGGGCTAGTGTTCGGCACAGTACTTAAGCTATCGCGCATGATTTTTTCGGTGCTCGGTAATGCCAAAGCAATATTCAAACCTACAATTCCACCGGCCATACTCGGTATTTTGCCAAAAGTAACGTTCTGTCCGGATTGGGTTGCGGGACGATCAACCACCTGCTGATCGGCCTTGACCGTGAGATTGCCGGCAGCATAGGAATCTGTTATCTGGCCAGCTGGTGACATGAACAAACCGGCGATACCTCCAGCCGTAGCTGGGAGGCGGATCGAATCAATAGGCACTTGTTGATTTTCTGAAGTAATAACTGCATCCGCAAGTCCCGGGATCGCTGTGACGTTACCCGTTGCATAGGTATTAGAGATGGTTACCGGCCCAACGGCTAATACTGCAATGTCCGTAAATCCAGCGTAGGCATACAGTGCTTCCTTCAGTTCGGCTGATGCCGCAGGCCCTACGTCCCCGCCGACCAGTATGGTGAAGGCAGATATGCCCCCAGCAGTAGCGAAGGTCTGCAGAAAACCTGCTTGGCCAACAACTCCGCCAACGATAGCACCATCAACATTACCTTCTGCATATGACTTATTGATTGCAGTCTTTAGGTCGGCAGATCCTACCAGACCGCCTGCAACATTACCCTTAACACTACCTGATGCATGGGTGTTATTGAGTGTTATTCCGCCACCAGAGATATCTGCTAGTACTGTGCCGGTAGTGCCCGTAAGAACCCTGCTAAGTATTCTTGGAACATCTATACCAAGGGTAGCGCCAACTAGTCCGCCAGATATAGCGGCTCCATATTTTGTTGCACCGCTACTAGTGCTGTTGCCTGTCAAGATACTCCTTGGTGATGTAATATCGCCTCCGAGGGACAGACCATCAGGTAATCCGCCCGTTACGTTACCCGTTGCATAGGAGTTAGTAATACTACCCTGTCCGATCATCAACCCCATCAAACCGCCACCAACGGCCAGATGTCCGCCACCAGCATCCTTCTGAACTCCTATATTTCCCGAGGCATGGGAATCATTAATCACAAGTGCATGAGTAATTTGTCCAGTGGCTGGCCAGCTAGCTGCGGTATTGTATGCAAACGAAGCATCTACGCTGAGACTCGTACCGACCAGTCCTCCAGCAAATGACCCGCCTGCGATAAATCTATCTGTCAGGTGTTGTGTAATGTTGGAGCTACTATAGGAATTCTGAATAGTTCCAGAGCCTATAAATATCCCTAATAATCCGCCCGTCGTGCCGACAAAGCTCTCTTTGGAATCAAGACTAATTGCACCAGAGCTATTACTGTTATTGATCATGTATTGACCATCGGCATCTTCATCTGTGGCAATATAGGCTCCGGCTATACCGCCAACAGCACCAACGTACATGTTAACTACCGAAGATTGCCCAACCGTGTCATTCTCGACGGCGGTGATTGTACCAGAACTTGAGCTATTAATAACACGGGAAGAAATCATAATTCCGCCAAGACCACCCATAGCGCCCCCATAGACACCCCAGTTTGAAGGAGTACTAGAACAATTTCGGATAGGAGAAGAAGAGGTCGAGTTATTGATCAGTGTTCCGGTAGAGATACCGATCATTCCGCCTAACGAAGCGATCCTGATTCCTGATAGTGATTCACAGGCACTGACGAGCCCCGTACTTTGGGAAGCGTTGATAACGATACCCTGATTGTTCATAGAATAACGGACGCCCTCAGTAATACTGGCTGCGATTTCATTTTCTGGTGCGTTGTCTCCTAAGGAAAAGACTCTAAGTGTAGCATTTGCAAGGGATGTATCGAGTGTGACCCCAAATAATCCGCCAGCAATATTTCCTTGTGTTTCGCTCGAAGAGCTACTATTCTGCATGGTTAGCGCTGTTGGCTGACCAATGGCATTGCCAATCGGTGAAATAGCAGCCCCAACCAAACCACCAGATATGTGACCCACCACTAGACCGTCCGAATGAATACTGTCGAGCACCATTCCAGTCTCTAGGTCGACGGTTCCACCGGTAATTAACGAAGATGCGCCCTGCATGTCAATTGGAAGAACCAGTCCAAATACGCCACCAGCTAGGCCACCACGAACAGCCGTATTTACGGTTCGAATATTTGAGTAGTCTCCCTTACCGATCGACATACCGACAACGCCACCAGCTGCAACTTTGGCCATCTTTCCGTAGGTATCGATAGCAAAGTTCGGCGAGATATCTCCGAGTACTTCACTAGCCGAGGTAAAGGTATCAGTTGCCTGATCACTCACACCTTCAATTGAGCGCGGTACTCTATTAGGTAAATCAATATCTTCGAAAGCTATTTCCGGCGCGTCAGGCAGTCCATTCTGATCGGAATCGACGTCTTCATTAAGTACGTAGTTAGCCACAATAGCACTGTTGGCGAGTGTCACATTTTTAATAGTTGCGCGATAGGTAGTGCTAAAGAGACCGACCGATCGGAAGTCGGATGTCGGGCCATCTGTCTGTAGTTCCTCTATGATGGTCAGGTTACTTATTGTAAAGCCACCACCCTGCAACTCGCCCATAAATGGTGCTGCATCTTGGTCTTGACTAAGGATACCAATGCTCTGAAAATCGAAGTCAGTACAGTCGATATTTTTTGTCAAAGTATAAATACCCATGAGGTCATTTTGGATATCCTGCAACTGTTGACATGTCGAGATGTTGTAGCGTTGCTGCGCGGGTGTAGTAAAGGCAACGGGGTCGCTCCATGGCCCTGGACCTCCGGCATTTGCAGCACGCACACGAACTTCGTAATTTACCTCAGGACTTAGGCCGCGAAGGCCGACATCAAATTGTGTAGGCGGTGTCTGATTCTCGTCAGTATTCAATGTCTGGTCTGGTACTTGTTGCCAATTTGCCTCACCAGCCATACGATACTCCGTATTATAAATAGTTGCCCCAGATAAAGCATCCCACGACACCCGAGCAAATTTTGGCTGTGGCTGGACGGCAATATTCAACGGTGCAGTTGCTGGCATACCAGTAGAAAAGATATACGGGTCGGAGAGCAAGCCGTACTTATACTGATTTGGATTATCGCCTGAAACAAAACGCGCACGTATGCTAAAACGATATTTTGCAGGTGAATCTAATCCCGTCAAGGTATGAGTACCGTCCGGTTCAGTGTCAACAAGCGTTACAGAGCCCCAGTCATTACCGTTACTCCCGTAATTACCATTCTGCTTCTGATACATGATCTGATAGTCCTGAATGCCCTTGGTGCGAATACCGTCGCCAGATGGAGCGGTCCAAGAAACGTTAAAGTTATCATTATCACGTTGCACGGAAAGGTTGGTTGGCGACTTGGTTTTTACCGCCCAATCCTTATGGGTCGGGTAGGAAGACCCGACCTGCCAATTGTTCTCCTGTTCCCAGGTATCGAAAAAGCCAGCGGTATTAGCATTAGTAAAATAATCTGGCTGACTATTATCTAGATTGATTATCTGGCACTGCGAAACATTTCCATTTGCGTTACCGCATGATGAAGTTTGCGACAATGTTGCATCAAATGCATCCCCGGAAAAGTCAGTGTCTCCCGCTGCCTCGGAACTAGGGTCCTTAGAGTACGAACCAAAGAAACCCTTGGCGTCCTGGGGCACGTTTGCCACAACTTTGCTTACACTAAAACTACTGCTCAGCTCAATGGTGCGGTCAGAGTTAGGGCCGTGTGATAGGGCTCCGACAAATCCTCCGATGGCAATACTGTTAGTAGGACTTACACAGCTAACTTCTCCAGTTGAGTAGGAAGCCCTGGTAATAAGTTGGTTACCTGGCCTGCCGGCTTCCATCATCCCCACAAGTCCACCACATTGCCCGCCTGCTGGAGTAGTCTCTGACTCAATCGTTACCTTACCGGTCGCAAAAGAATCCCCTATTGTTACATATGAATTATTTTTTTCATGGTCATCAATTCGTCCTACAAGCCCACCGGCAGCAATATATCTGCCCGTTAGGTTATTTGCTTCGATAGTGATGTTCCCGGAGCTTGAACTATGCTCGATTGAGCCGCGAAGAAGACCAACCACGCCACCGATCATAGCATTGCCACCCTGGCCTTGCTCGCTCTTGGCCTTAGTATTAATGTTTAATTTACTGTGAACATTGCTTATCTTACCGCCGTCTACTATTGCAGCCAAAGCACCACCATTACCTCGAGTGGTGATATCCACGCGGTTGGCGTTGATAGGGCTCTTCTCGAACCAAACGTTCCTAAGAATTGCGTTGCCGGGCACATATGCGAATAACCCTACGTCAAGATCATTTGGTCGATTTATATATAGATCCCAAATGGCGAATCCCCGGCCATCAAATTCACCCGTGAAATAACGAATTGGTTCGAAACCTTTACCGTCGTTCTGGGTAGCTGTTGCGCTGCAGTCTACATCTTGCATGAGTACGAAATAACTAGTGGTATTATTTTTCATCTCCTGGAGCTGATCACAGGTTGAAATTTGAAATGGCTCATCGTATGTTCCATATCCTGTACCGCTGAATGCTCGGGCAAGTGAAGGTGAAACCACGCCAACATAATAGGCAAAACTGCTGACAGCTATAACTAGTACGCCGCTGGCAATAAGCATGCGCATGCGTCTAGTAGGCTTTGTAATAAGTTGTTTGAGTACTTCTTTTTTCATATCTTATTATCTGTTACATATACAATAACAAACATTATGCTTATGGTACAATGGATTTAAAATTATGAAACGAAAACGAGGAGCTCACATGCAAGCCAGTACACAAGACGGTCAACCAAATTCAAAGAACGTGCGAATTAAGCGCGATATTTTGCAGACAGTTTTGATGGTTGCCATTGTTATAACGATTTCTGCTGGCGGCGGATATTTTGCCGGCTTCCAGATGGGTAAACGCGAAGGCGCCCGATTGGCCGTCAAGAAAGTTACCGACTTTATTAACCCGCTTAACGCCATATCGGACAATCCTCTCTTCCCAAGTACCGTACTTGGTAAGGTAAGTGGCGTTAGCGACACCTCGGTCAAGGTTAAGCAGACTAATGGCAAAGAAAAGACCATTATTGTTACTGACAAAACGGTTGTCACCAAGGGCGACAAAACACTTAGTATAAAAGATGTTGAAAAAAATGCACCAGTTACTGTCCTGACTCAAGGCAAAGATAGCGACCAAACAGCTACACGTATTGTAATCCGTTAATCGCGCTCTGATTTAGAAAAGTTCCAGTCTAAACACTGGAACTTTTTTTATTTCTGAATGAATTTACGGGTTGGTGATTAATCTCTTTTGAGCATCACCGTAAATGCTTCGGCTGGAATATCGACTTTACCGAATCGCTTCATGCGTTTCTTACCTTTAGCCTGTTTAGCTAAAACCTTCTTTTTGCGGCTGACATCACCACCATACAGACCAGTAGTAACATCTTTACGGTAAGCCGATATGTCGGCACGGGCAATGAATTTTCCACCGATTCCTGCTTGTAATGGCACCTGGAAGTTTTGTCGAGGAATAACCTCCTTAAGCTTCTCTACAGTCTCTCGACCAAGGCGCTGAGATTCGCTACGGTGGACCATAACACTAAGGGCATCAACGGGCTCGCCGGCAACGTAAAAGTCGACCTTAACAAGGTCTTCGGCGCGGTAATCGTCTAGTTCGTAGTTAAAGCTACCGTAACCGCTGGTAACACTCTTTAGCTGGTCATAAAAGTCAGTAAGCAGGTTAGCCAATGGCGCCTCGAAGGATACCAGCGCTAGCTGGGCATCAACATATCCAAGGTTCTTTTGGATGCCACGCTTGCTAGAGATAAGCTGAATAACACCTCCAACGTATTCCTTGGGGACAACGACTTCGCCCTGGATCCATGGCTCGCGGATCTCTTGTATTTGAGAGGGGTCTGGCAGATCGGAAGCGCTCTTCATGTCTATCTCGGTTTTATTGTTAAGCGTCACCTGGTAATCGGTAGAGGGGTTGGTGATAACTAGATCTAGGTCGTACTCACGCTCCAATCGCTCCTTGACGATATCCATATGAAGCAAGCCTAAGAAACCAACACGCACACCAAAGCCCAGCACTGGCGAGTTCTCTGGAGTAAACTGCAATGCAGAATCGCTGAGACTAAGTTTTTCGATAGCATCTTTAAGTGTCTGGTAATTTTCGTTACTATCGGGGAAGATGCCGGCATATACGAATGGCTTGACGTCTTTATAGCCCGGTAGAGCTTCTTCGGCAGGCACTTTGGATAGCGTTACAGTATCTCCCACTTTAGCCTCACGAGTACTGCGCAGGTTAGTAACGATGTAGCCAATCTCGCCGGCCCTTAGCTCTTTTGCCGGAACAAGTGACGGAGAGAGCGATCCGACTTCTAGCGCCAGCCCGTGAGCACTGGTGGCCATCATTTTAATTTCCGATCCCTTGGCTATTGATCCATCGAATACGCGGACATACAGTACAACTCCACGATAATCATCGTAATAGCTATCAAATATCAATGCTCGGGTTGGTGCATCGGCATTACCTTTTGGCTCGCCTAAATCATTAATGATCTTATCCAGTACCGCTTCTACCCCCTGCCCTGTCTTGGCGCTAATGTGCAGGATATCTTCTTTTTTACAGCCAAGTAGCGCGATAACCTCGGCACTGACGCGTTCTACGTCTGCCGCTGGTAAGTCGATCTTGTTAAGCACAGGAATAATTGTCAGGTCGGCTGCCATTGCCAAGTAGACGTTGGCTAATGTTTGGGCCTGAATGCCTTGGCTGGCATCGACCACTAGTATTGCTCCTTCGCAGGCTTCGAGGCTACGAGAAACTTCGTAGCTAAAGTCGACGTGTCCCGGGGTGTCAATAAGGTTAAGTTCGTAACCTTGATAGTTCATTCTGACAGGGGCCAGCTTGATAGTAATGCCGCGTTCACGCTCTAGATCCATCTTGTCCAGCAGCTGTGACTTCATGTCGCGCTTAAGAACCGTGCCAGTGATTTCTAGCAAACGGTCGGCAAGCGTACTCTTGCCGTGATCGATGTGCGCGATGATACAGAAGTTACGGATCTTTGATTGCATCAGACCATTATAACAGAGGTGGGGCTATTCCTGAATTTTAACAGGGCGCATTATGAGCTTGCCGATTTGCTTGAGTTTGCGAATGATCGGCTCAGCTTCTTCTAGCCCGAATAACGACGATAGACCCAAGTGAACAGCAAGCGTCACACCAGCGATAAGTGACAGCTTAAAGCCCAGCGTAATAAATCCGGTGTCGGTGATATTAAGTGGGAAGATTTTTACCATTACGTACGTTGCCATAACGCTAAATCCGGTGATCGATATGATGCGACCGACTCCACCAAAGAACTTCATATCAAAAAGCTTTGGATCACGAATGAGCATGATCGTCGTAAGGATAAGTAGCTGACAGCCTGCGACTAGAGATTCGGCCAAAGCGATACCGGTAATGCCGTAGTTCTCGGGTCGTGACAAATGCATTACTAAAACGACATTCAAGCCGATTGCGAATAATGAATCGATCAATGGCGTCCAGGTATCTTTTTGGGCGTAGAAATAACGGGAAACAATTGTATAAAGCGTACGGAAGAAGATAGCTCCAACCAAGAATCCAAAGATAGCAGCAATCTCCCTAGAGTTCTGGCTATAGATCATGCGTGCAAAATAGCCTCGACCAAAGAAGCAAACCACAACTACAGGAATTGTTATCCAAATCATAATTCTTAGCACCTGCAAGAATTCCTGTCGGAACTCAGTCATCTTGCCCTGGGCTACTGATTTATTAAAGTGAGGGAAAACTGCCGAAGATATTGCTGTTCCGATTAGCAGTGTCGGTGCAGTATGTAACGTATAGGCGTTCTCGTAGAAGGTGATGTTCCCTGTTCCCAGCCGACGAGCAAAGTTGGTGTCAACAATGCTGTTGATACCCATGATTCCCTGGTCGATAGAACGAGGCGGTAGCTGTCGCAGAATTTTTCTGAAGTCAGGGGCATTAAAATTAATTAAACGACGATACTTAAAGTCTAGTCCAATTAAGCCAAGACTAGCTATGCATAGCTGTAATATAGCTCCGATAAAGGCTCCAACACCGAGACCAATTAATCCTAAGTTGTCCCTAAAGACAAAAATACTAACGATGATCGATAGGTTATAGATCAGCGGGGCAATGGCGTAAAAGAAGAACCGACCAAAGGTTTGCTGGACACTGATCAATACACCGCTGATGGTAAATAACAGCGGGTTAAAGGCGATGAAACGCATAATGATTGTCGCGTTATGAAGTTGCTCTCCGTCCATTGAAGGTGCCACAAAACGGTGGATCAAAGACTCCGCAAATACAAAAATGACCAGGCCTACAAAGAACATAATGACTGCTAGGAAGTTCATTAGGCTGGAAGAAAGCTCCCAAACACCCTTCTTGTCATGCTTATACAGGTGGTCGGCCAATATCGGCATAAAGGCCACTCCCAAAGCTCCGGCAGCGATAGTAAAGAAGAAGAAGTCAGGTATTTTAGATGCAGCAAAGAAAGCGTCGGTGCTTCCACCACCGCCAGATGGGAAGTTGCCATTGATCAGCTTCACACGCAAGAAGCCTAGTACCTGGCCGATCAATGAAGATACCACTAGCAAAGCGGCGGCATTGCCAATAGACAATTTACTATTAACGCGACGGATCATCTTCTTCATTAAGCGTTCCGAGATTTATACTGGTAATCTATTTGTTTTTGCATAGCTAGTACTAGTATCGCCGATCCGCAGTTATGATTCAACCGGCAAACTAGAATTTCTTAAAACTGGAGGAATTCTTATTAATCGTAATGTGAAGTCGATATCGCATAACTGGGATGGTGACCGTCTTTATATGATGACCGTAGGTGTAGGTTTTTCGAGCAAATGGATCGGCTTGAACTAATGGTTTACGGTGCTTTCGGTAATCCAAGAAAGTGTAAACGAGAGCAAACAATATTATCGCACCGAGTATGACTGAAGGGATAATAATTACCATACCGGTTTTTGCTAACGTAGAGTTATCAGTTGTGGTGGTTGCTGCCAGTAGCTGGCCCTGGTACGCGCCTATGCTGTAATAGCCGTCACGAACCACTCCTCGTGCATCGGTAGTAATCCCCAGTACCTGGCCACCTCCATTGATTGCAGGTGAACCCGGTAGTAACTTGATGGTCGGTACGGGCCCGCCGTTATCGGCGACTTCGTGTGCAATTGTATCGTATAGATTTGCAACGTAGGTATAGGCTGTACATGTTTGATCATCGGACATATTATGGCCGAGGTTAGTTGGTGTTAAATCAAACGAGCCCAAGTTGAATCCCAATATAGTTGTATCGGCATTGTTTGCGCAGCTATAAGACTGGCCGTTAAACTTATTTTGAGCAATAAGTACATTGGTGGCAGTCGAACCGGTCTCTGCAGAAATAGGCTGATAGTTTTGATTGAGGCCAACCTTAGTCGCAAAGAATGCCGGTATCAGAGAATTCGCCGATGGTTGGGTCACGGTATTGCCAACGACGGTTGTATTAATAATATTCAGATTACTGCCATTGATTCCTAAAGACCCCAGAAAACCAGCCAAGGAATTCCTATTATCGGGCGCCGGATTTATAACCGCATTATAAGCTACAGTGACATTCTTGAAGTGCTGTGAAGAGCTTAGGACGCCAGTAAACATAAAGCCCGAAACAACAGGGAGATACGACACACCCACAACCACCTGCGGATCAACGACCGTGACAGTATTGTTGGCCACCGTAGTGGAATCGACACTAATATCAACTGTGTTCGGTGATGCCGGACCAGTACCCTGTACCACCAAAATACCTGAGGCAGATCGTGCCTGGTTATTAGATACGACGCTATTATGAATTCGAACTATAGTGCTGCCATTAAGTTCAGTATCGTTGGTGCCAAGCTGGTAGTTTAGTGGCTCAATATAAAGCCCAACCATTTCGCCAGAGTTATCAATAACCCTAAGACCATCTACGTCTATGCCCAGTTCTTTATCGGCAAGGTACGTGCCTAGCTGGGCGGTAACGCCAACGCCTAGCCCTGAGTTTGAGCCGGCGTTGTTATGGATGAGCGAGTTTTTAATGCTAATTTCTTGCGTCTCTCGAATAGCGATAGCTTCACCCGAATTAGAGACATCTAAGTTCTCTAGTGATGCAGATAGGATTCCAACCAACTTGATGGCGAAGTCTTTGGAATTGACGATGCTCATATTCTTAATTGTGAAATTCTTAGTGTTTTGGTTTGAGTTATACTGAGCCGAAAAACCGGTATTGTTACCCATATCGACAGTAGTTGCCGATACACTTGATCCGCTTATGACTATAGTTTTTGTAATGTTTGGAAGATCGGCAGATACGGTAGTAGTACCTGATGGAAGCGTGATAGTATCGTTGGTGCCATAAGCTCCATTTTCGTTGCAGCCGGTCGCACCGCTGTCGGCATCATTAATAGCCGTAATAGCTTCGGATAAAGTACAGCTTCCACTCACTGTTAGCGTTGCAGCGCTGGCACGTCCGGTGCCGAACAGCATTACCGCTGAGCCAACGATTATAGACAATGCGAATAGTTTGAGATTTTTATTGTTTGTGAACATCTACCCTACATTTAAGCATAAGAACGATGCTTCTCCAAGGGGTCAGGGTCTATTTGAGTTCTGCCGGGAGCTTAGAACTTTTAAGCACTTCGAGAACTTCGTCGGCTTCGACTGTTTCTTTTTTAAGTAAGCGATCTTTGAGCTCCTCTAGGGACGTCTTGTTGGCCTTAATTACAATGCGGGCTCGGCTAGCAGCTTCGGTGATGAGCGCTTCGACTTCGTCGTCGATGATCTTAGCCGTCTCGTCGGAATATTGCTTTTCGTGCATCATGCGCTCCATCATCATGCCTTCGTCGACATGGAACACTTGGTCGCGGAGCTTGTTACCCATTCCCTGGTTAATAACCATGTCGCGGGCCAGTTCAGCGGCTTTCTGCAAGTCGCTTCCGGCACCAGTTGTAACGTTGTCGCGACCATACATAACCTCTTCGGCAATACGACCGCCGAGCATTCGAGCCAAAATGTCCTTGTACTCCAGAATGGAATGGTAGCTTTTATCTTCTGGTGGTATAAACCAGGTGACACCACCTGTTCCGCCGCGTGGAATAATGGTAACCTTGTGGACCATATCGCTATGTGGTAACACATGACCAACTATGGCGTGTCCGGCTTCATGGTAAGCGGTCATCTCTTTTTCGTGCTCACTCATGACCTTGCTTTTACGCTCTGGGCCGATAGCAACTTTTTCGAACGCCGCAGTAACATCATCCTGGATGATTTCTTTACGATTATTACGAGCCGCGATAATAGCTGCTTCGTTAGCAATATTTCCAAGATCTGCACCTGATGATCCTGCCGACTTACCAGCCAGGGCGCTGAGGTCGACATTTTTGGCGAGAGGCTTTTTTGCGAAATGAATCTTTAGAATAGCTTCGCGGTCTTTACGATCGGGAAGATCAATATTAACCTTACGGTCAAAACGACCTGGGCGCTGCAATGCAGAGTCCAGAACATCGGCACGGTTAGTAGCAGCAAGCACGATAACATTTGTACCTTGCTCGAAGCCATCCATCTCTACCAGAATCTGGTTGAGGGTTTGTTCTCGTTCGTCGTGACCACCGCCCATACCGCTACCACGCTTACGGCCGACAGCGTCAATTTCGTCAATAAAGATAATACATGGCGCATTCTTTTTTGCCTTTGCAAATAAGTCACGAACACGACTAGCACCAACTCCGACAAACATTTCTACGAACTCTGAACCAGAAATACTAAAGAACGGCGCGTTGGCTTCGCCAGCAACGGCACGAGCCAACATAGTCTTACCTGTTCCTGGAGGGCCAACTAACAGCACGCCCTTAGGGATCTTGGCTCCAACCGATTCAAACTTTTTAGGAAACTTAAGGAATTCAACGATTTCGGCTAGGTCTACCTTGGCCTCATCAGACCCTGCGATATCTTTGAAGGTAACTTTGTCTTTTTCGTTTCCATATAACCTAGCCTTGCTCTTTCCAAAGCTCATAGCCTGATTACCCTGACCCTGGGCACTGCGCAAGAAGAAGAATAGAACTGCACTAAACAGGATCACGGGGCCAACAATACCGGCCAGGTTAAGCCAGAAACTAGTGCTCTGTGACTCTGGCTGTGGGTTAACCTCGACAGATCGGTTAGTAAGGCCTTGCTCGTAAATACTACTGCCAGCTTCTTTGTATGATTTTTCGGTGGCTTTATCTTCGCCCTTTTTGGTGATTTCGAGGT
>JACCDG011612770.1_pt1 | contig 40248 bp, 32 predicted proteins | sample 7442471 | NCBI WGS metagenome assembly JACCDG01 (sample SAMN15323444, study PRJNA562643) | freshwater metagenome | isolation source: river surface water | place: USA:Blue River Watershed | collected 2017-08-17 | reverse complement strand
GACGCAAAGAATCAAGCAGAAAACGTCATGATCGTTGATTTGCTTCGCAATGATCTAAGTCGCTTAGCTTTACCGGGAACAGTAAGTGTTCCGCAGCTCTTTGAAGTTGCCAGGTATGGCGATGTATTACAAATGACTTCAACAGTCCAGGCTGAGATGAAGCCAGGAATTCAATTGCATGATGTTCTGAATGCCGTCTTTCCTTGCGGCTCTGTTACAGGTGCACCCAAAAAACGCAGCATGGAAATTATCCAAGAATTAGAGCCGCAAGATCGCGGATACTATTGTGGCGCCCTAGGCTGGATCGATCCTAGTGGCGACTTTGCATTTAGCGTCCCCATTCGCACTCTTGAAATTGATCAAGACACAAAGACACATGCATCACTTTTTACTTTAGGTATTGGTGCTGGCATTACGATTGACTCAGAAGCCGATCAAGAGTGGGAGGAGTGCCAAATTAAGGCAGCCTTCTTGAGCAAGCTTCCGAGTGAGTTAGGTTTATTCGAGACCATCTTAATTCGTCATGGCAAGGCTCAACATATTCAGCTTCACTTGTCACGCTTAACTCATTCAGCTTTAGCGCTTGGTATCCCCTGCTCTGTTACAGAGCTCACTAAAGTTATTGAGATTGCTTGCGAAAATTGCACTGGCGATACCGAATATCGATTGCGATTAGATCTGGATCATGCTGGCAAACCGAGTTATCAAATTGCGGAAATCAAAACCCTTCAAGGCTCAGTAAAGATTTTTTGGGCCAGCGATATTCTTCCAGATGCTAGCAACGCCATCGTTCGCTCTGGCAATGTGTTGTTAAGGCACAAGGTGACTAGTCGTAGCCTCTATGACCAAGCCTGGAAATTAGCGGAGGGCCTAGATGGATTTGATGCCCTTTTCATCAATGAACAAGGTTATGTGACGGAAGGCGGAAGAAGCAGCATTTTTATAAAGTCTGGAGACCGCTGGCTTACTCCGCCTGTCTCAGCTGGACTTTTACCAGGAGTCATGAGATCAATCGTACTAAATGATCCCCAATGGAATGCCCATGAGGCAAACCTGACTATTGATGATGTTGATAACGCAAAAGAGATTATGCTTAGCAATGCCCTACGCGGCATGATCCCCGCACATTTTTAGAAAGTCCGCATGAAGTTTTGCTCGCACTGCGCAGCACCGATTAGCATCAAGATTCCTGCGGATGATTCTCGGGAACGTCACGTTTGTGACTCTTGCGGAAGTATTCATTACTTCAATCCACGCAATGTAGTTGGCAGTATTCCGGTCTATCGCGATCAAGTTTTATTGTGTCGTCGTGCCATACAGCCACGTCATGGCTATTGGACTCTGCCCGCTGGATTTATGGAGCTTGGTGAGAGCACCAGCACTGGGGCGGCCAGAGAAACACTAGAGGAAGCAGGCGCCATCGTAGAGATTGGACAACTCTACTCACTCCTCAATGTGCCTCATGCAGAGCAGGTACATCTCTTTTACCTCGCCTCAATGAGTACACCAAACTTTGAGGCTGGAGAAGAAAGTTTGGAGGTTGCTCTTTTTAATGAGGAAGATATTCCCTGGAGTGAGATTGCTTTTCCAACAGTCAAGCAAACGCTAGAGTGGTATTTTGCTGATCGTGCCGCAGGCGTATTCGATTCGGGGCTTGAGTTTAGCGTTCGCAACAGAGATATCTTGCCAACAGAAAAAATCTGAATCTCACACACTCATGAGTAATATCAACTGGTTAGGATCTCAGGATGAATTTCCCAATCCAATGGATTGCCCAGATCCTGATCCAAGCGTACCCGGCTTGATTGCAGTTAGTGAACGAATTTATCCGGGGCAGCTAACTCGTGCCTACCAAATGGGAATTTTTCCCTGGTATTCCGATAACCAACCAGTTTTATGGTGGTCGCCCAACCCCAGAATGGTATTAAAACCCAATAACTTTAAATGCCATGACTCCCTTAAGAAAACCATCAGACATTTTTTAACGGATCCACAAAAAAATATCTGCGTTGATGAAGATTTTGGTGCGGTAGTTCGCTCTTGTGCAACGGCTAGAAGAAAGGATCAGGATGGCACTTGGATCACCCATGAAATTATGGACGCCTATACCAATCTCCACGAACAAGGCCATGCCCATAGCATTGCAGTTCAAGAGAATGGGCGATTAATAGGCGGACTCTATTGTGTTGCATTTGGTGGGATGGTTTTTGGAGAATCCATGTTTAGCAATCAAACTGATGCATCCAAAATTGCCTTGGCCGCCCTAACTGCCTGGTGTGAACAACATCAAGTCGAAATGATTGACTGCCAGCAGGAAACTGCCCACCTTGATTCCTTGGGCGGCGCACCCCTGTCTCGAGATGAATTTTTAGCCCGTCTGCAAATTGCTTTAAAGCAAACTAATATAGAGATTCCCTGGAAATTTGATAAAGAAATTTTGCGTCACTGGCTATGACCCAACTAAAAGAACTCCCTTTAACTGAACTTCAGTTCTACGCAACAGCACCCTATCCCTGCAGTTATTTGCCGGATAAGATCGCTCGATCACAGGTCGCAACGCCCTCGCATTTAATCCACGCTGATTTATATGGCGAGTTAGTGAATGCAGGATTTCGTCGTAGCGGTTTATATACCTATCGCCCATATTGCGATGAATGCAGTGCCTGCACCGCAACCCGTATTCCAGTAAAGCACTTTGTTCCAAACCGTAGCCAGAAGCGCTCCTGGAAAAAACATGCTGGACTAGATATTCGTGTACTGAACCTAGGTTACCAAGAAGAGCACTTTGAACTGTACCAGCGCTACCAAAATGAGCGTCATGCTGGTGGCGATATGGATCAAGATGATCAGGATCAGTACATGCAGTTTTTATTGCAAAGTCGCGTAAATTCTAGAATCGTTGAATTTCGTGATGGCCCATCTGACCTTAATCCGGGACGCCTGCGTATGGTCAGCATGATCGATATCTTGGATCAAGGTATCTCCTCGGTTTATACCTTCTTTGATACCAGCAATACCTCTGCGAGCTATGGTAGCTTCAGCATCCTGTGGCAAATTCAACAGGCATTAGAGCTGGATCTTCCCTATCTCTACCTGGGCTACTACATTGAGAACAGTGAAAAAATGTCTTATAAGGCTAAGTTTCAGCCAATTGAAGGGCTGATTGATGATCACTGGCAGCCTATCATTGGGCCATAATATCTACCCATGATCGATAGCTACCCCCTACTACGCCCCTGGCTTTTTTCTTTAGACCCAGAGCAAGCTCACAACCTCACCCTAAGCAGTCTAGATCGGGCGCAGCGTTGGGGCCTGTTGGGATGCTTGGTAGATCAACCGGCTCCAGATCCTCGTAACTTATGCGGCATTACTTTTCCAAATCCAGTTGGTCTTGCTGCCGGTCTAGATAAAGATGGTAAACATATTGATGCACTAGGCGCCCTGGGATTTGGCTTTTTAGAAATTGGAACTGTTACACCCAAACCTCAGCCGGGTAATCCAAAGCCCCGGATGTTTCGCCTGCCGCAAGCTCAAGCAATCATTAATCGCATGGGCTTTAACAATGACGGTGTTGATGCCTGCGTAAGGCGCGTGCGCAATTCTGCATACTGGCAAAACGGTGGCATTGTTGGCTTAAATATTGGCAAGAATGCAAGCACTCCAATTGAGAATGCTGCCAGCGATTACGTCACAGCCATGCAAGCAGTCTATGAAGTTGCCGCATACATTACCGTCAATATCTCTTCTCCTAATACCCAGAATTTACGTGCACTTCAGGGTGAAGATATGCTGCGCTCCCTGCTTGGCGCTTTGCATTTGGCCCGTGAGGCGTTGAGCGATTTGCATGGTGTTCGCAAGCCCCTATTTTTAAAAATAGCGCCCGATCTCGATCACGGCGATATCAAGCTTATTGCCGACCTCTTACTTGAATTCAAGATTGATGCCATCATCGCCACCAACACAACGATTGCTCGTGATGCTGTACGTGAGCTTGAATTTGGTGAAGAGATGGGTGGCTTATCTGGCGCCCCAGTTCGAACCGCCTCAACTGAAGTAGTCAAGAGCCTAAAACAGTACCTCGGTGATGCCATTCCAATTATTGGCGTTGGCGGTATTTTGTCTGGCAAGGATGCCCAAGAGAAAATAGCTGCTGGCGCTAGCCTGGTACAACTTTATAGCGGCCTTATCTATCGTGGCCCAAAACTGATTTCAGAATGTGCTGCTATCTTAAAAAAGTAGCTTTTCTCAGGCTGTAAAGCATCATTGAGCATTGAAATGCTATTTCATATTGTGCAATTTGAGTAAAAATCGCTACAATTGATGCCATGACAACGAGCAAACTTGAAAAAATGCCAAAAGTACCTGGTGAGGCTGGCAAAACAGCCATCCAGGTAGTTGAGCGCATGATGAACCTGCTCGATGCCTTAGCCACCCACGAAGAGTCTAGCAGCCTTAAAAACCTTGCAGAAGAAACTGATCTACACCCTTCTACAGCTCACCGCATTCTGAATGACTTAGTGGCCTGCCGACTGGTGGAGCGTGGCGATGGGGGCACGTATCGCCTCGGCCTAAAGTTGCTTGAGCTTGGCAACCTCGTCAAAGCTAGGTTATCTGTTCGAGAGGCAGCTCAAGCACCAATGCGAGCCTTGCATAAACTCACTGGTGAGACTATTAACTTATCCGTTCGCCAAGGCGATGAAATTGTCTACATTGATCGTGCATATAGCGAACGCTCTGGTATGCAAGTAGTTCGCGCGATTGGTGGCCGTGCACCACTCCACCTGACATCTGTTGGAAAGTTATTTCTAGCGAGCGATGACGCAAGTCAAGTTCGCGCCTATGTGACACGCACTGGTTTAGCTGGTCACACTAGAAATAGCATCACCGAACCAGGAAAATTAGACTCGGAGCTCAATCAAGTTCGCAAATTAGGTCATGCGCGTGACAACGAGGAATTAGAGCTAGGAGTTAGCTGTGTGGCTGCCGAGATTTATGATGACAGCGGAAAATTGGTTGCAGGACTTTCTTTAAGCTCACCAACTGATCGCATTCAGGCTGATTGGCTAAGGCTGCTACAGGACACGGCCCTTCAGATTTCCAAGGGAATGGGTTACAAACCGAAGGTTAGTGATCCCAGCTCTTGAAATGATTAGCCCGGGAACGCAATTCCTACATCAAGCGACGAATTGCATGAGGCTCACCCGAGGGCATGCGCTCATACCAATCACGCACTCTCACCGCATCAGCGAAACGCGATTGCGTCCCAACAGAGTCTAAGAAAACCAACAGTAAGGGCGTGTTATTCACACGAGCCTGCATCACCAAACACTTTCCTGCCGCATTGATGAAGCCTGTTTTCTGCAAACCGATATTCATATCGCCAGCACGAACCAGTCGATTTGTATTTAAGAACTTCTGCGGACGTTTAGCAATCACCATCGTCAAATCAGGCCAAGTAGAAAACTCACGAATCATTTTGTATTGATAGGCGGCGCTCAACATACGCGTGAGATCTTCAGCAGAAGCAACGTTTTCACTCATCAAGCCAGTAGGATCTGCAAAATGAGAATGCGTCATACCAATTTCTTTTGCTTTGCGATTCATCGCATCTACAAATGCGGTCATGCCGCCTGGATAATTGCGGCCAAGGGTATACGCTGCGCGATTCTCCGAAGACATCAGAGCCAACAACAAGGCCTCTTCTCGGGTTAACACCGTTCCACCCGCAAGACGCGAAGTTCGGTAGCTATGAACATCATCAGCGTTAATGACAATAGTTTCATCTAGGGGCAATTTAGAGTCCAGCACCACCATTGCAGTCATTAACTTTGTTATGGAAGCGATCGGTAAACTGACCGAAGAATTCTTTTCAAAATACACTTCCTTGGTATCTTGATTAACAACCATCGCTACACTGGATTTCAAACTTAAGTCATCATGCTGACCACGCAAACCCAATGCCGTTGCAAATGAGGGTCTTGCTGCAACAACGGGATCGCTTGAACGAGTTACCGTGGTGCGAACAGTTTTTGGCTTCTTAGAGCTTTTGGCCACCTTCTTAGATTCTGATTTTGCATTGGTCTTTACCGCCGCCTTACTTGACTTCGTGCTTTGGGCGTCTTTATTGGCTGCCTTGGCGTGAAAAGAAGTAGCTAAGCCAAATGACATGAGGCCAACTAGAGCGATGAGCCAAAAACGATTCAAATACATCCCAAAATGCCTTCCAAAACTTTTAACATACAGAATGATAAATAACTTTTGCTTTTATGCAGCGCTTATTTAATGCGACTCTATTCTGCAATGGTTGCCACAGCACTTGTTTGTCCACGATTAACCAATACAACTCCAGTCATGGTGAGTAATAAGCCTCCCGCCATCATCAAAGTAAAGGGCTCATCAAATAAGAACCAGGCCATCACTGCAGTAGTGGGTGGCGTCAAATAGAGAAGACTTGTTACCTTGGTAGCCGCCCCTTTGCGAATCATCATAAAGAGCAAACTAATTGACCCAATGGAAAGCGGAAAAATGGCCCAAAGCAAGGCACCAATAACGGAGGCATTCCAAACCATGACTCCACTTTCGAAGTAATACATACAGATAAAGCACAGTACAGCCGATACCCCAAACTGAATCGATGAGCCTGCACGTAGATCAAATACTGGACAGAACTTCTTTTGATACAAAGTGCCAAAGGTAATAGAAAGCAAAGCAGCAAATGCAAGCACGTAGCTAAGCAAAGGAATGTGGGCAAAGCCAATTTTTTCTGCAACCACTAGAGCAACGCCGGCAAATCCAAAAGCTAAACCTATCCATTGGCGTCCCGTGACTTTTTCGGAGACCCAAGCAGCAAACCAGGCGGTCAAGATTGGTTGCAAACCGACAATAATGGCAACCAATCCAGCAGTCATACCGAGACGGACCGCAAACCAAACACCAAGCAGGTAACCAAACTGGAGCAATGCCCCTGCAACTGCTATGTGTTTCATTTGTGACCAGCTTGGCCAACTTATTTTCCACACTAAGCTCAGACATGCCATGGCCATTAAAACGCCCGCAAAACGCCAAAACAAGAAGCTTGCTGGCTCGACATATGGCATGGCCATGCGCGCAATAACGAAGCCGGTACTCCAGATCAATACAAATATAGGGGCAATCAGCCCGTCAAGCTTCAATCTCATGGGTAACTTGTTGAAAATGTGGAGTTTTTTATTTAATCCTTGATTTTAGGCTCATTTAGATACCCGCTTTACATTTAGCAGCGTGATTCAATTAATGTTGCAGTGCACCATAAATGCTGTAAAATGGTGCATAAACATATTGACAATATCCAGATAAAGCTCATAGTGAGCAAAGATGGAGTCCACTTAAAAAAGGGTTGAAATGAACTTAACGCCAGAACAAGTCGCAGCAGCGCAAAAAGCCAATTTAGAGACTTTGAGCGGACTCACCAATCAAGCACTGAAAAGCATTGAAAAATTAGTAGAGCTCAATATGCACATAGCTAAACAAAGCTTAGGCGAAAGCATGAGCAGTGCAAAAAAAGCACTAGAAGTTAAAGATATTCAACAGCTCCTAGCTCACCAAGCAGAGGCTGTTCAGCCGATGGCTGAAAAAATTATGGCCTACAGCCGTCATCTCTATGAATTAGCACATGAAACCCAAGCAAACTTTACCAAGTCTGCCGAAGAAGAATTCCAGGCTGGCCAAAAAAAGATAAATGCCTTGGTGGAAGACTGGACAAAGAACGCTCCAGCAGGATCGGATGCCGCAGTCCATGCTATGAAACAAGCAATCGCCACCGCTACCAATGTATTTGAAACCAGCCAAAAGGCTGTGAAGCATGCAGTTGAGGTCGCACAAACCAACTTAAATAGTGTGAATAGCTCATTTGAGAAGACCAGCAAGCCTGCAAGCAAAACAGCCAAGAAAAAGTAATGACTATGGTTGGAACAAGCATCCTGCTGCAACTGCAGTAATAAAAAAGTCCCGATCTCTCGGGACTTTTTCTTTTCTAGCAAATGAATAAAGTTGGTTAATTAATGCGCCTTCTTTTTCACTGGTGGCAAATCAGTACAGTGGCCATGAGCAGCCTCTGCCGCCAATCCAACCGACTCACCCAGGGTTGGGTGCGGGTGAATGGTTTTACCGATATCAACAGCATCAGCGCCCATCTCAATTGCAAGACAGACTTCGCCAATTAAATCACCAGCGTGTGTCCCGACTATGCCGCCACCAATGATGCGCTTACTTGTCGCATCAAAAATGAGTTTGGTGAAACCTTCATCACGTCCATTGGCAATGGCCCTACCGCTAGCAGCCCATGGGAATAAACCTTTTTCATAAGCAATTCCTTGAGCTTTACATTGCTCCTCAGTCAAACCAGCCCAAGCTACTTCTGGATCGGTGTATGCAACTGATGGAATTTGCTTGGCATCGAAGTAAGATTTTTCACCGGCAGCCACTTCAGCCGCAACGTGACCTTCATGTACCGCTTTATGAGCCAGCATAGGTTGGCCAACGATGTCGCCAATAGCAAAGATGTGATTCACATTGGTGCGCATTTGATTATCAACTGGGATAAAGCCACGCTCATCTACAATCACTCCCGCAGCAGATGCTTCAATCTTTTTACCATTAGGCGTGCGCCCCACTGCAACCAATACCAAGTCATAAGTCTGCGGCTCAGCTGGCGCATTCTCACCCTCGAAACTAACCTGAATACCATCTGCCTTTACCTCAGCCTTAGAGGCGCGGGTCTTGAGCATGATCTTTTCGAAACGGCCGGCATTAAATTTCTCCCAAACCTTTTCCAAATCACGGTCAGCACCTGCCATCAGGCCATCCATCATTTCAGCAATATCAATGCTTGAGCCTAAAGTGCTGTAGACGGTAGCCATCTCTAAACCAATAATGCCGCCGCCAATAACCAGCATCCGCTTTGGAATACTCTTGAGTAATAAAGCCCCAGTGCTGTCCACAATACGTGGATCCTCTGGCAAGAATGGAAGTTTTACAGGTTGACTTCCCGCCGCAATGATTGCTTTCTGAAAGCGCACCACTTCTTTTTGACCAGCTAGATCTTGGCCATCACCCTTCGTCAACTCAACTTCAACGTGATTCGCATCCAAGAAGCGTCCTAATCCACGCACCACAGTAACTTTGCGTGCTTTAGCCATGCCGGCTAATCCACCAGTTAATTTAGCGATCACTGAATTTTTGTAGCCACGCAATTGATCAATCTCAATTTTTGGAGCGCCATAGCTGATGCCATGCTTCGACATTGTCTTCACTTCATCCATCACTGCGGTCGTGTGAAGCAAAGCTTTTGAAGGAATACATCCCACGTTTAAGCAAACGCCACCCAAAGTCGCATAACGTTCCACCAAGATGGTGCTCATGCCTAAATCGGCACTTCGGAATGCCGCGCTATAACCACCAGGACCAGCGCCCAATACAAGCACTTCACACTCGTGATCAACTTTACCGCTGTACTGACCGGCGATAGGTGCGCTAATCACAGGTGCCGCTACTGGAGCTGGGGCAGAAGCAGATGACGTTGCAGGCGCTGAAGCTTGAGCCGCAATTGCTGCACTCGCTTCAATTTCAGCAACGACACTGCCCTTGCTAACTTTGTCGCCAGCTTTAACAGAGATGCTCAAAATAGTTCCAGCAGCATCTGCCGGAACTTCCATAGTTGCTTTGTCAGATTCAAGAACAAGCAATGGCTGCTCTTTTTCGATGACATCACCTACTTTAATGAGTACCTCAATAACTGGCACATCTGAATAATCGCCAATATCTGGTACGAGAATAATTTGCTTAGCCATATATTCCCCTTATAGCGCTGCGCGACGGAAGTCGGACATCAGCTGAGCGATATAGACATTAAAGCGTGTTGCTAAAGCACCATCAATCACACGATGATCTGCGCTTAAGGACAATGGGCAAATTAAGCGTGGCACAAATTGCTTACCATCCCAGACAGGCTTCATAGCGGCCTTGCTCACACCCAAGATAGCCACTTCAGGCGCATTAACGATGGGTGAGAAATAGGTACCGCCAATACCGCCTAAAGAGGAGATTGTGAAACTAGCACCCTGCATTTGCTCGGGCTTTAATTTGCCATCACGCGCAAGTGCTGCCAATTCCGAGGTCTCTCGAGCAAGTTCAAAGATGCCTTTTTTATCTGCATCACGAATCACCGGCACTACTAAACCATTTGGTGTGTCTGCAGCAAAAGCAATATTGAAATACTTCTTCAACACCAAATCATCGCCATCGATAGAGCTATTGAACTCAGGGAATTTCTTAAGCGCAGCAACAGCAGCTTTCATCAAAAAAGCCAACATCGTGATTTTAAGACCCTGCTTTTCATTCTCTTTATTCGTCAGAACTCGGAATGCTTCGAGATCGGTAATATCAGCATCCTCGTGATAAGTCACAGCAGGAATCATGACCCAGTTACGACCTAAGTTCGCAGCAGTCAACTTCTTAATACGATTTAATGGCTGACGTTCTGTCTCACCGAATTTAGAGAAATCGACTTTAGGCCAAGGAATTAAATTGAGACCACCTAAGCTTCCACCAGTTCCATTTGATCCACCTCCAGCTCCACCACTCATGGCAGCTTTGACAAATGCCTGCACGTCTTCCTGAGTGATTCTGCCTTTGGGGCCAGAACCCTTGACCTGATGAACAGTGACACCAAGTTCACGAGCAAATTTACGTACTGAAGGGCTAGCGTGACTTGCTGTTGGATCCACCACTACCGGTGTATTGCCAATAGGAGGTGGTGCTGGTGCACGCACAATGGGTGGCTCTACCTTTGGGGCTGGAGCCGCAGCAGGCTCTGCTTTCGCCACAGCGGGAGCTGGGGCTGGGGCTGGGGCTGCTGCACCACTCTCTTCAAGCACCAAGACAACAGCGCCCTCTGAAATCGAGTCACCTACCTTAACCTTGACCTCTTTCACTACACCTGAGTGCGACGAGGGAACATCCATGGTTGCCTTATCCGACTCGAGAACAACGATGGATTGCTCTTTCTCGACGTGATCACCGGCTTTTACCAATACCTCGATGACAGGCACATCTTTGTAATCCCCAATATCCGGGACTTTAATATCAATTAGTTGGCTCATAGTATCTGTCTCTTATCAAACCATCATTGGGTTTGGTTTGGTGATATCGATTTCATATTTCTGAATTGCCTCGGCAAGTTTTTGGCGATCCATCTGGCCAGCATCCACCAAAGAACGTAAGGCTGTTAGGACAACCCAGCGACGATCAACCTCAAAGAAATCACGCAACTTTTCACGGGTATCTGAGCGACCAAAACCGTCTGTGCCTAAGACCTCAAAACGACGACCCATATGCTGAATTGCTGGACGAATTTGCTCAGCAAATAAACGCACATAGTCAGTTGCAGCAACGATAGGTCCAGATGTATCTTTTAAACATTTCTCAACGTGTGACAGAGCTGGAGCAGCCGTTGGATTCAATAGATTGTTACGGTGCACTGCATTCCAATCTCGACCTAATTCTGTAAAGCTTGGGCAACCCCACAGATCAGAAGCAACACCCCAATCTTTGTGCAAGATTTCAGCAGCTTCAATCACTTCACGGAAAATCGTGCCTGAACCTAAGAGCTGTACACGCAATTTTGCATTGGCATCGCCAACCGACTTCAGCTTATACATACCTTTAATGATGTCTTGCTCCGCACCCTTTGGCATTGCTGGGTGAGCATAGTTCTCATTCATCAAGGTGATGTAGTAATAGACATCTTCTTGCTCGGCCAACATGCGACGCATACCATCTTGAATAACTACCGCCACTTCAAATGAGAATGAAGGGTCATAGCTAATACAGTTTGGAATGGCAGCACTCCATACTTGGCTGTGGCCGTCTTCATGCTGAAGGCCTTCGCCATTCAAAGTTGTTCTACCGGCAGTGCCGCCCAATAAGAACCCACGGCTACGCATATCGCCAGCAGCCCAACAAAGGTCACCAATACGCTGGAAACCAAACATCGAGTAGAAGATGTAGAAAGGCAACATCGGCACGCCATGAGTCGAGTATGAAGTTGCAGCAGCGATCCAGTCGCACATACCACCCGCTTCATTAATACCCTCTTGCAAGATCTGCCCAGTCTTATCCTCTTTATAGAACATCAATTGATCATGATCTTCTGGGGTGTAGAGCTGGCCTAGTTGATTCCAAATGCCGAGTTGGCGGAACATGCCCTCCATACCAAAGGTACGAGACTCGTCAGGAACAATTGGAACCACACGCTTGCCAAGAACTTTGTCGCGCACAATCGTATTGAGCATCCGAACAAAAGCCATGGTTGTGGAAATCTCGCGACCTTCTGATGTCGCCTCTAGTAAGGGCGCAAATACATCCAGCGCAGGCACAGGCAGGCTCTCTGCTTTCATACGACGCTGTGGCAAGTAGCCACCCAACTCTTGACGTCGAGCTTTCATGTACTCGAGCTCTGGACTGCCTTCAGCAAACTTGACTAAAGGCATTTCATCCAATTGCTCATCCTTCACCGGAATCTCAAAGCGATCACGGAAACGACGTACATCATCGGCATTCATCTTCTTTGCTTGGTGAGCAATATTCATCGCCTCACCCGATCCACCCATACCGTAACCCTTAATGGTGTGAGCCAAGATAACTGTTGGTTGATTTTTGTGATTCACGGCTGAATGAAAGGCTGCAAATACTTTATGAGGATCATGACCGCCACGATTCAGCTGCCAAATCTCATCATCACTCCAGTCACTCACTAGCGACTTTAATTCGGGAGTATTGAATACGATCTCACGAACATAGGCACCACTCTTCGCTTTCATGGTTTGGTACTCGCCGTCCACGATTTCGCCAAGACGTTGCATCAAGATGCCTTTTTTATCGCGTGCGAACAGAGCATCCCAATGACCACCCCAAACTACTTTAATTACATTCCAGCCAGCGCCACGGAATTCACTTTCGAGCTCTTGAATAATTTTGCCGTTACCACGTACAGGACCATCAAGGCGTTGCAAGTTACAGTTCACAACGAAAATCAGGTTATCTAATTTTTCACGGCCAGCCATACCAATTGCGCCGAGTGATTCTGGCTCATCCGTTTCACCGTCACCGAGGAAAGCCCAGACTTTGCGACCTTCTGCCTTGATAAACCCGCGATCTTGCATGTAGCGCATAAAGCGTGCTTGATAAATAGCCATGATCGGGCCAAGGCCCATTGAGACTGTAGGGAACTGCCAGAAATCCGGCATCAACCAAGGATGCGGATAGCTAGAGATACCCTTTCCACCAACCTCTTGACGGAAGTTATTCAGCTGCTCGTCTGACAAGCGGCCAAGCATATAAGCGCGAGCATAGACGCCTGGAGCTGAGTGACCCTGAACAAAAATGAGATCGCCGCCATGCTCTGGAGATGGCGCATGCCAAAAATGGTTAAAGCCGACGTCATACAAGGTAGCGGCTGATTGGAATGATGAAATATGTCCACCAACATTCGTATCTTTATTGGCACGCAGAACCATAGCCATTGCGTTCCAGCGAGTGTAGGAACGGATGCGGTGCTCAACGTTCTGATCTCCCGGTAGGCGAGCTTGCTGCTCTACTGGAATCGTGTTGATGTAAGGAGTTTCCGCATGGAACGGTTGATTGACACCATTAACCCGCGCATGAGAAATTTGTTGATCAATAAGATAAGCCGCGCGTTCTGGGCCCTCATTCCGAATTACGCCATCAAGCGCTTGTAACCACTCTTGGGTTTCACCTGGATCCGCATCTTGCTTACCTGCGCTACCCAAAATTTGATCTGGAACTGCTGCCATAAACTGCCTCCATTAGTCACATTGGTCTTATTTATTCACTTTATAGGCAATATTCTAGGAAGGTCTATGAGTGTAAACAAGCAATTTTCCACATAATGATAATATTTCTCACTATGTGGGATTTTGTTGCATCGCACTCAGATGGGCCGAAAGACTAAATGGCATAAGAATGCCTATCCGTAAGGCAAAATAAGCGGATTACATGAAAAAATTTGCATTTTCAATCTGGCAACTAAAGCCTGTGAAGTGGCTCCGTCGCATACGGGGTTTTAGACTTGTCTACACACCGCTGATAGCTATTGTGCTTTTCACTGTCGTTATGGGGGTCATTATGGGTACCCTACAACTACAAGAAAAGAGTCAGCAAGAGGCGGCACTATTTAGAGAGCTCTCTTTTGCAAAGCAGCGCATCCAATTACGCTTTGCAAACAACACTGATGTGTTGCAATCCATTGGTCGTGATTATCTCAGTGCGGGAGATACCGCAAAGTTAAAAGATAACGTCTTTATTCAGGCAGAAAATCTTCTGCAAAGTAATCATGAAATAGCGCAAATTGTATGGATAGATGAAACGGGTCAGCGTCTATGGAAAATTCCTCCAGACAACTTAAAGACGGATTGGTTTAACAAGGCAAATAATGCAGTGTTGATAAACCAGGCCCTGAAAAAAACACTTGAGCTAAGCACCGCAACAAATAGACCCGCCTTTAGTCAGTTCATTACCATTGAAGTTCCAAGCGATGAGGTGGTGTCAAAGGAAATTCGTAATGTGTTCTGGCAAGCAGTGCCCCAACTTTCAGGTAGCGAAATTAAAGGTATGGTCGCTGTACTCTACACAACACAGGGACTGCTTGAAATGATCCCGGGTGAGCTCAAGGGCCAATATCGATTTACTTTAATTACTGATGACGATAAGGTTCTGGCAATCTCATCCGACAAAAATACACCAAAGCGCGCTTTCAGCAATCAAACCAGTTTGGATATCGGCGTTCTCAGTCCCAATCTCAGTCTACGCATCGATACCTACCCGCCACCAACGAATTTGACTTTTAGGATGTTAATTGGGGTGGTATTGGGATTGAGTGCATTTGTGATTTGGAGTTTGTGGTCTGTACTCAAGCAAATGCAGGTCAGACAAGAAGCCGAAGCAAATCTTCGCGCCGAAACCAGTTTTCGTAGCGCTATGGAAAACTCGACTCCAGTAGGAATTCGTGCGCATGACATGAATAGAGTGATCACCTACGTCAACCCCGCCTTTTGTGAGATGACCGGTTGGACAGCAGAAGAACTCATTGGAATGAGTCCGCCTTTTGCCTTCTGGCCCGAGGGTCAGAAAAGTGAACTCACTGAAAAGATGAATAAGGCTCTCAAGCTAGCGCTGAGCCAAGAAAAGAAGATCGGTATCGAGGGCTCAATCCTCCACCGCAACGGATCCATCATTCAGACACGAACCTTTATTTCTCCTTTGATTAATGAAAAAGGTAAGCAAACAGGTTGGGTTACTTCCTTAATTGATATTTCTGAGCCAAAGAAAATTCGCGAAGAATTAGCCGCCTCACAAGAGCGTTTCGTTACAGTGCTGGAAGGTCTTGATGCAGCAGTTTCTGTAGTGTCAAATGAAACTGGAGAGTTGTTGTTTGCAAATCGCTTTTATCGCGAACGTTTTGGGAATACCCCCAAAGGCCATTTTGATCTAGCTGGCAGCGATATCAATCAGAATACGATGCAAGCCTTGAACGAGGATTCTGGAGACACCATCACCGACGGTATCCCCCCATCTTCCCTATATCAGGATAACGAGTCCGAAGAAATTCAACTACTAGACGAAGCTACTGGAACCTTAAGATGGTATGAAGTCCGTAGACGTTTTGTACCATGGGTAGATGGGCATTTAGCACAACTGCTCATTGCAACGGATATTACGATTCGTATTGAGGCGGATGATTTAGCGCGCCAACAAGAAGAGCGCATGCAATTTACAAGTCGCTTAACCACGATGGGTGAAATGGCCTCCTCATTGGCTCATGAATTAAACCAACCGCTTGCAGCCATTTCTAACTACTGCATGGGTGTAGCAAAACGTTTGCAGGGTCACATAGATCCGGTCATGCAAAAAGATATTCTTCCAGCGCTAGAGAAAGCATCTGATCAGGCGCATAGAGCAGGAACAATCATTCAGCGCATCAAAGGTTTTGTGAAACGCAGCGAACCACAAAGAAAATCCTGCGATATCAGCGAAATTATTAATGATGCTGTTGGATTAGTAGAAATTGAAGCCCACCGCCATAGATTGGCTATCGCTACTGAGATTTCTGCAAATCTTCCAATGATTGACGTTGATCCAGTCTTAATTCTGCAGGTCTTGGTCAATCTCCTGAAGAACTCCTTGGATAGCTTGAGAGAGGTTTACCCTCTTTCCTCTAGATGGTCGGCTCCGCCAGTGCGGATTTCAGCTGATCTCGATACCAGCACCTTTCCCGCTATGCTACGTATTCAGGTAACTGATGGGGGTGCCGGAATCCCTGAATCCGTCATTGAACGCATGTTTGAGCCCTTTTTTAGCACTAAAAATGATGGTATGGGCATGGGCTTGAACATTTGTCGATCGGTTATAGAGTCCCATCAGGGCCGTCTTTTTGCAAAAAATCAGATGGATGCAGAACAGACAAAGCTAGCGGGCTGCACCTTTACAATACTATTACCCCTAGAGACTCCGGGCTCTAAGGCCAATGGTTAATTTATGCATTTTTTAAGATTTATCTGCGAGAGCTAATATGAACATCAGTGCTAGCACCAAACCCAATCAAGCTGAAGTGGTTTATGTTGTAGATGACGACGAGGCAGTGCGTGACTCCCTCACCTGGCTCCTAGAAAGCAACGGTTATGTTGTGCGTTGTCATGCAAGTGCCGAGCGTTTCTTGCAGTCGCTCCAGAGTACGGATAAATCGACTATCTCTTGTGCAATCTTGGATGTCCGCATGTCTGGCATGTCAGGCCTTGAATTGCAAGAACGTTTAATTAGTGAAAATCTGCCAATGCCAGTTGCCTTTATTACGGGTCATGGCGATGTCTCAATGGCAGTCTCCACCATGAAGCGTGGTGCAGTTGATTTCATTGAAAAGCCTTTCAAAGAAAATGATCTCTGTGGTCTAGTGGATCGTATGCTCGCCAAAGCACGTATTGATTACTCACAAGCGAGCCAGCGCAAAATCACCCAGAGTCTCTTGAGCAAATTGACTGGACGTGAACGCCAAGTACTGGAGCGTATTGTTGCCGGTCGCTTAAATAAGCAAATTGCAGATGACCTTGGTATCTCCATCAAAACAGTTGAAGCGCACCGCGCCAATATTATGGAAAAGCTCAACGTGAATACCGTTGCAGACCTTCTCCGTTTAGCACTCTCCGATCCACAACCCAATTAATTCCCCATGCCTGCACAGTTACTCGACGGCGTCGCCCTGTCTAAGAAATTACGTACTGAAATTGCTGCTCGCGGAGCAATCGTTACCGCTAAAGGTGTAAGGCCTGGCCTGGCCGTCATCGTAGTTGGAGAAAATCCCGCCAGCCAAGTTTATGTCCGAAATAAAGTGAAAGCCTGCGAGGATGTTGGCTTTCATTCTGTATTGGAGCGCTATTCCGCTGAATTAGGTGAAGAAGAGTTACTTGCTCGTATTGCCACACTCAATGCTGACCCCGCTATTCATGGAATTTTGGTTCAACTTCCACTTCCCGAGCACATTGCGGCCGAGCGAGTGCTTGAAGCAATTGCCCCAGAAAAAGATGTGGATGGATTTCATGTAGCCAACGCTGGCGCATTAATGGTGGGCCAACCTGAATTCAAACCATGCACTCCGTATGGCTGCATGAAGATCCTGGAGAGCATTGAGTACCCTATCCGTGGAGCACGTGCGGTGATCGTAGGCGCTTCTAATATTGTGGGCAAGCCTATGGCCATGCTTTTGCTACAAGCGGGCGCAACAGTCACTATCTGTAATAGCAAAACCCGCGACTTAGCGCATCACACTAGGGATGCTGATATTTTGGTTGTGGCTACCGGTAAACCCAAAATGATTACTGGTGACATGGTAAAAAATGGAGCTGTTGTTATTGACGTTGGCATTAATCGCATGCCTGATGGCAAGCTTTGTGGCGACGTGGATTTTGATGCAGCTCAATATGTCGCCGGGTGGATTACCCCCGTGCCAGGCGGTGTAGGTCCGATGACCATCACAATGCTGCTCATGAATACCCTAGAAGCAGCAGAGAAGGCGGCAAAGCCGTCTAACTAGCCGCACAGAGTTTGTTGCCACCTGATTGGCAAAAGTTTCCGCAGTCCATTAAGCTATGGGGATGACTACATCAACATTCCCACTACCTTCTGCTGAGCTCCAACAAAATCCCCTAATTGCATTTGGAAGAGGCATTTGTGCCTATTCTGAGGTCAAGCCTACAGACATTGCCCCTGCAATTGACTTTCTATTGGAGCGAGCTCAACACGCAGTAGATCATGCGGTTGCTCCAGCCACACCAAGTAACTGGAATGATTTAGTGGAACCCCTTGAGGATGCTACAGAGTCTTTAAGCAGATCTTGGGGCGTAGTCTCACATCTCAATAGCGTTGCAGATACTCCGGAGCTCAGAGCGGCCTATGGGGAGATGATGCCAAAGGTCACTGCGTTCTTTTCAAGCTTAGGTCAAAACTTAGCGCTCTATCAAAAGTTCAAAGAGCTTAGCCAAAGCCCTGACTTTTCTAAACTACATTCTGCCCAGAAAAAAGTAATTGAAAACTCATTAAGGGATTTCCGGCTTGGTGGCGCAGAACTGCCAGACTCACAAAAACCTCGTTTCTCACAGATCCAGGATGAGCAGGCGCTCTTAGGCAAAGCATTTTCTGATCATGTTTTAGATTCAACAGATAACTTTGTGCATCTCATTAGTGATAAAGCGGAGTTGGCTGGCCTGCCTGAAGATGCGATTGCTGCGGCTGCTGATCTGGCTCAACAGAAGCAACTGCAGGGCTGGGCATTTTCATTACACTTTCCATCCTACTACCCAGTCATGCAGTACTCTGAGAATCGCTCACTGCGTCGCCTGATGTATGAAGCCTATGTGACTCGAGCTTCCGAATTGGCTCCACAGTACGCCCAGGGCAAACTCGAATGGGACAACACACAAAATATGCTCGAGCAACTCAAGCTTCGAGATGAAGAAGCGCGGATGCTGGGCTTCAAGAATTATGCCGCACTCAGTTTGGCGCCAAAAATGGCCAATAGCGTTGAGGAGGTTGATACTTTTCTTACCAACTTTGCACAAAAGTCAAAACCGTTTGCACTAAAAGATTGGGAAGAACTTACTGAATTTGCAAAATCTGAACTTGCCATTGTTGATGGCTTGGAACCATGGGATATTGCCTTTGCATCTGAAAAGCTTAAGCAAGAACGCTATGCATTTTCTGAAAATGAGCTCAAGCAATATTTCCCGTTGCCAAAAGTATTAGAGGGACTATTTGGGGTGATTCAAACTTTGTTTGGCGTCAAGATTGAAAAAGCTAATCTTCCAACTTGGCATACGGATGTGCAGTCCTTTGAGGTCAAGAACGCCTCAGGCAATACGGCGGCCTATTTTTACTTAGATCCTTACGCCAGATCAGGCAAACGTGGCGGTGCCTGGATGGATGACGCTCGCGGCCGTCGAGAATTGCCCAGTGGAGAAATTCAGATACCAGTAGCGTATTTAGTTTGCAACTTTGCTGCGCCCGTGAAAGTAAATGGCGTATTGCGTCAACCTACCATTACCCATGACGATGTCATTACCCTCTTCCACGAGAGCGGTCATGGCTTGCATCACTTATTAACGCAAGTCAGCGCCTTGGGTGTCTCCGGAATTAATGGAGTCGAATGGGATGCAGTTGAGTTGCCAAGTCAGTTCATGGAAAATTTCTGCTGGGAGTGGGAGGTTTTAGAAAAAATGACAGCACATGCTGAGACTGGAAAACCACTCCCCCGCGAGTTATATGACAAAATCTTGGCTGCCAAGAATTTCCAAAATGGCTATATGACACTGCGTCAGGTTGTGATGTCGCTAACCGATTGGCGTCTGCATGCTAGCTTTGATCCGGAAAGCGCAAAAGGACAGGCGGTGCTTGATCTATCGAGAAGTATTGCAGATCAATTTAATGTTATCCCTCAAGCACCCATCTCCCGCTGGATCAATACCTTTAGCCACATCTTTGCTGGTGGCTATGCTGCTGGCTATTACAGCTACAAATGGGCTGAGGTACTGTCTGCGGATGTCTACTCCGCTTTTGAGGAAGCGGCCAAACTTACTGGAAGCGTACTCGATGAAAAAACAGGAGCTCGCTATCGAAAAGAGATTTTAGAGGTTGGAGGTAGCCGGCCTGCTGCTGAGTCATTTAAAGCATTTAGAGGTCGTGAACCCAGTATTGACGCCCTACTTCGTCATGGCGGCTTAGTTACTCAGTGATGGCTTAAGCTTTAATTTCCGCAATAACTGGGGCATGATCTGAAGGCTGCTCCCAAGTGCGAGGCTCTTTATCAATCAGACTCGCACTACATTTTTCCTTAAGCGCATCACTTAGCAGGATGTGATCAATCCGCATTCCTGCGTTCCTTCTGAAACCCATCATGCGGTAATCCCACCAGCTAAATGATTTTGGCGCCTGCTCAAACATTCTGAATGAATCTGTGAAGCCCAAATTCAGTAACTGCTGAAACGCCTCACGCTCTGGTGGAGATACGAGATTCTGGCCAATCCACTTAGATGGATCATGTACATCATCATCCGTAGGTGCAATATTGAAATCACCTAAGAGAGCCAAGCGGGTATTTTGAGCCAACTCTTCTTTTAACCAATCCTCTAACGCCTTCAGCCAGCCCAACTTATAAATAAATTTGTCACTATCGGGGGATTGCCCATTGGGGAAGTATGCCGATACCAGGCGTATAGGCTGCATTCCTTTAAAACATAAGGTGGCAGCCAAGATGCGTTGCTGCTCATCAGCACTACCTGGAATATTCCTCACAGGCTTTAGAAAAGTCGTTTCATGATCTGTGGCAATCGATGCCAAGGCAGCTTTACGAACAATAATGGCAACGCCGTTGTAGGTCTTTTGACCAGCAGCAATACTGAGGTATCCCGCCTCCTCTAATTCCTGATGAGGATATTTATCATCAGTGAGCTTAAGCTCCTGAAGACACAGTGCGTCAATAGGCTTTTTCGCCCTCTCTTGATCCTGTAGCCATTTCAATACTTGAGGCAAACGCACCTTAAGGGAATTCACATTCCAGGCGGCAATTCTGACTGACTCAGCCATCAATACCGAGCTCCTGCAACTTACGCGTGATCGTATTGCGACCAATTCCAAGACGCTGGGCTGCTTCAACACGTCGTCCACGAGTAACTTCTAGGGCTGCCTGGAGTACGGCTTTCTCAAACTTAGAGCACAGCACGTCGTATACCTCTGAATCACCATCTTGCAGCATTTTGACTGCTAGTCGACCTAAGCCGCCCTCCCAATCCGCCGAGCCAACCCTCACTGCAACTTGAGCAGAGGGATTGGATTCACCCTGCAATAAAACTGGTTGCTCACCTGCTTCCGCCAATAGATCTGTAGGCAAATCACTGGATCCGATCACATTAGATGGGGTCATCACTGTTAACCAGTGACATAGATTCTCTAGTTGACGAACATTACCCGGAAACGGCATAACACTCATTTCCTTTAAGACATCATCAGAAAGTTTTTTAGCCTCAACGCCTAAGGACTTGGCGCAAGACAGCATGAAATGGCGTGCCAGTACTGGGATATCCTCAGCACGCTCACGCAAGGCTGGCATCCGCAAGCGAATGACGTTTAAGCGATGTAATAAATCTTCCCGGAAAGCACCCGCCGCAACTCGTGCCTCTAAATTCTGATGTGTCGAAGCAATAATGCGCACATTTGCCTTAATGGGATCTTGTCCACCAACTCGATAGAAATGGCCATCCGTCAACGCTCGCAATAATCTTGTCTGCAGGTCAAAAGGAATGTCACCAATTTCATCTAAGAATAATGTGCCGCCATCGGCTTGCTCAAAACGCCCACGACGTAATGTCAAAGCCCCGGGGAAAGCGCCACGCTCATGACCAAATAATTCAGACTCCAATAAATCCTTGGGAACTGCAGCAGTACTAAAGGCTATAAACGGACCTTTTGCGCGAGGGCTATGCTTATGCAATGCTTGTGCGACCAACTCTTTACCAGTCCCAGATTCACCAGTGATGAGAACTGTTGAGTGCGACTGTGCCAAGCGGCCAATGGCTCTGAAGACTTCTTGCATTGCAGGGGCCTGACCAATAATTTCAGTGGAGTCTTGTCTCCAACCGTTCATTTCTTTATTGCCAGATTGGTTGCGCTCGCTCTGCTCCATGGCGCGGCGAATTAACTCTACAGCCTTATCGATATCAAACGGCTTAGTGAGATATTCAAATGCACCGCCTTGAAAAGATGAGACTGCCGAATCTAAATCCGAGTAAGCAGTCATGATGATGACTGGGAGCATTGGATGAGTTTCTTTTACATTTTGCAAAAGGTCTAAGCCATTACCACGCGGCATACGGATATCTGAAATCAATACTTGCGGAGATTCCTTATCCAAGGCATTGAGCACATCATTGGGGTTTGAGAAACTCTTATGAGGAATGTTCTCGCGAGTAAGCGCTTTTTCTAATACCCAACGAATAGATTGATCATCGTCTACGATCCATACGGGTTTCATAATGCTTTCTCCTGCCTACGATAAGGAATTTGAATATGGAAATCAGTTCGCCCAGGACGGCTGTCACAGGCAATAAAGCCTTGATGCTGTTGCACAAAAGTTTGAGCTAAGGTGAGGCCAAGACCGCTACCACCATCTCTGCCAGAAACTAATGGAAAGAAAATGCGCTCACGGATATCCTCGGGAATACCAGGTCCGTTATCAATGACGTGTAAATCCATTGCCATCTTGTAGCGCTGCTTAGAGATGGTGACTGAACGAGCCACCCTCGTCTTTAATTCAATCTGGGCAATGCCTTGCTGTATTTCTTCTGACAGCGCCTGCGCAGCATTATGGGCAATGTTCAGGACAGCCTGGATCAACTGCTCACGATCACCAAGCACTTCAGGAAGACTGGTGTCGTAATTACGAATAATGCGTAAACCTTTTGGAAATTCTGCCAAGACTAGACTACGAACACGCTCTAGGGCCTCATGGACATTAAATGATTCCATTGCGTGAGCCTTGCGATGCGGCGCTAACAATCTATCGACTAAGTTTTGTAGACGATCTGATTCTTTAATAATGACTTGGGTGTATTCACGCAAGCCCTTCTCAGGGAGTTCAAACTCCAACAGTTGAGCTGCACCTCGAATACCACCTAAAGGATTTTTAATTTCGTGCGCTAAGTTGCGCATTAATTGCTTATTTGCTTCTACTTGTTGCGTCACGCGTTCATCGCGCTCACTGCGCAACTGTTGATCGATCGGAAACCATTCCATCATGATCAGAGTGGGATCCTCAAGACTAGCCACGACCACGTGCGCAGGAATCGAATCTTGATGAATACTCCCTGGCAAGGAATGCAACACCATTTCTTGGCGTTGGGCAGAAAAGTGACCCGCCTTAACTTCCTCAATCATGCGCTTAATTGAGGCATTATCCCCGAACAGATTGTGCACAGTTTGACCCTCAAGTGATTTTCGTGACAAATCCAGCGCAGATTCTGCAGCAGGGTTCACGTAAACCAATTGTTGGTTCTCAGCCTCAAATACCACGATGGCATTGGGCATCTGATCAAGCAATGTCGGAAAAAAAGGAGCAGCCGAAGCTGCCCCTTTGAACGAATTGCGCAACAGACCTGCGCTCAACATTTCTCCTTCGCTTACAGGGAGTAGTACATATCGAATTCGATCGGATGAGTCGTCATACGGAAACGTGTGACATCTTCCATCTTCAAAGCGATATATGCATCGATCATAGAGTCTGTAAAGACACCGCCACGAGTCAAGAACTCACGGTCTTTGTTCAAAGCTTCTAATGCCTCTTCCAAGCTTGCACAAACGGTTGGGATCTTTGCATCTTCTTCTGGTGGCACGTCATACAAGTTCTTGTCAGCAGCTTCACCTGGGTGAATCTTATTCTGAACACCATCTAAACCAGCCATCATCAATGCTGCGAAGCAGAGGTATGGGTTAGCCAGTGGATCAGGGAAGCGAGTCTCAATACGACGACCCTTAGGACTTGAAACGTGTGGAATACGAATCGAAGCAGAACGGTTGCGTGCTGAGTAAGCCAACTTCACTGGCGCCTCAAAGCCTGGAACCAAACGCTTGTATGAGTTTGTACCTGGGTTAGTAATCGCGTTCAATGCCTTAGCATGCTTGATGATGCCGCCGATGTAGAACAATGCGAACTCTGATAAGCCTGCATAGCCGTTACCAGCAAACAAGTTCTCGCCGTTCTTCCAAATAGATTGGTGAACGTGCATACCTGAACCGTTGTCGCCAACGATAGGCTTAGGCATAAATGTGGCTGTCTTGCCATAAGCATGCGCAACGTTTTGAATGACATACTTCTGCCAGATAGTCCAGTCAGCGCGCTCAACTAATGTGCTGAAGCGAGTACCCAATTCGTTTTGGCCTTGACCAGCAACTTCATGGTGATGAACTTCAACAGGAATACCTAAAGATTCGAGGATCAAACACATTTCAGAACGCATATCCTGGAATGTATCTACTGGAGCAACTGGGAAGTAACCGCCTTTTTTACCTGGACGGTGACCAGTGTTGCCGCCTTCGATTTCAGCAGCTGAAGACCATGGAGCCTCTTCAGAATCTACCTTAACGAAACAACCCTGCATATCAGCACCCCAACGGACGCCGTCAAAAATAAAGAATTCTGGCTCTGGACCAAAGTAAGCTGTATCGCCTAAGCCAGTGCTTTTCAAATAAGACTCAGCGCGCTTAGCGATAGAGCGTGGATCACGGTCATAACCTTTGCCATCTGAAGGCTCGATCACGTCACATGTGATCACCAATGTTGGTTCTTCATAGAATGGGTCGATATAGCAAGCTGTTGGATCTGGCATCAACAACATATCAGATGCTTCAATACCTTTCCAACCAGCAATAGATGAACCGTCAAACGCATGACCGCTCTCAAACTTATCTTCGTCAAAATGAGAAATAGGTACTGTTGTGTGCTGCTCTTTACCCTTTGTATCTACAAAGCGGAAATCAACGAAAGTACATTCCTTCTCTTTAACCAACTTCATCACATCAGCGACGGTCTTCGTCATGCAAATCTCCTCTATTAACTAAATTCGGAATACAAACCTAAGGTGTACACCCTTGTTTATTCCAGGCATCAAATATGCCCTTGGGATGTATCTAATTTACTGAAGCAAACAAATGGGAACGACCATTATTGCACTAATTAAGTGCTGAAATGCCCCTTAAAACACTAAAAAATACTATATTTGCACCAAATTAGTGCTTACTTAGATTTAGAAATATCGTGAATTGCGTAGCCCAAGGCCTCAGTGCCAGCACGTAAAGCAATCCAGGCGCTTTCGAGCAAGTTTGCATCGCCTTTAATGCCCAACTCAATGTGCCGCTCGGAGTAAACGCCACCCCTAGAGGGGTCGCCAACTGACGGAAGACTAAAGACCTTTACGCCCGGGAAACTCGCCTCAATACGCTCCATTAAGGGGGTGAGGGTTGATTCAATACCCTTGGGAACAATGAAGCTCTGCTCAGCCCAGTTCTCGCGATGAAATAGATCTTGATAATAGTTATCCAAACACCAGGCCATCATCGGAGCTGCCATCACCGGAAAGCCTGGAACAAAGTAGTGCTCTCGAATAGAAAAACCTGGAATCTGGTTGTAGGGATTAGGAATGATGTCGCTACCCAGCGGGAACTCACCCATTTTGAAGCGATGTTGATTTTCAGGGGCGCTTAAATCGGCTTTAGCAGGATCCCCTTCAGCCATCACCTGAATGCGTCCAGCAATTAATTCTTGCGCAGTCGGATGCAACGCAGTTTTAGTACCGAGAGCCAAAGCGGCGCACTGCCTTGTGTGATCATCGGGAGTAGCGCCAATGCCACCAGTACTAAACACCACGTCACCACTAGCAAAACTATCTTTCAAAGTAGCTGTAATTTGCTGAGGATCATCCGCAACATATTTAGCCCAAGATAAACTCAAACCACGCTCGTTTAATAGTTCAATTAATTTACTGAGGTGCTTATCTTGACGACGCCCCGATAGGATTTCATCGCCAATCACTATTAAGCCAAAACGGCGTGACTTCACTTCAGGCACATCAATGCCAACCTTTTTTAATGCTTCAACCATGGTACGGGAGCTCCATATCAATGACACGCGCTTCAATATTGAGCGACTTATCTAATTCATCACTACGCAATTCTTTTAATGCATCTAGCAAGTAATGGGTAAACCACAATGCTGCGAACACAAAAATTAAAGAGTAAACCCAAAGAGCAACAAAACTCACAATTGGGAATAAGACTAGCGCTAACGCCGAGGTCGCCCAAAAGAAAGTGGGCACAGCACCGAGCATGCCCGAAACAATCCCCATCGCTAACAGCGGCCAGCGATGCCGATGCAAGAGCGTATCGCGCTCCTCAGCAGTCGCATGTTGTGCCAATACGTCGTAAGACATTAAACGCATGGTCAACCAACCCCAGAGCAGTGGTGGCAAGATTGCTACTAATGGCGGTATCCACCACACTGGCAAGGTCAACATCACCAAAGCTAGACAGATCAAAGCAGACCACAGGGTATAAATAAAGCTACCGAATAAACCGCCGCCCTTCTTTCGCTCAAGATCTTTATAAGCATGCTGACGCGTCACCAACCTTACAATAGTTGGCACGCTTGTAAAGGCAATGAATACCAAAAGACTGATCGAGATGAGTGGAATCAAAAGCATTACAAAAAAGAGTGGCGCAATCCAGGCGCGTGCATTTTCAAAGCCAGCCCAAATCAGACCATCCTGAATCCAACTCGTGAAGATGGATGTTGTCAGAAAGATGCTGAGCATTTCCAGTGCTGGCGTCCAGGTTAGCCAAATTAAGCCACCCCATAAAATCGAGACGATCAAAAAAGGACGCAGACTTAACCACAGCATTCTGGGATGCATTGTTCCAACTAAAGCCAAGCCGAAAGACTTGAATACTTGCTGCATGCTATCCATAGATTTCCATTACTACTAAATGAACTGCTAGTTTTATTTTGCCCTAGGGAAAATTTCACGCACTGAATGAATCAAGCCCTGCCACTGCTGTTGAAATACATTGGGTGAAATAGCTAAATCCCGGACGCCAGTAGGATGAACTTCTTTAGGAAAAATTGCAGTACTAAACATCATGTCCCACCAGGGAAACAAGACGCCAAAATTGCAACCGCCCAAAACACCAGGCTTACCTTTAGCTTCATGCCCATACCCTACCGCATGATGCATACGGTGGTACATCGGAGAAACCAAGAGGTACTTAAATGCACCGAGATGAATTTTGAGATTAGCGTGTTGCCAACTCTGGATAAATTGACTCAAGACTACTAACAAAATAAATTGACTTGGAGATACTCCAAATAGTAATGCAAAGAAAGCAAATACGACCGCATGCAAGATGCTATCCAGAATATGGTTGCGATCATCAGACCAAGCGGTCATGACGGTTTGACTGTGATGCAAAGCATGCAACTGCCACCACCAGTTAAAAGTATGTGAAGCGCGGTGATACAAGTACTCTACAAAATCCAGTAATACAAAGTAGATGCAGAAACTCACCAAAGGAATCGAGGTTACCGGTGGCCACCATGACTCCACATTCAATCTAGCAAAACGAAAATCATGGAGGATGGAATCGATTTGAAAGAAAAAGCCTGACAAGGCAAGAAAAATCAAGCCATGAAAAATGCCAAGACGATGAAATAAGGTATAAAAAACATCCGCTTTAGAGCTATTAGCAAAACGTTCCTGTGTTTCAGCGGGTGCAAGTCGTTCCCAAGTACGCAGAATGGCCGCAATCAGCAAAATCTGGATGCAGCCGAATAAAAACCAATCAATACCGTCAAACACATCTTCGGCCATCGACATGAGATCAAATTGGTACAAAATCGGCCCAGCAATATTGGCAAACAAGAATTCTTGAATGCTGGCATAGGCTGAAGCAATAGTGGCTATAAAAGGATTGGAATCCATATCCCTAATTGTGACTGATTTATCTTATTTTGGCAGGGTTGCAAAGCAAAAGCCGCGACCCTTTAAATTGATAATCAACTGCTCTAAAACCGCCGGAGCCCAGGGATCCTTGCGCGACCAAACACCCAAATGAGCCATTGTGATATCGACATCCTGAAGCTGGCTACTCGCTTTATCCAACAGCATCTTATTTGGATGGGTTTGTGAGCTGAGCTCATCACCTAGAAATCCCGCAGGATTCCATCCAATATGCTGATAACCGCATTGACTTCCCATCCGAATCGAACGAGGCGATGTTTTTCCTCCAGGGGCACGCCAAATTTTCTGGATACCAGTACCCGTCAGTTCTTTAAAGCGTTCATCCACCCGTCGGATTTCTCGGCAATAGCTTGCTTCGTTATAAAGGGTTGCGACACCCGATTTTGGTCCGAATTGTGGCTTTGCAAAGATCTCACCGCTTGGTCCATCTTTGACAAAGTACAGATGGTCGAAGGTATGACTGCCAAAATGATGGCCCTCTCGGACACGGTCCTGCCAATAGGATTTCCAAGATTCATCTAGAGAGAAATCGCCGCGACTTGTTTTTTCATTCGCGAGAAAAAAAGTGGCTTTAATGTTTTGACGATTCAGTATGTCAGCAATAGTTTGCGCAACAGACATATTGCCGGTATCAAAGGTAAGGTAAACCGTTTTTTTACAGTGAGTCTCTTGAGAAAAGCCAAGCGAAGAACATGTCACTAAAAAAAATAGCACTGTTAGTCGAACAAGAGCAGTATTCCAATGCATCTAATTGAGTTACTCCCAAGCAGCGCGGGGGGTGAAGAAAACGCCATGTGGTGATTTGCCAACCGGAATCACAGTGACTAATTTCATGGTGGGAATATCAATTACCCCTGCTTTTTTGGAGAAACGAAAAGTAACCCACATCGTTTTTCCATCAGGCGTAATTTCCATATCGTCTGGGCCCGCAGGCAAGCCAGTGATATCCCCTGTTTTTTCCAAGGCCTGCATATTAATCATGCTGATGGTTGAAGCAATGCGGTTACTTACGAAGACATGCTTTTTATCACCCAATGGACGGAAGTTGTGAGCACCCTTCCCAGTAAAGATCCGCTTCACTTCTTTACGATTTTTCCAGTCAATGACTTGAACATTGTCCTCGCCTGTAATGCCAACCAATAGATATTGGTCCCCAGGCGTCATCCAAACACCAGCAGGCACTTTACCTGTGGTCATTTTCCAAATAACAGTCTGTGTATCTAAATCAATTGCAGCCAATTCATTAGAGTCTTGCAAAGTGATAAATGCGATCTTACTGTCTGCAGTAAATGCAACGTGACTTGGCGTCTTACCCAATTTGACAGACTTAGCTAGCTTGAGATCCGCACCTTGTGCGTGATACACGTCCACCCTATCCAAGCGATTACCATTTGCAACAAACCACTTATGATTGGGCGAGTAGCCAATCTGGTATGGATCGATGATGTCAGGGATCTTGCCTGTCAACTCACCGGTAGTGGGATTCATCAGCACCACATCATTACCTGCAGCATTCGCAATCAGGAGTGTCTTTTGATCGGGAGTCATCATCAAGTGATGCGGTTCTTTGCCAACGGGCACAGTCTTAATCACTTTACGGCTAGGCATATCAATCAAGCTGACCGTTGCCTCTCCAGAGTTCAGCACGACCGCCAACTTAGGCTCGGCGTTGGTCTGCGTAGTTGTTGGAATTTGAGCAAAAACGCCATTATGAAAACCGAAGATGGCAAAGGCCATCAAAGTTGAAATAGTGCCAAATTTGGCTTTATTGATATATGTGTCCATAGCTGTCATTGTAAGCATTGAAATGCGTGCCTTACCCTCCTTTCGGAGGATAAACTTGACTTAACGCAAGCTGGCCAGAATCTTTTCTAAGCGCTTCAAGGACATTGTTGTTGGGGTCTTTAATTCTTGGGCATATAAGGCCACCCTCAACTCCTCCAGCTGCCAGCGGAAATCGGTCAAAGCCTGATCTTCCGCCATGGCATAGTTGGCAGATCCACGACTGCCTTGAACCAGCTTTTGCCATGGTCTGGCAACAGACTCCCAATCTTTTTGACACTGCGCATCACGACTAGGATTGGCGCGTAATTTATCAATGCGCATCGCAATCGCCTTGAGGTAGCGAGGGAAATGCACTAGCTGACCATATGGCGTATCTGATACGAATTTAGGGAAGATTAATCCCTGCGCTTGTGTCTGAATGTCTGTGTAAGCGGAAGCCGAGGCGGCCTTAGCTTGAGCCAACTTCTTTTGGAGGTCGGCGTGAGCTTGTAGAGCTGCTAAGGCATGCTTTGAAATCTCTTGCGCAATCAGAGCTAAGCGTGGCTTACCTGCCTGCAGACGCTCGGCAAATTGCTCGGCGCTCACTGGTAGCGGATCATTCATAAACGCCCGCTCTACAGCAAGATTTAGAATTTGCTCAATCAAACCGTCCACTGAGCCCACATTAATAAAGAGTAGACCAAGCTCCCGAATTCCAGGGAGTTGTTTCTGTAGCGCTTTGAGCGTGTCTTTGTTCGACAAAGAAAATAGTCTTCGAAGACCTAGCCAATGATGTTTCCTAGCTTCTAGCAAATCATCAAACACCTCAAGATCGCATGACTCCGTCCGATCCACTAAAGCCGGATAGCCAAATAAAGTGCGATTGCCTTTTTGGATCTCCAGCGTTTCAGGTAGTTCACCAAAGTCCCAAGTGCGATAACCGCCCTGCTCTACATTTTTTATTGCAGAGGCATTGGCAGCCTGGTTTGTTTTGGCGCCAGTATTTTGGGCGCTTACTGCGACTTCAGCGCCAAGCTCTTCTTGAACTGCTTGTTGGGCAATCGCCTGGAATGCAGTTCGAGCTGTCTCACCGTATTCAGCGCGTAATCGAGATAAATTGCGCTCTAACTCCAGCTGTCGCCCGTGCTCGTCGACGAGACGGAAATTCATTGAAGAATGTAGGGGCAAGGATTCTGGTCTGAAATCGCTACGCTTGATTTCTAAACCACGTTCTTTACGAATATCGGTAATCAAGCTATCTAAAAAGTCGCCTACTCCAAACTGTTTTTCTGCAAGCATGCGCTCTAAAAACGATTTTGCATACTCTGGTAGCGGAACGCAGTGACGACGTAGTTTCTGAGGAAGTGATTTAAGCAGTAGATGAATTTTTTCCTCGCACATCCCTGGCACCAGCCATTCACAGCGCCGACCATCCACCTGATTTAGCAGCGTCAGGGGAACAACCAGAGTAACTCCATCTTTAGGGCTGCCTGGTTCAAAGTGATAAGTCAAACTCAACTCGGTGCCACCAACGATCATCTTTTTGGGATAGCGATCTACCGTAATGCCAGCAGCTTCATGGCGCATTAAATCTGCTTTGGCTAAACGTAAGAGAGCATCAGGCGCCCCCTGATTAGCTCCCTCGGCTCTAGATGCTTTCTTCAGCCAAGCATTCATACCCTCTCTACTGAGGACATCTTTAGGAATACGTGAATCATAGAAAGCAAATAAGAGATCGTCATCCACTAGGACATCAGGACGCCTGGAGCGATGCTCTAGCGCTTCGATTTCTTTGATTAATCTGCGGTTATGCCAGAAGAATTCAAAACTTCCGGGATATTTCTTTCTAGCATCAGCCTCGGCCTCTCGCATCAACGCTGGAGTATCCATACGCCCAAACATCTCCTCTTGGACTAAGGCCTGTGTAATAAATATTGAACGCGCATCTTCAGGGTTGTGCGGCTCATAGCGAACTCGGCGCCCATGATAAATAGGTAAGCCATACAAAGTGCCACGCTCAAAGGCCATCACTTCACCTTGACGACTATCCCAAAATGGCTCACTCAAGGATTTAATGAGGCGGTGAGCAGCAACCTTCTCCACCCAACTAGGCTCAATTTTGGCAATCGTGCGGGCATACATGCGATTAGTTTCTTGAAGCTCACCAGCCAAAATCCAAGCTCCCGCTTTTTTGCCAATAGTGGAGCCTGGCCAAATAAAGGGTCGAATGCCACGCGCACCGATATAGCCACCGATCTTGCTACCACGTTCTTGAGATTTTTCATCCTCTTCTTTTTTTGCCACATAACCAAGAAGGCCTGTTAATAGGGATAGATGAACTTGCTCATAAGTAGCTGCTGACGGATTTTCTTTCCAACCCTTTTCACCCAACATCGTATGGAGCTGACCATGAACATCGCGCCATTCACGCAAACGTCTTGGAGATAAAAATTTACTACGGCATAAGTTCTCTAGCTGGCGATTGCTATGTTTATGTTTCAGCGCATCCTGATACCAATCCCAAAGCTTCACAAAGCTCAAAAACTCAGAACGTTCATCCGCAAACTGTAAATGTGCTTGATCAGCAGCGGCGGCTTGATCCATCGGCCGATCGCGGGGGTCTTGCGTAGCTAAGGCTGAAGCGATGATGGTGACTTCACGCAATGCATTTTGCTCTTTGGCTGCCAAGAGCATGCGGCCAATTCGGGGGTCGAGGGGAAGATCGGCTAATTGCTTACCGGTAGGAGTTAACTTGAAGCTATTGTTAATGTCCTTGTCGCCATCATTAGAGCTATCGTCATAGACGATGGCACCCAGCTCATCTAACAGCTGCACACCATCAGCAATCGCACGGCCTAGGGGCTTGTCAATAAATGGGAATTCCTGAATGCGAGGTAAGCGCAAAGAACTCATGCGCAGCAATACCGCCGCTAGCGAGCTACGCAGAATTTCTGGATCGGTAAATTTGGGGCGATTTAAATAGTCTTGTTCGCTATATAGACGAATACAAATACCATCTGATACACGACCACAACGGCCTGCCCTTTGATTGGCGGCTGCTTGAGATATTGGCTCAATTTGCAGTTGCTCTACTTTATTGCGATAGGAATAGCGCTTCACGCGTGCCAGCCCACTGTCAACTACATAGCGGATATTGGGCACCGTTAGCGAAGTCTCTGCAACGTTGGTCGTCAAGATGATGCGTCGACCATTGCCAGAATTGAATACGCGCTCTTGCTCTGCAACCGATTGTCGAGCAAAGAGACTTAATATCTCTGGATGAAAGCGTTGCTGTAGAACGTGGTCTTTTCTGAGAACTTCGGCACAATCCCGAATCTCTCGCTCTCCAGGCAAAAAGACTAAGACATCACCAGCGCCTGAAGCGCCCTCTCGCCACACTTTAGAAATTGCTTCTGCTACTGCATCTGGAATCTCTTTAGCTTCTTTAGACTCTTTTTTTCCATCTGGCTTAGTGTCTGGTTCCAATGGTTCGTAGCGCTGCTCTACAGGGAAGAGTCGTCCGCTGACCTCAATGACCGGCGCAGACTTGCCATTCAATGAAAAATGGTCCGAGAAACGCTTGGCGTCGATCGTGGCTGATGTGATGATCAGTTTGAGATCTGGGCGCTTAGGGAGTAACTGGCGAAGATAGCCCAGTAGAAAATCAATATTGAGGCTACGTTCATGGGCCTCATCGATGATGAGGGTGTCATAGGCACGCAGCTGGGGATCCCTCTGAGTCTCGGCCAACAGGATGCCATCAGTCATTAACTTGATAGAGGCGCCCTGACTGGTCTTGTCGGCAAAGCGCACTTGGTAACCCACGTCCTGGCCAATTGGAGTACCCAGCTCCTGGGCTATGCGCTTCGCTGTGGCAGTTGCAGCAATACGGCGAGGTTGCGTATGCCCAATGAGGCGGCCACCGTTGATGGTGCCCCTACCGAGATCTAGACAGATTTTGGGTAATTGGGTTGTTTTGCCAGAACCGGTCTCACCACAGACGATCACGACTTGATGAGAGCTCAAGGCATCCTTGATGATTTGGCGCTGGCCTGATACTGGCAACTCCTCCGGAAAGCGAATTTCTAGCCGGCGTGAGGTGTTGGAAGCAGGCACAGTCGCAGGGCTTGCTTTGGGTTTTTGTTGGTTTATGGGCTCTTGCACCCTATAATTTTCTCACTATGCCAACAAATGCACCAAACCCCGGCTCAAACGCCGAAGAATCAAGCTCCAACTTTCCTTTTGTGGGGTGGCTGCGTGATGTTGCGCCCTATATCCATAGCTTTCGCGAGAAGACCTTTGTTATCGCCTTTGCTGGTGAGCTTGCCCAAGAAATCGGCCTTGAGAATCTGATTGAAGATATCGCCATGTTGCATGCCATGGGTATGCGCATTGTTTTAGTTCACGGCATCCGCCCTCAAATTGAAGAGCAGCTCACGCTCCGCAATATCAAAAGTCAGTTTGGCACTAGCGCCATGCATAGTCATCGGATTACGGATGCAGCAGCTTTAGAGTGCGTCAAAGAGGCTGCTGGTGAATTGCGCTTAGATATTGAAGCGGCATTTAGTCGTGGATTGCCCAATACACCGATGGCAGGCTCACGCATTTCAGTAATCTCAGGTAACTTCATTACAGCAATGCCTGTAGGCGTAGTTGAGGGCATTGATTACATTCATACTGGCTTGGTGCGCAAGGTGGACTCCACCTCCATCAAACTTTCGCTCGACAGCAACAAGATTGTGCTGCTCTCACCACTAGGCTTCTCACCTACAGGTCAAGCGTTCAATCTTGCTTTTGAGGATGTTGCCGCGTCTACTGCTGCAGCACTAAAAGCAGATAAGCTCATTTTCTTAAGCCCCTATGCTGGCCTGAAAGATGAAGAAGGTGATTACATTACCGAACTCTCTATGCCACAGCTACAAGAATACGTCGCGCAACATGCAGAGCTCGATCTTGGGATGAAGAGTTTGCTGAATATTTCTGGTAGAGCGATCCGCGCTGGCGTAAGCCGCGTTCACTTCTTACCTTGCAATCAGGATGGCGCTCTTTTAGAGGAGCTCTTTACCCACGATGGTATTGGCATGATGTTGGCCTCCTCCGATATTGAGAATTTACGTGAAGCGAATCAAGATGACGTTGGCGGCATCTTGCAGCTTACGAGCCCACTTGAAGAAGAGGGTATTTTGGCTGCTCGCGGTCAAGATGTGATTGAGCGTGACATTCAGCGTTTCTCTGTGATTGAGCATGACCGCGTTCTCTTCGGTTGCGCCGCCCTCTTCCCCTTCCCCAATGGTGTTGGTGAGCTTGCTTGCCTCGCAGTAGACCCCGATGTTCAAGGCTCTGGCGATGGAGAGCGTTTACTGAAGCGTGTTGAGATGCGGGCAAAACGGGAAGGCATTAAAAAACTTTTTGTTTTGACTACTAGAACAGAGCATTGGTTTTTAAAGCGCGGCTTTAAGCGCGCCTCTGTTGACGATCTTCCTGAAGAAAGAAAGCAGATTTATAACTGGGATCGCAAATCCATGGTTCTCACAAAAGATCTATAAGTTTTTATAGTTTTTTTGGTTGAGATTAATTAGATTTAGTACATCGTATTTGAAAGGCATTACAAATGGCACGCATGGTTCAATGCATCAAACTGAATAAAGAAGCTGAAGGTATGGACTTTGCTCCACTGCCAGGCGATCTAGGCAAGAAGATTTGGAATCAAGTCTCCAAAGAGGCTTGGGCAGCCTGGTTGAAACAACAAACCATGTTGATTAATGAAAATCGCCTGAATATGGCCGATCCACGCGCTCGCCAATACCTACTCAAACAAGTTGAAAAGTACTTCTTTGAAGGTGGTGCAGACATGGCTCAGGGCTACGTACCGCCAGCTGAATAATAATTTTCGAATATCGCTTGACGAGTTAAATACAGAGGCATAGGATAAAGCTGTAGTCAGTCAGAACTCGTGATCGGCTACATTGGCGAAAGCCACTACTCGTAAGCATATCTATGTGCTTATGGGCACTGGGAACCAAAGCTCTTCCCTTTGCCTGCGCCATGAAGAATCATGGCAAACAAACCCGATGGATCAGCTTGCTGCCCCATCGGGTTTTTTATTTAGAAAGTAATTCTACTTACACCGGATACATTGCTCACCAGCAAAAGATCAGCTTTCTCTTTTGCAAATAGACCGACAGTGATGACGCCAGCAATTTGATTGATTTGAACTTCAAGTGCGAGTGGATTGGAGATTTTCAAGCCAGCTACATCTAAAATCCAGCCCCCGTTATCCGTGACAAAAGGCTGACTTGGTGTCTGCCCTAAATCAGTCCGAGTCTCTTTCGCCATTCTGAGTGTTACCGTTCCGCCCAACTTCGCTAATTCTTGAGTAACAATTCCTTTGGACAATGGGATGATCTCCACTGGCAATGCAAAGTTACCCAACACTGGAACCTGCTTGGAAGAGTCGCAAATACAGATAAATTGCTTTGCCATTGAGGCAATAATCTTTTCGCGGGTCAAGGCACCACCACCACCCTTGATCATGTGACCCGCAGGATCAATTTCATCAGCACCATCTACATAGGCGGGCAACTGATCTACCTCATTAGGGTCCAAGACCTTAAAACCATGCTTTAAGAGGCGCTCAGTAGTGGCATTAGAACTCGATACAGCCCCCAAAAAATGATCCTTATGGGGTGCTAAAGCATCAATAAAGCAGTTAGCAGTTGAACCAGTTCCAATACCCAAGATCTGTCCAGCAGGCAGCTTTAAGACCTCATCCCGCGCCGCTTCACCTACCAATTGTTTTAGTTGATCCTGATTCATGATCTTGCCCAATATCCTTATCTAAACTGGAACAGCCTTATTTATGCATCTATCATATGATATTCACATCTATCTTCCCTGATTCATTAATTGAGAGCATTGCACATACCGATGACATCAAGCGCTACCGCACTGAGCCAACTCAAACAACTCACTACCGTCGTGGCCGATACCGGCGACTTTGAGCGTATGCAGGAATACCAGCCCCAAGATGCGACTACCAACCCCTCACTCATCCTGAAGGCTGCGCAGCAAGCCAACTATCAGGCGCTGGTTAACCAAGTTAAATCAGCCCACCCCAGCATGAAACCAGCCGACTTGGTTGACCACATCTTGGTAGCCTTTGGTCTTGAGATTTTGAAAATCGTTCCAGGAAGGGTTTCGACTGAAGTAGATGCCCGCCTCTCTTTTGATACTCAGGCAACCATTAGTAAAGCAAGACGTCTCATCGCACTTTATGAGTCTCACGGCATTGATCGAAAACGCGTCTTAATTAAGCTGGCTGGGACATGGGAAGGTATTCAGGCAGCCAAGGTTTTGGAGGCCGACGGCATTCATTGCAATATGACACTGCTTTTCTCTTTGGTACAAGCTGCAGCCTGTGGTGCAGTCAATGCGAAATTGATTTCACCATTTGTAGGACGCATTACCGATTGGTACAAAGCCAAACTCGGCAGTAATTGGAGTGATGTCAATAATGGCGGTGCAAATGATCCTGGTGTCACATCCGTCAAACGCATCTTTCATTACTACAAGCATTTTGGTATCGCTACCGAAATCATGGGCGCCAGCTTTCGTAACACCAGTCAAATTCTAGAGCTAGCTGGATGTGACTTACTGACCATCAGCCCAGAACTTTTGGGCGATCTTCAAAAAAGCGTGGTGGTAGTTGAGAAAAAACTCAATGCTAGCAATGCGGCGAGCGCACTGGCTGACGAAAATATCTCAGCCCTTAAGTTGGATGAATCTAGCTTTAGATTGCAATTGAATAATGATGCGATGGCTACTGAAAAGTTAGCCGAAGGAATACGCAATTTCTGCATCGATACTGAAAAGCTAGAAACGCTTTTAAGTAAGTAATTTTTTAGATCGGCCTATTGAGGAGTCAACATGATTATTCATTGCCCGCATTGCAATAAAGGAAATCGCGTGCCTGCTGAAAAACTCAATCAGACACCAGTTTGTGGCGCCTGCAAACAGGAACTTCTTTCTCTACCGATCAATGCTACTGCCGCAAACTTTAGCGAGCTGGTGACTCAGTCAACGATGCCGGTCATAGTGGATTTCTGGGCGCCATGGTGTGGACCATGCAAGATGTTTGGTCCGACCTTTCAGTCCAGCGCCGTTAGTCATGCAAATCAAGTCTTGTTTGTGAAAGTGAATACTGAAGCAGAACAACTGCTAGGGTCACAGTGGAATATCCGCTCCATACCAACGCTTGCAGGATTTAAAAAAGGCAAAGAAGTACATCGCGTTAGTGGCGCACTACCTCCAGCCCAGCTTGAGCAATTTGTACAGCAATTACTTGCTTAATCAACGCCAGATTACTTCTTTGCGGTACTGATACCTAAGACGCTGTAAGCCGGACAATTTCCTATCATCCCCGTAAGCAAGGGGATGATGCCAATCCAAGCCCATGGGCCAGTAATTGCAAAACCTGCGAGACCCATTAAGGTAACGCCTACAGTCATCCGCAGAACGCGGTCAGTGTGTCCGATATTGCATTTCATGGAAACCTCCTGAGAAAACGGATAGATTGACTGATTATTGAGGCTCCTTAGCCAAACGCTGCCTTAGCGCCTCATACAAGCATACGCCACTTGCTACAGAAACATTCAGGCTCTCAACAACACCCTTCATTGGGATACGAACCAATTCATCACATGTCTCGCGCGTTAAACGGCGCATACCCTCGCCCTCTGCACCCATGACTAGGCCAATTGGACCAGTGAGATCGAGATCATAAATAGATTTTTCGGCCTCATCGTCAGTGCCAATCAACCAAACACCCGCTTCTTGCATTTCTTTCATGCTGCGAACCAAATTGGTCACAGTAATAACCGGCATGACTTCAGAAGCACCGCTGGATACCTTGCTTACAGTTGCATTGATCGATGCTGAACGATCTTTAGGGATAACTACCGCATCGACACCCGCACCATCAGCAACGCGCAAACATGCGCCAAAGTTATGGGGGTCAGTAACTCCATCCAAGACCAAAAACATTACCTTGCTTTGATTGCTTTCTGCATCCTCAACTACCTCGGTAATAGTACGAGCAATCGTCATCTTCTCTGCTAGCGCAACTACACCCTGATGGCGATCATGGCCAGCGAGTTTATGAAGGCGCTCAGCATCAGCCGCATGTAGTCTTTCGCCCAATATCTCTTCGGCTTGCTTAAGAAAATCACCCATGCGGCGATCACGACGACTAGGGTCAAAATATACTGACTTTAGACTTGCTGCATCTACCCGTAAGCGCGCTTGTACCGCATGAAAACCGACTAATATTTGCTTCATCTTTGCTGATCTCTATCCTTTATTACTACTTATTTACGACGCGCCTTAGTGCTGCGAACTGGTGGCTTAGTACCAGCAGGTTTGCCAGCTGGCCTCGATGGCTTCCCAGACTTAGCAACCTTACTTACAGTTCGTCCAGCTTGATTCTTCGATTGATTAGCACCAAGATTACCGGCAGACTTGGCAGCATTCACATTGATGCCAGAATGCTTCTGAGGCTCTTTGCTGCCAGGGCGACCTTTCCTCGGTGACGCTTTTTTATTTGGTCTACCAGCATCGCTAGCCAAGATAATTTGACGGCGGTTGGTAGTGCCCCCCGGCTCCAAGCCCACAGACTTGACCAGACTAAATTCAATCTTGCGGGCGTCAAGGTCAACGCGACTAACCAAGACATGGACCCGATCACCTAGGCGATAACGAATACCCGTTCTCTCGCCACGCAGCTCTTGGCGCGCTTCGTCGTACTGGAAATAATCCCCACCTAATTCAGTTACGTGAATCATGCCCTCGACAAAGAGGTTTTCGAGTTGCACAAATAAACCAAATGAAGCTACACCGGTAACAGTACCAGCATATTCCTGACCCAAGTGGTCACGCATGTAATAACACTTGAGCCAAGCCTCAACATCTCGTGATGCTTCATCTGCACGACGCTCGTTAGATGAGCAATGCACTCCAAGTTGACCCCAAATCGGCAATGCTACATTGGCACCCTTAGGTAATTTAGGTAAACGCGTGCCACTTGCTGCGGCCTCTTTTGCATCACCATGAGACTTCTTCGCATTGACCGCATTCTCACGACCTTTGCCCTTGCGCGGCAGAGTCAGATTCAGTGGAACCATGGGTGGTAATACTGGCGTGTATGGCTTCTTAGCCAAAATCGCCTTGATAACACGATGGGTTAATAAGTCAGGATAACGACGAATCGGACTTGTGAAATGCGAATACGCAGGATATGCAAGACCAAAGTGGCCTTCGTTTTCAGGCT
>JACCDG011016286.1_pt1 | contig 40262 bp, 37 predicted proteins | sample 7442471 | NCBI WGS metagenome assembly JACCDG01 (sample SAMN15323444, study PRJNA562643) | freshwater metagenome | isolation source: river surface water | place: USA:Blue River Watershed | collected 2017-08-17 | reverse complement strand
TTTACACCGTGCATGGCTTTGGCTTCAAACCCGAAGTGCCAATGGTGCGACGCACCGCTGCGGCACTGGCCGAGCACATGATGGCGCGCTGGACCGCGCACATGATTTGTGTGTCCAAGTACGAACGTGACTTGGCCTACAACTTAGCGATTGACCATGAACGCATTCACGTCATTCCTAACGGCATTGCGCGTTTGCCCAAAGCTGAGCCCTCGCAAACAGAAGGCGAGGAAGCCACTCGCGGTGCGGCATCCAACAGCAGCTCAACACCATCGTCGGCAGCACCTCGCCTCATCATGGTGGCACGCACCAAAGCGCCCAAGCGCCACGACTTGCTGTTGCAAGCCTTGGCCAAAGTGCGTAACACCTTGGGCTACGAACTACCCGTGACGTTTGCTGGCGATGGCCCACTCACCGCCACCTTGCAAGCGCAGGCCAAAGAACTCAACCTCAAACTCGTCACGTGGGCGGGCGATGTGGGCAACATCAGCGAACTGCTGGCACAGCACGAGGTGTTTGTGCTCTTGTCCGACCACGAAGGCATGCCCATCACCGTGCTCGAAGCCATGCGCTCGGGCTTGTGCATTTTGGCTAGCAATCTACCTGGGATTCGCGAGCAAATTAGCACTTACCAAGACGGCGTCTTGGCGGCCAACACAGCAGACGCTGTAGCCGAAAAACTTCTGCAGCTGGTGCGCGACCCGCACATGCGCAAGCGCTTGGGCAAGTCTGCACAGCAGCGCTTTGAAGACAGCTTCGCCGCAGAGACCATGGCCGAGCGCGTGCTGCAGGTTTACCGCCAATGCACCCAAGAAGCGCAGCCAACAACGGCCGCTGCAGATGCCAACACTGCCATGCCCAACAGCAACGTTTTGGTTTCAGCCTCCGTGCGCCGCCGCGATGCGCTGCAACGCTGGGCCTTGTGGGGCGTGTGGATGTTGGTCCCAAGCCTCATGGCCGCGCAACTTTTGGAAGACGCGGGCTTGATGACCTACCAATTTGGTGAAACGCTGTGGTGGTGCATCTTGCCCTACGCCATCGCCACGCACTTGCTGATGCGCGCATCCAACCTCCCCGTGGCCGAGCGCAGCGGCGTTTTGTGGGTGTCTACCACCGCGCCATTTGTGTTCACGCCCTTGGGCTTTGCGCTTTTGCAGCAGCCCTACTCACGCGCCGCCGTGGTGTGGGCCTATGCAGCCACCACGCTGTGGCTGTGGTGGGGCTACCGCCGCCATGTCAAACACCGCGCCTTGCGTTTGGTGCACATCGACACCACCGTGCCTGCACAACTCGCAGCGTGCCTGCAGCCCAACACGCTTGACCCACAAGCCGTTCAACTCATCGCCTGGAACCCGAGCAGCGACACACCGCTGCCCGCGTGCGACGGCGTGGTGCTTGACCGCCATGTGCGCAGCACCGACGAACGCACGCGTTTGTTGGGCGAGCTGAAGATGCAACACCTGCGCCTGTACAGCGTAGAAGCCGTGGCCGAACTCACCAGCGGCCGCAAGATGCTGCCCACGGCCACCGACACGCTTTGGGAGATTGACAACGACCCCAGCTACGACCGCGCCAAGCGCCTGTTGGATGTGGCCACCGTCATTGCATTTGCTCCCTTATGGTTGCCACTTGCCGCGTGCGTGGCGTTGGCTGTGCGCTTGGACTCCAAAGGGCCTGCACTGTATTCGCAACCGCGCGTGGGCCGCGATGGCCAAGTGTTCACGTTGTGGAAATTTCGCAGCATGGTGCACGGCTTGCAAGCACCGGGCGTGCACTTTGCACAAGCCGAAGACCCCCGCATCACACGTGTGGGCCGCGTGTTGCGCCGCACACGTTTAGACGAACTGCCGCAGCTTTTCAACGTGCTCATGGGCCACATGAGCCTCATTGGCCCACGGCCTGAGCAAACCGCGTTTGTGCGCGACTTTGCAGCCACCATCCCCAGCTACCCCTATCGCCACTTGGTGCGCCCAGGCCTCACGGGTTGGGCCCAGGTGCAGCAAGGCTATGCCGACAGTGCCGACACCACACGCATCAAACTCAGCTACGACTTGTATTACGTGGCGCACTACTCGCTCGCACTCGATTTGCTGATTGCCGCGAAAACCGTGAAGACGGTTTGCACAGGTTTTGGTGCGCGATAAGCCAATGAACACCCGCCGCATTCTGTTGCTAGAAGAACCCTCATGGGGAGGCGTGCACACCATGACGCGCACCCTAGCCGATGCCCTAAGCGCGCAAGGCTGGCAAGTCACCGCGCTGCCTTGGCAACAAACCGAATGGCCCACTCTGGTGAGAGCCGCCAAGCAGCATGACGTGATCGTGGCCACCCACAACTTTGGCCCCACGTATTGCGGCGCAGCGCTCAAAGCCATCACCGGCAAACCGCTGGTCAGCTGGGTGCACGGCCCGTTGATGGATGTGTTGCAAGAAGCCCGCACCTCGGCACTCAAAAAACTTTGGCTGCGCTTGCTATACAAACAAGTCAGCCAGTTTGTGTGCGTGTCTCGCACCACGCAAGACTCGTTGCTCAGCTTCATCACGTTGGGTAAACAACAACGCTGCACCGTGGTGCCCAATGGTTTGGCCCCCATGCCTGCGGGCCAAACCATTCATGTGCATGCAGGCCACGGCGGCGGGGGCATGCCACCTTTGTTGCTGGGCTATGTGGGCCGCTTGTCTACTGAGAAACGCCCTCACTTGGCCATCGACGCATTGCGCTATTTACCCGACGAAGCACAACTGGGCATCGTGGGCGATGGCCCCGTACACCGCAAAATAGTGCACGACAGCATGGACTTGCTATCGCAAGGCCGCCTGCATTTTTTGGGCAAACACCCCAGTGGCGCAAGCCTGTACACACCTTGGCAAATGACGCTGCTCACCTCGCGGTACGAGGGCTGCCCTATGACGGCACTCGAGTCTCTAGCCTGCGGCGTGCCCTGCGTATCGTTGCCCATCCCCGCCATGCGCGAGTTGTACGACTTAGACGCCCCCTATCTGCTGGCCCGTGGCGATGCCCCCGTCTCGTTGGCCGAAGCCGTGATGACCACCCTCAGCCTGCCCGAACAACAAGTGCGTGATGACATCGCACGCATCGTGGCGAGGCATCACATCGATGGGTTTGTGGATAAGTGGGAAGAGGTGCTACACGCATGCTGAAACCCACCATCTGCATCCACTTCGTGCGCGGTGGCCCAGCCTACTTGCCCGAGATTGATGCCTACGTTGACTTCATCACCTCACGCGGCCACCAAGCCTTGGTGCACGACACCGGGGCCAGCGTGCCCATCAACGCGCAAGTGGTGTGGTGGATGTGCGGGCGCGTGCCCAGCGCTGAAGCGCGTCGCTTGAAAAACGCGTTTCACATCCACGAATACGCATCTACCTCAGCTCCGCCCAAAGCATGGCTGAAAGACTTCGTCAAGCACTGGACACAGCCGAAGCCAGACTACCGTTTGTTTCAAAACGGCTGGGTGCGCGAGCGCATGGGGTTTGACGACGGCGTGCCTCATGCCTTGCGCGACATGGGTGTTGCACCTGCATTCTTTGATGCAGCAACACAGCCCTGCACACCAGAATTTGACTTGGTCTACTTGGGCGAGATGAACCGCCTGCTGCCTTTTGTGCCGCTGCTGCAAAGCATTCACAATGCAGGCCGCACCCTGCTGCTGGTGGGCGATGTACCCGAAGCACTGCGCATGCAGCTACCCGCCAGCGTGACATGCACAGGCCGCGTGCCATACGCCGAAGTGCCGCATCAGCTACGCCGTGCACGCTTTGGCTTAAACCTGGTGAGCAACATTGAGCCCTACAACCAACAGACCTCCACCAAACTGCTGGAGTACTGCGCTGTAGGCTTGCCCGTGGTTAGCAACAACTACGCTTGGGTACGCTACTTTGCGGCGCACTACCAGGGCAACTTGCATTTGCTACGCGACGACCCCAACAGCTGGCAACACAGCTTTGGGGAAGCGCTCGATGCCTACCCCTATGTGGTACCCGATGTGCGCGACCTGGTTTGGCCCAAGCTCCTTGGCAAACTCGCCATTTGGAAACACCTGCACATCACGTCAGGCGGTGAGCAATGAGCACCAGCCGCGTGGTGGCGCTCTCGAGTGCTGTGGCGTTTGCCACGCAAGTGGCCTTTGCGCTGCTCATGCTGCGCTTGTTCTCGCCACAAGAGGTGGGCGAGTTTTCGGTCATCAGCCAAATTGGTTTTTTCTGGATGACGCTCGCCTTGGCCCAAGCGCCAATGGGCATGCTGGCCAACCAACACTTGCCGGCCCATATCGCCGCACAACACGCGTGGCGTGCCAGTGCTTTGCGCGGCTTGGCTTTGTTACCCGTAGCGGCTTTGGCTGTGTGGTTCAGTCAGCTCAGCCTATGGCCAGCTTTGCTATGGGCGCTGCTCTTGGCGTTTTGCCAAATGGGCTGGATGTTGGCGCAAAGCTTCACCCTGCGCATGGGCGCGACTTGGCCGCAAGCGGCTGTGCGTGTGCTACCGCCTGTGACTGCGGCAGCTGCTGCACTCACTGCTGCTCTGGTAGGTGCATCACTCGGCTGGAGCGGCCCCACTTTAGTAGTCTCCGCGCTGCTAGGCTATGCCGTGGGTGCGGCCTGGCTGGTGCCTGCCTTGCGCGCACGTGATTCGCATGCCAGCAATGCTGCCGCCATTGCCACGCAGCAGTCTGACCCTCGTAGCGCCACCCTGCGTATGGCCCACACGCTGGTAGACGCACTGCTAGCCACAGCCATCATCGTGGTGTGGCAACGCATGTATGGCGCAGAAGAAACCGGTTGGATGAGCGCCCTGCTGCGCGTGCTGGGATTTGTGCCTGCAGTGGTGCACATGGCATGGGCACAAGTGGCATTGGCCAAAGGCCATCAAAACACAAACCCTTGGTGGCTAGGCCTAGGCGCATTCGCCTGCGTCATTGTGCTGGGTTTATCGTGCGCCATAGCGCTGCAGCTTGAGTGGCTTGATGCACGTTGGTCTGGCGTCTGGCCTTACATCGCCCCCTTAGTGATGTGGCAGGGCAGCGCATGCTTGTCTGCTGCATTTAGCCACCGACCTTTTCAAACGCGATCAGCCAGTGCCTACTCGTGGGCCTGCATGGCGCTGGGTGTGTTGCAAGCGGGGGTGTTGTTAGTGCCGATGGGTTTGGCGGAGTCCATCGATGCCGCGCAGCACATGGTTGCGTTTGCGCTAGTTAGCAGCATGGGGCTGCTAGGGTTAGCAGGGTGGATGTCGCGCTTGCGCTAATGCTTTAGCGCTTCAGTCGAATCATCAACTCAGCCTTGAGCTTGAACTGCGACAAATCAACCGACTCAATGGCTACAGAGGCTTGGGGGATCTCGCCACGATGCAGTATCTTTTTATCGAAGTCTCTCTGCGTCAGACTCCATTTGCGCAAAAACTGTTTGCGCCCATCATTCTTCTTGATGCGACCAGTAGAAACACATGCAAAGTGATAAACCAAACTGCTGCCGACACCTAGAAAAATACGACAGCCCGCATGGTAGAGCTTCATCGTGAAATCATTGTCACTGCTCATACCTGGCGAAAACTCTGTGCTGTAACCGCCCACCTCGTGCCACATCCATGTAGGCACCAAGGTTGGAGGCCAAGTGGAACCCAGCCAATTGCTTCGCTTCAAGCTATGGCACGTCGACAAAGCCAGAGCCTCGTTCCATTGCTCTGCACTTTGACCGAAATCGGCAACCACCACACATTTGTTGCCAGTTTCTCGTGGTTCTACCATCGTGGCGGACAGCATGAAACGCTCCTGGCCAAAACTTTCGGCATGTTTTAACAACTCCACATCCCAATCGGGTAGCACCACCATGTCGTCATTCATGTACACAAGGTACTTTTGTGTCGCCAAAGAAGCAGCGCGATTGACAGCAAAACAAATGCCGATGTTGTCAGGGCTTGCCGTGTGCTCTAAGCCTTGCTCACGCACCCAAGCCAATGATCCATCCGCCCCATCGTTCACATGGATCAATATCTGATGGTCGTACTTTGAGTTTTTACGCAAACTCTCTACTAAGAGCTTGATGTACGGCAGGTTGTTCCAAGTGGGAATAACGATTGAAAACATAAAAACCTTTAATCTTTGGATTCAAACGCTTCAGCTTTTGCTGCGTTTAGCATGAGTGAAGCCACACACATCCACAAACCACACAAGACAACACGCCCCGAGTTATGGCTTAAAAAAGTTTGGGTCAAACCGAAGTCCAAAAACATCATGGGTATCACCATGCCCGCCATTGCAAGAGCACGTACATCTGGGCGCACGTCTTGCAAATAAGGCTTAAAGAACAACAGCATAGGCACCAAATACAAAGCCAAATACAAAGCCAGTCCTACAAGACCTCTTTTAAATGCTACGTTTAGGTATTCATTGTGTAGATGCGTAAAGCCAGACGAAAAACTACTCAAGCGTCCCTCGGCAATAGCAGCATCTCTCACTTCCAACCAGCCTTGGTTACCGTGCCCAATAATTGGCGCCTTTCCAATTTCTTGAAACGCCACAGACCACATGGCCAAGCGAGCACCCACAGAGGTATCTTGCTTGCCATGATCAAAAAACGCATTGAACTCGCTCACTGCAACCGCAATACGCGACTGCACCACCCCGTTGGGCTGTAGAGTTGGAATTGCGAGTGCAATAAGCATAGCAAGTGCCATGAGTCCTCGTTTCAAAGGTGCCCAGTCCTTGGTTGCATTAGCCACGATCCAAATAAAGATCAGCACGACTGCCAGCCAGCCCCCTCGGGTTTGACTCCAAACCGAGGCTGCCAAGCCCCCGGCAAAACCCGCCCACATGAGCATACGCATTGCTACACCCTGATGCCCCACTAAGGCACGCACAATGCAGAGCACGCCAAACAAGAGCGCTACATTGCCAAACTGAATCGGATGGGTGAAACCACCCGCACGCATACCCAACACCACAGCTTGATAGCCAGACAACACAGCGGCGCCTAATGCACCTACAGCCAACCCACCCCAAAACCATTCGACTTTTGGCTTGTACTTGCGAATCCCCAAAATACCAAACAACACTAAGGCAAAGGGCAAGTAGTTGGCAAATTCGCGTGCCGCCCATTTCTCATGCAAAGCCAATGCCATTTGGCCAAATGCATAAATCAACAATGGCCAAAAGAAGTAGCGTGACTCGCGAGGGAGCAGTGTTTTTCGGTGTTTGAGCCACACAGCTAAGCCAGCAAAACACAGTACATAAAAGCCTAGCGAATAGCCGCTGGGCATGGTCAACGCAGCTGCACCGACCAAGAAAATAGCGACAGAAAAAAAGAACTTAGCCAGCACCAAGCAGACTTTCTTGAAGCGTAGGCGCTTGCGCATCTTTTACTGCCAACAGGGGAGATGCAGCTAGCAAGTGCAGAGGCCAGTCAATACCAATAGCAGGATCAGACCATAGCAAACTACGCTCAAACTCGGGAGCGTAGTAGTCAGTCGTTTTGTACAAAAATTCCGCGCTCTCACTCGTCACCAAAAAGCCATGCGCCAAGCCTGCGGGTATCCACAGTTGCTTTTTATTCTCGGCCGATAGTTCTAACCCAAACCATTGCCCAAAGGTGGGCGAGCCTTGGCGAATATCCACCGCCACATCAAACACCGCGCCTTGGGTTACACGCACCAACTTGCCCTGCGCATGCTGGGTTTGATAGTGCAAGCCACGCAACACGCCTTTGGTGGACTTGCTGTGGTTATCCTGCACAAAGGTTTCATTTACACCCGTAACTTGCTCGAAGTCGCGGGCATTGAAACTTTCAAAAAAGAAGCCTCGTGCATCACCAAACACCTTGGGTTCTAAAACTAAAACGCCCGCGAGGGGCGTTTGCGTGACTTGATAGGGCATGGCCTTACTTTAACAAACCCAACAGGTACTGGCCGTAACCGTTCTTGGCTAGTGGTGCTGCCAGCCTTTGCAAAGTTGCGGCATCAATCCACCCTTGGCCATAGGCAATCTCTTCGGGGCAAGCCACCATCAAACCTTGGCGCTTTTGCAGCGTACCAATAAAGCTTGCGGCTTCTAACAAGCTGTCATGCGTGCCCGTGTCTAGCCACGCATAGCCACGGCCCATGATTTCTACATTCAACTGGCCGAGCTCTAAATAGCGCTTGTTCACATCGGTAATTTCTAGCTCACCTCGGTGCGATGGTTTCACGTCGGCCGCTATGTCGCACACCTGCTCGTCGTAAAAATACAAACCTGTGACGGCGTAGTTGCTTTTAGGTTGCGCGGGTTTTTCTTCAATGCTCAGGGCCTTGAATGCGACATCAAACTCCACCACGCCATAACGCTCAGGGTCATACACATGGTAGGCAAACACACTTGCGCCGCTGGTGCGCTCGTTGGCGCTGTGCAGCTGCTTGACCAAATCGTGCCCGTAGAAGATGTTGTCGCCCAACACCAAGGCGCTGGGGTGGTTAGCCACAAAGTCTTTACCAATGATGAAAGCTTGCGCCAGGCCATCGGGACTTGGCTGGACCGCGTATTGAATGTTCATGCCCCACTGGCTACCGTCGCCTAACAGCTCGGCAAAACGTGGTGTGTCTTGCGGGGTGGAAATGACCAATACTTCGCGAATGCCACTGAGCATCAGCGTGGTGAGGGGGTAGTAAATCATGGGCTTGTCGTACACGGGCATGAGCTGCTTGCTCACCGCTTGTGTGACGGGGTATAGGCGTGTCCCCGAGCCGCCTGCGAGGATGATGCCTTTGCGTTGTTTCGTCATATCTGTTCTTCTTGTTTAGAGTATTTCTTCCAGCATGCGGTCTAGACCCTGCTGCCAAGGTGGCAACACCAGCCCAAAGGCTTGTTTCAGCTTGGCTGTACAGAGGCGTGAGTTAAGTGGCCGCGTAGCAGGCGTGGGAAATGCCGAGGTGGGTACGGGGGTCACCTCGATAGCCTTGATTTGCAAATCAGGCTTGATGGTTTTGGCCTTCTCAATCACATAGCTGGCATAGCCATGCCATGTCGTTTCACCCGTAGCCACCAAGTGATACATCCCGCTGAATGAAATGTTTTGTGTGTTCAGAACACGGCGCATGGCGTGTGCTGTCACGTCAGCAATCAAGTCTGCGCCTGTGGGTGCGCCATATTGGTCATTGATAACAGTTAACTTGTCGCGCTCTTGCGCCAGGCGCAGCATAGTCTTAGCAAAGTTGCCACCGCGTGCGGCATAGACCCAGGTGGTACGAAAGATTAAATACTTGCAGCCACTTGCCGCAATGGCTTTTTCACCATCGAGCTTGGTTTGGCCATACACACTCAGCGGGCCTGTGCCCTCGCCCTCTTGCCGCGCATGGCTGCCACTACCGTCAAACACATAGTCGGTGGAGTAATGGACTAGCCATGCGCCCACTTGGGCTGCAGCTTTGGCCAAAGCTGCTGGGGCATCGGTGTTTATCAGCTTGGCCAGCTCAGGCTCTGACTCGGCTTTGTCTACCGCTGTATGCGCGGCGGCATTGACGATGAAATCTGGCTTGTAGGCCAGCACCGTTTGCGCCAATTGGTCGGGCTTAGATAAATCGCCGCAGCAGCTGATGCTGTGTCGATCGAGCGCCAGCACCTCGCCCAGCAGGGCCAAGCTGCGCTGCAACTCCCAGCCCACTTGGCCGTTTTTACCTAAAAGGAGAATTTTGAGCATCGGCTTGCGTTGTGTGCAGTGCGGTTCAAGCGCCATACTGCTTGCTCACCCACTGGCGGTAGCTACCGCTGGTCACACCCTCTACCCAGTCTTGGTTAGCCAAGTACCACTGCACGGTTTTGCGGATGCCGGTTTCAAAGGTTTCTTGCGGTTTCCAGCCTAGCTCGCGCTCAATCTTGCGGGCGTCTATGGCGTAGCGGCGGTCGTGGCCGGGGCGGTCTTTGACGTAGGTAATTTGCTCGGCATAGCCTTTACCGTCGGCTCGAGGCTTCAGCTCGTCTAACACGGCGCAAAGGGTTCGCACCACATCAAGGTTGGCCTTCTCGTTCCAGCCGCCAATGTTATAGGTTTCGCCTACTTTGCCCGCCTCCAGCACGCGGGCAATGGCGCGGCAGTGGTCTTCTACATACAGCCAATCTCGCACTTGCTGGCCATCACCATAAATGGGCAATGGCTTGCCAGCCAAAGCATTGAGCAACACCAAAGGAATAAGCTTTTCTGGAAAGTGATACGGCCCATAGTTATTGCTGCAGTTGGTGGTAAGCACCGGCAAACCATAGGTGTGGTGCCATGCGCGCACCAAGTGGTCGCTAGCGGCTTTGCTAGCTGAGTACGGGCTGTTGGGCTCGTAGTTTTTGGTTTCGGCAAACGGTGGGTCGGTAGGCGACAGCGTGCCGTAGACCTCGTCAGTCGATACATGCAAAAAACGGAACGCCTCTTTGTCGGCTGCAGGCAGGTCTTGCCAATAAGCGCGCACACTTTCTAGCAAATTGAATGTGCCCAGCACGTTAGTTTCAATAAAGTCACCCGGGCCGTGGATAGAGCGATCTACATGGCTTTCGGCAGCAAAGTTCAGCACAGCACAGGGCTTGTGTTCTGCCAAAAGCTTACCCACCAAGGCACGGTCGCCAATATCGCCCTGCACAAACACATGGCGCTTGTCACCCTCAAGGGCTTTGAGGTTAGCCAAATTGCCTGCGTAGGTGAGTTTGTCTAAGTTCACCAATGTTTCGTCGCAAGACGATAGCCATGTGTGCACGAAGTTACTACCGATGAAACCAGCGCAGCCTGTCACAAAAATTGTCATGTTTCGTTTTCCATTTGCTTTGCTTGTTGAGCCAGCCACACCCAATCCACCACACAACCCTCAGGCTGATAGCCGGGCACCAAGTCTTTCAGCAAGGTCCGGACTAGCAGCACATCGTTGGCATCCAGCGCTTGCGTTAACCCAGCAAGCTTGACTTGTAGTTCGCCCCAAGTCAAAAAGTCTTCGTGTGCTTTCATGATACGACTGTGAGAAGTAGGCAAAGGGTTATCGCCAATTAATAGCTCTTCATACAGCTTCTCACCGGGGCGCAAGCCGGTCACGGCCAGCTCGATGTCGCCACTGGGGTCGGTTTCGTCACGCACCGTCAGGCCCGACAGCTCCACCATGCGGCGGGCTAGGTCGATGATCTTCACCGGCTCGCCCATGTCCAGCACAAACACATCGCCGCCCTGCCCCATGGCTCCAGCCTGAATCACCAACTGTGCGGCTTCTGGGATTGTCATGAAGTAACGGGTGATGTCGACATGCGTAAGGGTGATGGGTCCACCGCTTTTGATCTGCTCGCGGAACAGCGGCACCACCGAGCCGCTGGAGCCCAACACATTGCCAAAGCGCACCATCGAAAACGTGGTGCGGGCGCTGGGTGCTCTGCCGCCCTGGCTGGTCACAGCTGAGTTTTGCTCGGCTAGGGCTTGCAGCACCATCTCGGCTAGGCGCTTGGTGGCGCCCATGATGTTGGTGGGCCGCACCGCCTTGTCGGTGCTAATGAGCACAAAGTTGCGCACGCCGTTACGCACCGCGGCTTCAGCGCACACGCGCGTACCCCACACATTGTTGCGCACGCCCTCGGCAGGGTTGTGCTCCACCAGGGGCACATGCTTGTAGGCGGCGGCGTGGTACACCGTGTGCGGCCTCCACGTATCCATGATCTCGTGCATGCGCACCTCGTCGCAGACCGATGCCAGCAGTGGCACCAGCTCTACCCCTTCACACACGGGCTCTAGCTCTTGGTGAATTTGGTAAAGGGCAAATTCACTCATCTCCACCAGCAGCAGCAGCTTGGGTTGGGTACGCACAATTTGGCGACACAGCTCACTGCCAATGCTGCCGCCTGCGCCTGTCACCAGCACAGTCTTGCCATGGGTGTTGGCATTGAGCAGCAAGCCGTTGGGCTGCACCGGCTCGCGACCTAGTAGGTCGTCAATGTCAAGGTCTTTGATGTCTGATACGCTCACTCGGCCATGGGCCAAGTCGTTGAGGCTGGGCAGCGTGCGCACCTGCACCTTATAGGGGGCCAACTGGTTCAAGATGTGGTTGCGCTGCTGGCGGCTGATGCTGGGCAAGGCCAGCAACACATGGGCCACGCCCACCGCACCGATTAAGTAAGGCAATTCGTCCACTGCGTAAATGGGTTGGCCGTTCAGTACATGGCCGTGTAAGCGGTCATCGTCGTCCAAGAACCCTGCCACCTGCATTTCGTGGCTGTTGGCCATAGCCGCGGCCAACTGGCGGCCGGTGCTGCCCGCACCATAGATCAACACCTTCGGTCTGGCTGCACGTTGCAAGATGCTCTGGTACTGATCACCCAGCCAGACCCGGGCCAGCGCTCGCGACGCGCCCACGAACAACAGCAACAGAATCGGCTGGATGATGCCTACAGTTCGAGGCACTCCGGCTACGCCAATTACGGTGAATACGCAGGCGTAAATCAGTCCATAAATGCCTACCGCTCGCGCGACCGCCATCAAGGCTGGCCACCCGCTATAGCGAAATATGGCACGGTACAGGCCCGACAACACAAATAGGGGTAGCGCAATGGCCACCGATGCCACACCCGCCCAAAATGCACCTTGCGCCCATTCGCTTGCCCCAGCAAAGCTGATGAACTCGCCGAGGCGAAGATAGTAAGCCAGCCAAACCGTCAACACGCACAAACTCAAATCGACCGACAAGACCAAAAGACGCTTAGCCATGCGCGGCATGGCCAAAATTGGTATAGCAAGTTTAGATATTGAAGCTTTCAATGTAACACCCCATCTCTTGCCAGGACTTTCAACACCGTCATCCACAGTATCTTCATATCGAAAAACAATGATCGGCGCTGCAGATACTCCACATCCAGCTGTACCTTCTGAGGAATCGGCAGTTCATCCCTTCCATTAACTTGCGCCCATCCGGTAAGGCCTGGTGTCAGTTCGTGCACACCCTTTTCTGTACGAAGAACAATCAAATCATCCTGATTGAACAGTGCTGGTCGTGGCCCCACAAAGCTCATATCGCCTGTTACGATGCTCCACAACTGGGGCAATTCGTCTAGGCTGGATTTACGCAAAAAAGAGCCGATGGGCGTGAGCCATTGTTCAGGGTTTTGCAGCAAGTGTGTCGCCACCGCCGGGGTGTCGATGCGCATGCTTCGGAACTTGGGCATTTTGAAAATGCGGTTGTGGCGGCCCACACGGTCACTCCAGTAAAGGGCTGGCCCTGACGAAGTCAGACGAACGGCTAGCGCTGTTATCACAATCGGCAGGGCAAGAAACATAGACGCGACCAAGGCCAGAACCAAGTCAAACAAACGCTTCATGGACAAAAGCCTTCAGCAGCAAGACGCAGCCCTTCATCCACTGATAGTGGTGGAGTCCAGTCCAAAAGCTGGTGGGTTTTGGCCATGTCTAGCTGCAACGTGCCGCACAGGCGCTGATAGATCCCCGGCTTGTTCAATACAGCTACGCCCAGCTTTAAGAGTGCAGATGGAACGTAAAACAGTCGTGCCGGCTGCCCCATCGCGGCACTCATACGCTTGAGCAGTTGTGCCGTTGAAAGATCTTCACCGTCACTCACCAAGAATATCTGATTTGCAGCGGCAGGGTGGTTCAAACAGGTCACGATCAAATCCACCAGGTTATCCAATGCGACCAAGCTGCGGCGATTTTGGGTCACAGCAGCCAGTGGCAACGGGATGCCTCGAGAAAGCCACCGCATCATCGACGCGAAGTTAGCCTTCACGCCAGGCCCGTAGACAAGTGGAGGACGAATAATGACCACATCCATGCCTGTATCCTTGGCGATTTCCCGCAACACCAACTCGGCTTCATGTTTGGACATGCCGTAGGGATCTTCTGGTGCGGGTACATCATCGGCGGTAAACGGTTGACCAACCTCCGTCAACTCGCCGTTCACCTTGACGGAGCTTAGAAAGACGAAACGCCTAACCCCTGCGGCCGCCGCCTGACGTGCAAGAGCGGCACAGCTTTCGACATTCACACGGCGAAAAGCTGCCAAGGGGTCTGAGCTTCTGTCGTTCATGACGTGAACGCGTGCTGCTAAGTGCACAACTTGCTCTACGTTTCTTAGCGCTTCCGACCAGTCGGTATCTGAAGAAATGCTGCCCACCGTTATAGCCTCTGCACAATGCTGCGGTGGGTTCGCCGCTCTTACGGCACCTCGAACAGACACACCGTCTCGGAACAGTCTTGCACAAAGCGCAGAACCCACAAAACCGTTGGCCCCCGTCACCAATGTTGTCATAGATCAACCAACATCTTGTTCGGCCTCACTGCCTAGTTTTCTTGCGTAATGCGAAACCCAGTATTGGGTTAAACGATCAGCACTAAAGTGGTTAATTGCCCTCGTACGGGCATTGTTACCAAGACGCTCACGCTCTCTGGTATCGAGCATGCTCTCCATGGCTTGATACAGTTTATCGGCATCGGCGGGGGGGACCAGAAAGCCCGTATGCTCATGGATCACCGCATCAGTCAGCCCATAGATACGCGATGCGACCGCCGGGCAACCCATCGCGGCGGCCTCAATCACGACAGTGCCAAACCCCTCACGAAAGCTAGGCAATACCAACACATCTGCTGCGTCTATGTAGTCCTCGGGCGTCTGCGTCAACCCTAGCACGTGTGAACGACCAAGCGCAGCGCGCGCCGCTTGCTCAGCTAGGTGATCCTCGTCTGGCCCAACCCACAACAACTGGGCAGTATCGTACTTAAGGGCCAAACGTCGAAAGGCTTCTACCAAAACCAAAACACCCTTTTCGCGCTGCAAACGCCCCAAGAACAAAAATACGGGAATATCCTCTGCAATTCCCAAAGCTTGGCGAACTCGCTCACGTCGCTGCGAATCGGAAGCAAAGCGGCGAACGTTCACACCACTCAGCGACCCATCGCCTGGCACCCGTATCCGACCAGGCTGGCATACCCCTTCAGCAACCAGAAACTGTGCTTGGGATTGACTATCAGCCCATACATCGGTTGCTAAACCTGCCACCAGCTGATCGATCGAACGCAAAAGGCGACGAAAAAGACCAGTGCGAGTAGCCCACACCTGCCCTGTGAACACATGTGTTCGAACGGGCACGCGACAAAGCCACGCCGCCAACATACCCAGTAGCCCGCCCTTTGGTGTCAGGCTGTGCACCGCATCAAACCGACGGCATTTGTTGAGTCGAATCAAATGCCACAGTGCTTTGGCGTCGTTCCAAGGGCGAATCTTGCGCTCTATAGCAATATGTAGAACTTCAACACGGGGATCCAAAGCAGTGGAAACTGGCCCTTCAAGAGTATTGATGCAAACACTCACCCGATAATGATCTGCTAGAGCGCTTAAATGTTGAAGCAAGAAAGCATTGAGAACAAATGGACTGGTAAGAACGACACACAGTTGCTTCGATTTCATATCCAGCGTCATTCGGCTTCCTTTACAAGCGAATGAAGTTGGCCCATGAGTTCGGAAAATTGCTTATCCCGGGTAAATTCATTACGCGAGCTGGACACAACGTGACGCACTCCTCCGGACAGCTTTTGTTCATACCAATTTGTAAGATGTTCGGCTACTTCGCTTGCTGACTTGGCAGTCCTACCCAGATCTGCAGAGCGGATCCAATGCCCTACATCGCTCTCTGGTGATCCAATGGCTAGTATTGAGCGCTCGGCCCCTACATACTCGAAGAATTTTGTGGTGTATACGCCATCCTCACCGCCCCCCCAGAGAAACATCAAAAGCACATCTGCGGCTTTTTGCAACGCCAACGCCTCGGCGCGAGGAACTGTTGAAGACACATCAATCAAAGATAAAACGCCATAACGTCTGGCCGCATCAGTCAAGATTGCCACGTTTCTCCCAACTACCCTCACGCGTGCGCGCTTACCCGATGCTGCAAACATCGATAGCCCTTCGCAAAATGTCTCAACGTCATGGTGCCCTGGATAAATATTGCCGGTGTAAGCGATCAGCAATTCATCACAGTTCGTCCGCACATCAGCTGACAAAACATTATTGAAGTCGTCAGGGTCGAACCCATTACGAACTACCCAGGTCGGCAATCCATGCCGCTTCAGTTTTTCTGCAAGGGGGGAGGAAACGGTGATGAGCGCCGATGCTGTTTTCAATAAACTCGTTTCCCAGCGTCTATCCAGTGCCAAACGCCACCGCGGGTGGTCGTACGCGTGATTGTCAGACCAAAGATCTCTAAAGTCTGCAACCCATGGAATGCCACCCAAAGCAGCCAGCCTAGCCCCGACTCGTAAGGAAGAGAATGGTGGAGCACTGACAAAGACGACATCAAACGGCTTCGCCTTCATTAAATCCAAACCACGCGCAATAGCAGCCCCCACCCAGCCCGTTTCGGCATCAGGCCAATGAAACAGCGTTTTGTACCACTGAGCTAAGCGACGTATCCACGGGCGACCTACACCAACGCCTTGAAAGCCACCTTCCGCAGTCCTCTGATGCCCCCCCAATAACCAATGCAAAGGCGCATTCACAGACCACCCATGCACCGAGTGAACTAATTGTTGCGGAACCTCCAGTGGCATTCCCTCTGGAAACGGTGGCTTAAACGCACACAACACCTCCACTTCGTGACCATTCTGAATCAAAAACTTGGCGAACTTTCCTGGTCGAACGGCTCCCACCGTGTTGTAAGGCGGGAAATAGTAACTGACTAACAATACCCTCATAGTAACTACCGATCAGAGACGCTGAACCGGACCATCCAAGTACCAAACGTAATCAACGCCACGGTAAAAAAAGAGAATGGTTTTCGACCTTGGATCACATCTTCAAACAAAGTCATGGTCTCATTGTCCAACCTGTTGCACTTGGAACTGGAATCCGCTGAGCTACCGTCTGATCAAAGCGCGATTCAATGCTCCGTATCAGACGCATCACTCGAGGAGCAGTTGAAATGGATAAGAAGAAAATAATAAGTACGCGTTTTTTTCATCTACCCGCCGTGATTGCATACCAACGCGTGAAGTTAATCCAACGCCAAACTTGCCAACTAAATTGCCTACGACCTTCGAGTACCTCATCGAATTGGGCCAGCATTCGATCACGATCAAGGAAATCCAACCCAACATCCGCCCCCAGCCAGTCCCTCACCTGCGGAGCGATCTGCTTTAGCCAAGCATATTCAGGTGTGGAAAAACCAATTTTGTCGCGTCGATCAAGCACCGCGTCTGGCACGATACCCCGCATGGCAGCTCTGAGAATACGCTTGGTTTCACCATTGGGTGAAATTAGATAATTCTCGGGGAGCGTAAGCAAATAATCAGCAAGCTCAGTCGTGAGAAAAGGCACCCGACTCTCGACAGAAAAACGCATTGAATTACGATCGCCATGACGTAACAATGACGGTAGTCCGCGCTTAGTAATTGAGTGCGCCAATTCAGAGACCAAGCGCCGCCGCCGAACATCCCAAGGCGAACGCTGTCGAGGGAACCGCAACTGGACGCCACTCGACCTTAGACCCTCAGCATCAATCCAATCGGGCTGGATACTTGATCCATTCAACGTACGCAACAGATCGTAGATCGGACCATCGACTACCTCTGCAATCGCTGCCTTTACACCCTCGCTCAGCTCTCGGTCTGGCCATTGGGACCAACCATGCAAAAATTGCCACAATCCTCCAAAGCGCCCTTCATCAAGCAGGCTGCGTGCACGTTTACCAGGATAGCCACTATACCCAGCGAGCAGCTCATCAGCCCCCTGACCATCTAGTGTGACTGTCACACCATGCTCCCGTGCCAATTTGAATACACGGTACTGGGCATAGATACTGGTGCTTCCAAAAGGCTCCCCCTGAGAAGCAATCATGTCATCTAAATCTTGTGCAAGCTCACGAGGATCTACTTCGACCTTATGGCCAATCGCACCAACGTGGGCATTGATTCGGTCGACCCAAACCTCCTCAGAGACAGCTGAACCACGCGCCACATAACTGAAGGTATGAATTGGCACATCGGGCTCGACATGCCGAATCGCACAAACAATCGCCGACGAATCCACCCCCCCAGAGAGCGCTGCCCCCAAAGCCACATCGCTGCGAAGATGCAACTTTACGCTGTTCAGTAGTTTTTCGCGAAACAACTGCGCCGCGTCCTCGAAGCCTATGCGCTGCACTGGCTCGATGCGTGGCTGCCACCAACGAATCGGCGCCTGAGCTGGCTCACCTAGCCGCATGCGCAACAAGTGGCCGGGCATCAAGTGAACTACCCCTTGCATAAAGGTGTGGTGGTTTGTGTCGTAATCGCCGTGCACCAGATAGTCGTAGGTGCGTTGTAAATCTAGCTGGAATCCCTGACCTCGTAAGGCATTCACTGCTGGCAGCTCTGAAGCAAAGGCAAACTGCAATCCATCAACAGCATAAAAGAACGGTTTGATGCCAAACGGATCACGCGCACAAGTCAGCATGTCCGTCTGGCGGTCTAGCAAAGCGAATGCAAACATGCCCGTCAAACGAGGCAGGCAGTTTTCACCCCAGCGCTGCCAAGCTTGCAGGAGCACTTCGGTGTCTGAGGCAGATCGAAAAATATGGCCCTGCGCCTGAAGCTCAGCCCGCAACTCACGGTAGTTGTAGATTTCGCCATTGAATACAACAACAAACCTACCATCCGCCGCGTACATAGGCTGGTGACCACCAGCGCTTGCGTCAATCACTGACAACCGAGTATGACCCAAAGTTAGTGTACCCGAGTTGAGATTAATTACCTCAGCCCCACTATCGTCCGGCCCTCTACGTTTTAGAGCACGAAGCGCTGCAGCCATGGGGGCAGGATCATGAATACCTACTGGAAGACGAAATTGACCCGCTATACCGCACATAAAATTATTTAATTAAAAACCCTTGATCCAAAGCTTTTTTGAAAACCTCAACTATGCGATCCTGTTGTTCAACCGATAACCCAATCCTAAGAGGCAATCGCACCAATCGTCAGCTGGCACGTGTTACATAAAGGTCACCATGTGTGCGTCCATAGCGCCCCCAAAGAGAAGGCAGGGGCACATAGTGGAATACTGCGCAAATATATTTTGCTCAAGTTCAAAAAGCACGTTTTATCGATCACCGCAGTGAGCAAGCAAGCCAAGTAAATTACGACATCAACCTTAGTCGAGGTAAGGCGACAAAAGTCTATTCACTTGAAACCTGCTTCCAGCAACAGATAAATGGTCATCGTCTGCGTATAGCAAAGAACCTTTCTCATCGAATATCACGCACTTATCGCTTGGACAAAAGACCGAGAGGCTATCAATATAGGTAATATTTTGAATGCTAGAAAATGCACTACGATAATCTGCCTGCCTGGCATAAACAGATTCCTTGAGTATGGTGCAGTTGTTAGCAATTACTTTGAATGGGCGTATTAAACAAGAATCGGGATGAAAGTTAAGCTCCGGGTTCTCACTAACGTAAAAAACAGTCTTCCCTTTCGATTTAAGTCGATCGAATGAACTCTGAGCGGATCTCACAAATTGACTTAACGATATATTAACTACACTAATCTTCTTTTCACCAGACAAAGGTTCAGTGTTGGTTATATAGATAGGTCCTCTAGTAAAAATAAATACTTTATTAATATCATTCTTAGTTTCGATAACTTTAAGCAGTTGCTCAACTCTATTGGCACAAGCTTCTAATTCAGTCTGGTTATTACCTGTTGGACTCCCCAAAAATGGTGGACAACTGCTGTTCGCAAGAAGCACGGTATTCTTTCCGCGAGAAGCTAGGAATTCCGAAATTCCTGCATAAGCCACGTGCGCGTGACTATCACCAATCACTGCAACTGTCTCATCAGAATTTACATTGGTAAAACGACAATATGGGAATAATGGAGATTTTAAACTAACGTATGACAAACAAGCCTCATCAGATGCCGGTGTTCTTAAAAGTTCTTTTTTATTATTAATAAAACCTTTTATTGAGCTTCTATTGTCATAACCATCTTTAATATAAGTAATATAACCAAGAACACCGAGGTGCAACATAATAACGACAAGTATAGCAACCTTAGCTTTACCACCTCTACCAAAGCGTATTGGACGTTCAACGAGCCTATATGTAAGCCAAGCAAAAACTATAGAAAAAACCACCGCCACAATACGTATGCTACGACTCGGCACTTCGCCTTCAACAATTCGAGCATAAGATAACAACGGCCAGTGCCACAAATAAAGAGGGAAGCTGATTAATCCTATCCAAACAGCAATCTTATTAGAAAGAATCTTGCGATTAATCCAAGCTTGTGGCCCCGCAAGAATGAGTAATATTACCCCGACAACAGGGATAACAGCCCACTTTCCAGGAAAGCTTACATCTTTTGTTATTCGCCAAAAACTATACACTAGTAGAAAGCTACCAGCAAAAGAAAAGACATTAGACAGGGTCTTACCATCTGCCTCAACAGATTCTGTATATATTACTTTTGAAAGCAAGCCGTCAATCTTCAGCTTGTAGTCAACGAACGCATCCCCCTTATACAAAGCGAACCAAGCAAGTATGCTGCCTGCCAACAGCTCCCAAAATCTAGTTTGCGGAGAATAGAACGTTGCGACTGCGTCCTTCTTGATGCCCTTCAGGTTAAGATAAAAAGAGATAAAGCCTACAAGGATAGTCAGCGTAAGAAGGTTAAACTTTTTCTTCCACGCCAAATATAAAACAAATGGCCAGACTATGTAAAACTGCTCCTCAATACCTAAGCTCCATAAGTGTAGCAATGGCTTAGTCTCTGCCGAATTATCAAAGTAACCTGCTTCATCCCATAAAATAATATTAGAGATAAAGCCAGCTCCAGCCGCCATGTGTTTTCCCAACTGCTTGTACTCGTCCGCAAGTAGCGCAAGCCATCCGAAAGCAAAAACAGCTATCAACACGAACAGTAAGGCAGGGAAAATACGCTTAATTCGTCTTATATAGAAGTCAGCGAAGCTGAATGTACCCTTATCTAAGTTCTCAAAGATGATTGTCGAAATGAGAAAACCAGAAATAACAAAGAAGACATCAACACCAATGAAGCCCCCCTTCATCCAAGCTGGGAAAGCGTGGAAGGCTACCACTGACAGCACAGCGACTGCTCTTAAGCCATCAATGTCGGGGCGATACTTCGGGTGTGACAGATGAGGAGCAGGTGTTGTCATTTCAGCTAAGTTAACTGTCGCTTGCACTTGCGACAGCCTAAAAGACGAGGTGGAGTATTTAAACTTTATGAATTTGGTCGATTTCGTATGACCAAGTGATTATTCATGTGTGCTGTTAGCAAAAATACATCAAAAAACTTGTAGTCACTAACTGCAAGGGTTATTACTTTTTTTGGAGCCTTAGGATATGACTATTAAGCGCAGTTGGCTACCAAAAATTTAGAGCTAGCGGACTGCAAGACAACGTCAAGATTTAGGATGCAGCGGTTTTGCAGGATTGCCTACCACTGTAACTCCAGCTTCGACATTTCGGACCACAACCGCACCGAGACCTAGCACAGCATCATCGCCGATGATCAGTTGATTAAGGATAGTTGCAGATGGCGCGATCCAAGCCCGCTTGCCGATTCGTACACCGCCACTAACCTCCGCGCAGGCGATGACAAACGCATGTTCACCAACGTGGATGTTATGAGCGATGTGAACGTGATCGTCAATCTTAGCTCCGTCATCAAGGATGGTATTGGACAGTGTGCCGCGGCAGACGGTGGTAAGAGAGCCAACCTCAACGTCGTTACCGATGCAGACGGTACCGATGTGAGGCAAGCGCACAGCCGCCCCAGTGGCCTCGCGCTCGAAACCGAACCCCTCTTCCCCTATCACTGCCCCGGACTTGATCTTGCACCGCTCACCGATCTTGACCTCTGCACCGATCACAACATGATGGCCGATCTCCGTGCGCGCACCAATACGAACTCCTGGCCCCAGCACAACATGCTGCCCGATTCTGGCAGTCGGATGGATCTCGGGGTCTGCATCGCTCCAAACGAATCCAACCTGCTCATCCAACAGTGCGAGAATACGGGCGAAATCCAAGCGGGGAGTCGACGATTCCAAAAGAGTGGCGCCTGCGCTGGAGATGTGGCCAGTTTCACAAACAACCACGGCCGCCGCCGTCGCACGCGTCAACCACGCTGCATTCTTGGCGAAGCACAGACTACTTGTGCCTGCTGCATCGGCTGTGTCGATGCGTATGATCGTTCTGTCTGGCCCATCTAGGTGCAACCCGAGCTGCTGCGCAATCCATGCAGCTTGGACAGGCCGCTTTAGTTCTCTACCCATCGTATTACCTCAAAAGCCTCGGCCAGCGGCAAGCCTGCCTGGCTTGCACGCTGTATTGCAAGGCTGTTAATCAGGTCCGCGTAGTTAGGCGCGCGGAACTCCTGCGACTTGTAAGCTGCGATTGAAGCCACCTTGGCGTCGAGCTGTGCACGCGTGACGCCGTTAAAGAATGTCAGATCGATGCGTCGGTTGTTCCACGGAATCTCGTAGCCAAGAATGGTGCTACGTTTGAAGGCACGGAAGGCCTCGCGGTTGATTACCTCATGGTCCTGATGAGTATCGTACGAACTGGGTACAACGACGATGTCTGGCTCGAGCTCTCGCCTTAGCTGAATCATATCTTCTAGGATTTCTTGACGATCTCGTGGAAAATGCCGCACTCGATAAGTGAACACTTTAAGTCTATCCACGGTCATCCCTAGTACCTGAATAGCCTCAAGAATCTCCTGCCTCAGGATGTCCTGTGGTAGCCCATCAGGCACTGACTCTTCTGCAGCCGAAAATGCCGCATAGTGGACCTTATGCCCTTCTTGTATCCACTTAGCAATTGAGGCTCCGCAGCCCCACTCGCCGTCGTCAGTATGAGGCCCTAAGACTAAATATGTTTTCTTGTGCTTCAACGAGTTCTCTCCATAAAGGTTGTTAGGGACAGATACAAGCTAACCATCCCCCAGACAAACAGCCTGTGGTTCTGCCCACCTTCTGAGTGACTAAGCCAGATTGCCCGTGCTGTGCGCATATCCAAGAAGTCACCCAAGCGCGAGCGGCTACCGAAGACCTCATTGTCGATCCAATCACGCAGGCCCTTACGGAACCACGTCTCAAATGGCGGAGAGAAGCCTTGCTTGCGACCTGCAGCCACTTCGGGTGGCACATAACAAGCTAGCACATCACGCAAAATCTTCTTTCCATTGGTAAATGCAGGCATAGCGCTAACGCCCTTGCTGCCGTATGCGCCAGCAGTAAAGCCATTAGCGGTTGCAAGCTTGTACTCGATGGGCATGGCTAACGCCACATCCACAACATCATTGTCGAGCAACGGAACGCGTACCTCCAGCCCATGCGCCATACTCGCCTTGTCCTCGACGATTAATAACCCCTGCAGGAAAGTCTCTGACTCGAAGATAAGGGCAGCGTCAGCTGCAGGTCTCGAAGAATGGACTACACGCGAACGGGCCATTTCCATGCGGTCGCGGAATACTGCACGACTGTCATAGCCGTGCGCTTGTATCGGCGCCGTCAGCGCCTCAAACTCATCGACGCTCATCATCCGGTGCCAGAAGCCGAAGTAACGGTCGACAAATGTATCCCAGTCGGACGTATCAAAGGCTGCCTGGTAACGCCATGGATAGCCTGCGAACATCTCATCTCCGCCAGTGCCAGACATGCACACCTTTGTGAAACGCGAGGCTAATCCCGAGATGCAGAAGTTTGGAAAGCTCGAGCCAACCCGAGGTTCTTCTGCATGCCAGGCCCAGTCATGCATTCGCGCCAGAAAGTCGTCAGCATTGAGCACTGCCTCGTAATGCTCGCTGCCCAGGCCAGCGGCAACTCGTTCAGCCATCGCGCGTTCATCGAACTGACGCTCCCCCTCAGTGACGTCTGTCACACCGAAACCACAAGTAAAGGTTTTGATACGTCCGGCTGAACGGCCAGCCAGCGAGGCGATGGCACAACTATCAATCCCCCCACTAAGGAAAGCGTTGACGTCGACATCCGCCTGCATCTGACGATCTATCGAGGCATGCAGGACGGCATCTAGACGTTCATGGGCTTGCTCAACGGACTCCTGTCGAGACTGCACATGGGCGGCCCAGTAGCGTCGCTCTCGCACAGAGAGATCGGACATTTGCACGACTGCAAGGTGTCCAGCTGGGAATAACTCAACTCCCGCGAACAGAGTCCGACGGCCCAGATTGTTTTGGAAGGAAAGAAACTCCAGCAAACCTGTCTGGTCAACCGATAGTGAGCCTGGGCGTGAGGCAGCGACTGCCTTGATCTCCGAACCAAAATGAACACTCCCAGATTCACGACGCCAATACAGGGGCTTGATGCCCATCCGATCACGTGCGATCAGAACTTCACGACGTGCATGGTCGTATAGGGCGAATGCGAAAATTCCATTTAACCGCACAACGAAACTCTCACCCCATACCTCATAGGCCTCCAACAGAACCTCTGTATCTGAGTTGGTGCGAAAGATCTTTCCCAGGGCCTCCAACTCCCTACGCAAATCTTTGTAGTTGTATATCTCCCCGTTGAAGACTATGAGACATCGCCCGCTGAAACTAACCATGGGCTGAGAGGCTGCCGGAGAAAGATCCACAATTGCAAGGCGCGCATGTCCAAAAGCCAAACCTGGCCGCGTCGCAACAGAATTACCATCAGGGCCGCGGTGAACAATTGAGTTGATCATCCGCCGGCAAGTTACTTCCAATTCGGCAGCTGCTTCAGTTGCGAGCAGTCCCGCTATGCCGCACATTCTGACTCCTTTGAGACAGTAGACTGGGCTGTTTGCAGGAGTGCCTTGGGCACATAAGACTTGGGACGAATGCGGCGATAAAGGGCCAGCAACCGTGGCTCTTCGTTGGCCCAAGTGTACTTGTGACGTGCCGCTATAACATTCGGGCGAAAACGGTCTGGGCCATCTTTATGCTCGAACATTTCGCGAATGACGTCGCGATAAGTGTCAACCCCTCTAAGCAACGTCATAACACCAAGACCGTCTGTCTCGATTGCATGTTTCACATTATCAAGTTCGGTACTCGCGATGATTGGCAGACCAGCAACCACGAACTCATAGAGTTTGTTAGGTGAGGAGATCTTGGCATTGTAGTTGGTGACCTGGTACGGCATAACACCAACATCCGCCGAAGCAAGCCAGTCAATAACCTCATGCCAAGGAATTTCAATGACATAGTGGACGCGATGGTGTATGCCTAATCGGCGAGTCATTTCTTCGTAATACTGGATATCCTTGCCATAGGTAATAAAACCGATGTGAATGTCATCCTCAATACCCACTAGAGCCTCAACCAAAGGGTCGACGTTACGAACGGGGTTTATCCCCCCCTGGAATACCATGATGCGCACCTGGGGCGACAGGTTGAATCGCTCGTGCCATAGACGCTTGCGCTGCATAGGGTCGAAACTATCAGGGCTTTCAGTGGCATTAGTCAGTGGCACGACTTGATCTATGAGATATTCCCGCTCGAGCACCTCTGCACATTGCCGATTGACTGAGATCACAGCATCGGCATGTACGATAAGTCTGCGCTCGACCTCTAACAGTGCTAGGCGACGGTTTTGGTCAGCAAAATACTGCATAGGATAAAGCTCGTGTGCGTCGTAAATAAGAACCGCACCTGTTTCCTGGGCTAACCGCTGCCCCATCTGCAAATTAGGTAAGTCGTGCACATGAATTACGTCAGCACGCAGCTCCAAAGCAAAGTTGTAAAGTCTATGCTCCCAACTGTCCTTATCATGGTTGACCTTCTCGTCTATCAAAGGAAATTTAGCCTGGCTAAAACGCTCCCAAGCTAGGTTCAAGTACGGCAACACAAAGCTAGGCCGCAGAAGAAGGACAAACACTAACGGCTCCAACGCGCGATTAAGCAGCCACTTGAGCGCAGGCAAGCGCCTTCTAACGACACTAGCAGCTGCCGGCGGCCAAGCTAACACATAGAGCAGCGTGGCAAGAGCCCGAGGGAGAAGCCAACTGTATATCTTGTTTTTTAAGGGCAAATTATCAGGGGAGTGGAGCCAACCATGCACGCGTTGACGATCCAGCGCAAGGCGCATCTTGCGGTCATGCGCAGAGATACTCGCCTGCTCACTGCACGAGGCCGCCAGCAATTCGTCAATCGGATCGGTGAAGCGTCGCACCATCATGCCGCGCTCCATCTCTACTTCAGGCTTACGGCCGTCACCCCGAGTGGCTAACGTGACCTGCCAGCCGTCAGACACAAGTGACTGCGCTTCAAGAACTATGCGCCTATCAATAAGCATAGGCTCATGATCCAACATTAGCACCATCTTACGGGAGATGTAACTGTTAGCCTGATCCATCATGAACCCCCTGAATGTTTTTTATACTTAGCAAGTATTGGTACTGGCAAACCGTCCTCCAGCAAAGTCCCATTGTCAAACCAGAGCAGCCGCGTGCACCAGTTGGTCAGAATGTCTTCAGAGTGGGACGCCAAGACTAAGATACGTGAGGCACTTACGAGTCCCTCCATGCGTTTTAGCGCCTTGGAAACAAAACGCGCATCGCCGGCTGATAGCCACTCATCCATCACCAGTATTTCAGGCTCGACTGCCGTCGCAACTGAGAAGGCAAGCCTCACCGACATACCTGCCGAGTAAGTCTTAATCGGACGACGAAGCGCGATACCCAATTCAGAAAATTCCGCAATCTCGGCGCATTTATCTTCCAATTGATCAGCGGCCACGCGCATCAGCATGCAGCGGATACGAATGTTCTCAAGTCCTGACGCTTCGGGGTCCATGCCCAAAGCAGGGTCGAAGATAGCGTTTACACGGCCCCGGATAACCATCTCGCCCTCCGTCGGATTCAACACTCCAGCCAGAACCTTCAACAGTGTGCTCTTTCCTGAACCGTTAGTGCCGATCAAGCCAACTCTCTCGCCTTCGGAAATGTCAAGGCTGACTCCCTTGAGCGCGCGTACATCCAAAGCAGTATCATGCATCGGGCTCCCCTGTCGCCCAACAAATTTTAAAATCTTACCTCTCAGACTATCGATGGCGGGATCGCGGAATGCGTAGGTAACCGCAATGTCACGTAGACGGATTGATTCAGTCATAACCAATAGAGAAGCTGACGGCGCCAGCGTGAATAGATAGCAAAAGTGAACAACAAACCAATGATGGCCATTGCAGCCGAGAGCATGAGGTGATTATTCAGTATTGGGGTCGTTGCATCAAGTAACGGCCCACGTATGGACTCAAGCATATGGTACAGAGGGTTGAACTCAGCCACAATCGCCCGACTTCCGAGGGCCTTGACAGGCCAGATGATCGGTGTAATGAGAAAAAGCACTTGGAATATGGTAGCAACCAGTAGCGGCAAGTCACGCAACCGCACAGACAACAGTCCGACGAGCAATCCCATCCAAAAAACATTAACAGATGTGACCAACAACCCCAAGCCAGAAGCTACCAACCCGCTACAACTCAACGGAACGAACGTTAATAAAACAACCAACAGAACGATGACATGATGCAGGAAAAATGTAATGTACCGCCAAAGCATCCGCAGCGGGTACACGAGGTAAGGCAATCGAAGCTGACCTATAAATCCCTCGTTCTGAATAAATACCGAGCATGCATCACCGATGTAGCCAGTAATAAGAGACCAAACGACGAAGCCAGTGGCGACATAAGGTAGATACTCACGCACGTTCTGCTGGAACAAATAAGCGTAAACCAACCCAATGGCTGATACGCTTATGGCCATCGTTGCCGTAACCCAAAAAGGCCCCAGCAATGAACGGCGGTAGCGTTGCCGAACATCCAGCCAGCCCCAAAACATCCACAATCGCCAGAGATGGACGGCTTCAATCAACTCAGCCAGCCCCTGCCGCATGTCAAAAGCTAGGCTGTTACGGCTGTTCAAAGGCGTCGGAGCATATAACTCCTCGAAAACCGCATACTCCAAAGGGGTACGATTAGTCATGAGAACAAAGCCTTAATGATGCGGTCCATCTGCCCTTCGATAAGGTCTGCACTCATAGGCAAACTCATCACCCGCTTGGCTACTTGCTGTGCCACCGGCGTGCAGTCTGGGCAGCACAGGTGTTTGTACGCCGGTTGTTCGTTCAGCGGCACAGGGTAGTGCACCGCGGTAGGTATACCGGCTTCTGCCAAGCGCTTTTGCAGTGCTTCGCGGTTGGGAACCATGACGGTGTATTGAGCATAAACGCTTGTGCGCTCGGGGCGCTGCTGGGTGCGGGCAATGCATGCTTGGTCGAGCAGTTGGTTATAGCGCTGGCCGATTTCCATGCGTTGCTGCACTTCCCATGCAAAGCGCTCGAGCTTGGCCAAGACGATGGCGCATTGCAGTGTGTCCATGCGCCCGCCCACACCTACGCGGGTGTGTACGTATCGCTGGCTTTGGCCGTGCACACGAATCTCGCGCATGGCTTGGGCCAGTGCGTCGTCGCTGGTGAAAATGGCCCCGCCGTCGCCGTAGCAGCCCAGGGGCTTGCTGGGGAAGAAGCTGGTGCAGCCGATGGTGCTGAGGTTGCAGCTCTGGCGGCCTTTGTAGGTGGCGCCGAAGCTTTGGGCGGCGTCTTCAATCACGGGCAGATTGCCGTGTTTGGCCGCGATGGCGTTGATGGCGTCCATGTCGGCGGTTTGGCCGTACAGGCTCACCGGCATGATGGCTTTGGTTCGCGAGGTGATGGCCGCTTCAATGAGGTCGGCGTTGATGTTGCCGGTGTCGGACTCCACGTCCACGAACACGGGCTTGGCGCCCAAGAGCACGATCACCTCGGCCGTAGCCACAAAGGTGAAAGGCGTGGTGACGATTTCATCACCTGGGCCAATTCCCAGCGCCATGAGGCTCATGAGCAAAGCCTCGGTGCCGCTGGCGCAGGTGATGCAGTGCTTGGCACCCGTGAAGGCCGCGAGCTTGTCTTCCAGCTCTTTGACCTCAGGGCCCATGATGTATTGGCCGTGCTCCAGCACCGCATCGATGCGGGCTTGGATCTGCGGCTTGAGCGCTTGGTATTGGGTTTTGAGGTCGATGAAGGGGATGCTCATGGCTGTTCGCGCTTTTGCTGGCGCTTCAATTGATCTTGATTGAGGGTGTATAGCTGATGGGTGTGTGGGCAGGTGTATTGGCCTTCACCTTTCAACGGCAGCGGAATTTGCTCACCGTATTCGCTCATCCAACCCACGTGCTTAGCGGGCACGCCTACCATCAGGGCATACGGCTTCACATTTTTATTCACCACCGCGCCAGCCCCAATGAAGGCGAATTCGCCAATGGTGGCGCCGCACACGATGGTGCAGTTGGCGCCCAGCGTGGCGCCTTTTTTGACTAGGGTGTTTCGGTATTCGCTTTTGCGCTCGATGAGCGAGCGGGGGTTGTAAACATTGGTGAACACCATGCTGGGGCCACAAAACACGCCCTCTTCTAGCGTGACGTTGTCGTACACGCTGACGTTGTTTTGTACTTTGCAGCGGTCACCAATGACGACTTTGTTACCCACAAACACGTTTTGCCCCAAGGACACGCCTTGGCCGATTTTGGCGCCGCTGCACACATGGGCAAAGTGCCACACGCGACTACCTTCGCCGATCTGGGCGCCTTCGTCGACAATGGCACTGGGGTGGATGGTGACATTGGGGGCGGTCATGTCAGCAACCCAAGGGCAAAGACACCTTCACGCCGTCTTTGGCCGAACGGTACATGGCCACCAGCAGCTCCAAGCTCTTGAGGCCCGAGCGGCCATCGGTCTCGGCTTCCGCCTCCCCACGCAAGGTTTTGATAACGTTGTCGTAATACAAGGGGTGCCCAAAGCCGTATACGCTGGTGGTGGCATAGCTGGCTGTTTTAATTTCTGCATCTTCTGGCCGTGCGTCAGCAAATTGCCATTCTTGAATTTCGTTCACAGCAACTCCGCCAACGCGAACGGTACCCTTCTCCCCCAAGATGGTGATGGAGCCTTCCAAATTTTTGGGATAGGTCAGCATGCTGACGTTGAGCGTACCCATGGCACCACTGCGCCATTTGATAACAGCGACGCCGCTGTCTTCTGCCTCAATGTTGCGAGCCTGAGTGGCGGTGTAGCTCATGACACTTTCAACTGGACCAATGACCCAATCCAGCAAGTCAATGTAGTGACTGGCTTGGTTCATGAACGCACCGCCGTCAAATTCCCAAGTGCCGCGCCAGCCATTGCCTTGGTCATAATAATCCTGCGGACGGGTCCAAAACACATTCAGCGCCACGTTGTAGATGCGCCCAAAACGCCCCTGCTCTACAGCTTGCTTGAGCAGCTGCAGGGTAGCGTTGCGGCGGTTTTGCTTGACAACAAATAGCCGAACACCAGCATCGTCGCAAGCCTTAACCATATGCAAGCCATCCTGCCAGCGGGTAGCCATGGGCTTTTCGGTCATCACATGTTTGCCTGCCTTTGCTACGTCAATCGCTTGCTGGGGATGTAGACCACTAGGGGTTGTGAGCACTACCAAATCTGCAGTGGTGGTTTTAAGCATCTCTGCGATTTGTAGGTAACCTTTAGCACCGGTGCGCTCGACGGCAGACTTCAACGCAGCGGGGTCAATGTCGCAAACATCAACCAGTTCGATGTTGTCTGCGTGGCCCTCGATTGCGCCAAAGTGATTTGCCGCAATGCGCCCGCAGCCAACTAAGGCAAGACGCAGTTTTCGACCTGTAATGGGCGTGTAGTTTTGCATGTGAATGACGCTTAAAAACGAAAGACCGTAAAGCCTGCACTGGCAGCTTCGTAGCGGTTATAAAGAGATTTGATATCGGCCAAAACAGGCTTTTCCGATTTGCACAATGCACGAAGCTGGGATGCTGTCATTTCGCGATACTCGTGATGCCCAACAGCCACGACCAAAGCATCCACTTGGTTTTGCGCATCAATGACGCCTAGCTCTATGCCGTATTCATGCATAACTTCATCAGACTCAGCCCAAGGGTCAGCCACCACCACGTTAACGCCCCATTGCTGCAGCTCTTTGACCAAATCGGCCACCTTGCTATTGCGAATATCTGGGCAATTTTCTTTGAAAGTGATGCCCATCACACCTACGGTGCTGCGCGCGACATCAATGCCGTTTTGCAGCATTCGCTTGACAACGCTGCTGGCGGCATAGCGCGCCATATCATCATTAATACGACGCCCTGCCAAAATCACCTGAGGGTGATAACCCAACTCTTCTGCTTTGTGCGTTAGGTAGTAAGGATCCACACCAATGCAATGCCCCCCCACCATGCCAGGACGGAAGGGTAAAAAGTTCCATTTACTGCCAGCGGCCTCTAAGACTTCAAGTGTGTCAATGCCAATGCGCTCAAAGATGACCGACAGCTCGTTGACAAATGCGATATTGAGATCGCGCTGACTGTTTTCAATGACTTTTGCTGCTTCAGCAACCTTCAGGCTGCTAGCCTTCCATGTGCCTGCTTTGATGATTTGTTGATACAACGCATCAACTTCATCCGCTATCTCAGGCGTGCTACCGCTGGTGATCTTTTTAATCGTGGTTAGCGTATTGACCTTGTCACCAGGGTTGATGCGTTCAGGGCTGTATCCGCAATAAAAGTCTTGGTTAAATTTGAGCCCGCTAAACTTTTCAAGCATCGGTACACAGACTTCTTCTGTTGCCCCGGGGTATACGGTAGATTCATAGATAACGATATCGCCCGCCTTGAGCACTTTGCCAACTGTTTCGCTGGCCTTGACCAAAGGGGTCATATCGGGACGATTAGCCTGGTCAACAGGTGTTGGCACGGTGACAATATAGATTTGACAGCCACGCAACTCGTCAAGATGGTTACTGTAATTAAGATGCGCAGCCTCTTGCAGCTGCTCGGGGCTGCATTCGAGCGTATGGTCTTGCCCCGACTGAAGCTCAGAAATACGCTGTTGATTGATATCAAAGCCCAAAACGGGGCGGTACTTTCCGAATTCAACTGCAAGCGGAAGGCCAACGTATCCAAGACCAATGATTGCTATTTTTTTCATACTTAAACTACTGCTGCTTTTAAAAACTGGTCACTTGTTAAACCAAATCTGCGCTGACGTTGACCATACCAATATATTGCTTTTTCTAGTTGCACCTGATCAAAGTCTGGCCAAAGCACATCCGTGAAGTACAGCTCGGCATAAGCCGATTGCCACAGCAAAAAGTTGCTAATGCGCTGCTCTCCACCTGTACGAATGAGCAAATCCACATCAGGCATACCCGATGTGCTCAGGTACTGGGCTAGCTGCTCTTGAGTCAGCTCGCTGGCTTTGGCTTCTGGGTTAGCTGCTTGCCAGTTTTTAACGGCTTGAACCACATCCCACTGACCGCCATAGTTGGCCGCCACCATCAGTGTGATGGCTTGGTTGTGTTGCGTGGCAGCCTCGGCAGCGCGGATGCGGGCTTGCAGCTCAGGCGCAAAGCCAGCCACATCACCAATCACCTTAAGGCGAACACCCGCGGCAGCCAAGGTACCCATTTCTTTTTCTAGGTATTGCACAAACAGCTCCATGAGGGTGGACACCTCGTCTACAGGGCGGCTCCAGTTTTCGGTGCTAAAAGCAAACAGGGTGAGATACTTTACGCCCAGCTTGGCACAGTACTCGACTAAGGCTTTGACCCCAGCAGCCCCCCTAGCATGCCCCACGGTGCGGGGCAAGTGGCGCTTTTGAGCCCAACGGCCATTACCATCCATGATGATGGCAATGTGCTGGGGTAAGGTGTGTGAGGTTTGCAAAGTCGAAAACTAAATGCTTTATCAAGATTGGCGGACACGCTACCGCCGTTCACTTAAAAGCAAAGCCTTGTATTATCCAATGGAAATGACAAATCTCATGCTTTCCGCTCTTGAATTTTGCCCAAGACAAAATGACGAGGTGCGCCTATTCCACGCTGACATTGAGCTGGTACCCGTGCTTTTTGAGTAATGCATGTTTTTGGGCCTCTTCCAAATCAGAGGCCACCATTTCGGCGCACATTTGTTGCACGGTAATTTCTGGCATCCAGCCCAGCTTGGCTTTGGCCTTGGATGGGTCGCCCAGTAGAGTCTCTACCTCGGTGGGGCGGAAGTAGCGAGGATCGATTTTGACGATCACATCGCCTACCTTAAGGCCAGGAGCTTTGTCACCCTTGATGGCGGTGACAGTTGCAGTTTCGTTGACGCCTTCGCCCGCGAACTTGAGGGTAACGCCCAACTCTTCGGCACTCCATTGGATGAACTGGCGCACGCTGTGCTGCACGCCGGTTGCCACCACAAAGTCTTCCGCTTGGTCTTGTTGCAGCATCATCCATTGCATGCGAACGTAATCTTTGGAGTGGCCCCAATCGCGCAGGGCGTCTAAGTTGCCCATGTACAAGCATTGCTCTAAGCCTTGGGCGATGTTGGCGAGGCCTCGGGTGATTTTGCGTGTGACGAAAGTTTCGCCACGGCGTGGGCTTTCGTGGTTAAACAAAATGCCGTTGCAGGCGTACATGCCATAGGCTTCGCGGTAGTTCACCACAATCCAGTACGCGTACATCTTGGCCACAGCGTAAGGGCTGCGTGGGTAGAAGGGCGTGGTTTCTTTTTGCGGAATTTCTTGCACCAAGCCATACAGCTCGGATGTGCTGGCTTGGTAAAAGCGGGTTTTCTTCTCCAGCCCCAAGATGCGAATGGCTTCGAGCAAACGCAGGGTGCCAATGCCGTCAACGTCGGCGGTGTATTCGGGGCTTTCAAAGCTCACGGCCACATGGCTTTGAGCGCCGAGGTTGTAGATTTCGTCGGGCTGGGTTTCTTGCACGATGCGAATGAGGTTGCTGGTGTCACTCAGGTCGCCATAGTGCAACTTGAAGTTGGCATGCTCGACATGAGGATCTTGGTAGATGTGGTCAATGCGGTCTGTGTTAAACAGCGAAGCACGGCGCTTGATGCCGTGAACAATGTAGCTCTTATCCAGCAAAAACTCAGCAAGGTAAGAGCCGTCTTGGCCGGTGATGCCTGTGATAAGGGCTACTTTTTGTTGTTTTGTTTGAGTCATAGTTTGCTCACAAAGTCTTGATAGGCGGCAGCGAGGCCGTGTTGTAAATCAACCTTGGCTTGCCAGCCTAAGGCGTTGAGGCGCGAGCTGTCCATCCACTTGCGTGGAGCGCCGTCAGGCTTGGAAGTATCGAATTCAATTTGGCCGGTGTAGCCCACGGTTTGCGCAATGGCTTGCGCCACTTCGGCAATGGTCACGTCTGAGCCGCTGCCCACGTTGATGTGGCTTTGCATCGGGGTGGTGTGCTGGTCATACTTGGCTTTGGGCAGATTCATGACGTGCACGCAGGCTGCTGCCATGTCGTCGACATACAAAAACTCGCGGCGCGGTGTGCCAGTGCCCCAAATGGCCACACTGGGCACGTTAGCCAGCTTCGCCTCATGAAAGCGACGAATGAGCGCAGGAATGACGTGGCTGTTTTCGGGGTGGTAGTTATCACCTGGGCCATAGAGGTTGGTAGGCATGACGCTGCGGTAGTCCACGCCGTGGCTTGCGCCGTATTGGCGGTTGTAACTTTCGCAGAGTTTGATGCCGACAATTTTGGCAATGGCGTAGGGCTCATTGGTTGGCTCAAGCGTACCGGTGAGTAATGCGTCTTCACGCATGGGCTGCGCAGCCAAACGGGGGTAGATGCAACTGGAGCCTAAGAACAACAACTTTTGCACACCGTTTTTATATGCCGCCTCAATGACATTGGCCTGCACCATGAGGTTTTCGTAGATGAAGTCTGCGGGGTAGACGTTGTTGGCATGAATGCCACCTACCTTGGCTGCAGCTAGGTACACCTGCGCGGGTTTTTCAGCCGCGAAGAACGCTTGCACGGCAGATTGGTTGGTCAGATCTAGCTCTGCATGGGTGCGGGTGGTGATGTGGCTTTGCGCCACGCCCTGCGCCAGCAAGTGGCGCACGATGGCCGAGCCCACCATGCCACGGTGGCCAGCGACATAGATTTTTGGTTGAGAACTCATGAGCCGATTTTTTGCCGCAAAAAGTCGGCGATGAAGTGATGTTTGTTTTGCAAAACCAAGCCGTTGACGAAGTCAGGGTCAACGTTTAAATAATCATGCACGATGCGATTGCGCAAGCCAACAATCGCACGCCAAGCGTCAAGCTCTTGCGGGCTTATGCAACCTTGCTGGTGCAGGCTCTCAAACGCGTCGTGCGCCGAAACAGGCACGGGTTGCCCTAGTGCTTTGAGCCAATGTTTGGTTTTGCCAATGGCGTTTTCGGCCAATACCTGCATGGCGTGCAGTACGCCGCCCTGTTCTAGCGGGCTGAGTGCAGCGTTGGCTTGCAAACGCTGACGCGCATCGTCTAGCAACGCCGATTGCTGGTTGGCAATGCGCTCGCATTCGGCTTGGTACAGGTCAGGCAGCATGGTTTTTGCGCCAGTAAAAGTCTTCGACCTCGGCCCATGTTTGGGTGAGGAAATGAAACCATGCCAAGGTTTGCTCGCCCTTGAGCGGTATGCCTTGATTAGCTACCACCTCTCGCATGGCGAGCTTGGCTGAACTAAGCTGAATCAGGTCAACACGGTCGGGATGAATGCTCAGCGCCTGGGCGATGTGTTGCACAAGCTTGGCCTCAAGTGCCAATTGGTCGATTGGCGAGATGTACTTCACCCATCGAATGGCAATGTCCCAATCACTGTTGGCAGTCGCAGTGCCATTCGCTTGGCTACCTACGAGCACGGCCAGCTCCAGCTCAGGCACATCGGCCAAAGCTTGAACAAGTTGAGTGATGGCAGGTTGCTGAGTCAACAGAATTAGCCTCGTCCGTAGGTGTCTTCAAAGCGAATTATGTCGTCTTCGCCCAAGTAGCTGCCCGACTGGACCTCGATGATTTCGAGCGGAATGGTGCCGGGGTTGGCCAAGCGATGCACCTCACCTAAGGGGATGTAGGTGGATTGGTTTTCGGTCAGCAACAGCACCTTATCGCCATTGGTGATTTCGGCTGTACCTTTGACGACGATCCAATGCTCGGCGCGGTGGTGGTGTTTTTGCAGGCTCAGGCTCGCACCTGGGTTGACTTGGATGCGCTTGACTTTGAAGCGGTCGCCTTCGTCAATGCTGTCGTACCAGCCCCAAGGGCGGTTGACTTTGCGATGCAAGGTGAGCTCTTCGCGGTTTTGGGCTTCGAGCTGTTGCACCAGTTTTTTGACGTTTTGGCTTTGACTGCGGTCGGCTACCAGCACGGCGTCGGCGGTTTCAACCACGATGAGGTTGCTCACGCCCACTGCGCCCACAAGGCGGGTGCTGGCGTGAATAAAGGTGTTTGAGGTGTCAGCCAACAAAGCGTCGCCCTGTACCACGTTGCCTTGGGCGTCTTGGTGGCCGTCTTGGTTGACTTGCCACACGGCGTCCCACGCGCCTAGGTCGTTCCAGCCTGCGTCTAGCGGCACCATGTGGATGGGGTAGCTTGAGCCAGGGCACTTCTCCATGACGGCGTAGTCGATGGACTCAGACGGCACTTGCATGAAGGCTTGTTTGTTGGGGCGCACAAACGAGGCGTCTGTGGTTTTACCCTGCCATGCAGCGTGTGTGGCTGTAGCAATGTCGGGACGGAAATGCTGCAAGGCTTTGAGCCATGTGCTGGCACGCAGCACAAACATGCCGCTGTTCCAGGTGTGCTGGCCACCCGCGAGGTAGGCTTTGGCCACTTCTAGGCTTGGCTTTTCGGCAAACTGGGCCACGGTGAATTCGCCATGCGCACAGGCCGTGCCGGACTGCTGGATGTAGCCGTAGCCGGTTTCGGGCTTGTCGGGGGTGATGCCCAAGATGACAATGCCGCCTTCTGATGCAGCGCGAATGCTTTGCTGCAAAGCGCGTTGAAACGCTGCGGGGTTTTGCACGGTTTGATCGGCAGGGGTCACGACCAATATCGGGTCTTCGCCGCTTTCAACGGCTTGCAAGGCAGCCAATGTGAGCGCAGGGGCAGTGTTGCGGCCTGCGGGCTCTAGCAACAGGGTGGCGTTGACACCTTTGATTTCACGGAGTTGCTCTAGCGACAAAAAGCGGTGTTCTTCGTTGGTCACCACCAAGGTGTTGCCCACCGTGATGTCTGCAGCGCCCAACTGGTTAACGCGCTCAACCGCTTGCTGAAACAAGCTGGTCGTGCCCGACAAAACCAAAAACTGCTTAGGAAAGCCCGCACGCGACAAAGGCCACAGACGTGTGCCAGAGCCGCCGCAAAGAATGACTGGAACTACTTGATGCATTTGAGAATTATCACTGCCGAAGTTAGGTAACCCGCAAGCTCTCAACCGCCATGCGCAGCTTTTGCGGCTGCCCCAGCAAATCAACCAACACAAAGGCACGGGTTTCGCCGTCGTGCGCTAGGTACTGGCCCTCTAGGCCTTTGAGCGGGCCACTGGCAATTTGCACGTTATCGCCGGGCGTGAACATGCGCTCCAGGGTTTCGGGCGGCGCTTCTTTTAAAAAAGTGATGAACTCAGGTGGCACTTTAGCTGGCTGCGGGCCAAAGCTGACCAGCTTGCTCACACCCAAGGTTGAGCGGATGGGGCCCCAGTTTTGCGTTTGGTCGTCAAGCTGGATGAACAGATAGCGGCTGAACATGGGCTCGGTGATGGTCTGCACTTTTTGGTTGCGCAGCTTTTGCACCTGCATGGTGGGCAAAAAGCAATTGAAGCCTTGGTTTTGGAGATTCTCAAGGGCGCGGGCTTCTTGGCGGGGCTTGGTGTGGACCACGTACCAAGCTTGGTGGTTTGTCTCGGGTTTTTCGCTACTCATTGTTAGAGAAGTCTAACTAAACTTCATATGTTGTTTGGCTGCGCTCGGCGTTAAAGTGCGGCTTTATGTTTTGTTTGAAAGTGTGCCTACATGTCTACCAAAAACCCATTCGACCCCGCAGCCATGTCTGACAACGTGAAAGAGCAAGCCCAGCAAATTTGGCTGGCTGGTTTGGGCGCCTTTGCCAAGGCGCAACAAGACGGCACCAAAGCATTTGAAAAGTTGGTAAGTGACGGCATCAGCATGCAGCGCAAAGTGCATAGCACCGCAGAAGAAAAATTGGCCGAGGCAACACAACGCGCCACGCAAGCTGCCCACACCCTGAGCGAGCGCGCCACGGGTCAGTGGGGCAAGTTGGAAGGCATTTTTGAAGAGCGCGTGGCCAAGGCGATGCAGGGTTTGGGCGTGCCATCAGCCGCAGAACTGAAAGCATTGCATGCGCGGGTAGCGGCGCTAGAGGCGCAGCTAGGGGGCAAAGCCAAAGCACCAGCAAAGCCCAAAGCCGCCGCCAAACCCGCTGTCAAAGCCGCAGCAAAGAAAGCCCCCGCAAAGAAAACGGCTAAAAAATAATTGGGTTCTGACCCCAATTAGTGAACCATGGCAAAGAAAGCGCCACGCCGTACCGCAGAGCGGATTTTGGAGGTCACGCTCGACCTCTTTAACCGCTTTGGTGAGCCCAATGTGTCAACCACATTGATCTCTTCTGAGCTCAATATCAGCCCCGGAAACCTGTACTACCACTATCCGGCCAAAGAGGAGTTGGTCACGGCGCTATTCAACCGCTATGAGGCGGCGCTGGATGAGTTGCTAGACGCAGCGCCTGGCGTGCACGATGTGGAAGACGCTTGGTTTTTCATGCACACGCTGTTTGAGCTAGTGTGGCAATACCGCTTTTTGTACCGCGATTTGAACGATTTGCTCAGCAAAAACCGCAAGCTTGAAACCCATATCAAAGATGCACTGCTGCACAAGACCACTGCGTTTCGCACATTGCTCGACAGCCTAGACCACGATGGCGCGTTAGCAATGACCGTCAGCGAGCGCGAAGCCACCGCCACCCACATGGTGGTGATGCTGACGTGGTGGCTGAGCTACGAGTATGTGCGCGACCCGCGCCACGCACTAGAACCCGAGAGCGCCCAAGCTTCGCTGCTGCGCGGAGCTAAGAGCGTGTTGAGTTTGCTGGTGCCTTATGCCGAGGCTGAGCACAAAGAGCATTTGAGCGCGTTGCTTTCGGCTTATTGAGAACAAGCTTCTATTGCAAAAAACACACAACGCGCACAAAATATGCGCATACCATCTGCGCACTAAAACGCCATGCATACAGAACGCCATTCGACCAAGTCCAAAAGAGCTGCAAATCTGACTTTATCCACCGAAGTTTTGGCAGACGCAAAAGAGCTAGGGATCAACATTTCAAAGGTATGTGATCTGCATCTGCGCGAGCTCGTACGCAAGGAAAAAGAAGCCAGATGGAAAGCAGAACACGCTGACTACATTCAAGCCCATAACAAAACCGTCGCCGAAGAATCTCTGCCACTTGATGCGTGGAGAACCTTTTAATGGCGCGGTTTGATGTGTACCGAAATTCTGGCCCGTTAACTACATCCACACCTTACCTACTCGATGTTCAATGCGCTTTGCTTGATGGTTTAGATACGCGCGTTGTGATCCCCTTGCGGCGCCTTGATAAGTTTCCTGTCGTGAATTTAGCGAAAGATTTGACACCCGTCTTTGAAATTGAAGGTGTTTCGTGCATTCTTGAAACTCCGAAGCTAGCAGCCGTACCAGCTCGGCTCTTAAAAACTTATGTGACTAGCTTGAGTGATCAGAAAAGTTTGATTTCGAATGCCCTCGATAGGCTATTTCAAGGGTATTGATCAAACAATTGGGTTCCGACCCCAATTAACACTGCTAACGCAGCGCGGCTTCTACGAGTTTGACCCAATAGGTGGCGCCCAAGGGAATGAGTGCGTCGTTAAAGTCGTAATTAGGGTTGTGCAGGGTGCACGGGCCTTCGCCGTGACCCATTTCTCGGTGAGCACCGTCGCCGTTGCCGATGAAGCAATACGCGCCAGGTTTGGCTTGCAGCATGTACGAGAAATCTTCTGCGCCCATGGTGGGCTCTTGGGCTAGCACGTTGGCCGAACCTACGATTTCGGCCATGACTTCGCGTGCAAAGTTCGCCTCAGCCGGATGGTTGATGGTGGGCGGGTAGTTGCGCTCGAACTCAAAGGTGCAGGTGGCACCGAAGGCCGCGCTGGTGTGGGCAGCCACATCGCGCATGCGTTGCTCAATCATGTCCAGAACTTCCACGCTGAAGGTGCGCACCGTGCCTTGCAGCTCGCAGTGGTCGGGCACCACGTTGGTGGCTTCGCCTGCATTGATCATGGTCACCGAAATTAGACCGGCATCGACTGGCTTTTTGTTGAGACTGACGATGGTTTGAAAAGCTTGCACCATTTGGCAAGCAATCACCAC
>JACCDG011250165.1_pt1 | contig 40299 bp, 54 predicted proteins | sample 7442471 | NCBI WGS metagenome assembly JACCDG01 (sample SAMN15323444, study PRJNA562643) | freshwater metagenome | isolation source: river surface water | place: USA:Blue River Watershed | collected 2017-08-17 | reverse complement strand
CCGTGTGGTGAAACTCTCATCAGTAAGATTACAACCGTTGCTCACCCCAAGACCAGCAAGCGCCGACTTATTGAAACTCTCTACACCGACGTAGATGACTTTAAGAAGATGAAAGAGACGAAGGCGATTGATCCTTTGAAGCGCCGCCGTGCTCTTAACATCCATTCGTGGGCGTTTAGAAAGACGTTTGAATTGCGTCTGCCGAACGGCTCAATCGAAGCCGAAGATATGGTTAACTGGGCTATTTTGTGGGGGACTATTGTTGACACCGCATACAAGTCGGGCGAACGCGCCATTGATGCGATGACAACAGATTCATTTAAACTGCTACTTCAGCTTGCGCCTAATCACGCGCTGGCTAAGTGGATTGAACGACGTAAGGGAGAGTACCGATAATGTGTGGACTGTTTGGAGTAATCAACAACTCTTTAACAGAGGTTGAGATGGCGCTAATCATTGGCATCCTAGCGGATGAGATGGATAGTCGCGGGCGACACTCTTACGGAGTGTACCTGCCCAACCTCGCAGAGTTTAGAAAGGGAATGGGAAAGGCCGTTGGCAATCTTAAGATCTCTGAAGTAGTGAATGAGCCTATTGTTTTAGGGCATACTCGTTTCGCTACCCATGGATCGCAGACTGTAGAGAACGCGCATCCTTTCCTTCAACTGGGTACAGAAACCGCCGTCATCGGTGCCCACAATGGCGTTATCTATAACAAGTGGGAGCTGGATAAGAAGTACAAAGAATTTCCAGTAGACTCCCAGCACATCTTTGACCACATTGCCAATGGCATACCCCTTGATGATCTTGATGGCTACGGCGCGATCACCTACATCAAAGCCACTGACCCAGAAGCTGTGGAGCTTGGCAGGTTTAACGGCGGCGATCTAAGCGTCTATGTTATCCGAGGATCGGAAGACAAGGAATCCGACGTACCAAATAGAGCTTTGATTTGGGCATCCACGGATCAGGCAGTTATGCGAGCGTTGTCACTCGCCAGCATCAGTGATGATCTTGTTGTTAAGTACAAGGTTGAAGAGGGTCTTTTGTACACGGCCAGTAAGGATGGATTCTTCTACGTTAAGGATGGAAAAATTCCTATCAAACGTAGTACGTTCAAGCATTGGAGGTCGTACGAAGTCCCAAAAACTACAGCCCATACAAACGTCATTACTGGTGGGACTAGTAATTGGAACGATAAATATGGGCTTAAGAATCGAGTCACCGATACAGACGATGATGACAATAAGGGCAATAGGGTTAGCGGAAAAAAAAGGAGGGCCGGCTTTCTCGCAGAGAACGTCGGCGACGAGAATTCGAACTTCGACGACAACGAGCTATGGACAAAAGGGTACATTAGAACCGAATGTGCATACTGCCACAATGATGTTGCAATCAATGTGGATGACGTTCAAGATTTGGATGAAGCAGTTTGCCAGTCGTGCTTAGCCGACCGCGCCAAGACTAATCAGGATCTTGAGACTATTCCATGTCAGTCCTGCGATACGTCGTTGACTAACGACGAAGCTGAGGCTTACATTTTGAGTAGCGATCAAGTTGCCTATTGCGAGGCGTGCAAGGATTACATACGGGCGACGTATGATATTGATATTAACAACATCACGCAAGAGATGAAAGCAGTGGACACAGTACAATGAAAATGACTACGGCAAAGAAAGTAAGTAACGCACCGAAGGTTCGATATGAGCCTAACAAGGGCGAGAAATTCCTGCTTGAGTGGGCGAAGATCTTGGCTGAAGGTAATATGTTTGCAAACAAACTAAAGAATCCTTCAGTCGCTTTGCGCGGTAAAGCGGGTGAATATTCCGTGGCTGGCACTCTAACCGAATTGATTAGAGCCTCGGATTATGATGTGTATACGTGGAATACAACCGACCCTCTGTTCAAGACTTACACCATTGATGGTTATGCTTTTGAGATTCCTATGTGGTGCATCAACTCCTTGACACAGATGGGACTTACCAACACAGAAATCATTAAGCTGTTAGATCTGTGTTACGACATTGACCAAGATCCTACGCCTCGACCCACATTCGACATGGCGAGTCAGATGATAGAAACGCTTGTGCGCAATTGGATTAAGGAAAAGAGCGCCGAGCTTTCCATTACTGACGCTGAGTGGGATGAGATCTATCTCGTGTGTGGTAATGTTGTGGACTTAACAAAGGGTAAGCTGCTCGCTTCTGACTGGAAGAAGATCGCTGCTGCGCTTCGCAGTCACACAGTTGAAACCACTATGGGATCTTGGCGTGGGTATGTCGGACGGTTGGCTAAGAAGATAGGAGTGACGGGAGAGAAGGCGGCTTTGCGATACAAAGAAATTCCCGCCAAATCGCTGGTCCGATTCTCTCGCATGGGGGCGCTTCCAGTAGCACAGGCTGCCGCCGCGCCTAAGAAGGAGCCGAAGATCGCTCCTGAGAGACCTGTACCAACAGCCAACGCTCGACGCGTTCAGGCGTTTAGGTTCTAACCATGACAAAGTTAACATGGAAAAAAGTTACGGGAATGAACGATGTCGTTACGGAAGTAAAGGTAGCGGCCAAAGAGGGTAGGGTATTATATCCTACCCTCGTTATTAGGATTCGCAAGAATCTTAACGATAGCAGTTACTGTTTTAACATCCTTCAATCTCATGGAAGTGGTTACCACACATATTTAGTAACTAGTGTTGTTGCCTACAAATCGTTAAAGGCCGCGAAAGAAGCCGCAGTTCTAGAACTAAATACGTTTGGGCGGGAGTTGCAGCAATGTTATTTTTAATAGCGCTTGGAATAGTAATTGCAGTGATCATAGTACTGGCTATAAAACCAGCGTTTACTTTGTTTTTAATTTTGATTTTGTTCTTAGCGGCCATGCTAAGCGGAATTGCAAGCATAGGAAGTGACTAATGTCTGACAACTTAGTAAAAGTTAATGCCTTAGATTTGGAATCACTTGGTCGTATGGCTGTTCTAAACAACGCATGGGAAGCCATCAAGCGGCGATTCTCTCCTTACTACGATGACTTTGAACAAAAATGGGTTATTGCTTCCAGGAATAGGAAAGCAGTAAGTCGAATTACGGTTTATGACGATGAGGCTTGCCAACAGCAAAGCAAAATTGATTTAACAAAAGATGCTTGGGTTAGGGGTGTTACAGATTACATAAGTCGTTGTCGTAGAAATATTAAGACATACGATAATGAGCCGAACCCGAACGTCAATCGTCCGTTCCTTCCATACGATCAATTCGAACTTGCATACTTTGTATTTTCTAATCTTCTGGCAGAAGAGATTATTCCGGCTAATGACGGAGTAGGTTATACAGTTTTTCGTATGGATACCAACCGCTGGAAATGGGTTAATGAAATTTACATTAGTAAAGATCTTATTAGCGCGGACGCCGAAGGCTTACCTCACACGCATGAAGACCATCGCCCACGCCCAGAGGTAACCCCCATAGTGTTTACTAACGCTGTACCGGTAACCGCCGCCACAACAGACACCACCGGATGGCTTAGATGGACAGCGGGAGGTACTACACCACTACGATGATAGTTGGACTATATAACTGTATGGTTATATAGTTATAAGATTGTTTAAAAAAAGTTTTGCACATCCCCAAAACTGTGCTATAGTGGTTTCTGTTGAGCTTGTAGCTTGACTTTGACACCCAACATAGCAGCGGACACAGCGACTCAGCCACGGTCAACGTAGAGCCAAAGAAGGCATACTCAGACGATGGTCAGCAAGGAAATAATCAAAGCGCGAAACAAAGCGTACGGCGATGCGAACCGTGCAAGACTAAACGCATATGCAAAAGAGTATAGAGACAACAACAAACAAAGAATCTCAGACTACCATAAAGCATATAGAGAAGAAAACAAAGAAAAGCGCGCTAACGTTTATAAGATATGGCTTATATCTAACCGACATAAAAAGAAAGAAGCTCAAGCCAAAAGAAGAGCATTAAAAAATGGATACACAGGCGCGCATTATACAAACGAAGATGTTTGTAAACTCCTAGATAACCAAATGGGATTATGCGCATATTGTAATGTGTTATTAGATTCAACTTATCAAGTAGATCACGTTATTCCCATTGCAAAAGGTGGAGGTAACGGCGCAGATAACATTGCGATCTGTTGCTCATTTTGTAACGCATCAAAAGGCTGTAAGATTTTATACGAAAGCTGGATTCCTCCAAAACATAGATAACCAGCAAATAGTATTCACACCCAAAATAGCCGTACACACAGCGACTTAGCTCTCTTAGCTATACTGACGGCCGTGTACACCGGGAACCTGCAACTTATGCCGACACGCTACGTGACGGGGTTGCAAAGAGCATAGCTCTAAATAATAAGAATGCTGCTCAAGCGAGTAAGCATCTAATCGCTAGTGACAACCGCGAGTGGAAAGCATTGCCCTCCTAGAACATCAACAACAACATAGTCGAGCACGGACTGAACTATCCACGTAGTTCAACGGTGTGGTGGTGGCCTAAGGGGATCTGTGCCCAATGGAATCTAGGCTAGCATAAAGCCTTTATCTAACCTCAATACTAGATAGGACTGAAGAATGTATAGATATATTATATCACTCAATATCTTTAGAAACTACAAAGATATTATGAGTTTCAAGAAGCTGATTTTTAACAACAGCTATCAACAGAGATTGCCGTTTAACGACAACGGAATAGTAGTGAACTAATGACCACTGAACTATCGTTTGGGTTTCCTACAGAAGAGAAAGCAACTACCACAATAAATGAATTCTTTGATTGGGATCTAGATCCAAACAGAAACTACATAGATGATGTTGCTTTTCTTTACGATAACGTATTCGATGAAGATGAGAGAATTATTTATGATATAGAATACGGTTTTATGATAGACTCTCCTAAGGCAAGCTTTACATTGGACGATCATGAATCTCATGGAAAAACAAAGCAATGTAAGTTCTGTCTAATTGAGTTATCAGAAAACATATTACGTGATAGACAGGAGTTTTAAGTGGCAAAAGCAACAGCAGCGGCAGTAGAGGAAACACTGGTTGACGACGGCACTCCAGTACTGGCAGGCGTTCACGCCAAGATGCTATGGATTATGGAGCAGGTCGGCCGGATTCCTAAGAATGGGTATAACTCATTCCATAAATACAAGTATGTCAAGGAAGATGATCTATCTGAAGCCGTACGAAAACTGTTTATCGAGGTAGGAGTTTTCCCCTCAGTAAGCGTTAAGGAAGTAATCCAGAACGGCACGTTGACCACCATCCTTACGGAGCATACGTTCACCGACGTAGACACAGGACAACAGATCGTTGTGTCATTTGCTGGCGCTGGTGACGATAAGGGTGACAAGGGCATCTACAAGGCAATGACTGGTGACACCAAGTACATGCTTATGAAGATGTTCTTGATTCCCACAGGAGACGAGCCAGAAGCTGATATTGGCACTGACGCTCGCAATGAAGCTAAGCCGACTGGAACGGCAACGCAGACAAGATCGCGTGTGGCAAGCACCGCACCCACTAATGGTGGAATTTCAGCCAAGTTTCTTGGTATCAAGCAGGGAGTATCAACGAAGACTGGAAATGGATATTTCTATATGGAGTTTGATATTGGCTCTAACAAGCCGTTCAAGCACCTGTTCACGAACGATACCTTTGCTTCCCTCGCCAATACACTTGCGCTCGCGGACGACGCTCGACCCGATCAGATCTATCTGCCAGATGAAGCAGTACCTTGCACCCTTTGGCTAGACACCACGGGCGCATATCCTAAGCTCGAAAAAGTAGAGAGAACTTTTTAGTCATGTCCAAGTTTGCAACCGTTAACACCTTCACATACGATGATGGAAAGATTGATTCTGATATCTTTATTTCCACCATCACCACAAATAGTCTTGCCGAAAAAGTAAGGATCATCAGCGAAGAGATTTCTCGATTCAAGATGTTGGACTACGATGATTCGGCATACGCGAAGGGTTACTTAGATAACCTCGAAGTAACCTACGAAACTGCTCAGCAGTATGGAGTTTAATGGAAGAAAACGAAACACAAGAAAATACGTACGATGATGGCTTCGCGCTCGGATGGCACCTGTCAGAGGAAATGCAAACTAAACTAGTTAGTAAGACGCTCACTGAAGAGGACGTACTAACTATTGGTAACATGTTTATGACTTTCTATGACAAGTTGGAAGCAAAGACAGCCACCCCCTATGAAGAAGGGTATGTAAACGGTGTGTCTGCTTATGCTAAATCCCTTGATGAACCTGTTACCGAGAGCGCGACCATAAGCTAGTATGAAAACTAGTGAAAGTCGAGGGTCCACTTTAACAGGTGGACCCTCAAGGGAAACTTCAGACAATCCGTTTGCTACAACCCCATACAAAGAAAGGTGTGGAGTTAAGCGTGATGCTCCAATAGAAGAAATTATTTCTCGCTATGAATCAGGAGAATCTATCTATTCTATGCGAACTGTTCTTGGATTAAGCAAAGAAATAATTACCCGTAGGCTAACACAGTTACCGGCTGACGAGTTCGTAAAGATAAAAGAAAAACATAAAGCAGCTAGATTAGAGTCAAAGAGAGTGGAATTAAATTCTAAATATACAGGAGTATGTGAATTTACTAGGTGCGGAAAACCATTCACATCAGATACTAAACGTCAAAAATATTGCTCAAATCTATGTACAAAGCTAAGATGGGAATACGACAACTTGGATAAGAAAGCTGCAAGCAAGAAGCGTCTTAGAAAAAAGAAGCATGACGACACAAAACTTTCACTGAGAGGTCAGTGGAAGGTTCGATTTTTTGATGTTCTAAAACCAATACACAAGCAGCACACGGTCGGGGCAGTAGAAGCCGTTCTCAAAAAGATAGACAGCGTTTCACAGGGAATTCGATCAAGATCAAAGGGGTTAGGTATTGAGTGTAACGTCACTCTAGAAGATTTGAGACTTTTGATTCTAGATGCCTACGGTAAGAAATGTAAATTTTGTGACACCATTATTACTCGGCAAGTTCTAGTTGTAGATCACCAACGTCCTGTTTCAAAGGGCGGCACGTCAAATCTTGATAATCTTCAAGTGATTTGTAAAACATGTAATGGTATGAAGGGTTCTCTTGATGAAGCAAACTTTGAACTTCTTTTAGAATGGTTGAATAAGATGCCAAAAGAATTGGCTATAGATCTTCGCCGTAGATTATGTGGATTAAGATTCTAAGGAATAAAAAATGAACGAGATGATTTTAGTTAAGGCGGGAGTTGATGACACCCCCAGAGCAGCCGCAGTTACCGGAGATGTTTCAGCTTACATTTCCCAGCTCAAAGAGATGGATGAAGTAGATCGAGTATTGAATGCCGAGGAGCTTCATGTGTCTATCATTGACACTTGCTCTGACTTGGCAAAGAAGTGGTTTAGGTTATCTACTCTTCTAATTCCCATCCATGAATTAGAACTTTGGCAGCATTTATATTTTGTAGATGCGAATGGAATTAAGCAGTATTTTACGTCATTCAAGGAGTATGTAAACGTTGTCGTCGGTAAGCCGATTACTACTGTCAATAACAGCCTTTACGCTTATAAGGCACTACTGGATACTGGTAGAGATCCTAAAGAACTTTCTGATATTTCTCAATCAAGGGTTCAGTCTTTAACAAAGGTGCTTAAGGCTTACGACGGCAAGCCGCCTGAGGAAGTGTGGCAACCGCTGGTAGATAAGGCACGCACCGCTAAGACAAGAGACGAAACTCGCTCGTTCAACGAAGACGTAGCGACTCTGTGCGCCAAGCGTGGCATGGAAGTTAAAGAATGGTTGCGTGTGGAAGGCGATCTTACTCAGATCGAACTCATTAAAACGTGCATTTCGATTCAGAAAGACAGTAGCTTCTACGGTGGGAATCCACCAACTGATTGTACGGCACTGGAACATATTTGTGTACAGTGGTTGCAGGACAATCACGGCGACATGATACCAGAAGATATAGAAGAGCTTGAAGCTGAGGAAGCTACAAATGAAGCAGTGTAGTCAGTGCGTTCATTGTAAAGTTAAAACCGTTACACGGATTCAACCATCTTACTTTCAGAATGGGGGGATGTGTCCCCCCATCGTAAAGAAACATCTGCGCCTGACGTGCGCAAAAGAAAATGAAACAGGAGTAGTGTTCACGCAAAACTATTATGATATGGCGGCGTTTGAAAACGATAACGAGAACTTCAAGTACGCCGAGAGTTGCGGACATTTTGAATCAGATGATTGATATTCCTATTGACATTGGCTCACACTCTACATACCCGGCGTCAATGCTATCCAACTTTGCGCCGCATAGATTTACATTCGATGATATTCCTTGCTATTCCATGGAAGGTCTGCTACAATCATTCAAGTTCTATAATGATAAGACACAAGTCTTTATTTGTAAAATGATTGGAGCCGAGGCTAAGAAAGCTGGTAAATCTATGCCGTGGTTTAAGACGCAGAATCTTTACTGGCGAGGAATCACGTACAACAGACATAGCCCAGAGTATCAAAAGCTTTTAACTCAGGCGTACAACGCGCTGTTTTCAAACTCTAGCTTTAGAGATGCCTTACGTCGAACTGGCAATCGGCCCCTTACACACTCGATTGGAAAATCAAGTCGATACGCCACAATTCTTACAGAAGAAGAGTTTTGTGGACAGCTTATTCGGCTTAGAGGCTTGCTAGAATAATGAAAATTGCGCTAAACGAAATAGGCCAAGAGCTATCAAACTTTATTGAGGAACATTCTAAGAAGTGTGAGTGCGATAGTATTTATCATTATTGCCGCCGATGTAGAAACTTAGAGTGGTACGCCGCTAGAGTAGAAAGCGCCATAATGGATATCGTTGATAGACGCCTTGAGCTAGTAACAAAACCATACGACCCAGATAATAGTGTAGGATAATTATGACAGACGAACAAATGTTGTTAACTTGTATCGCAGAAGAATGCACTGAGCTTGGCCAGCGATGCTCGAAGGCTATTAGATTTGGTGTGACAGAAGTGCAGAAGAACCAAGATAAGAATAACGCGGAACGTTTTGTGGACGAGCTAACAGATCTTCTTGCTTTGATAGAGTTGTTACGCACATATGACGAGAGCACTGGTAGTGCTCCAAGATTTCCACCCGTGACGCGAGAAGGACTGGATGCAAAGAAAGCTAAGTTCCTACGAAATCTTGATTATAGTAGATCATTAGGAGTTTGAGATGGGTCAAAGATATACCATTGATGTTATTAGTTCAATGATGGTTAATAACGCCGACGCCAAAGCTAGAGAGTACTTTGTAATTGTGGGAGCCCCATCAATAACTCATTATAAGTTTTGCTTTGGCCCGTATGACACCAAAAAAGCAGCTACTGAACACGCCGACGTACGCTCTGCATTTGATTACATTAATCATTACTTTGGATACACTATCAGAATGGATGATGCTATTCATATTGACGGTGTGCTAGTTACAAAAGATGAACTGACTGTTCGAGGAGCGGCTGCTCCTCGGCGCGGATATTAATGAGACATTACGTAACAAGCAATTCTGAATTAGATGCGATCTTTGCTCAGTGTAGTGAGTTTGGAATTTGTGGATTGGATACTGAAACTTACACCACAGATCCTTCAAATGAAGATGGAGCGCTAGATCCATACTACAATGCGATTAGGCTTATTCAAATTGCTACGCCCAACGATAGTTACATTCTTGATCTGCACAAAGTAACAGACAAAGAAAAGATTAGGCACTTTCTATTAGACCCAACTATCGTTAAGGTTGGCCACAACTTAATATTTGAGAACGTAAACTTCTTACACCACTTCGATTGCTGGGTAGAGAATGGGTTTGATACGTTGCTCGCGTCTCGGCTATTAGAAATCTTTGTTAAAAAGAATAATGGATTCTACCCAAAGAACTACAATCCAGAAGATAGAAAGCATAATCTATTAGTAGTCGCTAAGCGATACCTTGGGCTAGCTCTAAACAAAGACGAGCAAGTTTCTGATTGGTCCAGACCAGAATTAACAGAAGATCAGATTAGATATGCGTTCGTTGATGCGGAAGTAATGCTTCCGTTGCACAAGGAATTGTCTAAACGTTTAACCGCCCTTGGAATGAATCAGGCAGCAAAGATTGAATTTGCGGCCGTACCAGCTATCGCTGAGATGGAGCTAGTGGGATGGGGTTTCGATGCTTCGATTGTAGAAGATATCGAACGAGAAATTAACACCCGAGTTATTAATTTAAATAGATACTTGGGCGAAGAGTTTCCATCCAAACAGCGTGGCTTATTCGAAACGTGTACCATTAACTTGGATTCTCCACAGCAACTCAAGGCGGCGTTTCAAGGTAAGTACGGCGTTGAGCTAGACTCCACAGATAAGCGAGCCCTACTTGCGTGGAGAGCTGAGAATGATGAAGTAATATGCAATGAGATTGCGCGACGTAAGGGCATCGAACCACCGAGCGCAAACTTTAGTGACTTCATAAATGAACACCACTCTGCTTATAATAAGATTAAGTATAGGTTAAAGGGCAGCGATAAGGTGGTAGACGCTCTTGTGAACTATTCTAGTTTGCAGAACATGCTTAGCACCTGTCAGGAATTAAAGGATGGAATCCATCCTAAGACTAAGAGAATCCACTCCGGTCTAATTCAGCTTGGACAACAGCAGCACAGAATGGCCGTGCGTACCCCTAACTGGTTGAAGATTCCACGTCCCAATTCGTTTGGGCACGCGGCCAAGCTAGAAGATTTTAAGTACGAAAAGAACTTTAGACAAGCTTTCATCCCCACCGAGGGGTATAAGTTTTCTATCTGTGACTTCGCACAAAATCAATTGCGCATTATTGCCGACCAAGCTAATGAATACAAAATGGTGGCCGAGTTTAATAAGGGAGACAAGGCCGATCTATATAGAGCAACGGCGGCTGCTATTCTAAAGAAGCCCTTAGATCAAGTAACGAAGAATGAAAGACAAGACGCTAAGGTGTGGGTGCTTTCGTTCTCGTTCGCGGTCGGAGCCCACGTATACATGAAGCAGAAGCTTGAAGACACTCGTGAGTACACTCCATTGGAGTTTTGTAAAGCCGAGCGCAACGCTTTCTTCGACCTGTATACTGGGCTTCGTCCGTGGCATAAGGCTCAAGTAGAGCAAGTAAAGAAATATAATTTTATCTACACACCGACTGGCCGAAAGATTTACTTTCATCCTGAGTGTGATATTTACACCGAAGCAATTAACTTTCCTATCTGTGCTACAGAAGTGGATGGCGCGAAGTTAGCGCTCGCTAGAATTTTTAGAAAGATTAAGAAAGAAAAGTTGCGCGCAAAACTCGTTGGCTTTGTTTATGACGAGATTGTAATAGAATCTCATCCAGATGATATCCCAGCGGTACGTAAACTTCACGAGGAACTCATGCTAGACTCTATGCAAAAGATGTTAAAGCGAGTTCCAAGTATGGTAGAGTTAAACGTAGGGGATAATTGGAGTGCGAAATGATTTTAGGATTAATGGTTGGTGGTACGTTCGATGACAATCTCTGCCGCCAAGCGTACAGACTGCATATACACAAACGATATGGGCTTGCGTCTGAGACACTTGACTCTGTTATTAACAGATTGCAGCTCGGCATTCTTAAGCCCAATGAAATAGACATACTTGTAGAAATCTTAGATTACAATGATGCCATTGTGTTCAAAGCAATGAACGATCAGCACAAGATTTTGGGAATCACCCAAACTCCTGATTGGTTGTCCAGCACGGTGGTTGAATTGTGGGATCAATCTATCGTTCATCGAGACACTATTGATGTCTTTGAAGAGAAACTAAATGATGCGATAATCGCCATCGCCGAAGAAGTTGGATTCGTAAGTGCGAAGATTAGAAAAGGTATAACAAGAACTACTACATGAAACCAGGATCAGAACAAGCCCGTGACGCAGGATGCACCTGCTCGATTAAGTCGCTTCCTACCAAGAACTTTCCCTACACCCCAAAGAACTTTATTCTTTATCAGCCGGACTGTCCAATCAATGGACATGGTATCTTTAAGAGAGCGGGCGTAAAGAAAAAGACTCCGCAGCCTGTAAATTTTAAAATTCCAAGCGCAGAGTATGTTAACATTGATCTAACAACATTGTTGAGTTAATGAAATGGAAACAGAAGAAGTAACTAAGATTCCAATACGATTCAAGCCGAACATTCATGGCTTACCAGAGCCTCTTTACTTGGCTCTGACTAACGACACGTATGTTAAAGTAGGCGATTATTCTGTATCGGAATTAATTGGACCACCACAACCGGGTCAACTAATGCGCCGACACAGAACAGAGTTGGAGTTCGACCCTTACGATAGGCTGAAGTCGCTGTTGGGAACTGGCGTTCACAACGCCATCTTTGCTCACACGAATGAAGATACTCACGTAGCAGAAAATAGGTTTAAGGCGGAGATTAACGGCCTAACTATTACTGGTCAACCTGATGTGTTCTCTATTGATGATAACATCTTGTACGACTACAAGACAACTTCAACTTGGATTTCAGCTCTCGGTAAGAAAGCAGAGTGGGATGCTCAGCTCAACATCTACGCTTGGATGCTGCGGCGCGAAGGTTTTAACGTAAAGAAGCTTGTAATTGTAGCTATCTACACAGATTGGTCAAAGACTAAACAAGCGCTTGCGATATTGAAGCGCTCACACTACCCAGATAATCCTGTCGAGTTGTTTGAAGTTCAGATGTGGGAAGACTTCGAAGTAGAATACTACTTAGAGCAGCGCATAGCTGTGCACGAATCCGCAAAGGGACTCAACGACAACCAACTTCCAGAATGCACAAAGGAAGATAGATGGAGAAAAGACACATGGGCTATTACCACTGAGGGCGCTGCGCGAGCTACGAAAGTTTTTGATTCCATAGAGGCTGCGCGTAAAGCGTTACCGGAGTACCTAGCTAAAGGAAAAAACTATTACATCGAAGAGAGAGAAGGACAAGCTACTCGCTGTTTATTCTACTGTGACGCCGCTCCCTTTTGTCATCAGCTTCGAAAGGAGGCTGTGGGCAAGGAGCTAGATCCAGCATACTATGGTGACACAGGATAAGTATAATCAAAACAAATACACAATTGCTTTCAACTGTTTGTATGTGCTTACTATAGAAGCAGAGTCGTCCTTCGAAGCTGTTCATAAATACTTTGAAGAGTTCGACGCCTTCGCTCGTCAATACAACACAGAAGAAAGATATATAAAGTTAAGTCCACCTACACAGTCCCTAGAACTTTACGCGCATAGTAAAGACGGAGCAATTGACGCATGAAATCAGCAGCGCTGAAAGGACTTGCAGAAGAGCTTTGCAGCAAATCAATTATGTTCCAGCGACAACAGCAACAAGAATATTTAGCTGGTCCAGCAGAGACAACTCTTGTTGCGTACATACGAACGCTATGTGATATTTTAAAGTTTGGGACGATTGGAGACAAAGACGAGGCGTGGTTTTCAGATGCGATGCGCTATTGGAAAATTAATTCAGCGTGTGAACCATCCGATGCCGCGCCTTTCTTTGTTGAAAAACTAATAAAGTCTTTTAGCGACGAGTTTTCTGTTTGGCTTTACAATAAGTACGGAAAAGAAAACTTTGTCTATGTGGCAAACGCGTACGATAAAGAAGCAATAGATCAAATTATTGTTCCGTATCTACGCATACGTTCTAATAAAAAATCAGCACTTGCTTTAGAAGTGTGGCACGAAATCATTTCAAACTTCTTCGCGTCCAACCTACCCAAGTGGGATCACAAGCCGCCGTCTATAAAAGAGATGGCACAGAACTTAAGAGAGTTAGAAATCCAGCCACTTGGTCCAGCCAATAAGCCCGTGTTGTATGGAGACGAAAAGACCGTGGTTGATGCGTTCCTCGCCATTAAGCCAAATGGATTCTATTCGGCCCGAGATGCGAAGGCGCTGCTTGACATATCTGACAACGTGCAAGATGCGATAGAAGGCATTAACTGGATGTTCTCAGATGATGTAACGGATGATTTCTTAAGAGAGAACCGACCATTCACGTTAGGGTTCATCACAAGAATGTGGAACCACTATCAAGCTTATAAGCAACATAAGCCTAACCCCGCGAAGCAAGAAGAAGCGATGCGCCAGCTACGAGGGAAGCTAAGTAAAATAGTATGATAGACGATTTTGAGATGATCAAACATTTGGCTAATGCCGTTACTAAGATTCAAGCAGATCCGCGATACGCTGATTTGTTTAAGCATCACAAGTATAGGTGTCACTGCCATATCTGCGAAGAGTTAAACATTCCAGAACATAACTTTTGCATCTGCGATGCTTGTAAGCTACAGCTTATGGACGCGAGCGCAGAGTTAGCTGGCGCTATTAAGCTAGCTGACCAAATTGTTCCCGGTTTGTTAACTAGACACGCCCGTCTAAAGATTGACTTATTTCAAGAAGGACAATAGTGACAGATAAAAAACCTGCAATAGTTTCCGCCGATCAATATGATTTAAGAGCAGAACGAGAGGTCGTAGCGGCGTGTGTGCAAGGCGACCCTTTTAAAGTCCTAGGTAAAGTTGACCCATCAGATTTTTATGATGCTGGAAACTTTCATATCATATCCGCAATTCAGGATATGGCGCAGAGCGGCGATGTTATTACATTCGCCAGTGTTTGCAATAAGCTTAAGCTACGCGGTAAGTTTACCTTGCCCGTCGAGAACATACTCAATGAAGCTTTCGAGTATCCGAAGGTTGACGCGGAGGCGGCGGCGACCATCGTTAAAGATAAGTCTAAGCTAAGAGAGCTTAGAAACATCTTCCTAACCAAGATAGAAGTAATTGATTCGGGACGGGGAGAACCAGAGAAGCTTGTTGGTGCTGCTATCTCCGAGTGTATCAACGTCAGTGCTACCGCCAAGAATTCCAGTAGACACATTTCCGATATCAGCGATGATGTGGATAAACATATTGACAACATCACGTCTGGTAATCTGGTCAGCTACTCTACTGGCTTAGCAGGCGTTGATCTGGCCATTGGCGGCGTGCAAGCGGGAGAGATGTTTGGGTTGACTGGTCCTCCCGGTAGTTGTAAGAGCCTTATTAAGAATGGCATGAACATTCTTAACGCCAAGATTGATGTTCCTGTGGTATCATACATCTTAGAGATGGGTGTAACTCAGGAGTTAATCAGAGCGTGCGCCATCGAGGGCGGCGGCGCAATCAATGCGAAGAAGTTTAGAGGCGGTCCCGGTATGGAGCCTCCTAGCATTGAAGAAGTTCGAGCGTTCAAAGAGGTCAAATCTAATCTATCCAAGTTACCTCTTTGGATGGATAACACAAAGTTCGGCCTCATGGAAATTCTTGCGGACGCCGAGCGTCGAGTGCAAGAGAATGGCGTGCGCATTGTAACTATTGATTACGCACAACTTATTCATGTTGGAGACGGCGGTAATAGAACCGGCGAGCTTGAAAGAATATCTCAAGCGTTTCGTATGTTCGGACAGAAGAACGGGTGCGCCATTGTTATGGTTGTGCGACTTGATAAAGCTGGTGCGCAATCAGCCTTGAAGGGTAATGAACTAACGGGCGGTGAGCTACACGGATCTTCAAGCTTCCATTATGACTTTTCTTCACTGGTGTCGCTTTACTTTGATAAGCCGATGTGGTTGTGCAAGTGCGATCCAGAAGAACAGTTTGTTTGGGACGACGACAAAGAGTCGCTCGTCAGTGTTCATACTCCCGGTATTAAAAAGTATTGTCCTAAGTGTATGAACTACGTCAAGCAGTCGGATGGCAGACTTGGTAACGCTAACGTTCTCAAGGCTAGAGATGGAGAAACCTATACCAAGGTTCCTTTAAAGCTCGATGGTTCTAGTCTTCAAATTACAGAAGTAGATTTTGCCGAGCAACCTATTACTCAAGACGCGACTGGACCTTATGACGATCCCGAAGATGCTTTAGACTTCTTATTCGAGAAAGATTAATGACTGAACTAATATGGACATTGGTTGATGGAACGACTTATCTCACTTCTCAACCAATAAAAGTTGGAAAGAGTAGTCTTCTTTTTGAAGTTATGCGAGTTGATGGTATGTGGGATCTTACGGTACTATCTGATGATGGTTACTCAACAGTAACGCTAGCAGGTAGAAATGATTTTGAAACACAGGAAGCGGCACAAGAGAACGCGATACTTTTTTTACATAGAATAACAAAGGTTCTAGAAGAGCTATGATAGGATTAAATTGGCACGGTAATTCCCATAAGCAAACGGCGCTAACCGAGATTCCTGGTAGTGGCGCATCTTACATGTTTCACATACAGCAAATGCTACAAAGAGAAGATTTCTTTATGTTGTATGCCTCGGTGCGCCCATCACACATACTGTTTCGTAGAAGGTTTAATACGATGGACGCCGCAAAGGAGCATAGTTTGATGTTTATAAATAGACTGAACAAGTTAATTAGCGAAAATTTATGAATTATAAATTAGCGTTTCCTGAAGATATAGTAGTGCTCTGTCCTCTATGTAAAAATCGTCCGTGGCTGAATGACACCGCCCATGATTGTGCACGACAACCAGATTACGTTTTTCAGTGTGAGGGCGATAATTGCCCGTTAGTAGGTTGGCCTACAGAGAGTGCCGGTTACGGTACGCACACCATAGCACAAGCCGCCAAGTACTGGAACGAGTCAGTTAACAACTTGATTACCGCCATCAAAGGATTAGAATAACATGCCCTACATAGAAGCAGTAGAAGGTAAAGAGCAAACTCCTAGAATTATGGGTGGTACTCGAATCAGTGTATTCACGCTTGATGACACAGAGTACTTTGAGGCCAAGCCGGACGAGGGCGTGCCACATCCATATACTTATGATTCCTCTGGCGATAAAGTAGCGCTAGAACATACAGACATACAAAAAGTTTTAGATGGCGTGGAAGCTATCGTTGACAATCAGATAACCCTTGAGTATCTTAAGCAGGGCAAGCTACCACATGTAAATATTGAGATATTCATGCATAACGATTTGTTCGGCGTTTCAGTTAACGCTATGTCGGTTGGTGAAGAAACGCGGCGATTAGCGGAAAAGATTATAGCTGGCCCAGCGGAAGCTGATTACGCTTATGATGATGAAGAAGAAGATGATGGTGAAATCGTTATTGAACAATGGGAAGACAGAGGGCTACCACCACTAGAGGAACCAGATGATTCGATTGCCGAGAGTGAGCCGGACGAATCCGTGTAGAATTTGTGGCAAGACGGATTACTGCGGATTCATGGAACTAAAAGATCGCACGTTCTGCATTTGTATGCGAGAGAGTGAGGGATCTTTTGGCGTTGCATCCAATGGTGGATACAAGCATTTCATTCCGGGCGGCAATGGAGAGTATGGATTTGTTCGATCAGAAGTAAAGGATACAAAGGCTCCAGTGGCTAGAGTAAATTCTGTATATAAAGAATATCTAAACATGCTAACCCTTAATAAGCACCACACAGATTTAAATCTGGCAAGAGGGTTTTCTCAAGAACAACTAGATCTGTTACAATATAAGACAGTAGAAGATCGCACGACAGATCTTACCAGCATGGCGTTAGATGTTTCTTTTGTCCCCGGTTTCTTTAAGAACGACTTTGGCGAATGGAGTATAAACTTTCTTGCAGAAGGTTATTTTATTCCCGTCAGAGATAGAAGACAACGGGTCGTGGCTATGCAGATTAGATTGGATAGTGGTAAGCCAAAGTATTTATGGTTCTCTTCAAACGGACTCGACGGCGGTTGTTCATCTGGCTCTCCTATCCATAGATCCCCATTGCCAACTACCAAGGGTGGGACTACTTGGATCACAGAGTCTCCTATTAAAGCAGACTTCTTGGCAGCAAAGCTAGGAGTACAAGCGATAGGCATTGCAGGCGTTAACGCTGGTCACGCTGATGTAGTTAATGCGCTGTTGGAACCGGGGCATAAGAATGTGATTATCGCCTTTGATGGGAACTGGAAAAGTAATCCTTTTGTTTGCAGAGCGTTAGTTAGTCTTATTGCTCGTCTACGAAAAGAAGTACCGTGCGACCCGCAAGTCGCCATATGGGATAGTGATGGTGGAGTGGACGACGCCTTTCAAAATAATGAAGAAATTGAGATTATGGATTCTGCTACGTGGGCACATTCGTACCACGACAAAATCCATAACATCATTGGAGACAACAACTTAGCAAAGATAGTAGACATGCTTGGCGGTTTTGCTAAGATACACGAGCGGCCTAGGATGGTATGAAAGCTGAGATATTAAGCGACGATTTGAAGGTAGCAATTGGCGCGTTAGACATAGCGCAAAGTCAGCTTAAATCCGACTATGCTCGGATTAAGACATCATTTAACCCAGATAAAAACAAAGTTGATATGGCCGTACTTGTCGCTGGGGACAGAGTTGCCATCGAACATCTACTTCCTTTAGAGTGTGATGAGGTTGCTGAGTTCGGATTTCCAATATCTAAACTCAAGTCGCTCGCCCTAAACCCACCGGCTCCAGTTATTAAGTTAGCTAATATGGCCACAGGCATTAGTCTTAAGTGTGGCACATTTAAATCTAAAATAGTTTTACCTCTACTAGAAAGTTGTCCAACTTTTCAGTACGAACTAGATTGTGAGTTTACGGTTAAGTCGGCAGCGATGTTAGCTGGAGCGTTAAAGAAAATTAAAGGCTCCATTTACACAGACTTAGCGGGAGTTAAACAGGCTGCTAGAAAAATCATTGATGGCGTAATGTTCCTTGGCGACGGCACCCACTTAAAGTTGTACTCAACCGATAACAATAGATTAGCAAAATCGGTAGTCCCATCTTCACTCGTTGGTAGTTTCGTTATACCCAAAGACGCGGTTATTGCCACCCACCAGCTTTTAGACATAGAAGATAACACTACTGTTTTCATAGGCTTAAGGACTCACCCCAGCTTAGGTGGAGTTGGTGGCGTACGAATTGTCGTAGGTAAATCTAGACTTACTTGCGGAGTTATTGCCGGAGAGCCGCCTAACGTAGATGAATTCTTTTCTCGTGCGCTGAGTAATTCCATTGAACTAGACGCCAATCTTTTAAAGAAATCAGTAACTCGCCTTATAGATTTCTCAGAAGAGAAGGCCATGTCGATGTCGATTCAACAAGATGGAGTTATCACTTTATCTACAGCTTCCCCGTTGGCTGGAGAAGCACAAGAAACCATTAACGGATCTGCAAACGTCGGTGAGAGTCGCATTGTAAAAATCAATGCAGGCTACTTGCTGGATGCTTGTGGCGGCGCTGGTAGAGTTATTGTCGAGAACAACGATTCTATTGTTCGAGTGACACACATAGATTGTCCGTTTTCTACACAGCATGTAGTTGCTCAACTTAGACAATAATGTTTAAATGGTTTAGAAAACTAATAGGCAATTATAGAATACGGCGCTATAGATGCCCGTATTGCAATCAACCACAATACAGAGCTAGATACATATTTCATTCTAGCAATCCCACCGGAGGCACTGCAATCTTTTGTAAACAAATGCATCATGGCTATCTATATGAAATTGTAGGAGATACCTTTTGCTATCAACAATTAGATGGTGGCGGTGAACCAATAAACATTCCCAATTTAACAATGACATGGGGTGATATGATTAATAAAACGTCGCGTTGGAGATAATATAAAATGGAGTTTAGTAACCCCGCCGCAGAGTTCACATATGTAAGAACATACTCTCGCTGGATGCAGGCGCACAAAAGACGAGAGACTTGGGCAGAAACAATTGAAAGATATATTTCTTTTTTAAAAAAGCACGTAAACAATAAAGTACCGGACGATATTTTAAATAACATCAAAGACATGATGTTGCGGCAAGAAGTAGTTGGGTCGATGAGAGCGCTGTGGGCGGCGGGACCAGCCCTCGAAAGAGAAAGTTTAACGGGCTACAATTGTAGCTTTCTAATTATTGACGACATTAGAGCTTTCTCTGAAATGCTGTACGTGTTGATGTGTGGCACTGGCGCTGGTTTCAGAGTGTTAAAGACAGACGTAGACAAGCTGCCTACAATTCCGCATGAGATTAGAGTGCCCTATAAGGTGTGGCAAGTAGTTGATAGCAGAGAAGGATGGGCCAACTCTTTGTTACATTTAATCTCGGCTCTCTATCGTGGTCAAGATGTGGCTATGGATTATAGTCTTGTTCGTCCTGCGGGCGCTAGACTCAAAACTATGGGCGGTAGAGCTAGTGGCCCCGCGCCGCTAGAGCGACTACATAATTTCGTAAGAGAGAAGTTTAAAGCGGCGGTTGGTAGAAAGCTAACTCCGTTAGAGTGTCACGATATTTGTAACGTGATTGCTGAGATTGTTGTCGTAGGTGGGGTGCGTCGGTCCTCGCAAATTAGCTTGTCTGATTTGCACGACAACGAAATGCGAGACGCTAAGACTGGTGACTATCCGTTCTATAGAGCAATGGCGAACAACTCTGCTGTGTACTTGGAGAAGCCATCTGATGAAGTGTTCTGGGCTGAATGGAAGGCGTTGGTTGATTCTGGAAATGGAGAACGTGGTATTTTTAATTTAGGCAAGGCCCGAGCGACAGCTCCATCCCGACGCCTAGCTTATTTGATTGAGGGCTCCAATCCGTGTCAAGAGATTCTGCTGCGCTCGCAAGGACTATGTAACTTATCTGAAGTTATCATTCGACCGAACGACACAGTTAAAAGCTTAACTAAAAAAGTAGAAGCAGCCACATGGCTTGGCGCAATCCAAGCAACGTTGACACATTTCCCATATCTGAGAGATCAGTGGAAGTCAAACGCGGAAGATGAAAGACTTCTAGGCGTCTCACTAACGGGTCAGCTAGATGCGCCGCATCTAATGACTAAAGAAGTTTTATCCACGCTAAAACAAGTAGCGTTGTTCACAGCAAAGGAAGCAGCCGAGAGACTTCAGATGAACTACCCAGCCGCGATAACATGTGTTAAGCCGAGCGGCACAACAAGCATTGTTGTAGATTCATCACCCGGTATGCACCCTCGCTTTGCTAAATTTTATATTCGAAGAATTAGGATTTCGAGCACTGATCCTCTTTACTACATGATGCGGGATCAGGGTTTTCACTTTACACCCGAGGTTGGTGAGCGCCCAGAGGATTTACCAGAGGGTGAAACTTGGAGCGCCATGAACGTAAAGACGTGGGTGTGCGCCTTCCCGATCAAAGCTCCAGAGACGGCGCTAACGCGACACGATGTTACCGCACTAGACCAGCTTGAACACTACAAACTGTTGTCTACTCACTGGGCCGAGCATAGTGTGTCGGCCACGATCTATGTTAATCCTGATGAATGGGATATCGTAGGTCAGTGGGTATTGGATAATTGGGATACGGTTAACGGTTTAAGCTTCCTTGGAAAGTCAGAACATAAGTATGATCTAGCTCCCTTTGAAGAGATTACTGAAGCAGAGTATGAAAATTTATTGAGAGAGACTCCAAAAATAGATTATACTATGCTTGGGTATTATGAAAAGGAAGACAACACCACAGGAGCGCAAGAGATTGCGTGCGTCGGCGGTGCTTGCGAGATTACTTAATGGATAACATTCCAAAGAAAAGGTTTATACCTAAACCAACAGGACTGGGTGGCAGACCAACACTGCCACCCTTTAAGCGCAAAGTTAAAAAGACGGTGTGGCTAGATCCAGAATTTTTAGTGTTACTACAACATTATCAAACGCTTCTAGCGGAGACTGGCGAAAAGAAAGCTAAGTCTATTATCTTACGCGAGGCCGTTGAATGTGGTCTACGCGTTTTAGCAGGGAACTTACTCTCCAGATGAATAATACATTCTTTACAAGCGACGAACATTACGGACACTTTAACATCCTGGCTTACGCTAAACGTCCTTTTAAAACCATGACTGAAATGACGGACGAACTAATTCGGCGTCATAACTCTCGGGTTGACAATGATGATGTTGTTATACATCTTGGCGATTTCTCGTTTGATAGCCTTGAACGTCAAAAAGAAATACTCAGCGCTCTAAACGGAGCCCACTATATTGTTAAGGGTAATCACGATTTTTCACCTAACAAGCTGCGATCTATTGGGTTTGAAGTACTGGATAATCTTACAGAAATTAAAATAGGTAGATCGAACGTAGTTCTGTCTCACTACCCTAGAAGCGAAAGAGAGCAGCACGAAGATGGCTTTTATCGTAAGAGGTTTAGGGGCGACAAAGAAGCGTGGGTGCTGCATGGGCATGTGCACGATAGGTTTCGTACTAGAAACAAACATGTTAATGTCGGAGTAGACGTTTGGGATTACTATCCAGTACACATTAACACCATCAGAAGGATCTTAGATGGCAACCTATCCTAAAGAAATCGAAGGACACATTCGTTCTTATTTCCAACCGAACGGTCCTACGACTCCCGGTATTCACTACCTAAATGGAAATGCTTCCATAGCTATACCGGCCGTGCGACCAGAGTATGTAGCCATTCTACAAGTTTGTAACGATGTCGGAGCATACGGGGCTGGCTTTTCTGGAGAAATAGAAAAGAGATATCCCGGCGTGCGTGCTCTCTATAAGAAGTACGTCGCAAGAAAAACTGGACCGTATCTCCGAGGGTCTGTCCAATATATTCATGTTGACGATTACGTAGTTGTAGTTAATATGATTGCGCAACGTGGGTATAGAGCACGAGCTACAGATCCACCTGTGATTGATTACTCGGCTCTGACTACTTGTTTGAGTAGAGTTGCATATGATCTTGTGAAAGATTATCGTTTAGCTAATCATGGTTGGACAATTCAAATGCCTAGAATCGGATGCGGCTTAGCGGGCGGCGACTGGTCAAAGGTTGAAAACATCATACAACTCACATTATGTGCAGCGGGAGCAAGCCCTTATGTCTACGATTATCAGTCTCCACGGGAATGGTTCGCTAAGGTGTAATGCCCAAGACCATTTCGGACCAAGCCTAGCCTGTTCTGTTTGTGCTAAGTTTATGGTCATGGTGCAGACGCACTTTAAGGCTGCTGGGTATAAAGATCCAGTAGTCTATATACCAGAAGGTCCGCTGCATTTATATTTTAAATTCTGGGCGCAACTAAATAAGATTCCTATCACTGGAGACGTACGTGGTGTTACTCATAGCTTATGCTTATGGGACGGGGATGCGACCCAAACTCTTACACCAATTGGTAATTCTGTGATACTATGTAACGTAGGGCTTAAGAAGATCAAGTTCAAGAAGTCTTCAAAGAGCATTAAACCAAGTAAAGACAAACCTAGGAAATCAAAAAGTGGCAAACTATAACAAGATTATTTTAGTAGGACATCTGGGTAAAGACCCAGAGATTAAGTTTTTAGACGGCGGTACTACGGTGGCAAACTTCTCTATTGCAACTTCTTTCAAGCGCGGAGAGAATCAAATTACTACGTGGTATAACGTAAGCGTCTTTGGTAAGACGGCCGAAGCCGTAAACAAGTATCTGTCGAAGGGATCTAAGGTTCTAGTAGAAGGACGACATCAGCTTAGAGAGTATCAGAATAAGGAAGGCAACAAGCAGTTCGCAAATGAAGTTGTGGCTAGCGATGTATCTTTCTTAGACTCAGCGAACGAAAGAACGGGCGCGGCGGTTGCCGCTAAGGGCGCAGAAGCTCCCATTAACTTGGATGATGATGATATTCCGTTCTAATAGGACCAAAACAAATGAACAATAGCTATACCGATATTACTTTTATTCTAGATGAATCGGGCTCGATGGGTCCAACCAAGCTAGATACTATTGGAGGATTTAACTCGTTAATTCAACAACAAATTGATTTAACGAAAGAGAATCCAAACAATGTTGCTCTGGTTTCTGTGTACACTTTCAATGGCATGGTGCATAGGAAGTGTACCGCGTTACCGTTAGACAGTGTTGTACTAACTGATAAGACATACATTCCCGCTGGGTCTACAGCCCTTCTAGATGCGCTAGGAGTAGCGATCAAAGAGACCGGCGTCCGCTTTTCTAACATGGATGAAAGGGATCGACCTGGCAGCGTTTTGTTTGTGGTAATTACAGATGGTGAAGAGAACGCCTCCAGAGTATTCCGTAACTTTGAAATCGCTGAGATGATTAAGACGCAACAAGATGTATATAATTGGACTTTCCAGTTTGTAGGAGCCAACCAAGACTCTATTGCAAACGCCACGTCTCTTAGCATTCCGGCTGCGAACTCGTTTAATTACATCCAGACAAGCAAGGGCATTCAGGACTCATACGTGGTAGTTGGCAACATGGTTTCTACTTCTAGGGGTCTTCATGAAAACAAAACGCCGTCTGGAAAGGTACGAACTCCTTAATGGCTAATACAATGTGGATCGCAATTGAAGGCGGGGATGGGGTGGGTAAAACCACCCTAGCCCAAAATCTTACAGACATTCTTGGGTTAGGGTTAGGAAGAGTAGAATGGATTCCGGCTTGCGGCGGCGCGGGCTTAGGCTCTGATATCAGACAGATCTTAAAGAACGATAACCTTCCCGCATTCACTGAAGAATGCTTATTTGCTGCTGTGTTGGGTTTGATGGCACAGCAAATAAAAGAGAACGAATTAAATGGTATTACCACCATCACCGACAGAAGTCATGTTTCGTCAATCGTTTATTCGACAATTGGTAAACAAAATCCCATTGGCTGGCGGACTATATACGATGCGGCTGTTGATTTTCGAATGCCTGATGTTATTATTCATCTGTATTCTAATGACTTAGATGAACAAATACGCAGAGCTACAAAAGATGTTCGGGTTGACGCAATAGCTAGGTATGATTCGGCGGGGCGCGAGTTCTACGAAAAAATAAACAATGGGTTTGTTCGTATCTTATCTGAACCAGCGTATAAAGATGTAGCGATTCGAGTGTGCGTTGATGGTAAGGACGCGTTTGAGTTGGCCGAGTACGTGGCTAATTTAGTCAAGTGTAGACGGTATAGAAACATGCTAATAGCGGATAAAGGATGTATAACGGAGACTCCAGCAAACATCGCGTAGAGACAATACTAAATAAGCACAACGTAACTACTGAAGTTCGAAACTTAGTCTCTGTGTTACAAGCAAAAATTAATCAACTTGAAAATGATAAAGTCATTGAAGGTAAGATTATAAAGCAGTTAAAAGAAAAGATTGATTACCTTTATAGTCACCCTAAAGAGGTTCTATTACAAGGTATGATTCCAGAAGATTTTTATTAAAGGAAATAAACAATGAACAAGTCAGCAAAGATTCTACTTCGTCAGACTCCTAAGTCTGGATTCGTCACTCTCGTCGCGTCGAACGGCAGACCCGTTATGACTTCGGATGCATACCATTCTCGCTTCAACGCGAAGCGTGCTAAGGGCGATATTATTAACGCCATGGTCAGTGCGCTTCGAGCAGAGGGATTTAGAGTGGACGTTCCCACGACGCCATTCGCCACTACTAAGCGTACGACGCCTACCACAACTAGGCGGTAAACGTTAGTCCATCATAAAAGATTCGATTGATTGCTGGCTCTACTTCATCAAGCGACTTGATGCGGTATGGGCCAGCATCAACGTCTCTATTGTACGGCTGATCTCTTAGCAAACAAACAATTCCTGCCTTATTAATATCCCTAAAGTACTCAGGCTTATCATCTATAAACACATTAACGTTGAGCCCCTTCAACACCTGTACTTTATCCTTCGCATGAAAGATAGGAGCCTTGGGTAGCTTAACTCGTTTTATCCATACGCTGCTAATGGAAACAGGAGCCGTTCTCGCGGACACGTACGCTACGGGTTTAAACGGCGGATGATCTAACTTATCCATTAGATACAGAAAGTTGTTGTGGTCAATTTCGTTTAACCCATTCCAGAATTGTTCGAACTCCTTAGCAAAGTGAGGGCCAAAGTCCCAGTTCGTCACTAGTTCTGGATCGTCAACACAATCATAACTGACGATGCCTGCCTTCTTTAATTCTCTAAAGATCGAACGAGTGAAGTCGCCAACAACTCCATCAATATCTAATCCAACTCTTAATCCATCCAGCGCATTATTCATCTTTATATGTTCCAGAAATTACTTTATTAATATCTAGCAAAGACTTGCCCGTTTTCTTCGCGTCTTCATACGCCGACCGATTACCCTTTGCTGAGTTACACTTTAGGTGAACGGCGCAAATGTTATCAATCTCATGCGGCCCGCCAATGCTGTGTGGAATAATATGATCCCCGCTAACGAACATCCCTCGTACTTTCTTCTCCGTAATATCCATTAGCTTGAAGCACCTAGCGCAGATGGCGTGTTGCCTTTCATACGCCGATCTAATCCAAGACTTTGGTATTGTTTTTCTTTTCTCGACCTTTACGCCAGATGCGACGGCTCGCTTTGCTTTGCTATTAAACTTCTTAATAGCGTCTTTTACTATTGCATCTCCGTGTTCATCTGCCATTGCAATTAGGTAATCAAGGATCTCACTGGAAGGGGACATGGTTAAAACTCCATACGTTTATCGTATCGCTTATCGAATACGGCTTTCATAAAGTAACTAAATGAGTTTTGGTATTCCATTAGTTTCTTCTGGAATTGACTAGAACGCCTTTTATACGGATCGCTCGCAAACTCAATGTAGTTGGAAAGTAGCGTCGAAAGAGTATCTGTTTTTCCTAATAGGTAGTCCCCCATGTATGGCGGTGGAACCAATGAAACGATTTCTTGTTTATCAGTGACCGCGCTTAATCCCACTTCGCAACACAGCTCTATTAAATTAGAATAACTATGCCACGTTTTATCTGCGTTAATAAAGTGCTCAAACACAACATCTAATTCATATTTTGTTTGCTTTCTCTGAAATGCAAGATCTTGAAAACCATCAAAATATGGTTTAACCGAATACTCAAAACAATCTGATAACTCGTTTAGTCTCTTTTGCCACGCAGCTTCGACGAGACAAAAAGCTAAGATCGCCTTGTTTAAATCTGACGTTGTTTTATCTATGATTTCCATAAGCTTAAATAGGAAAGGGAGCACAGACTTTCCCTTCTGTACTCCCCTAAATCTGCTGCTTACAACTTAAGCCCACGCCCCCGTAGATGCTGTAAGCTCAGCTCCATACTTATTAATATACCACAACTTTATGAAGTCATGGTAAATTCTTTTATATTTATTTGAGGTAGCTTATAAGCTACTATCTTATTTGTTTCGGCCAAATCGAAGAGTACGCGGTCGCCTGATTCAACCTGCTTAGTCCCTACGATGTTTCGTATGGCCGAAATTATAAACTTATCGACGGCTCGCTTTAAGTGCCGAGCGCCGTACTTAGGATCGAGTCCTTCCTCTAGCAAGAACTTCTTAGCCGCAGGCGTGAAGCTCAGGCTGAACTTGGGGAAGTTTGGGTGATTGTTTGTGATTATACTATGTTGAACTTTTCTAAGCTCTAAGTCCAAGATCTTAGATAAGCTTTCCATGGTTAACGATCTAAACACAATTAGTTTATCAATTCGATTAATGAACTCAGGAGAGAACCTTTTCTTTGCCGCAGCAACGCCGACGTTATATAGCTTCTGATCTATTTCTGTTTCTGTATGTATATTGTTGTTGCTGGCTTTCTTTAAGAATCCAATAGAGTCCTCACCCATACTGGCCATTTCTCTTGCGCCAAGATTAGAAGTCATAACGATAACACAGTCCGTTAAATCAATGGTCTTGTTATCGCCGAGAGTAATCTCTCCCTTGTCCAATACCCCGAGTAATATGTTCCATAACTGGTGATTTGCTTTTTCTATTTCATCGAATAGTAAAATAGTAAAAGGATAATCCTTTGTTCGATGTTGCACGATAGCTTCTTGGCTAAGGATGGCTACAGTATCTCGATGGCCGAGATAGCCCGGAGGGGCTCCTACTAACTTAGCCACTTCATGCCCAGACGAGTACTCAGCGCAGTTTATTTTAATCAGCGCCTTAGGTGATCCAAAACATGTTTCTGCTAATGCTTCAACACATCTGGTCTTACCAGAGCCTGTTGGTCCCATAAACAAAAATACGCCAGCGGGCCGATGCGGTGTACGCATACCGGACAACACAGCCGCCACAGATCCAATGAGAGAATGAATCGCTCTGTTCTGACCGACTACTCTTCTCTTTAACCCATCTTCAACTTGTTCTACTGTATCGGGAATCTTGTGGATATCTAAAATAGTTCTTGTAGACATTTAAGTGCCAATCCTAACTAGGTAGTAACCTGCCTGTGCGCCAGTCGCTAACCACCCTACACCTATTTTAAGCGCTCTACCAAACTTCTTCCAAAAGCCCTTAACTGGCGGTGGGTATAGAGTCTCATTAATCTTTTTATTAATAGTGGTGGTAGCACCGGCAATTTCAAAAGTAGTCTTATCGACATTCTTAGCCGTGCTAACTAGGCTGCTAGACAACTCTTTGATGCTGGCTGCTAGCTCTGGATCTTCTACAATAACTCTAACGTGGTGGCCACTGGCAGCGAGGTCTGTTAAGACTTGTTCTATCTCAGGGCCGGTTAAAATTCCATTAGCGCTTTCAATTGTTTTATTTACAGTTACAAGAGTGGTGTGTACGTCGTCAGCTATTAAGTTCTGGTTATATAGAAGCGCATCAGAGTTGCTTGCTATAGCAACACCTGTGTTCTTTAGCACGGTGTTTACGCTATCGCTAGTTGGCTTTATTTGCTTTCTTAACTCGATATTAGTCTTATTAATATCATATGCAATTCTATCAATTGCGGGTGCAACATGATTATCAAGTGTGTCTATTGTAGCATAACCTACCTCTGAGTAGGTATTGGCTGTTACTTGAGCGGCATCGGCAGAGGATGTAGCGGCGCGTTCGAACACAGTTAAATTATTATTCAATCGCCATCCAATAATCCCAATTGGCAGTAACGCAAAAATGATAGCGAAAAGGACAAGCCCCTTCGCTACCAAAACTAACTTATTTAAAAAATTCAACATTAGCACTTCTTAGTCTTTTTCTTTTTAGCATTCTGCGCATTTGAAATTAAGCGCTTAATTTTACTGGTATATCCAGTTGCCGTTAGAATAATGTGCGGTCCTTCATACTTAGCTACGCGGCACCACACGCCGTTAATCGGTACTAACTGCCCAATGGTCACTAGTCCTGTGAATGGAGAAAGCGCTTCATCTTGCGGTGGCGGTTCTTTAATCTCATTGATTACATTTGTTTCGTCTGTAGTGGCTTGTTGTGGAACGTTCATTTATTATGTCCTTTCGGCTGCACTTAGCGCATCCGTTTACTACTATAGTTTCTAATCTGTTTACCGTAGAGCCACACCAACACATATCAATTGCAACACCACACGAGCATCTTATAACATAATGCTCGTGTGTATCGCTTGTTGTGTTCTTCTTACTCATTTACTTAGATGACTTTTTACTCACAGCTTTTGCAACTGGCTTGTTAATCTCTTTGACTAAATTGAGCGTTGCTTCGTCTACGGTTTCTGTTTCTGCTGTTGTTATAACAAGATCACTTGTCTTACACGCGATGCCAGTAGAACCAAATCCACCAATACCTCGGGCCGTTTCGCTAAGGCTATCTACTTCATTAATTTCTACTACATGCGCGTAAGGTACAATGACTAACTGTGCGAGTCTATCCCCACGACGCCACTGAAACGATCCAGTATACCTGTGGCCGCGATGTTCTAGAATGATCTTAACCTCTCCTCTGTAGCCCGCATCAATCACGCCCGGTGCGTTGCCCACGGATATATGATACTTCGCTGAGAGTCCAGATCTAGGACAAACTAACCCTACAAATCCCTCTGGTATTTCTATAGAAAACCCACAACCAACAATAGCAATATCACCCGGATTAATCATTCCCCCATTTGCGGCGATTAGATCAATACCAGCATCGCCCCCGCGAGACGGGGTGGGCATAGGAAACGTGCTATCTTTATCGAGTCGTACAATATTTACTTTCATTTAAAGTCCATTTTTTCTTAGCATAAGCTGGTAATCAAAAGCTGGAATGATTTCATCCAGCGCTTCGTTATCGTCGGCGTCGTTAGTCCAGATCAATCTTGTGTCGCCAATACGATGATCCCTAGTTGACTCAAAGATCCACTGACCGGTACGAGACTTTAAAAAGCCCATACTCTGTGCATATGAGTCAGTTCCTGATAGAGAAGGATTAATAAAAAGATCAACATCATTAGGTAGTCCCAAGTATAGGGCCGTGTGAACGTGACCAGCGAGTACAACTTGTACTCTATCTTGCTCCGAAGTTGACGAGTTGAGTCTATCAATTTGTCGAGATATGTTTCCAATGTCTACCGCCTTCTCTGGACTTCCAAAGTTTAACACAGTATCGCCGTGCGTAGAAAGAAATGTACGGCCAAAAATCTTATACGTGGTATACGGTGTGCGTGGCACAATGAACTCGACTCGCGGATCGCGTCGAAACGCTTGCTGAATTGCTTCAAACATCATTGAGTTAAAGCTATCATACTTCTGAGCCCGTGCTCTGTCCTTACCTTTTGTATGTGTAAGGATTCGCATATGATTATCTGGCGTAACAGGAACTAGAATCTTATCGTAGAAGTTGAGTAGGTAATCAATCGCGGCGCAAAGGTAACGCACTGCTCCCGTGAACTGCCACGTTAATAGATCCTGATTGGCGTCGTCAGCGTGAATAATGCCCTGAGCCAAATCGCCGCCCATATTAAGCACCAGTCCACCACACTCTTCTCTATGGTCTAACTTGTAGTGCGCAAGCGATTCGACCACCTGAGCCAAACGTCGCGCAGAGATAAGCCAATTGTACTGGTTGTCTTCAATCTCCAGCGGATCAATGCCGATCCCAAAGTGCATATCCGAAAGATGGCCGATGTTATATCTCTCAATCTTTCGCGTCGGACGACGCTTCGGCTCCTTCGGCTTGTTGTTTAATACAATAGGATTCTCTTTGAATACTTCTGAGAGTATTGATTTGAATCTCTTCTCTCTATGCAGCTCAGTGCCATAGTCCCTTTGCATCTTTCTAAACGCAAGGTTTCTAATCTGCGTGCCACGAACGGCAGCAAGATCCTCGGCTCCGGGTGCCTTGGCGAACGCGTCACGAATTATGTTTGTGACTCCGCCCTTCGACTTAAGCTGCCATTCAGTGAACTTACCACCACCTAAGTAATACTTAGACTTAGTAAGATCACTTGGATCAATGCCGAGCTTTCCCGCCGCTAGCACTAAGTCAGCGATGATGGCATCAAGAGATGGATTAATTTCGATCTGCGCTTTAACGGGCTTTTCGTTTTGTTTGTTTGCCACTATTGGTTTCCTTTAATATGCGATCAGCCAAGCCTAAACGTACGGCCGATTCCGCGTCAAAATAAGTGTCATACTCGTGGCTCTTTTTCCACTTATGGTATGACATTCCCATTGCGTCCGCTATGATGGTAAAAGCAATCTTACCTACGCGGTCGAACTCTGAGACAAGTCGTTCTCGTTCCTTGGGATGAATTTCGGCTGGAGTTGTTTCATGTCCTAAGTGTACCATAACTGTGGTATGAGGTAAGATTTCTCTTAGCCCCTGAGAAGCCGCCTGCAATATGACGGCCCCCATAGACATGACATATCCAATTCCAATAATTTTAACTTTGCATTTCTTCTCAGATTGTACCCACTTGAGCAGATCGTATATACCAAGCCCGTCATAGATTGATCCGCCCTCAGTAGATAATAACACAGTTAAGCAATCTGTGTCGGATAATTTTAGCTGATCGACCGCAGCGGTTGTTCTTAAGAGCAATTCCGGTCCTATTGGACCTGCCAGCAGCAAGGTCTTGTTCGTTAAGTCAATTCCGTAATCAAAGATGTAAGCTTTGTCAGGCTCTCTTGAGAGACTTTGCTGCTGGTGCATATTATACTCCTAATACTTTCTTAGCTCTAGTGTAATACTTAACTCGATCAAGCCACCCATTATATCCACCATTGATGCGCTTGGTAATGACTTTAAACCAGCCCTTATCAGCCTCGTCGTTAAGTCCTTTCTCTACTGCAAATACCCACGCGGCGGTACGGAAACCAACCTTTGGATCAGCAGCAATTTCCGGGTTATTGATTAGATCTAACCCAAGCGCCTTACCCGCAACGTCGTACATGTACCTACCCGTGATTTGAATAGGCCCACGACCTCTATACTTAGAGCCGTCTCCCTTTTGAGTGTTACCTAAGCCCTTGCGACCTTCGTAAGTAAGTTGCACTTTGGTTGGTCCCCATATCTCGTTCATCCACTTGAACTCGCCCGACTCGTGCGCAATCTGAGCAAGGTAAGCGGCCTCTCTCATGGGGCCAACGATATCGAACTCAACCATACCGGCCGTTAGATACTCGTAGTATTCATCAAGCTTCGGATGATTTTTCATCCGTGGCATGATTGCAATTAATTGTTCTTTTGTTACCATATTATTTTCTCAATGGGCGGCGTAGCAAGCTAGCAACTCGGCCGCGAAACTTATCTGGAATAGATTTATAAATGCTTTGTTTAGCTACACTTATAGGAAGAAGACAAAGCGTTAAGATGTCATATACCGTAGAGTCATCTACAGACAATCCAGCCCACCATCGACAATCATTAATGGCCGCAATACCGGCCATTTTACAATTAGTCGCAATGGTGGGAGATGCACTTTCTGTTTGCGAGTATCGAACGTCTGCGTCGCTAAAATCGCACTCGTCAAACTTACACGACCAGAATTTACAGGTTAGGAATTCGTCTATTTTACAGCGAACAAATGTACAATTATGAAATTGACATTGCTCAAAGCTTGGCAAACTTGTGAGATTGAATTTACAATTGATATACTTAACCGCTACTAAATTAGTTATTTCAGCGGGAGACGTATACTTTTTATTTTCGATGGTTCCCATCTTACGCTTTACGAAGAATACCAATCACATCAATTCTGTAGTGTAGAGTGTCGGTCGTGTTAAACTTAACTCCAAACGTCTGTGTGCTGGTGCCCATTACGGCTCCATTTATAATTGTTGCTTTGACATATTTGTTTGCAGCATCTACATTTGAATATCTTGTATTGGCCACTACATCGTTCGCGTCGGCGTTCCATCCAAAGCTGCAAAATGCTGTAGACGTGGCCGCGTCATCATAGTGGACAATCACGTCAGTAACAGTAAAGTTTTCATCAGTATCGAGCGTGAATAGCGTTTGTTTTGTTCCTATACTGGAGTCAACTCTAATGCTAAAATTATAAGATTCTGATGCGGTTAATGACGTAATGACAACAGGCGCTATTACAGCCGATTGAATAGCTCTATCAATATCTGAACCACCGGCTACAATCTCTTCACTTATTAGCCCCGTTGTCATATGTACTTGCCCAACTTGAGCATTTCCAACGGGCCAACGTACTGGAATAGAAAATGTTCCAACCTCAATTAGGGGATCTATGCTACCTACTTCTGAATAGGAAGCTAAGTCACCTTGGCCGTTAATCAGTAATAGTCCGAAATTAGGAGGGGTTGTAAAGCCAGTAAGAAACGTTGGAATCTCTCTTCTCCCGTCGTCGTCTCCTAAAATGACTATTCTGTTTGTAGTATCATTATAAAAAATCTTAATGGCTTTATTATCATATACTTCTGGAGCTTCATGCGCTCCATCAACAGATTCATTAGTTGCCGCGAGCCAAAGAAATGACCCAATGTGTGATGGTAGTTCTGCCATATTTTTATTTCCAGCGCTAACGCCTATGCTAAGCGCAGTAAAGAGTAAAAAAGAAAGTAGTAATCTTTTTAATATCATTGTATGAGTATATCACATTACGTAATTGTAAGGATACCGTATGTTGTAATTAGCTCGCTATTTAGGCTAGCCCCCATACCGAGAGCGCCAAGGCCATTCCAGTTGGGTAGGTACAAACCACTGTCAGGATCATAACCTTGCTCATTAGGTCCGGGCGAGAATATCTGCGGTGTGTCGCCACGTACTAAGCAAAAGTTCGTGAAGTAAAGGCTGTTAGTAGCAGGTGTCCAATCCAAAAAGTTGAATTGTAGCCACATGTTTCCACTTGTAGAACCAGTTGGTTTAAACTTAACCCCAAGTAATTCAAAGTTTGTAGCACTAACGGTTCTACTGCCTATTAAAATACCGGCTCCAGCGATTGATCCCCCGATGCCTGTGTCATATAGGCCCACTCCAAACTGTCCGGGTGAGAATGCAGCCGATCCACAATAAGCCACAGTAAGCCAATATATTTCTCCGGCCGTGATGTTACCGTACACTCTAATATTAAGGCTTTTTCCTGCCGATTGGGAATTACCGTAAACTTGTATACATCTACCTCTTGTCGCCGGACCACCAAAGGTCTTAAGCCAATAGATATTTGGGTTACCTGTACCAGATGGGGTTCCCGGTATTACTGAACTAATTCTCACCCCACCGCTAAGTGGCGCTAACGGACTCGTACACATTAGCCTACCGATATCAGTAGACAGAGTAGGTCCGTTCGGAGCGGGATACTTAGTAGCGTTTGTTGTGCATCCCCCACCGTCAATTAAATTGATACTACTACCGGGTCTAGTATCGGCATCCGCATCTACAGCCTTTCTGTGTTGAACGGCTGTAAAGCCGGACCAAGCACCGGGTCGCGCTAATGACGCAGAATCAAGATCAACAAATCTCGCTCTAACATAAAGACTTAATGCGCCTTGCGTGGTTGAAGATGTAAAAGATGTGTCTAGATCTCTTTTCTGTAGATCAGGAGAAGTGAATCTTAAATCGCCTCTAAACGTTCCAGCATGAGCTGCTGCAAAATCAGCGCTAGGAGCGAAGTTTGATCTAGCCACGCCGCCTGTATCTGGATTTAAGTAATCGGTTAGACCGCCAGATGTTGCATTTGTGAATTCATACTCAACATATTGTAGGAAAGGTCTAGCATCTCCGGGCTTATCTACTCTTGCGGTCAACCCTGCTGGGCCAATTGTAGCCTTAATAATAGTAGGCAGTGCCGCTGGGCCACTAGGATTCGCTACTTCATTAAGCGATGTGTTCGTAAGAGGAGTAGTGTTTGTTTTTACTGTCGCGTCGCCTCTGGCCGTAGCCGCTGCTGGAATGATATAGTATCTATACTCCATAGGCTGGTTAGGCTTGTGCTTAACCTCGGCCGTAACAGTAAATGACCCGCTACTTACCGAGTAAGTAGCCGACTCGGACAACACATTATCATTTAATATAGTTCTCCACGTTCCAGAAGCTTTTCTGGACTGAAGAATGATCTGTTTAATAAGTACTGGTTTGCCGCTACCAGCAGATGGCTGAGTACATGTTAATGATAACAGCGAGTGTCTAGAATCTTCTTGAGTGATAGCAAAGGAATTTTGAGTAAGAAGGGTCGCGTCGAATCTATATGATCCAGCGCCCGCTGTGAAAGGCCCATAAGAGCCTGCCGGTCTTCTAGCCTCAAATCCGTTAGCAGTTTCGTTATACCACCACGTTACGCTAGAACCTAAGGGAGCTTGAAAACTTATAGGTACAGATTCAAACGCTAATTCTTTAACGTTAACGCTTTTAATTCTTAAGTTGCTGGAACCACCAACAGTAATAGCTGCCGTAGCTGTTTCTATATTTGAATCCACAAACGTAGTTGTTCCGCCAGAACTAGCGTAAACAAGTAATGTGATTTCAGCAACCATATCTGCTACGTCACCAAACACAGCGTTGCTATAAACGTGGCCAGAATTTGGCGCGTTCGGGTCTTGCGTGATCGGCGCATCGCCGTCTGATCCATCAGACGTTGACGAGATTGGATCTACGAATTCAGAGTTCCATCTACCATTCTTGGCTTGAGCTATTACAGAAACATAGTACGTAGCGCCTTCTGTAATCGTTAATCCACCAATATCTTCACCATTATAAAATCTATGGTTGGGGCCAAGTCCAGAGTCTACAACGTATACTGTTTTATCTTTAACCGTATTAGCTACGTTGTAAACAGTTGTTGATCCTTCGCCTACTATGGCATCTAACGCTGGACCAATTAAACTATCAGTGCCCGGACCTTTAGTGCCGAAGTCAACAGTGGATAGAATTACAAAGTAGCGTCTAACTCCAACGTTGTTAATCGTGTCCCACTTAACTTTAAATCCGTTAGGACGACCATTAATAGTTAGACCTGTGATAGCTGTAAGGTTATTACTGAGTCCGTTAACGCCCGGTTTAAAGTGGAACGTGGTTGCATCAAAGTAATCGTCTGCAGAACCTGGAACTGGATCGGGCGTTGGCGTATATGGGTCCAACCCAATCAAGAACATCTTCTCTTTACCGAGTTGTTGCTCTACGGGACCGATGCGTTCTCGAATTCTAGGACCAACAAATACAACCTTCTTTGGCCTATAGTTTCTCTTCTTATGTTTTCCTACTCTAAACTTTTGTCGAATAGGAATATCACAGTACCCGTTAGTAACATCTTCATCCGTTACATCATAGTGCGTTGCGAAGATGTGATCGTCGGTCCAAGCTCCCGTTGTGGTGTAGTCGGCAGTAGCTGCCGCTTCTTGCATCCACAGATTAACTCTTTCGTTATGGTTACCTAAATGAACTCTAAACTTTCCACTGAATTCTATCTTGGAAGTATCGTCGTTATCGTCTTCCTCGCAGCCACCGTTTGCTTGGCTCGTTGTTTGGAAAAAGTCCGCAGTGTCAATTGAGCCAATTGTCATCGGCGGGCGAGTGGCGTCGAACGGCGTGATGAACGTGCCTTCATAGCCAAAGCGATCTACCCAACAGGCATATACATAAAAAGCATCATCAGCTTTCGTATCGTCAAATGGAATACGGCGTCTATGCGTAGTTGCTACGAACGGGAACTCATGAACCTCTACGTCCTTAGCATCATCATCTACATCAAAGAAGGCCGGATAATCCTCTGGATCTACAGGTAATGATGTGCCGTCAGTTACATGTCTCGTATAAACCCGCAACAACTCGGCTCGTCTATTAGGAGCACCGCCAACTCTAAATACGCATCTATCATTCGCAGTTACTCTCTTAAGTGAGAACGGTGACGGAGCGTCGAGTGGGGGAAGGGTTGCCGTGAGAACAGTAGGATCTGATTTCTTTTGACCTAATCCGCTAGACGTTAGTCGTAGTTGTTTAGATAGAGGCTCATATGGCAACGGGTATCGTGGAGAAAAGACTTCATCAATCTTCTCCCAGATATCTGGATCGGCTTCTAGTTCTTTCGCCGCGATCTTCTCAACTATGTAAGTAATAGCGCCTGACGGTCGTCCCCACTTGTACGTGATGATGTTGGACTTTGCATTGTATTTATATGTAGCCGTAGTAGCATCAACGGGATTAGGTGGATATATTACTTCAATGGCGAGAATATGGACTCCATCTACTGTGCCCATAATGTTTACCGGCTGATCTCTCAGTGAGCCATTTGTGTAGTTCTTAGGATCAAATGAAGAAGATGCGGGCTTTCCGGCCAGTACTATAGTAGTTCCGCCAGAAATTGTCACAGTGCAAACCGAAACGTCATCCCAAGAAGCTCCGGTAATCCTAGGACCACCAGATGTTTCTAAAAAGTATCCAGTAGCTCTTTCGTGAGAAAGCGCTAGTAACTCTCGTTCGGCAATCTCTATTGAGTTTAGCTTTCCTAGCGTAATCGAATAAGTTAAAACGCCATCTCCATCAATAGGATCGAAGCCAGAAAAGTTAAACGAAACCTCAGAGATAGGTACTTCTTCCGCCGCCATATTATACTCAGCAGGCAAGTCAACATGCGCAGTTTGCGGTGGTAATGGAAACGTTGGAACTAATGTTGATTCTCTAGTAATAGTGCCTTGCGGGGATGGAAAAGCGAATTCTGTTACAATCGCTTCTGCGATCTCTTGGCAGTCGGCAACTGTATACGCTAATTCTGATTGTATATCGTCGCCTTTTCTAATACCATAAATAGCTTGGCTTGCGGCGTCTTGCGCGATATATTCTGGTTGTTTGGCGGCGTCATAGTTAAAAATTATTTTAACTGGGCCTTCCAAAATTGGAAAGTGTGTTGTAAACGTGCACAGACCAACTTCACCAGACTCAGTAATTACAATATCTGTGGATCTAGACGCCTCTCCAGCGTCAACTTTAAGCGTACGCCCAGTCACACCATACTTGGTGTCGGTAAGTAGAATTGCCTCAACCGCAGGCCCAAAGGAAGCTCTCCACATTCTCGCGTTCGCTACACCAGAAATCCAACCCTTCGGTACTCCGTATTTGTTGGCTTGTGGAGCCCCACTGTAAATAACTTTAGTTGTTTCTGTGAGAGACGTGCCATCACCCGGTCCAATTTCTAGCCCAACTAAACTTGTTTCTGGTAACTCATCTAAGATGATAAGATTTGGATTAGTTCTCTTTCCAGCTTTGGCAAACCAAATTACTTCATCGGGATCTCCAGCAGTAAAAAATCTCAGTTCCGCCGGTAAATCTGTTAAGGCTATTCCAGCAGTGAGCGACACTGTTATTTCTCGCGTGGTAGTATTTACCGCCGTTACAGTGCCTAAAACTTGTTCGCCCGCCAACGCATCTAGATAATATTCTCTAGCTGAGATTTCTAACGCGCCGTCAGAATACGACGCAATCCAATCATAATAGTACTGGTGATCTACATCTTCTGGTTGTCCATTAGCATAAAAAGGAACCGCCTGCGTGTGAGCTACGCCATCAACCCTAGCCCCAATTGTTGTATCGGTTATTAAGCACGAAAGGATCGTGACATCATTCTTGCCCTTGAAGGCACAAACTTCTGAATTGCCGTGTCCAAGAGTGATGTCCGCAACTTCTACAGTGGTGGGGAATCTAAGAGGAACGACTGTAGGTAAAGTTTCATTATCAAAGGTATTGTTAATTACGCCGTTCTCGAATTGGACGGACAACAACTGAGATTCTCGAACACCAAAGGGTAGCGCTGCTAGTTTAAAGCTTGATACTGTAGCATCAAGTTCTCTAAACTCCATGACAGAATGGTCAGGTCCGCCTGCCGCACGCCCCTTAACCTTTTGCCAATTGATAATCTCGTTGTCTGGGGTTAGTGGTTCTTTTGTTGGCGTCCAATTAAATAGATCGAACTCTTCGTCTTTGTCTACTCGAATACCAGAAGCGCCATAGTTTTCTTTATAGTCGGCTATGACTGCTAGCCCATCTCCAGCAGATGGATCTAGTGTTATTATATAACCTCCCGTGGACACGTCCTTATCACTTATAATGTCAGTAAACTTACTTAGTTTACTAAGATCCACAACTGGCACAAGGTTACCATTTTGTACGCCTGTTGTGTCTAGTGTGGGGTCCATAGCAGCGATAGTATCTTTAATAATATCGCCCGCGTATTCGTCAATGAAAACTAAAGCGGGAAGTGGTAATCTATCTAATGCTGTGAGAGGATCAACACAGCTATACGAGTATACAATGACCGGATCGCCGCCTATGACGTTTCTAGCATATGTTTTAACTTCCGGCTCGCCTTCTGGAATAAGAACAAACTTCTCTCCAGTGGGCAATGTTAAAACAAAGCGGTCGAGCGGACCCGGAGCAGAGCCAGTAACGCCCGTTACGTCTAAGGCAATAGTAGCAGCTATACCAATCCCGTCTCTAATAGAAAGATTTAGATCTTTCCAAAGGACGGAAGCTGTCCAATCTGTAACTCCAACGGTAAGATTCGTTGTAAACATGTTTAAAAGTTACCTTGACCGGTGGTTTGCCTGTTACCCTGACGGAAGTTGCCAGTGTTCTGACCTTGGCGGTTATGTTGTGTGCGCCCAGCCAATCTAATATGTTCGGCAACGGCCACACCAACATCATTGGCGTCTAAGTTACTACCGCTTACATTTACTTCGATCTTATTGTTCATAATCAGATCTCCAACTTGTGGGCTGTTAAGGAAGTCTCCATAGTTTCCGTAGCCCCCGCTACCTCCACCACCAGTTAGCCCAGCGAATACATTGCCCAACGTAGTTGCAGCGGCTGCTAATGCGGCGGCGGATCGTTCGATGTACTGACCGATCTTGAATTCAATCTCGGCCCGCTTGTTTACTAAATCTAATTTAGTTTGCTCTGTGGCAATCTGGCTCAGCAGATCCTTTTGTCTCTCGCGGAACTCTCGCTCAAGATCAATAAGCTGCTTACGTTTGTTCTCGGCCTCAGACACTCTAGGATCAATTCTACCTTGCAGTAGAATATCGCGGCGAGACTTCTCAAACTG
>JACCDG010608718.1_pt1 | contig 40335 bp, 39 predicted proteins | sample 7442471 | NCBI WGS metagenome assembly JACCDG01 (sample SAMN15323444, study PRJNA562643) | freshwater metagenome | isolation source: river surface water | place: USA:Blue River Watershed | collected 2017-08-17 | reverse complement strand
GTCCAACGGCTTCACCTTTGTGGAAGCCTACCTGGCGCGCGGCATGCACATCGACGACTTCGCGCCCAACCTGCGCTTCTTCTTCAGCAACGGCATGGACCCGGAATACACCGTGCTCGGCCGCGTGGCACGCCGCATCTGGGCCGTGGCCATGAAAGAGAAATACGGTGCCAACGAGCGCAGCCAGAAGCTCAAATACCACATCCAGACCAGTGGCCGCAGCCTGCACGCGCAGGAGATCCAGTTCAACGACATCCGCACCACGCTGCAGGCGCTGATCGCGATCTCCGACAACTGCAACAGCCTGCACACCAACGCGTTTGACGAAGCCATCACCACGCCCACCGAAGACTCGGTGCGGCGCGCCATGGCGATCCAGCTCATCATCAACCGCGAATGGGGCCTGGCCAAGAACGAAAACCCCAACCAGGGCGCCTTCATCATCGACGAACTCACGGAACTGGTCGAAGAGGCGGTGCTGGCCGAGTTCGAGCGCATTGCCGAGCGTGGCGGCGTGCTGGGCGCCATGGAAACCGGCTACCAGCGCGGCAAGATCCAGGACGAGAGCATGCACTACGAGATGCTCAAACACACCGGCGAGTACCCGATCATCGGCGTCAACACCTTCCGCAATCCCAAGGGCGATGCGGTGCTGGAGAGCCTGGAGCTGGCCCGCTCCACCGAGGAAGAAAAGCAGTCGCAGCTCAAGCGCCTGCAGGACTTCCACGAACGCCACAAGGCCGACGCACCGGCCATGCTGGCGCGCCTGCAGCAGGCTGTCATCGACAACACCAATGTGTTCGAGGTGCTGATGGACGCGGTGCGTGTGTGCTCGCTGGGGCAGATCACCAACGCCCTGTTCGAGGTCGGTGGCCAGTACCGCCGCAGCATGTAAGCAGCAAGCGTCACATAGCCGTAGCACAATGGGGGGCATGCATATGCCCACCCCTTTCATCGCCCCCGAACATTTCGACAACGCCGAAGCCGCGCTTGCGCGTGTGCAAACCCTCTATCAGCAAAGCGTGACGCATTTGCGTCAGGCGATGCAGCGCTACGTTGCAGGCGAAGAATTGCCTGGCCGGGTGCGCGCCTGCTACCCCTATGTACGCATCGAAACCACGCACGCAGCCACCAGCAGCCCCACGGACGCCGAGCCCCTGAGCTACGGCTTTGTGGCGGCACCTGGCAAATACGAAACCACTCTCACCCGGCCGGATTTGTTTGCCGAATACCTGCGCGAACAATTCGACCTGCTCATCCGCAACCATGGGGCGAAGCTTGAAATAGGCACCAGCAAGGAGCCCATGCCGGTCCATTTTTCGTTCGCAGAAAACGAACACATGGAAGGCGAGATGAGCGCCGAGCGCCGTGCCCGCATGCGTGATGTGTTTGACCTGCCCGACCTCTCGGCCATGGACGACAGCATCGCCAACGGCACCTGGAAAAGTGCGCATGGCCAGCCTCAGCCCTTGTCTCTGTTCCCCGGGGCACGGGCCGACTATTCGCTGCACCGCCTGCGCCACTACAGCGGCACCAGCCCGACGCACTTCCAGAACTATGTGTTGTTCACCAACTACCAGTTCTACATCGACGAATTCATCGCGCTGGGCCGTGCAGAAATGGCCAAGCCCGACAGTCCCTACACTGCGTTTGTGGAACCGGGTAATGTGGTGACACGGCGCGTCGGCTTGCCCGCCGAGCCGGACGATACGCTGGGTGCAGCGCCACCGCGCCTGCCGCAAATGCCTGCCTACCACCTGGTGCGGGGCGGCCACAGCGGCATCTCCATGGTCAACATTGGCGTGGGCCCAGCCAATGCCAAAAACATCACTGATCACATCGCCGTGCTGCGTCCGCACGCCTGGCTGATGGTCGGCCACTGCGCGGGCCTGCGCACCACCCAGCAGCTGGGCGACTATGTGCTGGCCCACGCCTATGTGCGCGAAGACCATGTGCTCGACGAAGAGCTACCACTGTGGGTGCCCATTCCGGCACTGGCCGAAATCCAGGTGGCGCTTGAAAAGGCCGTGAGCGAAATCACCGGCTGCCAAGGCGCCGAACTCAAGCGCCTCATGCGCACCGGCACCGTCGCCAGCACCGACAACCGCAACTGGGAACTGCTGCCTGACAACACGCCACAGCGGCGCTTCAGCCAAAGCCGCGCCGTGGCACTGGACATGGAAAGCGCCACGATTGCCGCCAATGGTTTCCGCTTTCGCGTCCCCTACGGCACCTTGCTGTGCGTGAGCGACAAGCCCCTGCACGGCGAGATCAAGCTGCCCGGCATGGCCAACCACTTCTACCGCGAGCGGGTCAACCAGCATCTGCAAATCGGTATCCGGGCGCTTGAATTGCTGCGCAATGCAGGGCCGGCCCAACTGCACAGCCGCAAGCTGCGCAGCTTTGCCGAAGTGGCCTTCCAATAAGATTGCACCATGAACATTCTGTTTGTTGCCGATCCCCTCGCGTCCTTCAAAACCTACAAGGACACCACCTTTGCCATGATGCGCGAGGCGCAGCGGCGCGGCCACAGCCTCAGCGCCTGCCAGCCCCAGGACATCCGCTGGCTGCAAGGCGACGGCGTCACGACCCAGGTGCAGGACATCCGCCTGACCGGGCAGACCGACGACTGGTTTGAAGTCACCTCCGAGCGCCGCGCCGCCCTCAAGGGCTTTGACGCGGTACTGATGCGCAAGGACCCACCGTTTGACAGCGAATACTTCTACGCCACACACCTGCTCGGCCAGGCCGAGCGCGAAGGTGCGCGCGTCTTCAACAGTCCGGCGGCCTTGCGCGACCACCCGGAAAAACTGGCGATCCTCGAATTCCCGCAGTTCACCGCACCCACCCTGGTCACCCGCAGCGAAGCCGACATCCGCAATTTCCACGCCGAGCATGGTGAGATCATCCTCAAGCCGCTGGACGGCATGGGAGGCATGGGCATCTTCAAGTTCGGGCACGATGGCCTGAACCTGGGCGCGATCATCGAAACGCTCAACCAAGGCGGCGAACAGACCGTGATGGTGCAGAAATACCTGCCGCAAATCAGCGAAGGCGACAAGCGGGTCCTGGTCATTGGCGGCGAACCCGTGCCCTTTGCGCTGGCGCGCATTCCGCAAGGCGGCGAAGTGCGCGGCAACCTGGCTGCGGGCGGCAAGGGCGTGGCCATGTCGTTGACCGAGCGCGAACGCGAGATCGCCGAGACGCTGGGCCCCATCCTGGTCCAACGTGGCCTGCTGCTGGTGGGCCTGGACGTGATCGGCGGGCACCTGACCGAGATCAACGTCACCAGCCCCACCTGCTTTCAGGAAATCACCGACCAGCAGGGCTGCGATGTGGCGGCGCTGTTTGTCGATGCCCTTGAAGCCGCGTTGCGCTGAGCGCTACAACAGATCGCCTTGGGCAAAGGCGTAGAGCCTGCCCGGCTCGAACGCCACCCACGACTCATCGGTGGTCAAGGGCTGGGTCACCACAATCGCTACCCGGTCGGTCTCGCGCGTGTGATCGGCAAAGTTCACGCTCATGTCCTCATCGCTCAAGGTCGCTTGCGTAAATGGACAGCGGCGCAAGACGTAATGCAGGTGGGTGGTCGCATGCGCCCATAAGGCATCCCCGTTGGACAACAAGAAATTAAACGTGCCGTGCCGCGCAATTTGGTGCACCAGCTCGCGCAGCGTCAAGCTCAGCTCATCCACGCTAGGCAGAGTGGCGTGTGACTTGGCCAGCTCCTGCATCAACCAGCAAAACGCGTATTCGCTGTCGGTCTGACCCACCGGCCTGAAGCTGCCATGCAGGCGCGGCACAAAGTCAACCAGGTTGCCGTTGTGAGCAAACACCCAGTAGCGCCCCCACAGCTCACGCACAAAAGGGTGGCAGTTTTCCAGCGCCACCACACCTTGAGTGGCCTTGCGGATGTGGGCGATGACGTTCTCGCTTTTGATTGGATAGCGCCGCACCAATTCAGCCACAGGTGAAGTGGCCGCACTTTCATGGTCGACCATGTGGCGCACGCCCCGGCCCTCAAAAAACGCGATGCCCCAACCATCACTGTGGTGGTCAGTCACACCGCCGCGTTGGGCGAAACCACTGAAACTGAAGGTGATGTCGGTGGGTGTGTTGCAGTTCATGCCGAGCAGCTGGCACATGGTTTCAGTCCTTGTGCGCCGCAGCGGCAGGGCGGCCCAGCTGCCATGCGGCGATCAATGCCAACGCCGTCACCGTGGCCAGGCTGGCAAAGGTTTCATTGAAGGCCGCCAGTGCGGGTGCGCTGCCCACATCGCCCAGGCGGGCGCCGTGCGCCGTGAGCCGCCATTCGAGCACGATGGCGCACAGGCTGACGCCCGCCGCACCGCCCACCATGCGGATGAAGCTGATGATGCTGGAGCCTTGCGGAATGAGCGTGTGCGGCATGCCTTTCATGGCCCCCATATTGAGCGAGGGCAGGATGAAGCCCAGCCCGATGCGGCCCACGATGACCCAGACCCACAGCCAGGCCAGGCCCTGCGCGGGGTGCACCGTGAAGTTCATGCCAAACGACAGCGCCAGCAGGGCCAAGCCGAGCATCACCAGGCGGGATGCGGGGTAGCGGTCAGACAGGCGCCCCACAACGTTGATGGTGACGGCCAGCAAAATGCCCGAGGGCAGCAGCGCCGCGCCGATGTAGGACGGCGACAACCCCAGGCCCATTTGCATGAACACCGGATAGAGGTAGGTCGAGCCGAACAGCGCCATACCGTAGGTGAAAGACACCAGCGAGCCCATGGCAAAGGTGCGGTGGGCAAACACCTGCAAGTTCATCAGCCCCGGACGGCCACCGTGCGCCGCCCGCCACTGGCGCCGACGCTGCCACAGCACAAAGGCCAGTGCGCCCAGCGCGGCCAGCGTCAGCAGCACCCAGGCGTGGTGCCCGGCGTCGCCGCGCAACTGCACCAGGCCGTTGAGCAGCAGCAGCGTGGACGCGCTGGCCAGCGCCAGGCCCAGCCAGTCCAGGCCGGCGGAATCGGCGTTGGCCGCCACGCCGCCGGGCGCGGTCGTGGGCACAAAACGGCGCGAAAGCCACAGGGCCAGCACGGCCAGCGGGACCACCATGAAAAAGATCGAGCGCCAGCCAAAAGCATCGACCAGCAGGCCGCCAATACTGGGCCCGATGGCCGGCGCCAGCACCACGCCCGTGCCAAACAAGCCGCTGGCACGCCCCTGCTCACCCGGCCCGAAAGCACGCAGGATGATGATGGCCGGAATCGGTTGCACCACCCCGGCGGCCAGGCCCTCGGCCACGCGCGCCAGCAAGACCAGCGCATAGTCGTTGGCAAAACCGCCGCCCAGCCCGCCGAGCAACAGCATCCACATGCACAGGTTGTAGACACGCCGGTAACCAAAGCGGGTGAGCAACCAGGGCGTGGTCAACATGGACACGGTCGACGCCACCATGAAGCCCGAGCTGACCCACTGCGCCCGGCTTTGGCCCAACTCGAAGTGCTGGCTCATGTCCGGAATGGCCACGTTCATGATGGTGGACGACATGACCGAGGCCATGGTGCCCAGCATGACCGACAGCAAAAGCAGCCAGCGGTGGCGCTCGCCGTAGCGGGCCTTGAGGGCCTGCAGGCTGTTCGGGTCGTGGTCGCGGCTCATGCGGCCACCTGCGATGCCTGCACACAAGCCTGGCAAATACAGGCCTTGCGCTGGGCCTCTGGCGGCACGCGCTGCAGCAGCTCAGTGCTGAACTTTTCCAGCGCACACCAGCAATGAGACCGCTCGCTCTCGTCTGGAGGCGATGCCATGACGCAGAGGTTGGCTTGGCCGCACAGCGGGCAACGGCAAGGGTCAACAGAAGGGCGGTCGCTCATGCCCCAAGTGTAGAGGCAGCCTTGGCACAAATGCAGGGGGCGAGGCGCCCCCCTGAATCAGGCGCTTGCCTTGACCTCCAGGCGCCAGGCGTGCAGCAGCGGCTCGGTGTAGCCAGACGGCTGTTCCTTGCCTTTGAACACCAGATCGCAAGCGGCCTGGTAGGCAGCGCTCTTGGCAAAGTTGCCCGCCATCTTCTTGTACAGCGGGTCACCGGCGTTCTGGCCGTCCACCACCTTGGCCATGCGCTCAAACGTTTCGCGCACCTGCTTTTCGCTCACCACACCGTGGTGCAGCCAGTTGGCCATGTGCTGGCTGGAAATGCGCAGCGTGGCGCGGTCTTCCATCAGGCCCACGTTGTGGATGTCGGGCACCTTGGAGCAACCCACGCCCTGGTCGACCCAGCGCACCACATAGCCAAGGATGCCCTGCGCGTTGTTATCCAGTTCTTGTTGCTTTTGCTCTGGCGTCCAGTTGGCTTGATCCTTGGCCACCACAGGGAACTGCAACAGCTTGTCCAGCGTCTCGTCGCGCAGCTGCTTGGCGTCTTGCTTGGCCACAGCTTTTTCCATCTGCTTTTGCAGGGCCGCCACATTGACCTGGTGATAGTGCATGGCGTGCAGTGTGGCACCGGTCGGGCTGGGCACCCAGGCGGTGTTGGCACCGGCCAGGGGGTGGGCGATCTTGGCCTTGAGCATGTCAGCCATCAGGTCGGGCATGGCCCACATGCCCTTGCCGATCTGGGCACGACCACGCAGACCGCATTGCAAGCCCACGTTGACGTTGTTCTTTTCGTAAGCGCCCAGCCAAACGCTGTTTTTGATGTCGCCCTTGCGCATGACCGGGCCACCCAACATGCAGGTGTGCATTTCGTCGCCGGTGCGATCCAGGAAGCCGGTGTTGATGAAGGCCACACGGCTCTTGGCGGCAGCGATACAGGCCTTGAGGTTGGCACTGGTGCGACGCTCTTCATCCATGATGCCCAGCTTGACGGTGGAAGCCTTCAGCCCCAACACCTTCTCGACGCGGCCAAACAGCTCGTCGGCAAAAGCCACTTCGGCGGGGCCGTGCATTTTGGGCTTGACGATGTAGACGCTACCTGTGCGGCTGTTGCGCAGCGGGTGGCTGGATTTCTTTTGCAGGTCAACCATGGCAATCGTCGTGGTGACCATGGCGTCCATGATGCCTTCAGGAATCTCACGAGTCTTGCCGCTCTTGTCAGTCCAGGTGATGGCCGGGTTGGTCATCAGGTGGCCCACATTGCGCACGAACAGCAGCGAGCGGCCATGCAGTGTCACAACACCTTTGCCGGCGGGCTTGGTGTAGACGCGGTCGCCGTTCATGGTGCGGGTAAACGTCTTGCCGCCCTTGGTCAGCTCTTCCTTGAGCGAGCCATCCAGAATACCCAGCCAGTTGCTGTAAGCCAGCACTTTGTCGTCCGCGTCCACCGCGGCCACCGAGTCTTCCAGGTCCAGAATGGTGGACAGCGCAGCTTCGGCGATCAGGTCGCTCACACCAGCAGCATCGGTTTTGCCGATGGGGGTGGTCTTGTCAATGATCAGGTCCAGGTGCAGGCCGTTGTGCACGAACAGCACAGAGGCCGGGGCGGATGCAGAACCCGTGTAGCCCACGAACTGTTTGGCATCCGCCAGCGTGCTGCTCTTGCCGTTGGCCAGCGTCACCACCAGCTTGCCGGCTTTGACGGCGTAGCCTTTGCTGCCCACATGCGAGCCGGTTTTGAGCGGGGCGCAGCGGTCCAGCACGTGGCGGCAGTAGTCGATGACCTTGGCACCGCGCTTGGGGTTGTAGCCCTTGCCTTTTTCGCAGCCATCAGCTTCGCTGATGGCATCGGTGCCGTACAGCGCGTCGTACAAAGAGCCCCAACGGGCGTTGGCGGCGTTCAGGGCGTAACGGGCATTCAGGATCGGCACCACCAGCTGCGGGCCTGCAAGTTTGGCCAGTTCTGCGTCCACATTGGCGGTGGTGGCCTTGGCGTTTTTGGGCTCGGGCACCAGGTAGCCGATCTGGCTCAGGAACTTGCGGTAGGCCTTCATGGCTTTGCCTTCAGCCACGGGGCCTGGGTTGGCGGTGTGCCACTTGTCCATTTCGGCCTGGATGCGGTCGCGCTCGGCCAGCAAGGCGATGTTCTTGGGGGCCAGGTCGGTGACGATATCGGAAAAACCCTTCCAGAATTTATCGCTCTTGACGCCCACCGCCGGCAGCACCTGCTGCTCGATGAAGTTGTACAGCGATGTCGCCACTTTCAGGTTATGGGTAGATGTGCGCTCAGTCATGGATACCTCGGAACAAAAACAAAAAACGGTTGGCCCGCACAAGAGTGCTTTTCGAGCCTTGTGATGGACTTTATTCTAAATATGTACCGCAATAAATACGCCAAAATCACATAAACCCATGACTTTTTTGCAAAAGTCGCTTACCCTCAAACCATGGACAAGCTCAAGGCTTTTGAATCGTTTGTTTCCGTTGCCACCAAAGGCAGCCTGACGGCGGCCGCCCGCGCCGAGGGCGTAGCCCCCGCCATCATGGGGCGAAGGCTGGACGCGCTGGAAGAACACCTGGGCGTCAAACTGCTGGTGCGCACCACGCGGCGCATCACCCTCACCCATGAAGGCAGCGCCTTTCTGGAAGACTGCCAACGCCTGCTCAGCGATGTGGCCAATGCCGAGGCCAGCGTGTCGGCGGGCGGCATCAAAGCCAGTGGACACTTGCGTATCACCGCACCGGCCGGTTTTGGCCGCCGCCATGTGGCGCCGCTGGTGCCCCGCTTTCAGAGCCTGCACCCGGACGTGACCATTTCATTGAATCTGAGCGACCGCGTCGTGGATCTGGCCGCAGAAGGCTTTGATTGCGCGGTACGCGTGGGCGATTTGCCCGACTCTTCCCTGGTCAGCGTGCGCATGGCCGACAACCGCCGCCTGTGCGTGGCCACACCCGACTATCTGCGTCGCAAGGGCACCCCCAGGCAACCGACAGAGTTGCTGCAACACGATTGCCTGACGCTGTCGAGCGATGCCTCACAAACACGGGGCTGGGCCTTTTTGCAACGCAGCGAAACCGGGCAGGAGGAGGTGGTGCACCTGCGTCCCAGTGGCCCGCTGGACTGCTCGGACGGACAAGTCCTGCACGACTGGTGCCTGGCAGGACACGGCATTGCCTGGCGCAGCACCTGGGAGGTGGCCGCCGAAATCAAGGCTGGCCGCTTGCAAACAGTGCTTGACGAATTTGCCGCACCACCCAACGGCATTTATGTGGTGTTTCCGCAGCGCAAACACCTGCCGTTGCGGGTGAGACTGTGGATCGAACATCTGAAGGCGCACTACGGCCAAAGCAGCTACTGGCAAGATCACCAAGGCTGAATCCGTAAACAAAAACGCCGGCAAAGCCGGCGTTTTTTTGTGGAAAAAGGCTGACTCAAGCCTTGGGCTTTTTCAGGCACTCGGACATGAGCTGCTTGCGCTCAGCACCCTTTTTGCCCTTCAGTTCAGCCGCGCACTCTTTCATGCGAGGATTGCCTTCGCGCTTTTTCTTCATCTGTTTGCCCTCGGCCGGGGCTTGCGTTGCCGTCACGGCCTCTTTGGCGGCGTCTTTGGTCGCAGCCACGGGATCGGCGGCAAAGGCTACGCTTGCTTGCAAAGAACCTGCCACAAAGGCAACGGCCATGAGTGCGGATTTGATGTTCATAAAAATCTCCCTGATGCTTTGATAAGTATTGCCACCCCTGCGAGGAGCGACGGACTCATTAAGACACTGGTTTTCAAAAAAGTAAATCCTTTTTTGTAACCAAACCTGTTTACTGCTTCACAGCGCATACAGAGCACTCCCTTAAAATCGCCCGATGCTCAATGCCAAACAAGAACTGCTCGCGACCCTGGCCGCCGAGCTTGAAAAACTCCAGCCCGGCGCCGGTGAGCGCGCCGCTTTTGAATCGCCCAAAGTGGCTGCGCACGGCGACTTTGCCTGCACCGCCGCCATGCAACTGGCCAAGGGTCTCAAGCAAAACCCTCGTCAACTCGGCGAAGCCCTGCGCGAAGCGCTGCTGGCCACGCCCGCCTGTCAGCGCTGGGTGGATGCCATTGAACTGGCGGGTCCTGGCTTCATCAACATCCGCCTGAAAGACGCGGCCAAGCAGGCCGTGGTGGCCGAGGTGCTGGCGGCTGGCGAGTCTTTTGGTCAACAAGCCGCCACCGGCCAACGTGTGCTGGTGGAGTTTGTGTCGGCCAACCCGACCGGCCCACTGCATGTGGGCCATGGCCGCCAGGCCGCACTCGGCGATGCCATCTGCAACCTGCTGGCCACGCAAGGCCAAAACGTGTACCGCGAGTTCTATTACAACGACGCGGGCGTACAGATCAGTACCCTGGCCAACTCGACCCAGCTGCGCGCCAAAGGCTTCAAGCCGGGCGATGCCGAATGGCCCGAAGCCGCTTACAACGGCGACTACATCCAGGACATCGCCAATGACTTCCTGGCCAAGAAGACCGTCAAATCCGACGACCGCGAGTTCACGGGCAGCGGTGATGTGAATGACCTGGACGGCATGCGCCTGTTTGCCGTGGCCTACCTGCGCCACGAACAGGATCTGGACCTCCAGGCCTTCGATGTGAAGTTCGACAACTACTACCTGGAGTCGAGCCTGTACACCAGCGGCAAGGTCGACGCCGCCGTACAAAAACTGCGCGAGGCCGGCAAGACCTACGAACACGACGGCGCGCTGTGGCTCAAGTCCACCGAATACGGGGATGACAAGGACCGCGTCATGCGCAAGGGTGACGGCACCTACACCTACTTTGTGCCCGATGTGGCCTATCACATCACCAAGTGGGAGCGCGGCTTTTCGCGTGTGGTGAACATTCAGGGCACCGACCACCACGGCACCATTGCCCGCGTGCGCGCGGGCTTGCAGGCCGCTGGTGTGGGCATTCCCGAGGGTTACCCCGACTACGTGCTGCACACCATGGTGCGCGTCATGCGCGGTGGCGAGGAGGTCAAGATCTCCAAGCGTGCGGGCAGTTACGTGACGCTGCGCGACCTGATCGAATGGACCAGCAAGGACGCTGTGCGCTTTTTCCTGCTCAGCCGCAAGCCCGATACCGAATACGTGTTCGACATTGACCTGGCGCTGGCGCAGAACAACGACAACCCGGTCTATTACGTGCAGTACGCCCATGCGCGCATCTGCTCGGTGCTGGCCTCCTGGGGGGGCGACGTTACCACCTTGCGGCACGCCGATCTGTCAGCGCTGACCGGCCCGCAGGCCCAGGCCCTGATGCTCAAGCTGGCGCAGTACCCTGCCATGCTCACCTCGGCCGCTAACGATTTTGCCCCGCACGACGTGAGCTTCTACCTGCGTGACCTGGCCTCGCTCTACCACTCGTATTACGACGCCGAGCGTATCCTGGTGGACAATGAGACCGTCAAACTTGCACGTTTGGCGCTCGTGGCCGCCACCGCTCAAGTGCTGCACAATGGCCTGAAGGTGCTGGGGGTATCAGCACCCACCAAAATGTGAGGGAGATGAGCATGCATGCACAACGCGGTGGGACATTTTTAGGATTCATCCTGGGCTTGGTGGTCGGCCTGGGCGTCGCGCTGGGCGTGGCCATTTACGTCATGAAAGTGCCCACCCCGTTCTCCAACAAGGTCGGCTCATCCAGCGCAGACAGCTCTGGCGAAAGCAAAAAGGACTGGAACCCGAACAGCGTGCTCCAACCGAAAGCCCCAGCCGAAACACCCCAGGCCTCTGGCGATGCATCCACCGCCCCGGCCGCACCCACGCCAGCAGCTCCCGCAGGCTCAGCCACCCCAGCGACCCAACCGGCCAGCAAATCAGCTGCAGCCCCAGCGGTCAACGCCGACCCCTTGGGTGAACTGGCAAAAACACAAGCCGGCATGAGCACCGCGCCTGCCGACGCCAAGCCTGCAGCCGACCCTTACAGCTATTTCATCCAGGTGGGCGCCTTCCGCACCACCAGCGATGCCGACACCATGCGCGCCAAGCTGGCACTGCAGGGTTTTGACGCCAAGGTTTCCGAACGCGAGCAAGCGGGGCGTACCGTCTACCGCGTCCGTTTGGGACCGTTTGACAGCAAAGATGGCGCCGAAACCATGCGATCACGCCTGGACAAGCAAGGTATTGAAAACACCCTGGTGCGCGCACAGCGCTGAACCGTTAAAGGAGTTGCCACATGAACCGTCGTCACCTGACTCTGGCCCTTGTGAGTGGAAGTCTGTTCAGCACAACAGGCTGGGCCCAACAGCGCAGCTTTGCGCAAGGCACCGACTACCTCGAGCTGCGCCAGCGCGTGGCGACCGAGGCCCCTGCAGGACAGGTGGAGGTCATCGAGTTTTTCTGGTACAGCTGCTCTCACTGCTTCCAGTTTGAACCACAGTTCGCACAGTGGCACAAAGCGCCCCCGAAGGGTGTGGTGGTCAAGCGCGTGCCTATCGCCTTTCGCGAGGACTTCGCGCCCCAACAGCGCCTGTATTACACACTCGAAGCCCTGGGCCTGGTCGAGAAACTGCATGGTGCGGTCTTCAACACCATCCACGTGCAGAAAAAACCGCTCAAGACCGACGCCGAGATCCTGAGCTGGATCAGCCAGCAAGCAGGTGTTGATGCAGCCAAGTTCCAGCAAACCTACCAATCCTTTGGTGTGGCGACAAAAGTGCGACGCGCGACACAACTGCAAAACGAATACCACATTGAGGGCGTGCCCTCCTTTGGGATCGCCGGTCGCTTTTATACCGACGGCTCCATGGCAGGGGGCATGTCACGCGCCCTGCAGGTGGTCGAAAGCCTGGCTGCCCGCGCACTCAGCGGCCGCTGAACGACACCGCAACAGAAAAAATCGTGGCCACACAGCCGTGTGGCCACAGTGTCGGCCTACAATAAAGCAAGAATCGCGCCGACATGAGCAAATCACTCGCCCTTACCCTGAGCCTTGCGACTTGCATGCTGACCCCCTGGTTCGCACAAGCCGAGAAGGCCGATCGCCAAGCCCCGATGAACATCGAGGCTGACAGCATGCGTCACCAGGAAACCGACCAGGTCACGCAGTTCCACGGCAAAGTGGTGGCCACCAAGGGCACCTTGGTGCTGCGTGCTGCGCATGTCACCGTGCGGCAGTTTCCCGATGGGCGTCAGCTCGCGGAACTCACACCAACGCCGGGCGAACGCGTCTTCTTTCGCCAAAAGCGTGAAGGCCTCGATGAGTTTGTTGAAGGCGAAGCCGAATGGGCCCAATATGACAGTCAGGCCGATGTCTTGACGCTCAAGCAGCGTGCAGAGCTTCGCACCTTGCGCGGCACCCAAATGGCCGACCGCGTGCAAGGCAACATCATCGTCTTCAACAACACGACCGAAACCTACACCGTGGATGGCCAGCCACGCAGCGGCACCAGCACACCAGGCCAACGCGTCAAGGCCACCTTGAAGCCGCGCGAGCAAAGCCCTGCAGCCAACACCGGCACCACCAGCCCTGCGCCCAAACTGCGCACCAGCCCGCTCCCCGCACAATGAGTACCGACGCCCCTTCCAGCCTGAGCGCCAGCCACCTACGCAAAGCCTATGGCAGCCGTCAGGTGGTACATGACGTTTCCGTCAGCGTGAACAAAGGCGAAGTGGTCGGCCTGCTCGGCCCCAACGGTGCAGGCAAGACCACTTCGTTTTACATGATCGTGGGCCTGGTGCCTGCGGACGGCGGACGCATCGAAATTGACGGCCAGGACGTCACCCGCATGCCGATCCACAAACGCTCGCGCATGGGCCTGTCCTACCTGCCGCAGGAAGCTTCCATTTTTCGCAAGCTCAATGTGGCCGAGAACGTGCGTGCTGTGCTGGAGTTGCAAACCGATGAGGCAGGCAAGCCCCTGAGTGAGCGGGAAATCGACCACCGACTTCAAGCCCTGCTGGCGGATCTGCGCGTGGATCATTTGCGCGACTCTCCAGCCGTGGCGCTGTCGGGCGGAGAACGCCGCCGGGTGGAAATTGCCCGCACCCTGGCCACGCAGCCTCGCTTTATCTTGCTCGACGAACCCTTCGCCGGCATTGACCCCATTGCCGTGATCGAGATCCAGCGCATCATCGCCTTTCTCAAGCAACGCGGCATCGGCGTACTCATCACCGACCACAACGTGCGCGAAACGCTGGGCATTTGCGATCAGGCCTACATCATCAGCGAAGGGCGTGTGCTCGCTGAAGGCTCACCCGACGACATCGTGGCCAACGCCGATGTGCGCCGGGTGTACCTGGGCGAACACTTCCGCATGTAAGGCCTGAGATGTCCATGAAACCAGGCCTGTCGCTGCGCATGTCGCAGCACCTGGCGCTCACGCCGCAGCTGCAGCAATCCATTCGCTTGCTGCAGCTGTCCACGCTGGAGCTGAGTCAGGAGGTCGAGCAGATGCTCGACGACAACCCCTTTCTGGAAATCGATCACGAAGCCAGCGAGCGCGAAGCTTATGGTCTGGACCAGGCCGACGCCCGCACCAGCACGGGCGATCATCTCAGCGAAGTCAGTGCCGACAAAGGCAGCGATCACGAACCCGACACCAGCGTGCAAAGCGATGAGCCCGATTGGGGTGGTGACGGCACCGTCGAATGGTCTGCCGACGACAGCGAATGGGGTGGCGACGCCCCTGCCCGCCAGCATGATGACGACCAGGCCAGCGCCACCGAACTGGCCCGCAGCCAGGAAGACCTGCACACGCACTTACACCGTCAGAGCCTGAGCCTGCGCTTGTCGCCCGAAGACCGTGCCGCCCTGCGTTACCTGATTGAATCTCTCAATGAAGACGGTTATCTTGAAGACAGCCTGGAAAGTCTGGCCCAGTCCCTTGCAGGCAGCGATGACCTGGAAACCCTGGACGAATTGCAGCATCGTTTTCGTGTGGCCTTGGGCTTGTTGCAGTCGCTCGAACCCGTAGGCGTAGGTGCGCGCGATCTTGCCGAGTGCTTGCAGCTACAACTGCAGACGCAACTGGCCAAGACGCCCGACAACCCCATACTGCAAGCCGCAGCAGCAATCTGCCAACAACCCCTGGAACTGCTGGCCAAGCGCGATTTGAAAAAACTCGCCAGCTTGTGCGGCGTCGATGCAGACACCGCTCGCCAGGCCCTGCAGCTGATTGGCAAACTCGAACCCAAACCCGGTCGTGCCTTTGTGCAGGTCCAGCAGCACATTGTGGTGCCCGACGTCATTGTCACGGCCGTGCCACGCACGCAGCCGCCACGCTTTCGAGTACAACTCAATCCAGAGGTCATGCCCAAGCTGCGCGTGCACGATATTTACGCCCGCGCACTGCGCGGCGGCAAAAGCGATGCGCACCAAGCCCTGCAACAGCGTCTGCAGGAAGCGCGCTGGTTCATCAAAAACATCCAGCAGCGCTTTGACACCATCTTGCGGGTCTCCAGCGCCATTGTGGAGCGCCAACGTAACTTTTTCGTGCAAGGCGAATTGGCCATGCGCCCACTGGTACTGCGCGAGATTGCAGACGAACTGGGCATGCACGAATCCACCATCAGCCGCGTCACCACCGCCAAATACATGGCCACCCCGCAAGGGACCTTGGAGCTCAAGTATTTCTTTGGCTCCGGCCTGGGCACCGAAAGCGGCAATGCGGCCTCCAGCACCGCCGTGCGCGCCCTGCTCAAACAACTGGTGGCCGCAGAGAACCCCGCCAAACCCCTGTCCGACAGCAAACTCTCCGACATGCTCAAGGAGCAAGGCATCGACTGTGCCCGCCGCACTGTGGCCAAATACCGCGAGGCGCTCAAAATCGCCCCCGCCAACTTGCGCAAAACGCTTTAAAAAGAAATCTGTGAATTCACTGCAACTGTTCATGCCCTGCGCCGCAGGGGTTGAAGAATTTCTGGCCGATGAGGTACACCACCTCACGGGCCTGACCGGTCACGACCTGCTCACGGGGCGTGGCGGCGTGGTGGTCAACGCCAGCTGGCGCGAAGCCATGCGCCTGAACCTGCACAGCCGCTTGGCACAGCGTGTACTGGTACAGCTCTCGCATACGCCCTATCGCAGCGAAGCCGATCTGTACGAAGCCGCCAGCAACGTGGCCTGGGAAATCTGGTTCACGCCCAAGCAGACCTTCAAGATCGAGATCACCGCGCAGCACAGCCCGCTCAAGAGCCTGAACTTTGCCGCGCTCAAGATCAAGGATGCGGTGGCCGACCGCTTCCGCGCCAAACGCGGCGAGCGCCCCAGCGTGGAAACCACCTGGCCCGATGTGCGCATCTACGCTCACCTGACACGCGAGCACGTCACGCTGTACATCGACACCTCCGGCGAGCCGCTGTTCAAGCGTGGCTGGCGTACCGACAAAGGCGATGCGCCGCTCAAGGAAACTTTGGCTGCAGCCATGATTGCTGCCAGCGGCTGGGACGCCACCACCCCACTCTACGACCCCTGCTGCGGCAGCGGCACCATCCCGATCGAAGCGGCACAAATCGCCTGTGGCATTGCCGCAGGCAGCCAACGCCGTTTTGCGTTCGAAAAATTGCTGCCCTTCCAGGCCCATGTCTGGCAGGGCCTGAAAGACGAGGCACGTGCGCAGGAACACCCCCCCACCGCCCCCGTGTTTGGCAGCGATGTGGCGCACCGCATGGTCGATTTTGCCCAACGCAATGCCGAGCGCGCTGGCGTGGCCCGCGCACTGCAGCTGCGCGGCGGCGATGCGCTGCAGCGCATGCCGCCCAGCGAAGTGCCGGGCGTCATGCTGCTCAACCCGCCCTACGGCGAGCGCATTGCCGCCGCTGGTGTGGCCGGACGAGGGCGTGAAAGCTTTCAACCTGGCCAGCTGGCGGCCGCACGCGCTGGCCGCGAAGCTGCACAAACCGACGACGGCAGCGACTTCTTTTTGCGCCTCTCGGCCCACTGGAAAAAGAACTTTGCCGGCTGGAGCGCCTGGATGCTCACGCCCGACCTCAAACTGCCCGGTCGCATGCGCTTGAAAGAATCGCGCCGCGTGCCCATGTGGAACGGTCCGATCGAATGCCGCCTGTTCCGCTTTGACATGGTCGCGGGCAGCACCCGTCGCGATACAGGTGAGTCGACATGACCCTTCGGGTTCTGGACACCAATATCGTGCTGGATTTGTGGGTGTTCGACGACCCGGCCTCTGCAACTCTGCGCGAAAGCGTGCAAGACGGCTCCACCTGTTGGCTTGCCACGGCTGCGATGCGCGAAGAACTCGCTCGCGTGCTGGACTACCCGCAAATTGCCAAGCGCTTGAGCGCACGCGAGTTGCCCGCACAAACCATTCTTGAACGTTTTGACCAACACGTCACGCTGCAAGCGGACGCCCCAAAAGCGCCCTACACCTGCAAGGACCCCGATGACCAAAAATTCATCGACCTCGCCGTTCAACACAGCGCAGCCCTGCACAGCAAGGACGCACAAGTGCTGTGCATGAAAAACCGCCTCGCCCGCTGCGGCGTGGACCTCAATCCGCGCCTGGATCGCCACGCTTCGCTCGCGATGACCCCGCCCACCAAGGAGAATATTCATGACCAGCCCTAATGGACTGCAAGCCCAAGACTTCGACGCACTCGACGACATCCTCGACGATTTGCGCACCCGTCACGAAGAAACGCCGCAGTGGGAATTTTGCGAAGGTTTTTTAGCCGCGCTGGCCTGTTGCCGCCGCCGCATTCCCGAGCAGGAATGGCTGGATGTGCTGCTCGGTCTGGATGATGGTGGCAGCTTTGCCGACGATGCCCAGCGCCAGCAATTTCTCGACTTATGGACGCGCCGCAGCACTGAAGTACTCGCGGCCCTGGACACCGAGATCAAAGCGCTGGACGAAGACTCGGCCTATGCGCCAGAGGTGATGGACGTGCGTGGCGCGATCGCGTCGTTGCCCCCAGAAGAGCGCACCGAAGTCGAAGGCGAAGACATTCCCTCTTTTGCTCAGGTGTGGGCCCTGGGCTTCATGTTCGCCATCGAAAGCTGGCCCGAAGAGTGGGAAGCCCCCAAAGACAAGGAAGCCGCCAAGTGGCACGACAGCTCGCTTGAAGCCATCGTCGCCCTGACCGAGGACGACACCGACGAAGCCACTCTGTCCGCCTTTGGCGAAGATGGCCCACCCAGCGTCAGCGAGACCCGCCTGAACGCCTACGCCGAAGCGCTGTGGGCGGTGTACGACCTGCGCGAAATCTGGCGCAGCATTGGCCCGCGCGTGCAACAAGTCATCAAAGGCGAGACGCCCGGCCGCAACGACCCCTGCAGTTGCGGCAGCGGCAAGAAATACAAAAAGTGCTGCGGTGCCTGAGCACGCCTGAACGCGCTTGACGCACATGGCCCACGCCGACGACCTGCCGCTGTTTACAAAAACAATTGCGCCTGCAGCGCCGGCTTGAGCACTTTGCCCAGTGCACTTTTAGGCAGGGCGTCTACAAACACCACCCGGCGTGGCAGCTTGAAGCGGGCGATGCGCTCGCGCAGGTGGAAGAGCACGGCCTCGTCGTTCAGGGCCCGTCCTGCGGCATCGGGTGCGCGCACCAGCACAGCCACCGGCACCTCGCCCCAACGGGCATCAGACACGCCCACCACCGCGCTCTCCAACACGCCGGGCAAGGTCACCAGCAGGTTTTCGATTTCTGCCGGGTAGATGTTTTCACCGCCCGAGATGATCATGTCCTTGCTGCGACCCACGATGGTGATGCACCCGTCTGTGGCGCGCTGACCCAGGTCGCCGGAGTGGAACCAGCCGTCCTGCAAGCCTGCGCCAGCCGCACCGTCAGCACGCCAGTAGCCACGCATCAGGTTGGCGGCGCGGATGCAGACTTCGCCCGTTTCACCGGGGCCGACTTCCTGGCCTTGGGCGTCGACCAGTTTGACTTGTGCTTCCGGTTGCGGCCAGCCCGAAGCGCCCACGCGGGCCATGGCCTCGGGCAAGCGCAGCACGATGGACACGGGCCCCGTTTCGGTAGTGCCATACACCTGCCCGACCGGCACACCGCGTGCGTGCAGCGTCTCAAGGTAAGCCAGAGGCACGGTGGACGAGCCGGTCATGATGCCGCGCAGACACGACAAGTCGGCATCTGCCCAACGCGGGTGTTCAAACAGCGCTCGCATCGTGGCTGGCACCAGCAGTGACAGGGTGGGACGGCTGGTGGTCATTTCATCGAGCCAGGCACCCGGATCAAAGCGCGGGTGCAACACCACTTCCACGCCTGCCAGCAGGGCTGGCAGGGTCTGGATGCACAGGCCACCCACATGGAACATTGGCAATGTGGACAACACTTTGTCGCCCGACTCAAAACCATGAGCCCACTGCGCCGCACGCGCATTGGCCAGCAGCGCCGCTTGTGTGTGTACCGCCCCCTTGGGTACGCCCGTGGTGCCAGAGGTGTAGACCAGCAGTACGGCATCGTCGCTGCTCACCTGCGGCAGTGGCAGGCCACGTGGCGCGGCAGTGGCGATCAAAGTGTCTTGGTGGGTCAAGCGAAAAAGATTGCCGCAGGCCTGTGGCAATCCTTTTGCCAACAACAACTGCGCCGTCTCTGCATGCGCACTGTCGTGCACCAACAGGGTAGGTTTTGCATCATCCAGCACTTGTTGCAGCTCAGGCACTGCCAAGCGAAAGTTGAGTGGCAAAAACACAGCCCCCAAACGCGCACAGGCCACCAGCGTGACCAGTTGCAGCTCGTGGTTGAAACCCAGCCAGGCGACACGGTCACCCGCTTGCACGCCCCAGGTGGCTTGCAGGTGTGCGGTCACACGCTCGACGCGCCGCCAGAACTTGGCAAAGTCGTAGGTGAACCTGTCGTTGTTGTGCGTCAATGCTGTGCGCTCGTCACCCCGAAAGGTCATGGCAGGTTGCGCGCCGCGCTCGTATGCCAGCTGTGCAAAGCGCGCTGCAATCAGGCTGGGTTCAGCATCCCACATCATTCGTCTTTTTCACCGGGTTCGTAAAGCGCATCGCGGCCGATGCGGTCCATGCACAGCTCTGCGGTCCAGGGCAACATGAGGGCGCCGCAACGTGCATCGCGGTACAGCCGCTCCAAGGGCAGACTCTTGAGCATGGACTGGCCGCCGCAGGTGCGGATCGCCAGGCGCGCCATGTCCTGTGCGTTCTCCATGATGGTGTACTGCGCCGCATAGGCGCGCAGACGGGCAGACTTGCTCGGGTCCACCTTGGCGTCTTCAATCGCGCGCAAAAAGAGATTGCGGGTTTGTTCGAGCTTGATGAACATCTCGGCCACCGCGATCTGTTTCGTGGCGAACTGGCGGCGCTTGACGGGACCAGTGCCCGGAATTTCGCCGCGCAGATAGGCCACGGTGAAGTCGTATGCAGCCTGCGCGATGCCCATGTAGGTCGGCGCCAACGTCATGAACATGTGTGGCCAGCGGCTGGCGGCCTGGAAGTACAGGCCCTGCGGCATGAGCGCCGCATCATCGGGCACGAAGACGTCCTTGAACACCAGGTTGCGCGAGACGGTGGCGCGCATGCCCAGTGGATCCCAGTCACCTTCGACCGTCAGGCCCGGGGCGGTGCGCGGGACGGCCAGGTACAGGGTGTCACGGCGCGAAAGGTCGGCGCCGGGTTTTTTCTCGGTGCACAGCACGCCAAAGAAGTCAGCGGCATCCGACAGCGAGGCAAAAATCTTTTTGCCGTTGACCTTCCAGCCGCCTTCGACCTTGACGGCGGTGGTGCCAAAGGGCTGAGCGCCCGCAGCAGCAGCGCCGCCTTCGGAAAACGGTTGGGCGTAAATGGCACCGTCTTTCACCACGCGGGCAAAGTGCACCGCCTGATGCTGACGATGCGCGGCGCGCTGCTCGGGCGTCATCTCCAGGTCTTCAGACAGCAGGCCGCTCCAGAGCATGGTGCACACGTGCATATTGAAGGTCAGCGCCGTCGCGCCGCAGTAGCGGCCAATCTCGGCCGAAACCATGGCATAAGTGGCGTAGTCGGCGCCATGGCCGCCGTGGGCTTCGGGCACGCACAAGGCCAACAGACCGGCCTCGCGCATGTCATCGTAGTTGGCAAACGGAAACTGCGCGTCTCGGTCCAGCTGCGCAGCACGGCCAGCGAACTTGTCGCGGCCCAGTTGGCGGGCCAGCGCCATCAGCTTTTGCTGCTTCTCGGTCAGAGGGTAGTCGTCGCCACAAATGGGCATGGTCATCGGCATGGTCTTGTCTTGCATATCGGTCATGAAATGCTCCGCAAAAATGGCAGGAGTGCAGCGGTAAAGCTGTCAGGTTGTTCAAAAGTCAGCAGATGTCCAACGCCGCTCAGACACAGGTATTGGGCATTCGGAATTTTTTCGGCCATGCGCTGCACCACCGCGGGCGCAGCGGTGCGGTCGTGCTCACCTGCAATGCACAAGGTGGGCACAGTGATGGTCGGCAACGCCGCGCGTTGCTCGAACTGCACCAGGGCGCTCAGGGCAGCCTTGTAGGCCGCAGGTGTGACCGAACTCATGCAGGCCTTGGCATGCATCAGCCCCGGGCCATCAAAACCGGGAGCCACCATGGTGGGCACCAAGCCCTCGGCCACATCGGCCATACTTTGGCCCGCCTCAATCGGCGCCAGACGCTGCGCGATAAAGCTTTGCTGGAAATCGCCGCTGCCATGCCCAAACGCCGGGCTGCTGGCGGCCAGCACCAAGCCTGCCACGCGCTCGGGGTGACGAGCCCACATCTGAAGAGCCACCATGCCACCCAGACTGTGTCCAACCAACACGGCTTGTTGCACACTGTGTGCGTCCATCAACGCCGCCAGTGCATCGGTCAAGCCGTCGAAGGTGTAGGGGTCGATGCTCGGGCTATCACCATAGCCGGGCATGTCCCAGGCCAAGCTGGGGTACCCGGCATCGACACAGGCTTGCTGGATGGGCGCCCAAGCGCTGGCTCTGCCACCGATACCGTGAAGAAAAATCAGATTCATCACACGCTCATACCCATGCTTCGCGCACCAGTTCACCCGCGTTGACGATCACAGTCCCGTCCAATTGCACGGTACAACCGCGCATGGGCAGGTCAAAGTGCCCCAGGGTGTGGCGGCCCGCCACTTCGTTGGCACCGGTCGAATACAGAAAGTTGCCCGCAAAGGCGCGCAGTTCGGTACCGTTGCAGTCACGCTTGTCATAGAAGGTCATCGCGTCCCAGCGTGCCGCCGGGTTCAAGCCAAAACCCACATGCGAAACGGCATAGCAGGCACGATGGCCCTCGGCATCTTCCCAGGCTTTGTAATAACCGCGCATCATGTCCGCGTCGACACCATGACCCTCGATGGCAACCACGCTGTCGTCCACAATCTGCAGGGTGATGGTGTCTCGCAAATAGCGCTTGAAGGTCAGGTTCACATCACCCGGCGCCATGACCAAGGTGCCATTCACGCTGCCTGCGGCCGGAAAAGCCAGCGCCAGCCCCGCAGGCCAGTGCGAAACCATGCCCGGCCTGGGACAAAATCCCCACACGCCACCAACCACCGCCTTGTCCAGGCTCACGCGCAAATCGCTGCCCGCGCTGGAAGTGACATGCATCTGCTGCGTGCCCTTGAGTTTTTTCATGGCACTGCGCACCACGCCTTCAAGAGCTGGGTCGGGCACGGTGCGCTCCAGAATTTCGGGGTGCTCATTGGAAACCATCAACAAACGTGGCCGCTTGCCATCTGCGCCTTGCATGATGGTGGGCAACTCGGGCGCATGCAGAAGGCCTTCGACGGTGCAGTCCACCACAAAGTCTGCGCGCGCCAACGAGGCCACCACCGGCGCCAGCTGCGCAATGGCATCGCTCGCACCGGTCGAGCGCACTGGCGCTGGCGCGCTCAGGGTCGGCGTGGTCAGTGTGACTTCAAACACGCGCGCCCCCAATCCCTCCAGCGCCAAGCGCGCCAAGTCCACATTCACTCGGCGGGATTGGGTTTCGGCCACAATCGCCACCACTTCACCCGGCTGCACTTGGCACAGCGTAAAGGTGCGGGCAAAGGCTGCGAGCCATTTGTGTTCAATGCGTTCTACCAACATGCCTGTCTCCTGTGCGAATCAGTTTATATGAAATTTCATGGATAACCAGCCATAATCCAGCCCATGCGCTCTCCCGTTCGTGCCTCCAGCGAGCCCGGCCAACTGGCACGGCCGCCCGACTTTGAATCGGCCCATTTCCGGCAGGCCCTGTCGCGCTTTGCTACCGGTGTGACCGTGGTCACGACTTTCGCCCCCGGCGCCAGCAAGGGCGACACCCATAGCAGCAGTTTTGCAGGCATCACCGCCAGTTCATTCAATACCTTGTCCTTGCAGCCACCGCTGGTGCTGTGGAGCCTGGGTACCCAGGCGCGCAGCCTGCCGCTGTTTCATGCCGGCACACACTACGTGATCAACGTGCTCGCAGCCGACCAGCTCGAGCTGTGCCAGCGCTTTGCCTACGGCCAAGGGGATCGCTTTGCGCAAACCCCCTACCAGCTTGGCCAGGCTGGCCTGCCCATTCTGAACGGCGCACTGGCCTGGTTTGAATGCCACAACCGCAGCCGCTACGAAGAAGGCGACCATGTGCTGTTTGTGGGCGAGGTTGAACGTTGCGGCTTCACCCCAGAGGCCTCCGGTCTGATTTTTCATACCGGCCAGTTCGGCCAGTTTGCGCCCCTGTCCGAGCAGGGCTGAACGTGACCCATCGAACAAGCAAGACCCAGCAAGGCTTTGTTCAGGACTACCTGGCTTACCTGCTGGCGCGGGCGAGCCACGACATTTCTGCCGAATTCCACGAGCAAGTACTGGCCAGTGGCCTGAGCGTGATGCAGTGGCGCGTGCTGGCCAGCCTGTCAGACAGCCCGCCCCTGAGCATTGGCGCACTGGCCGACATCGTGCTGGCCCAGCAACCCACCGCCACCAAACTGGTCACCCGCATGGTCCAGGACGGCCTCATCAAGCGTCTGCCCCACCCGCAGGACAAACGCTCGGTGCTGGTCACACTCACCGCCCTGGGCAGGCGCAAAGCCACCCCCTTGCTGCACAAAGCCCGCGCGCACGAAGCACAGGTACTGGCACGGCTACCCGGCACCGATACGGCAGCGCTCAAAGACATGCTGCGCCGCTGGATTGAACATTCCTTGTGATCACAAGCGCAAGACTTTTGCATCCAAAAGTCCACTGAGTTTCATGCACAATGGGGGCATGGCTATCCATACACACGACCTGTTCAACGAAGACCAAGCCGCCTGGCTCGAAGACCTGCACGAGGGCCTGCTCTGCCTGGTCTTGCACAGCTCCAGCGCACAACTGCTGCAAGACACATCGAAAAATCTGCAAACCTTGTGGCAACAAGCCCAGGCCGGCCAGATGGAAGTCTTTGACGGCAGGCACTGTCAGGACATCATCCGCCGCTTCAACGAACAAGTCGCAGCTCACTCAGCCTCCATTGCGGCGCTGCCTCCCGACCCGGAACGCCCTGCCCACCTGTGGCTTGTACAGAACGCCCAAGCCCTCTCGGCAGACCAGGTGCACTTGCTCGGTCAGATGCTGGTACACCTGCCTGGTGTCAACCTCCGCTTTGTGTTGCTGCATGAAGGCAGCACTCCGCTTGCCAACTGGGCCGATGCCACAGAAGGCTTGGCCGATACGCACGAACTGCTGCCACCGCCCCCGTCGCCCGAGCCTACGATAGACATGCTCGACTTTGCAGCCGATGCCGACGAGGAGCAGCCCGCGTCAGAGCCGCAACCGCCGTCGCGCGAGCGGGCTCTGGCTTTGCCCGTCAACAAGCTGTGGCTGGGCGCCGCTGGACTGGCCATTTTTGCGCTTGGTTTTGCAACCGGACGCTTCAGCGCGCCTGCAGCGCCAAGCACCGCCGTTGTACGCCAGGATGCATCGCTCATGCCCGCGCCCACTGAACCGGCCTCCGCCGTGATTCAGAGTACAGGCAACAGCGCCAGCGCACCTGCCGCTGCCGCTGCAACAGCCGCAGCAACTACCCCCCAAAGCCCATACGCCGCCGACATGCAGTGGCTGCGTAAATTGCCAGTCAACAGTTTTGTGGTGATGCACGACAGCTTTGCCGATGCAGGCGCCGCGCAAGCTTTCCGGGGCAAGCATGCCATTTTGAAAACCGCACGCATTGTGCCCATCAAAGCATCCGGTCAAACGCGCTATGCCCTGATCAGCGGCCCCTTCCGCAGCGAAGACCGAACGAGAGGTTTCGTGTCACGACTGGACTGGAAAAAGTCTTCGCGGGTGGTGTCCCGTCAGCAAATGATTGACGACATGAACGCCGCCCTGGACAACTAAGCTCCAGCCTGGCTGGCATGCTCATCCCGCCTGACACTGGCGGGAAGACGTTGCAGCTGCATCAGCGTCAAGGCCGAATACAGCGGGGTACTGACCAAGCGCGACACCCCGCTGGCAATCAGCGCACTGGCCATCAAGCTCAACACCAGCTGGTGCCCCGTGACCATCTCCATCACGATGATGAAAGCCGTCAGCGGCGCTTGCGTCACAGCCGCCAAGAAACCTGCCATGCCCAATGCAATCAGCGTTGGCGCATTGGGGTAGTTCAACAAAACAGCCAAGTCATTGCCCAAAGCCGCGCCAATGGCCAGCGAAGGCGCAAAGATGCCTGCAGGTACACCGGCCCAGGTGCTCAGCCAGGTCGCCAGCATTTTCCAGATCACATACAACTGCGACACATCGTTCTGGTTGTCGAGCATGGCTCGCGTGTGCGCATACCCCCCTCCAAAAGTGGCGCCTTGAGTCAACACCCCTATGACCGCAACCGCCAAACCACAAAGGGCTGCAAACTTCAGTGGGGACACGTGGCGAAAACGATGCAACCAAAACCTGGACTTGCCATGCAATGAGTGAATCAGCAAGCGCGAGAACAGCCCGCCCAGCAGACCACTGCAGACCGCCACCAGCAAAGCCGGCAACAGCAGATGCCAGCCAATCAAGTCCACCTGGATGCGTCCGAAGTAAGTGACATTGCCGTAAACCGACACCGCCATCAAGCCCGACAAAATAATGGCCGACAGCAGCAAGCCACTGCGTCGGTCTTCGGGATGGCGCGACAGTTCTTCAATCGCAAACATCACCCCGCCCAACGGCGTGTTGAACGCCGCCGCAATGCCAGCAGCTCCCCCTGCCAGCATCAGGCCCGAGTCACGAATTTGAGAGTCTTTGGAAAGCCAGCGGCGCGCGTTGTGCATGACCCCTGCCGCAATCTGAACCGAAGGCCCCTCGCGCCCCAAAGACAAACCGGCAAACACCCCCGCCGTGGTCAAAAACATTTTGGCCACACTCAAACGCAGGGACACAAACAAATTGCGGTGCGCCCGGGGCGTTTGCGGCGAAAGCGCCGCCATCACCTGAGGAATGCCAGAGCCTGCCGTACCCGGAAAAAAGCGACGAGTGACATACACAACCGCCACGGTGAGCAAGGGGGTCCAGATCAAAGGCAACCAGAAATATTGGCTCTGGTAACGAAAGAACGTCTCCAGCGCATGCTCGGACATCCAGGTAAAGGCCACCACCGTCAAACCGGAAAGTACGGCAAACAGCAACACCACAAAACGATCAGACCAAAGCCGCCAATCGGCAAATTCGGCTTTGATGGATTCAATGATTTCCGGGTTCTTGAGCATGGGAGGGCGCCTGCTGCACGAGCCCTCATTCTATATTTGCACAAATGTCATCGCTGCACCTGCCGGACACCATAGGGACAGTAGCCCGGCTTGGGTCCCACCTGCGGGTGCAGCCGACAGGTGGATGGTCGCAGTTCGTACACCTTGCAACGGCGCGTGTGAGCGTCCAGGTTGCAACAGTCGCCATTGGCTCGCCGCGCCAGGGTGAAGATCTCATTCTTGAAATTGAAGTGCCCCACCAGCCCCGCCTTGGTCAGACGCTTGGCAATATTCTTTGCACTCTCGTGCTCCGCCTCGAATGGATCCACCCATCCCAGGCGAACCAGATCGGGCAAACGCACCTCCACAGGCATGGTGCAGCAATGGGCCTGGCACTTGTCGCACATGCCGGCTTTGTAGCGGCTCCAAGTCTCCAGCCGATCCACATCCACAAACACGGCAACACCTTATTTGAGAAAGTTACGCCAGCCGCCAATGTTGTACACCGGCGCATAGCCCTGCTTGCGCAACATCACACCCGCCATGCCGCTGCGCGTGCCGCTGGCGCAACCCACCACCACGGGCACGCCCTTGGGCACTTCGGCCAGGCGTCCACCCAACTCCTGCAAAGGAATGTTGATGGTCCCAGGCGCGCTGGCCTGCGCAAACTCGGCAGCCGAACGCACATCGATCAGCACCGCACCTTGCTGCCTGAGCGCAGGCATCATGCCCACCACACGCTGCGAACGCCACCATTTGTAGCCAAACCACGCCAGCAGCAACGCCAGGGGGCCATAGTCCTTCAGTACATCCAAGACCAACTCCTCAAGGACGAATGTACGCCCAACCCTGCTGCTGTCGGTTCATCAACTGAATCACGCCGGCAGGCACATAACTGATCGATGGATTCATGTCAGCCTTGTTGAGCTTTTGGGCACTCATGGTGTTTTCGCAAGCCACAATCGAAATCCCCGACTTGATCGCCTGGGAAACACGGGTGGCTGTCGTCGCTTCCATTTTCAGCATGTTGATGCCCGGCCCATACGCAACGATCTCGATATCGATGTTCTGTTTACCCACATCATCCTGAGCATTCTTGGCATTATTGAGCGCTAGGCTCCACCTAGCCGGATCATTGTCACTGACCTGCAAAACAATGCGGGGCTTTTGCGCCACCGCCTGGCCTGGTGTGGCACAACCAGAAACAACTGCGCCCAATACGAGCGTGCCAGCCACCAAGAAAATACGACGAATCATCATGGTCTCCTCATCAACGTGGTTGATACCGACAGGTGTGCGTGCTTTTACGCACACGACAGCGAGTTATAACACTGGCTGTACAGAAAAGCGCCCAATCACTCAAGCACACGTATAACAACGTTTAAATCTGAACCTGTAAAAGCAGGACGAGGACCAATCGTCTCAAATGGGAAACCCGCTCGATTGATCCAGCACGCAGTGAATCCAAACCAGCTTGCGCCCATCACATCCCACCCGTTGGAAGACACAAAAAGCAATTCACTTGCAGGAATGTTCAAGGTCTGTGTAGCCAGCCCATAGGCTTGTGGATGGGTTTTGAATTGTCGAATCTGGTCAACGGAGATGAGGTGCTTCAGATACGACGTCAAGCCAGAGTTTTCAGCCGCTGACGCCAGCATTTCTGGTGATCCGTTGGATAAAACCACCATGGGTAAGTCTGCATCGCTCAATTTCTTGAGAACGCCTTCGCACTCAGGGAATGCATCCAGGCGCGCATACTGATCCATCAACGTCTTGATCTGAAGAGATGTGTGAGGTAGCCCTAATCTTTGCAGGCTGTATTCCAGTGCTGCCTGCGTCAATTCCCAGAAAGAGTGGTAATGGCTGCTTCCCTCCAACGAGGGATCAGACAATGTGATTAATCGCGAATATTCAATTTGCTTGTCTCGCCAAAGGGCAGAGATGGCCAGCCCTGATCCGGGGTACAGCGACTCCGCCAGCCGACCTATCGAGTGAACATCGAAAAGCGTGCCATAGGCATCAAAGACCAGTCCTCGAATTGTGTTCATCAATTACCCCCTCTTGATGGTGCGCTTATCCCGCATCGTCATGAACTCCTCGGCTGACGTCGGGTGGATGCCTATGGTGGCGTCAAAGTCAGCCTTGGTGGCTCCGAGGTTCAGCGCCAGCGACAGGCCCTGCACGATTTCGGGCGCATCCGGCCCCACCATGTGCGCGCCCAGCACGCGCTGACTGGCAGTATCGACCACCAGTTTCATCAAGGTTCTTTCCGCGCGGCCCGATAGTGTGTGGCGCATTGGCTTAAAGCGCGATTCGTACACGTCGATCTCACCATACCGGGCCAAGGCGGCCTCTTCGCCCAGACCCACCGTACCAATGGGTGGCTGGCTGAACACAGCCGACGCTACATGGCCAAGCTGCGCTGCTTGCTTCTGAGTACCAAACAGGCTGCGGGCCACCGCACCGCCTTGCGCTAAGGCCACCGGGGTCAATGCCGCACCCTCAGTCACATCGCCAACAGCATAGATATGCGGAACGGCGGTCTGCCCAAAGGCATCTACCCCCACTCCCCGACCCGGGGCTTCGCTCAGTCCAGCTGCCGCCAGGTTTAGCCCTTTCGTTTGTGGTGTACGACCAGTGGCATACATCACGGTATCGAAGTGCTCCACGCCTGTCACAACGTCTCGCATCTGCACTGCAATCTGGCCATCAGCCAAGCGTCCAAGAGATGCAACCTGGGTCTCGGTAAGTATGCGAATGCCTTTGTGCTCCATCTCTTCTTGCAAATGATGCGCCACCGCGCCGTCGAAGCCGCGTAGCAGCTGCGCCCCCCGATGGATCAGCGTGACTTCAGACCCCAGGCCATTGAAGATACCTGCAAACTCTACCGCTATATAACCGCCTCCCACTACCAACACCCGGCGCGGCAAGGTCGGAAGATCAAAGGCCTCATTAGAGGTGATGGCATACTCGATGCCGGGTATATCGGGCAGCGTTGGAGTTCCTCCCGTGGCAATCAGCACATAGCGGGTTGTGATGAGCTTGCCACTCACACTGAGCGTATGTGAGTCTTCAAAATGGGCATGGCCCTGAAAAACTTGCACCCCCGAGTTCTTCAACAAGTTTTCATAAATCCCACTCAGCCGCGTGATCTCTTGTTCTTTGGCAGTTACCAGCCTGGACCAATCGAACGAAGCCTGTGGGACGGTCCATCCAAAGCCGGCTGCGTCCTCTAGGTCTTCGGCGTAATGCGCAGCCTGCACTAAGAGTTTTTTGGGCACACAGCCCCTTATCACGCAAGTGCCGCCGTACCGAAAACCCTCTGCAATACCTACCTTGGCTCCAAGGCCAGCTGCTACCCGGGCGGCACGGACCCCGCCAGAACCGCCGCCAACCACAAACAAATCAAAGTCGTATTGCTGCATATTTAACGACTATTCTTGTGTGTGCTCAGGGATTGCTTCCAGATGAACTGCTGCGCGCCGAGGCAGCACCTAAGACAGCTCCAAACACGACATGTCCCAGCAGACTTCCCAAGAGTGCCCCCATGTGTCCGTTGGACCAAAAGCCGTTACCCATCATAGGCATCACCACTGTTTGTGCCATTACAAATGGAGCCATCGCAAACAAAATGCCTTTAACTGCCGGCGATCCTGATAAACGATCTTTAGCAATCAAGTTATAGATCACACTGAACATCACGCCCACAACAAAATGCATCAGCCAACCGACTGCATATGGCATCGGCATAAGTGGATTATGCGTACCCAGCATGTCTCCAAAGTCCATTGGAGGCATGCCCATGAATGGGGCCATCAACGCGATGACAGACATCACAGCAGTTGCCAAAATTCCTGAAATAAAAATTTTAATCATGATGCCATCCTTGGGAAATAAGTTGTATTGATTGACTTTTCAAGCCACTTTGTAAGCAGCGAACCGTTCATCCACTTCCGTGGCAAATGCATGGTTTGTGTAATTGCTGAGCACCTTCACAGCTATGGCCAAAATGATGTTGAGTACATGGCTCTCGCTGTAGCCCGCATCCAGAAATGCTTTGACTTTCACTGGTGAAGGTTGGCCCAGGTTTTTCACCAGCTCTTGTGTGAGTTCAAACAATGCGGCCAGTCGCGTGTCACTGATCGGCTGATCCGAGCGAATAGCGTGAAGCACATCTGCAGAGACACCAGACATCTTGTCGGCAATCATGCTGTGCGCTGCGGTGCAGTATTTACAACCGTTGGTTTGGCTGACGGCAAGAAACACCACTTCCTGCTCGGCAGGCGTGAACCCAGAGTCTTTACGAAACAGCCCATAACCATGCAGATAGGTGCTTAACACTCCAGGAACGTTCGCCATATTGGCGTACATGTTCGGGATGAATCCCACTTGCTTTTGCGCAGTTTCAAGGATTTCCTTTTGGGCACCTGATGTGTTGTCGACACTCAAAGCTGAGAGCGAGTTGAGGTAGCGGCTTGTCATGATCATCTCCAATGAAAGAAATGATATTTTGAGGATGTAAAACGCGCAAACACATACCATTCGTATCAAATAGCAAGCCCATCATCTATATTCAGCCGGAACTCTCCATATTCTTCTGAGCATGCAGCCACTCCAACGGTGCACAACCCAAAGTCCTTGAAAACGCCCGGGCCAAAGCACTGGAGCTACCGTAGCCCACTTCAGTAGCAATCAATTTAAGCGCCAAACCCTTCTTCATGAGCTTCTGAGCGAGCATCAGTCGCCATGAAGCCAGGTAATTGGCTGGCGTCGTTCCTGTCAACTCTTTGAACTGCACTGCGAAACGTGCGCGTGACATGCCAGCGATCTTGGCCATTTCTTCGAGTGTCCACGGGTACGCAGGCTCTGCGTGGAAAGCCTCCAATGCTTTGGAAATTCGACTGTCTGAAAGACCTGCCAAAGTCCCCCCGGAGGCCAACCCGTGTGAGATGCAATGCCTGAGCAAGCGGATGATCAAAACCTCACAAAGACGATCTAACGCGGCCTGCTTGCCATCATCTTGCTTGAACGCTTCTTCAAACATCAAATCCAGAAGTTGCTCGATCCCCTGGGTTTCTGATAACTTGACCAGTACGAAATCTGGCAAGGAATCCGTGATGGGGTTACCACCGCCACCATCAAAGAAAACGGTTCCGCAAACCACATCAGCACCCGCTTCTCTGTCCGCCATTAACCAGTGATTGTCGGGACGCGGCAAAAAGATCAGAGTGGGCTCAGTGACCTCAAATTTCTTTCGCTTGATCCCCATCAGTTCCACCGATCCATGCTTGATCACATGAAGGTGCCCACGCATGGAATCTCTTGCAAAGTCATGACGTCCGCAGATGTTGCCGGTGTAAAAAACCCCGGCATGAAGCGAAAAATGACTGAGAAGCGTGTCGAGAGGATTCATGCTGTTGGCGGCGAACCAGCTTCAGGGAATGATTAGCAAGGCAGCGAGTTATAACATCAGCCGTGCAGACACACATGAACCGAATCCGTCCGATGAAGGAAAACATACCGCGTCACTCTCAAACATTTGGGGAACGCGCTATCCCTTGATTCAGGCGCCCATGGCCGGTGTGCAGGACGAGCGACTGGCGCTGGCCGTCAGTGCCGCAGGGGCACTGGGATCGCTGCCCGCCGCCATGCTCGACGCTGTCAGTCTGCGCAGCAAGCTGCAGGTTCTGCAGGCCAGTGGCTTACCCTACAACGTCAACTTCTTCTGCCACCGCTCCTTGCCACCCACCCCGGAGGTCGAGGCCTCATGGCTGGCGGCCCTTCGCCCGTACTTCGGGAGCTGAACATTGAACCTGGCCTGGCTCCCTCTTCCAGCAGCAGACGGCCGTTCGATGCACAGATGGCTGAAGTTCTGGAAGAGTTCAGGCCTGCCGTCGTCAGCTTTCATTTTGGGCTACCCGACAGTCTGCTTCTCGCTTCCATCAAGGCGCGGGGCGCCTTCGTCATATCATCTGCAACAACGCCGCGCGAGGCGCTGTGGCTACAGAAAAATGGTGCTGATGGGGTGATCCTTCAAGGCCTTGAAGCAGGAGGTCATCGAGGCCATTTCATGGACTGTGATACCCAGCTCCAGTCCAGCACCAGCGAACTGCTCGCCAAGGTGGCGGGGCAACTTTCCATCCCCCTCATTGCCGCTGGCGGCATCGCTGATGCTGCAGGTGTAAAGGCCGCCATGGAGCTAGGCGCATCTGGCGTTCAAGCAGGGACACCATTCCTGCTGTGTACCGAAGCCCTGACAACTCCGATTCATCGCGCCAGGCTGCGCGACAGGGAAGCCCTGACCGCGTTGACAAACGTGTTCACGGGCGGATTGGCCCGAGGACTCATCAACCGCGTCATGCAGGAATTGGGCCCTGTCAGCAAGCAGGCTCCGCCGTTCCCTCATGCGACTCCTGCCATCGCTCCTCTGCGAACGAAATCGGAGTCCTTGGGCCTGGATGCATTCACACCGCCGTGGTCAGGCATGAATCGTCACGGCTGCATCGAAGGGCCGGCACATCAGGTGGTAGAAGCGCTAGCGCGGGCTGGCCTGAGCATTCGCGCGGGCCAGCAAGTAGCGACGCATTGCCACCGAGGGACCGTCCGCGCCCACCGAAAACTCATACAACTCTTGCGGCGGCGTCCGGGCCAGCACCGTTTCCTGCAAAGCCAGTCCATCCACATCCTCCTGGAATGCGACAAACAACTGCTCGTGCATGAAGCGGGTCATGGCCTTGTCGTGTTGCGCAAAATCGCGCCCGTGCACCACGAAGTAATGGGTGCTGGTGGCCGTTTCGGGGGTGGGCAAATGTGCGGTCCGAATCCGGAAAGTGGGCCGATCTGTTTCGGGCAAGGTGCAGTCGTGGAAAGAGACGGACACCTCGTGCATGCCAGGCGAACGGAACTCCGAACGCACGATACGGGCCGCCTGCCCCTGTCCCTTGATGCCCGTGGGCTCGGCCCATACAGGCGGCAAAGTGGTCGGCACCACATTGCGTCTGACCACAAAGTGGCCTTCACCCATCTCTGTTTCGTAGGCTGCACTGGCGTAATCCGGCGTGCCAAAACTCCTGGCATGCAGAAAACTCAGATGCGTCAAATCGAGCAGGTTTTCGTGCAGGCGCACATAACTGGCTTTGAGGGGCAGATAGCCCTTGGAGGTCTCCCAGTCGCCACTGGTCAACCAATCCTGATCCGGCAGGCGTTGCGGATCGGCGGTTTCGTTTTCGCCCATCCAGATCCACACCACCGGGCCACGCTCCAGCGTGACATAAGTGCGCACCCCCATGGAGCGCGGACAGGTGGCCTGCGAAGGCACATGCACGCAGTCCCCCTCGGCATTGAACCGCATGCCATGGTAGGCGCACACGATCTGTCCGTCCTGCAGCTGGCCCGCTGACAGCGGCATGGAACGGTGAGGACAACGGTCCTCCATCGCCACCACACGACCCTCCGGGTCCCGGTACATCACAACACCACGCCCGAGCAAAGTCCTCGCCAGCAATTGCGGCCCCAGCTCATCGGCAAACGCAGCCACATACCAGTCATCGAAAACAAACGGAGTCTGCCTGTCGGCCATCCTGGCCGAGGCATTTTGTGCAGCAAGCATGACGGAAGTTGCGGGACGGGCCATGGCAATCAATCCTTCGGAGTCGTCTGAGCATTTTAGACAGGCCTCATCCCCTGCTCGCTCACCTTGTCGCAGTGGCGCACCCGATTGGGTATGCAAAGAAAAACCGCCGCACTACAGAGTAATGCGGCGGTCTAATTTGGTGGCCTGGGGCGGAATCGAACCACCGACACGCGGATTTTCAATCCGCTGCTCTACCAACTGAGCTACCGGGCCAGAGAGGTGAAATTATAGCAGACGTTTTTGGCCCGTTTCAGATCTGACCGTTTTTCTTGCCCTTGCCCAAGTCCACGCCCAGTTGTTTGAGCTTGCGGTACAGGTGGGTGCGTTCCAGACCGGTTTTTTCGGCCACGCGGGTCATGGAGCCGCGCTCCTTGTTCAGGTGGAATTCGAAGTAGGCACGCTCGAAGTCATCGCGCGCTTCGCGCAAGGGGCGATCCAGGTCAAAGGCTTGCGCCACTTCAGCCACCTCAACTTCGGGCTCGTTCATGTCCACCACAAAGCTCTGGGGCATGGGTGCCATGGCACTGACAATGGCGGGCGCGGCGCTGGCCTGACGTGCGGGCGCTCGCGCTTCTTTGCTCAGGCCCTGTTCCACCGCCTTGAGCAATTTTTGCAGGGTGATGGGTTTTTCCAGGAACGAGTGCGCACCCAATTTCACGGCGTCGACTGCGGTGTCAATGGTGGCGTGGCCACTCATCATGATGACGGGCATGTTCAGCAAGTCGCTGGAAGCCCATTCCTTGAGGAGACTGACGCCGTCGGTGTCGGGCATCCAGATGTCCAGCAAGACCAAATCGGGCTGCGCGCGTGTACGGGCCTCGCGGGCTTGGGCAGCGTTTTCGGCCAGCTCGACCTGGTGCCCCTCGTCAAAGAGGATTTCCGAGAGCAGGTCCCGAATGCCCAGCTCGTCATCGACCACCAAAATGTTTGCCATAGCCTTATGCGTTGTCTCTGTTGACCTTGAATGATAACGACACCTGCGCCCCGATCGTTTCGCCTTGCTCCTGCAGGTTCGACAGTTCGATTTTGGCACCGTGTTCGTCGGCAATTTTCTTGACCACGGCCAAGCCCAATCCTGTGCCCTTGGCTTTGGTGGTGACGTAGGGCTCGAAGGCCCTTTGCAGGATGGCTGCAGGAAAGCCTTTACCCGCATCGCGCACCTGTAATCGTACGCGCTCGCGCTCGGCGTTGTAGCGAGTAACCACCATGACTTTGGCATTGCTGTGCCCGGCGGCTTCACAGGCGTCCTGGGCGTTTTGCAGCAGGTTGTGCACCACCTGGCGCAGCTGTTGGGCGTCGCCCTGGATCAGCGGGCATTGCGGGTCCAGCTGTAGTTCAATGAGGGGCAACTTGCTGCGCTCGGCGGTGTCCTGGGCGTACAGACCCATGACGTCCTGGATCAAGGCGTTCAGATCCAGAGGCTTGAGCTCGGCCGAAGGCAGGCGCGCGTAGTCGCGAAACTCATTGACCAGGCGCTTCATGGCATCGACCTGGTCCACGATGGTTTGGACCGACTTGTCGAGCAAGCGTGCATCGGCCTCTTGCAATTTGTCAGCGAGCTTGAACTGCAGGCGCTCCGCCGAAAGTTGAATGGGGGTGAGCGGGTTCTTGATTTCGTGCGCCAGCCGGCGCGCCACCTCGCCCCAGGCCTGGGCGCGCTGCGCGGAGACCACTTCGGAAATATCGTCAAACACCAACAGGCGCATGCCATCGGGCAGAAACGCACCGCGCGCCAGCAAGGTCACAGCGCTGGCGTGGATGCCGTTGCCGCTGGCGTGCACTTCGAAAGATTTTTGCCAATGGTCGAGCGCGTGCACATCGGTGTCGGCATGCAACTGGGCGAATTGCTCTTCCACACCTTGAGCCAGCACCTCCATGCCGTGAAGGCTGGACAGGGGCTTGCCCTCGTGTGCAGCCACGGGGGCACGCAGGATGCGCGTAGCGCCAGGGTTGGCCGATTGAATGTGGCCTTGCGCATCCATCAGCAAGACGCCGGCAGTCAGGTTGTCCAGGATGGTCTGCAGCTGAGCGCGTGCGGTTTCCAGCTGGTCCAGACTCTGGTGTACCGCTTTGCGGGCATCGGCCAACTGCTGCGTCATGGCAGCAAAGGAGCGGGTCAGATCGCCCAGCTCGTCCTTACCGGGCAAGGCGTGTTTGGGCGAGAGGTCGCCCTGCGCCACCTGACGCATGCCCAAGGCCAGCAACAGCAAGGGGCGCGCCAACTGGTTGCCCAGCAGCACGGCCAGCACAATGGCCCCCAGCACAGCCATGAACAGGCTCAGCGTGAGGGTGCCGATGTACATGCGGCGCAAGCCGTCCCGCGCCAGGGCACGTTGCTGGTATTCACGGTTGGCGTTTTGCACATCCAGCGCATTGGCCACCAAGGTGGGCGACAAGGGCTGGATGACCTGCAACATGCGGTAGTCGTTGCCCAGGTTCCAGTTGACTTGCGGCAGCTGCGCCAGCACCACAATGCGTCCTTTGTCGGCGCCAGGGGCTGCATCGTCCACCCCTTCGATCACGACAGCGGATCCTTTGGCTCGCGCATCGCGCAACTGGCTGGCCGCAGGCAAGGGCGGCCTGAGTTCGTAGCGGGACTGACCGGCACTGGCCAGCACACGGCCACCGTTGGCCCACAGCACCACGTCGCTGGCGCCCAGTTGCTCTCGCACGCGCTCCAGAGAGAGCATGGCGCTTTCCTCGGGCACCTCGGCCAGCTGCGTTGCCGCAATGCGGGTTTGTTTGGTCAGGTCTGCACTCAGGGTGTCGAGGGTGGCACGGCCCAGGTTCAAACCCGCAGCGAGAGCGCCTTCAACCTTGACGTCAAACCAGGACTCGATCGAGCGCGAGACGAACTGATAGGACACCACGTAAATCAGCCCACCCGGCACCACGCCCACCAGCGCAAAAATGGCGGCCAGCTTCAGGAGCAGGCGCGCGCCAAATTCACCCCTGCGCAGACGCACCAGCAGGCGCACAAAGCCCCACAAGATGGTGATGCCCAAGCCCGAAGCCACCACGGCGTTGACGATGAGCAAAGGCTGGTAATACTGCTCGTAACTGGTGTGGTTGCTGGTGGCGCGGGTGAGCAAGGCCAGCAGGCCCACCCCAATCAGCAAGAGCGCGGCCGAGCCCAGCGTCAACAGCCAGCGACTGGTTTTGCTGCTTAAAAGGCTGCGACGCATGGGCTTGGTGTTCAAGGCTTTCTCTTATTGCAGCAGGTCTGTGGCCACACCCAGTTCGCGGCTCACCCCCAGGTTCCAGTCGGACTGAGCACCCGTGGAAATCTGGAAAGGCCGTGGCAGCTGGTTAACGTCCAGCCTGAATTGGTAACGCACGTAGTAGCGCGCCGAGCGCGAGAGGTCTGCCACATCCACCACGGGCCAGCCGTAAACACGGCGCACCAAGGCAAGCGCTTCGGTCAGGCTGTCAAAGTTTTGCGAGAGGCTGTTTCCCAAGGCATTGGCAGACAGCGGCTCGCGCGACAGGCTCAAACGCCAGCGTCGCGTGAGGGGCTGGTAGAGCAAGCGGTAATAGCGCGCAGCGCTGGCGACCTGCTGGTCAGACCAATACCAGCGGTCGCGGTAGACGTCGGCCTGCACCACGAAGTGAATGGCCACGCCTTTGAGCAAGGCATCCTCCAGGCTACTGCCCAGCTCCAGGCGCAACGCGCTGTTGAGCACCAGTGATTTGTCAGCTCGTTCCAGACGCAGCTCGGTCAGCTCAACTGACGACGGGGTCGAAGAAGGTGTTTGCGCATGCGACAGCAAGGCCCAGCTCCAAAGGAGCAGGGCCAGCAGCCACACGCCGGGACTACGGCGCAGGCTTTTGCAACAGTGCGTAGTAAAAGCCATCATGTTCACCGAGCTGATTGTCCCCGACCGGCAAGCCTTGCGGCGCTTGTCCGGGGATCAAATGCCCCGGAGAGGGCAACAAAACCGCTTGCGTGTTGCGCTTTAGAAACGCCTGGACGTTGTCCTGCCCCTCAGCCTTGAACACCGAACACGTGCAATACACCATGCGCCCGCCAGGTTTGAGCAGAGGCCACAAGACGTCCAGCAATTTGGCTTGCAAGGCAGCCAGTTTGGGAATGTCGGAGGCGCGGCGCAGCCAGCGAACGTCCGGGTGACGGCGCACGATGCCAGAGGCCGAGCACGGTGCGTCGAGCATGATGGCATCGAACAACTGGCCATCCCACCAGCTGTCAGGCTCGGCGGCATCTGCAGCACGCACTTGCGCATGCACTTTCAAGCGCTGCAGGTTTTGCTCAATTTTTTGGGCACGTTGGGCATCCACATCCAGCGCCAGCACCTGCGCCTGTGGCGCCCACTCCAGCAAGTGTCCCGTCTTGCCGCCAGGGGCAGCACAAGCGTCCAGCACGCGCAGGGGCTCATGTGTACGCTTGCCTAAAAGCAAGGGGGCAGCTATTTGTGCTGCGGCGTCCTGCACCGACACCTCGCCTTGGGCAAAGCCCGGCAGCTGGCTGACCGGCACAGGCCGATCCAGCTCGATGCCGCAGACACCTACGGTTCTACCGTTCAGCCCCTGTACCCGCAAGCGTGCAAGGGTGGTGGACACATCGCTTGTGTTCAGATTAACGCGCAAGGTCATGGGTGGCGCGTGCTGAGCCATGTTCAGCAAAGTGGCCATGTGCTCGGGATGGTCAGCCTGGATTTGATCGATCCACCACTGCGGGTGGTTCCAGCTCGCCACGGGGTTCACTGCGATTTCGGCCATCAGGTCGCCGCGTTCGCGCACAAAACGGCGCAGACAGGCATTGATGAAACCGGCCTGACGTTGCCACTTGTGTTCGCGACGCGCTGCCTCGACTGTCTGGCTGACGACGGTGTGCTCCGGGTACAGCGGGCGCTCGGTGTCAAGCAGCAAAGACAGCGCACTGCACAGCAAGGCATCGACTGCAGCCGATGGGGCCTTGGCGGCCAGCAGCACACGCACTGCACGCGCTGCCCCCCAGTGGCGCAAGGCATGAAAACTCAGGGCCTGCACGCCTGGGCGGAGGTTGGCGGGCACCGTTTCGAGCAAAGCCGTGAGCGACTGTCCACCCATGACGGCATGGGTCATTCGGGCCACTTGCTGCAACTGACGCCACAACGGGATGGGCTGGGCCTGCCCCGCATTCACAAGCACACTCATGCCAACTCCACCGGGCCGGCTTTGAGTTCCAGACGCATGGCGGGGCCAAACCCCAGCTGTCTCGCCAAGGGGCGTACAGGCCAAACTTCGATGGCCTGGTTATAGGTTTGCACAGCCACGTGGTAGGTCGCCAGCGTGGCAGGCAGCATTTGCTTCATGCGCACCAACACAGCGGCCAGCGAGTGCCAGTCGGAGGCTTGGCCTTGCTTCATCTGCTGGCTGAGGGCCAGCATGAGTTGCGCATGAGCTTGCGAGACGGTCGCCATGATGTCGGCATTCATGGGTTGTACCCGGGCTTGTGACAAGGCACCGAGCAATTCGTCGCAGCGCTGCTGCAAATCGGTGTCCTGACCCTCCGGGGTTTGCTGCAGGGCATGCGCCCCCAGCGCCGACTCCAGACGCACCAGCACTTGCAACCAGACCGTGTCGACCAGGTGCCATTGGCGCAGGATCTCGGCGCGCATGCGCACCAGACGGTGGTGCGCACCCACCGCCCAGAACATTGCAAGCGCCAGCACGGCACAGAAAATCAGCCAGGTCATGTCCATGGATGCTTTTTAACACCAAATGAAACAGCCCCTGCACACGGGGTGAACAGGGGCTGCGGAAGATGCATCACGACGTGATGCATCAGAGGCTAGCTGGGCGCTCAGGCGTCCTGGCTATCGCTCACGGCGTCAGCCGCATTGCCAGCCAACTCGGCGGCTTCGGCGTCGGCAATGGCGCGGCGCTCGGCGTCGTCCATGGCGTCTTTGGCCTTGCGCGCCTGGTGGTAAGCCAGACCGGAACCCGCCGGGATCAAACGACCCACAATGACGTTTTCCTTGAGGCCACGCAGCTCGTCGCGCTTGCCCATGATGGCCGCTTCGGTCAGCACGCGGGTGGTTTCCTGGAAGGAAGCCGCGGAGATGAACGAGTCGGTCGACAGAGAAGCCTTGGTGATACCCAACAACACGTTGCTGTAGGTCGCGGGCACTTTGCCGTCTTTCTGGAGCGCTTCGTTGGTGTTGAGCAGCTCGGAGCGCTCGACCTGCTCGCCGGCGATGTAGGTCGATTCGCCCGGGTTCTCGATGACCACGCGGCGCAGCATCTGGCGAACGATCACCTCGATG